>Ga0194115_10002813_pt1 | contig 20274 bp, 20 predicted proteins | sample TA2MahsurfametaG_3_FD_148656 | JGI IMG/M metagenome (GOLD analysis project Ga0194115, IMG submission 148656) | Freshwater microbial communities from Lake Tanganyika, Tanzania - TA2015002 Mahale S4 surface | ecosystem: Environmental > Aquatic > Freshwater > Lake | place: Tanzania: Lake... | reverse complement strand
TCGACCTTGCCCATCGCCTTCATCCGCTTTTTGCCCTTGGCCTGCTTCTGCAGCAGCTTCTTCTTGCGGGAGATGTCACCGCCGTAGCACTTGGCGAGCACGTCTTTGCGCATCGCACTGATGCTCTCGGAGGCAATGACCCGGCTACCGATCGAGGCCTGGATCGGAATCTTGAACTGCTGCCTGGGGATCAGCTCCTTGAGCTTCTCCACAAGGCCCTTGCCCACGTTGTAAGCCTTGTCGCGGTGCACGATCGTGGTGAGGGGATCGGCCCGCTCGGCGTTAATCAGCACATCGAGACGCACCAACTCGTTCTTGCGGTAGCCGATCAGGGAATACTCCATCGAGGCATAGCCCTTGGTTCGGCTCTTCATCTGATCGAAGAAGTCGGTCACCACCTCCGCCAGAGGCATCTCGTAGTGCAACGTCACCCGATCGGTGGTGATGTATTTCATATCGATGAATTCACCCCGGCGTTCCTGGCAAAGCTCCATCAAGGTGCCGTTGTAGGTGTTGGGGGTGTAGATCTCGAGCTTCACGTAGGGCTCTTCGATCGATTCACGCTTCTGGGGATCCGGCAGGGTGGCCGGGTTATCCACCATCACGGTGGTTCCATCCAGCATGTTCACCTGATAAATCACCGACGGGGCGGTAACGATCAGATCGAGGTTGTATTCCCGCTCGAGACGCTCCTGCACGATCTCCATGTGCAGCAGCCCAAGGAAGCCGCAGCGGAACCCGAAACCCATCGCGCTGCTGGTTTCCGGCTCGTATTTGAGCGCTGCATCACTGAGCTGCAGCTTGTCGAGCGCTTCGCGTAGATCAGGGTATTGATCGGCGTCGGTGGGGAACAGCCCGCAGAACACCATCGGTTTGGCCTCGGTGTATCCGGGCAGGGGCTGCGGGGCCGGATTGTTCACCAGGGTGATCGTGTCGCCCACCCGGGCATCCGCCACGGCCTTGATCGACGCCGCCAGATAGCCCACCTCACCGGCCTGCAGGCTGTCGACCTTGCGCTGATCCGGGGCCATCACGCCCACTTCATCAAGCTCATAGGTCTTCTTGCTGGCCATCAGCAGCACCTTGTCCTTGGTGCTGAGCGAGCCAGAGATCACCCGGAAGTAGACGATTACACCCCGGTAGGGGTCGTAATAGGAATCGAAGATCAGGGCCCGCAGCGGCTCGTCGACCCGATCCGGCGGCGGGGGCACCCGATCCACCACCGCCTGCAGGATCTCGTGAATCCCCAGGCCGCTCTTGGCGGAGCAGGGAATCGCCCCGGAACAATCCAGGCCAATGATCGCCTCGATTTCTTCGCTGATGCGCTCGGGATCAGCGCCGGGCAGATCGATCTTGTTGAGAACAGGAATGATCTCCAGATCGTTCTCAAGGGCCAAATAGACATTGGCCAGGGTCTGGGCTTCGACGCCCTGGCTGGCATCCACCACAAGCAGAGCCCCTTCACAGGCCTGCAGGGAGCGGCTCACCTCATAGGAGAAGTCAACGTGCCCAGGGGTATCAATCAGGTTGAGGATGTAGGTCTCGCCGTCCGCCGCCTTGTACTCCATGCGCGCGGCCTGGAGCTTGATCGTGATGCCCCGCTCCCGCTCCAGTTCCATGTTGTCCAGGAACTGCTCCTGCATGTCACGGGCAGCCACCGTTCCGGTGTCCTGCAACAAGCGATCGGCCAGGGTCGATTTGCCGTGGTCGATGTGGGCAATGATGCAGAAGTTGCGGATCCGTGAAGCGGGGACGTCTGTCATGGGGCGATCCTAAGGAGCCAAAGCCAGGCCACAGCCCCAAAGCGCCCAGCCGTAGCTAGGGCAGGGCTGCAGGTTTCAAACGCAGGTCATGGCTCACACCGATCGGGTGATCTGCATGCACAGCCGGCCTCTGGCCGTGTTCGCCTCTCCAGGGCGCTACGTGCAGGGCCCTGGCGCCACCCATGAGCTGGGGCGGGAACTGCAGAGGCTGGGTCTCAGCGGCCGCCTGCTGATCGTGGCCTGTGGCACGGCCCTGCGGGAGCTCAAGCCGATCTGGGATCAGGTGCTGCCGGCGGTGGGCATTGAAGCGGTGCTGGAGCCCTTCGGCGGCGAGTGCAGTCGGCTGGAAATCGATCGGCTGATCGCCCGCGGCCGGGATCTGAACTGTGGAGCCGTGCTGGGGGCCGGAGGGGGCAAAACCTCTGACACCGCACGAGCTGTGGCCGATGCCCTGAATCTGCCTGTGGTGATCACCCCCACCCTCGCCAGCACCGATTCCCCCTGCAGTGCCCTCTCGGTGATCTACAGCGAGGGGGGCAGCGTGGAGGGCTTCCGCTTCTACAACCGCCATCCCCTGCTGGTGCTGGTGGACACCTCCGTGGTGGCCAGGGCCCCGAAACGGCAGCTGGTGGGAGGCCTCGGGGATGCCCTCGCCACCTGGTTTGAGGCACGCACCGTGCGCGAAAGCGGGAAGCAGAACGTGGTGGGAGGCCACCCCACCACCACCGGCACCGCTCTGGCCAAGCTCTGCTGCGAAATCCTTCTGGCGGATGGACCGGCCGCCTGCTCCGCCGTGGAGGTGGGCGCCACAACTCCCGCCCTCGAGCGGGTGGTGGAGGCCAACAACCTGCTCTCCGGCCTCGGCTTTGAAAGCGGAGGCCTGGCGGTGGCCCACGCCGTGCACAACGGCATCACGGAAATCCCAGGCAGCCACCGCTGCATCCATGGCGAGAAGGTGGGCTTTGGCCTGCTGACCCAACTGGTGCTCGAAGGTCGCCCCCAGAGCGAGATCGACGAGATCTATCGCTTCCAGAAGACCGTTGGTCTTCCGATCACCCTGGCCGAGGTGGGGGTGAATGCCGACAGCGATGACCAGCTTCTCGCGATCGCCGAGCGCAGTGTGGTGCCGGGAGAATCCAGCCACAACGAGCCCTTTGCCGTATCGGCCGAGGCGGTGGTGTCGGCCCTGAAGGCGGCCGATCTATGGGGGCGCCGCCTGATTTGAGGGCTTCGATTCCTAAGCTCAGGCCACGACACCTGAGCCCGATGAGCACCGAAACCCCGACGGCAGCCGCTACTGAAAACGCCGATCCCCGCGCTCTCACGATCGAGAACGTGGAGCGCACTCTCGATGAGCTGCGCCCCTATCTGATGGCCGACGGAGGCAACGTGGAAGTGGTGGAGATCGACGGCCCGATCGTGAAGGTGCGCCTGCAGGGCGCCTGCGGCTCCTGCCCCAGCAGCACCATGACTTTGAAAATGGGCATCGAGCGCAAGCTGCGCGAAGCCATCCCCGAAGTGAGCGAAGTGGTGCAGGTGCTCTGAGGCGCCCCTGACACAACCCAGGCCCAAACGTGGCACTGATGAGAGGGCGCACAACGCTCTCAATCGGTGCCTTTTTGCTGGGCGGATGGGTTGTGATCGATGACTTCTGCAAACAGCTGGTTTCCCAGCATCCCGAAAGCGTTAGCCGATGGGTGCTGAGCGTCACCCAGGGCACGCCAGCCCCAATTACCCAGGGCTGGCAGCTCTTGGATCGCGAACTCAGCAGCGCTCCGCTGCATGCCGATTCAGTCGTGCTCCTGCCCCAGGCCGAGGGGGCATCGATCCTGCATCTGGAATTCCAGACCCGCCCGGATCGACGCATCGCCGAGCGGATGCTGGAGTACTGGATCCGCCTGCATCGCCGCTTCCACCAGCCGATCCTGCAAACGGTGATTCACCTCAAGCCCACCTCGAGTCGTCTGGCGTGGATCGAACAGCTGAAGGTGGGAGGCACAAAGCACCAGTTCAGCACCCTGCGCCTGTGGGAGCAGGATCCGGAGCCGCTTCTGGCTGATCCCACTCTTTTGCCTCTGGCCGTTCTGGCCAGGGACCCAAGCCATAGCGGAGAGCTGCTGCGAAGGGTTGGGCAACGGCTTCAGGCCATCACCGAGCCCAATCAAAAACGCATCACCACCAGCGGCTGCCAACTGCTGGCCGGCCTAGCCTTCTCTCCAGACGTGGTCCAGCGTCTTCTCGCCATGAGCATTCTCGAAGATTCCTCCGTCTATCAACTGATCAAGAACAAAGCGCTCGAAGCAGGTCGTGCCGAAGGCCTTGCTGAAGGCCGCATTGAAGGGCGTGCCGAAGGGCGTGCTGAAGGGCTCATTCAGGGCCGGCAGAGCGAAGCCGCTGGCTTGCTTCTGCGCTTGCTGCAACGCCGCTGTGGCGCGTTAAGCGAGCAGCAGCAAGACCTGATCCTCTGCATGCCGTTGGAGTGCCTCGAGCAACTCGGCGATGCAGTGCTGGATTTCCAGAGCCCGGCCGATCTGGAGGGCTGGCTCAACGGAAGGTTTTCGGGCTGAACCCCGGCCCCTAGGCTCGGCCCATCTCTGCCCCTGGGCCCGTGCTGGATCAGCGCCTGCTGCGCGATAACCCCGAGCTGATCACCGAACAGCTGGGGCGTCGCGGCATGACGCTCGATCTCACTGGCCTGCAACTGATGGCGCGCCAGGAGCGCGACCTTGAAGAACAGCGCAGCAACCTCCAGGCCGAAGGCAACCGCATCGGCAAGGAGGTTGGTCTGAAGATCAAAGGGGGTTCTGCCCCCAATAGCCCCGAGGTGCAGGCCCTGCGGGATGAGGGCAACCGCATCAAGCAGCAGGTGGCGGTGCTGGAAGAAGAAGAGAAGGCCCTCGAAGCCAAGTTGCGTGAGGAGCTGCTCACCCTCCCCAACCTGCCCTCGCCCGACGCTCCCGATGGGCGCAGCGAAGACGACAACGTGGAGATCAAGCGCTGGGGCAACCCGCGCGGGAAAGAAGACTGGCTCGAAGAGCACTGGCAGATCGCCGATCGCCTGGGCCTGTTTGAAACCGAGCGCTCCGTGCGCATCGCCCAGAGCCGCTTCGTGACGCTGATGGGCCAGGGGGCACGGCTGGAGCGCGCCCTGATCAACTTCATGCTCGACCTGCACGGCGGCAAGGGCTACCGGGAGGTGCTGCCTCCGATCCTGGTGAACAGCGCCAGCCTCACCGGCTCCGGTCAGCTGCCGAAGTTCGCCGAGGAGAGCTTCCGCTGCGCCGACGACGACCTCTGGCTCACCCCCACCGCCGAGGTGCCCGTCACCTCCCTACACCGCGGCGAGGTGATCCCGGCTGATCAACTGCCCCTCAAATACGTCGCCTACACCCCCTGCTTCCGCCGGGAAGCAGGCAGCTACGGACGCGACACCCGCGGCCTGATCCGCCTGCACCAGTTCAACAAGGTGGAGCTCTATTGGTTCGTCGCCCCGGACCAGTCGGCCGAGGCCCATCAACAGATCACCGCGGATGCCGAGGCTGTGCTCGAAGCTCTCGAGCTCCCCTACCGCAAGATCGAGCTCTGCACCGGTGACATGGGCTTCTCCGCCACCCGCACCTACGACCTCGAGGTCTGGCTGCCAGGCGCCGGGGCCTACAGGGAGATCTCCAGCTGTTCGGTGTGCGGCGACTTCCAGGCGCGGCGCTCCGCCATCCGCATGAAAGACGGCAAGACGACCCAGCTGCTGCACACCCTCAACGGAAGCGGGCTGGCCGTGGGCCGCACCATGGCCGCCCTGCTGGAGAACGGCCAGCAAATTGATGGATCGATCAAGCTGCCCGCCGCCCTGGCTCCCTACTTCGGGTCCGAATCGATCGCCGCGGCTTAAGCAAGCCCCAGGGCACGGTTGCTGCTCATTTTCCAGCGCCTGAGGCGCTCCGCATCCGCCGAGAGATCAGTTCCCCAGGAGGGAATCAGCTCCTGAATCCGGCCCTGCCATGCAGGGCCGGCAAATCGCTCCGGCATGCAGCGCTGCAGCACCTGCAGCATCGTTTCCACGGCGGTGGAGGCGCCAGGTGAGGCCCCCAGCAGGGCCGCCAGCGATCCATCGGCACTGCTCACCACTTCGGTGCCCATTTGCAGGCTGCCGCGCCCATTCACCTGCTTGATGATCTGCACCCGCTGGCCCGCCACCGCCAGCTCCCAATCATTCGCCCTCACCTCAGGGAGAAACTCCCTCAGGCTGTCGATCCTCTGCTTGGGGCGCTGAACCACCTGACCCACCAGATAGCGCACCAGATCCACGTTCTGAGCACCCACCTGCAGGGTGGGCAGCAGGTTGTAGGGCTTGATCGAACGCCCCAGATCCCAGAGCGAGCCGCGTTTGAGGAAGCGGGTGCTGAATCCGGCGTAGGGCCCGAACAACAGGGCCCGCTTGCCATCGATCCAGCGGGTGTCGAGATGGGGCACCGACATCGGTGGGGCACCCACCGCCGCCTTGCCGTAGACCTTGGCGTCGTGGGCGTCGATCACGGCCGGGTTGCGGCACACCAGCCACTGCCCGCTCACCGGGAAGGCCCCATACACGCGCCCCTCCGGGATCCCGGAGCGCTGCAACAACGGCAGGCTGCCGCCTCCGGCCCCGAGGAACACAAACGGAGCCTCCAAAGTGCCGGCGCTGGTCTGCAGCCTCCACCCCGAGGCGCTGCGCTGCAAATCGATCACGGGCTGCCCTAAGCGCAGGTCAACGCCCTGCAGCAACTGCCGGGTCAGGGCCCCGAAGTTCACATCGGTGCCGCGCTGCACCCGGGTGGCGGCGAGGGGTTGATCGCGGCGTCGGCCCTCCATCACCAGGGGCATCCACTCACTGAGCTGCTGCGGATCCGTGCTCCAGGTCATGTCGGAGAACTGAGGACAGGCCTGCAACGCCTCAAAGCGCCGCCTCAGAAACGCCGCATTGGCCTCTCCCCAGACAAAGCTCAGGTGGGGCACCCTCCGGATGAAGGCCCCGGGATCCCCCAACACCTGCCGCTCCACCAGGGAGCTCCAGAACTGCAAGCTGCGCTCAAACGAGGCATTGATCGACAGGGCCTTGGCGGTCGGGATCGATCCATCGGCCGCCTCAGGGGTGTAGTTGAGCTCGCAATTGGCCGCATGGCCGGTGCCGGCGTTGTTCATGGCCCCACTGCTTTCGCAGGCCAGCTGGGGCAACTTCTCGAGCACCACCACCTTCAGGCCTGGATCGAGCTCCCGCAGCAGCGCCGCCAGGGTGGCCCCCATGATCCCGGCGCCCACCAGCAGGGCATCGCAGCGCTCGCTCATCGGGCCGAGGGGCGGTGATCGTCAACCGTCCAACGCTATGGCCGGGCCATCCCACTGCGAGACATGGCCACAATGGACGGACTTTGCGTCTGCTCGGATGGGTGTGATCACGGCTCTGGCCATCCTCGCCGGATTGATCGTGGTGCACGAAGCCGGGCACTTCTTCGCGGCCACCTGGCAGGGCATCCGCGTCAGCGGCTTCTCAGTTGGCTTCGGGCCGGTGCTGCTGGAGCGGCAACGCCGAGGCGTGCAGTTCGCCCTGCGGGCGATTCCACTGGGGGGCTTCGTCTCCTTCCCCGATGACGACGAGGAGAGCTCGATTCCCTCGGATGACCCTGATCTGCTCAGCAACCGTCCTTTGCATCAGCGGGCCCTAGTGATTGCGGCGGGCGTTCTGGCCAACCTGCTGCTGGCCTGGACCGTGTTGCTGGCCCAGGGAGCCCTGGTGGGCATCCCCGCCGGCTTCAGTGCCACCCCGGGGGTGTTGGTGTCCGGCGTGCAACAGGGTCAGGCGGCGGCGGCCTCGGGCCTGCGGGCCGGTGATCGCATCCTGGCGGTGAATGGACAGGACCTCGGCGGCGGCCAGAGCGCCGTGGGTCAGCTGGTGCAGCTGGTGAAAGCAGCCCCGGATCAGAAGCTCAGCCTCAGCACCGAACGCATGGGCAACAGCCTGGAGCTCACCCTCACCCCCGCCGATCTAGGGGGCGTCGGCCGGATCGGGGCCCAGCTGCAGCCCAGCGGGGTCGAGGTCTTCCGCAGACCCCACAGCCCCCTGGAGGTGATCCGCCAGACGAACCGACAGTTCGGCAGCCTCACCCGCCGCACAGTCGATGGCTTTGTGACCCTGGTGACCCACTTCGGCGAAACCGCCAGCCAGGTGTCAGGCCCGGTAAAGATCGTTGAGATGGGGGCGTCGCTTGCCAAGCAGGGCGGCAGCAGCCTGTTCCTCTACACCGCCTTGATCTCGATCAACCTGGCGGTGCTCAATGCCCTGCCCCTGCCGATGCTCGATGGCGGGCAGTTCATGCTGCTCCTGCTGGAGGGCGTACGCCGCAAGCCCCTCCCCGAGAGGTTCCAGATGGCCTTCATGCAGTCGGGCTTTGTGCTGCTGGTGGGGCTGAGCGTGGTGCTGATCGTCAAGGACACGAGCCAGCTCTCGGCGGTTCAGCAGCTGCTGAGCCGCTAAGGGGTAGGCTGTTTCATCACTGCATTACGAGATCCAGGCCGCATGGCGAAGAAGTCGATGATTGCGCGCGACGTGAAGCGCCAAAAGCTGGTCGATCGTTACGCCGCCAAGCGCGCAGCTCTGATGGCCGCCTTCGAAGCCGCTGGCGATCCGATGGAGCGCCTGGAAATCCACCGCAAGATCCAGGGCCTGCCCCGCAACAGCGCCAAGGTGCGCCTGCGCAACCGTTGCTGGGCCACCGGGAAGCCCCGTGGTGTGTACCGCGATTTCGGCCTCTGCCGCAACCAGCTGCGTGAGCGCGCCCACAAGGGTGAACTGCCCGGCGTGGTCAAGTCGTCCTGGTGATTCAGCCCTCGCGCTGATCAGCAACTCAGGCGCCGCAAGGCGCCTTTTTTGTGTCCATCGCCAACAGAAAAACGAGCGCATTCCGAAAGAGATTGCGCCCTTTTCCCCAGTGCTCTGGGCTCAGATGCAAGAATCACTCTTGACAACAAACAAGACATAAGCCCAAGTGCAAGGTCACACTCAGTCGGTCTCCTTCGATGGTCGGGAGATCCGGCTGACCACAGGTCGGTTCGCCCCGCAGGCCGGGGGTTCCGTCATGGTCGAATGCGGAGATACTTCCGTTCTGGTCACCGCCACCCGCTCCGGCGGCCGTGACGGCATCGATTTTCTTCCTCTGATCTGCGATTACGAGGAACGCCTCTACGCCGCTGGTCGGATCCCCGGCAGCTTCATGCGCCGCGAGAGTCGCCCCCCAGAGCGCGCCACCCTGATCGCCCGTCTGATCGATCGGCCGATGCGCCCGCTGTTCCCCAGCTGGATGCGCGACGACCTGCAGATCGTGGCCACCTGCATGTCGCTCGATGAGCGCGTGCCCCCAGATGTGCTGGCTGTCACCGGGGCCTCCCTGGCGACCCTGCTGGCCAAGATCCCTTTCCACGGCCCGATGGCGGCCGTGCGCGTGGGCCTGCTGGGCGATGACTTCATCCTCAACCCCAGCTACCGCGAGATCGAGCGCTCTGAGCTGGATCTGGTGGTAGCCGGCACCCCCCAGGGCGTGATCATGGTGGAAGCGGGCGCCAATCAGCTGCCCGAGCAGGACGTGATTGAAGCCATCGACTTCGGCTACGAAGCGGTGTGCGAACTGATCAAGGTGCAGCAGACCCTGCTCAAGGAGCTGGGTATCGAGCAGGTGATCCCCGAGCCGAAGAGCGAAGACGACACCCTGCCCAAGTTCCTCGAGAAGGAGTGCAGCAAGGGCATCGGTGAGGTGCTCAAACAGTTCTCCCTGACCAAGGCCGAGCGCGACGAGAAGCTCGACGCCATCAAGGCTGAAGTCTCCGAGAAAATCAGCGGCCTCAAGGAAGACGACGCCATCAAGGTGGCCGTCAGCAGCAGCAACAAGCTCCTGGGCAACAGCTACAAGGCCCTGACCAAAAAGCTGATGCGCGACCAGATCGTCAAGGACGGCAAGCGCGTCGACGGCCGCAACCTCGATGAGGTGCGCCCCATCAGCGCCGCCGCCGGCGTGCTGCCCAAGCGGGTGCATGGTTCTGGCCTGTTCCAGCGCGGTCTGACCCAGGTGCTCTCCTGCGCCACCCTCGGCACCCCGAGCGATGCCCAGGAGATGGACGACCTCAACCCGTCCAACGAGAAGACCTACCTGCACCACTACAACTTCCCGCCCTACTCCACCGGCGAGACCCGCCCGATGCGCAGCCCCGGCCGTCGCGAGATCGGCCACGGCGCCCTGGCGGAGCGGGCCCTGATCCCCGTGCTCCCCAGCAAGGAAAGCTTTCCCTACGTGCTCCGGGTGGTGTCGGAGTGCCTCAGCTCCAACGGCTCCACCTCCATGGGTTCGGTCTGCGGCAGCACCCTGGCCCTGATGGATGCCGGTGTGCCCCTGAAAGCCCCCGTGAGCGGCGCCGCCATGGGCCTGATCAAAGAGGGCTCTGAGGTGCGCATCCTCACCGACATCCAGGGCATCGAGGATTTCCTCGGCGACATGGACTTCAAGGTGGCCGGCACCGAGAAGGGCATCACCGCCCTGCAGATGGACATGAAGATCACCGGCCTGGAGGTGAAGACCGTGGCCGAGGCGATCAACCAGGCCCGTCCCGCTCGCCTGCACATCCTCGAGAAAATGCTCTCGGCGATTGAGAAGCCCCGCGATGTTCTGAGCCCCCACGCTCCTCGCCTGCTGAGCTTCCGGATCGATCCCGAGCTGATCGGCACCGTGATCGGCCCCGGCGGCCGCACGATCAAGGGCATCACCGAGCGCACCAACACCAAGATCGACATCGAAGACGGCGGCATCGTCACGATCGCCAGCCACGACGGCGCAGCCGCTGAGGAAGCCCAGCGGATCATCGAAGGCCTCACCCGCCGCGTCTCGGAAGGCGAGGTGTTCAGCGGTGCCGTCACCCGCGTGATCCCGATCGGCGCCTTCGTGGAAATCCTGCCCGGCAAGGAAGGGATGATCCACATCTCCCAGCTGAGCGAAGCTCGCGTAGAGAAGGTGGAAGATGTGGTCAAGGTGGGCGACCACGTGACCGTGCGGGTGCGCGAAATCGACAACCGCGGCCGCATCAACCTCACCCTGCGCGGCGTTCCTCAGCAGGACGAGCCTGCCCAGGCCTGATCGATCGCTTGATCGCTCCGGAAGCCCCCGCCAGGGGGCTTTTTTCATGGTCGAGCGAGCGTTGACGGCATGAAACTCCTGAACTGTTAAACCGCGAAGCCAGGGTCGATCCGGGCCATCGCCGCCGCCGCCTTGTCGCAGAGCTCTGCGTGGCTGCCGCCGTGACTGGCGATCAGACAACCGGCCTGGCGCACGTCTCCGGTGTTGTAGCGAAGGGGGCGGCCATCGGCGTGGCTAAAGGCACCACCGGCCGCGCGCAGCACTGCCTCAGGAGCCGCCATGTCCCAATCCTTCGGAGCGCTTTTGCCCGACAGGGAGATGTAGAGATCAGTCTCGCCGCGAAGGATCGTTGCCACCTTGCCGCCCACACTGCCGATCGCCTTGGTGTCGCCCAGGGCCAGGGCCTCCAGCAGCTGCTCCAGGCGCTGATCGCGGTGGTTGCGGCTGGCCACCAGCACCAGCTCAGCCAGAGCGCGGCGCGGGCTGAGGCGGGCGGGGCTGCGCTCACCGGCGCGGTTTTCGCACCACGCCTGTCCCTGAGGCACCAGGCCGAACCAGAGCTCCTCCTTCTCCGGCAGGAGCACCACCCCGAGCACGGCCTCCCCGCCGCGCACCAGGGCGAGGTGCACCGCGTATTCCCCGGTGCCCTGCAGAAAGTCTTTGGTGCCATCGAGGGGATCGAGGATCCAGAGCCACTCCGCATCCAGGGGCTGCCCTGCGGTGAGCTGCTCCTTGGCGGTTTCCTCGCTCAACAGGGTCCAGCCCGCCAGGGGGAAGGCCTGGCTCAACCCGTCGAGCAACCACTGATTGACCGCCAGATCCGCCGCACTCACCGGGCCCTCGCCTCCCTCGTCCACGCTTAGGGCCTGGGGGAAGCCATAGGGGGGCTGCTCGCCGCGGCCGTAGGCCAGGAGGATGTCAGCGGCACCCCAGCTCAAGCGACGCAGTTCCGCCAGCAGCTGCTCCTCCTCGATCCCATCGGGCAGGCAGGCAACGGCGGGCATCATGGAGAGGCAAAGGGGCATTGTGATGCAGGGCGCTGAACCCGCCGCAGGCGTGCTCTACCTGGTGGGCACCCCGATCGGGAACACCGGTGACCTCTCCCCCCGGGCTCGAACAGTGCTCTCGGGCGTGAACCGAATCGCCTGCGAAGACACCCGGCGCAGCGGCCTTCTGCTCCACAACCTGGGCATCAAGAATCGTCTGATCAGCTTTCACGAGCACAACCAGGCGGCCCGCATCCCTGAACTGCTCGAGGCCCTCGAAGCCGGAGAGAGCCTCGCGGTGATCAGCGATGCAGGGCTCCCAGGCATCTCCGATCCCGGCGAAGCCCTGGTGGCCTCCGCCCGCGCCCGCGGCGCTCAGGTGATCTGCGTGCCCGGTCCCTGCGCCGCCACCACGGCTCTCGTCAGCAGCGGATTGCCGGCGGGACGGTTCTGTTTTGAAGGGTTCCTGCCCGCCAAAGCCGCGCAGCGGCGTTCAGCGATTGCTGAACTGGCGGCTGAACCTCGCACGATCGTTTTGTTCGAGGCCCCGCACCGCCTGCTGGCGTTGCTGGAGGATCTGCTCACGGAACTGGGAGACCGGCCGGTGGCGGTGACCCGGGAGCTGACCAAACGCCACGAGCAGCAGGTGGGGCCAACGCTCTCAGTGGCCTTGGAGCACTTCCGCAAGACCCCACCCCAGGGGGAATTCACCCTGGTGCTGGCGGGGGCTCCCGAGTGCAGCGAGGAGCGCCCTAGCGACACGAACCTGCTGGAGCAACTGGAAGCCCTGGTGGCCTCCGGCCTCAGCCGCAACGAGGCGTGTCGTCAACTGTCCCGCAGCACGGGCCTCTCCAAACGCGACCTCTACGCTTTGCTGCATCAATCCGAGGATGCCAGCTGATGCTGCTGCGCCTGCGTCTGCTGCTAGCAAGCCTGGGGGGCGGGATCCTGCTGCTGGTGATTCTCTGCCTCGGGTCGCAGAACCTCAATCAGCGGGCCAGCTTGAACCTCGGGTTTGGACGCACGGCCGAGCTCCCCACCGGTTTTCTGCTGGGGGTCGCCTTGGTGATCGGGGTAGTCAGCGGAGGCAGCGCCACCGCGCTTCTACTACCCCGAGCGTCTCAGGATCCAGGCAGGGAATAGAGCTGCCCGCCTTCGACCACCAGGCGGGTAATGCCCTGGGCCACCAGGTAGGAGGAGCGGCGCTGCAGCACCTCGCTATCGGGCACCTTGATCACCCGCTGGCTGCGTCCGCACTGGCGTTTCGCCTGGCGGGGGTTGGTGTAGAGCATCAGCGCCTGCCGTTGCTGCTCAGCCTCTGGCAGTGAACCCAGCTCGGGGAATTCGTTGAGGGGCTTGGCCTGGAGCTCCACCAGCTTGTCGACCAGCATGTACACGCTGCTCGGCAGCAAGCCCGGCAGCAGCGGGATCGGATCCACCTGAGCCTGAGACACCGTCAGGCTGAAGGCGCTGCCGTCATCGGCCTCAGCGTCATCCTCCTCGTCGAGCTCGTCATCGGCGTCGTCATCGCCGTAGTCATCGGCATCCTCGATCGCCAACACCTGCCCGGAGCTGTCGCCTGCTTCAGCGTCCTCGTCGACGTTGTTGTCGCTGTCTGGGTTCTCTGGTGCTTGTAGGGCCACAGGAGCAGGGAGCTCCTCGGGCGCCTCAGCTGCCGGCACGGCGGCCCGACCACGGGATTGCTTCTTGAGGGAAGCCAGCTCCTCGGCATCGATCCCGGCCTTCAACACCCGGCTCACGGTGTTGGGGCTGCAGCCAAAGCTGCTCGCCAGCGCCTGGGCCGTCTCCCCCTGGCGGTAGCGGGCGACCAGCTCCTGTTTCTGGCTCTCGGTCAGCCTTGGAGCGGCCATGACAACAAAGCTGTGCAGCACACCACCATAGAAGCCCCGGCCCTGCTGGCACAATGCGACTGATCCAAGCTCCCTTAGCTCAGCTGGATAGAGCAGCTGCCTTCTAAGCAGCCGGTCGATGGTTCGAATCCATCAGGGGGCGTTTCCGCTTCAAGCCCGCTTGAGAGCTCGGCTCAGAGCTCGTATTCCTCTTCGAAGCGCTCCATCAAGCCGCGGTAGAGATGGAGCGTGCCCTCGGTTGCCTCGCAGAAGCCACTGACGCGATAGCCCTCCACCAGATGACTGAGGGCCACGCTCACCTGGGCGAAGGCTTCAGCAAATTCATTCTGAATATCCTCATCGCGAATATCGCGGATCTTTGCTGACATCAACTCAACTTTCTTCTGCGCCGCGGCCATCTCAGCCTCCATCTCTTTGTTGAGCTTGCGGCGCTTGGTGGCCATGCATCTGGAACCGGGATCACCCACTTCTACACCACGGCAGATCGGAAGGTCGCCAGAGCTCGATCGGAGCCAAGCAGGCAGGAAGCACGACCCTGGGTCGAGGCATTTCAGTGGAAGATCAGCCGCAGGTTCAAGTCAACGAGTGCCGAAGTCTTGGCGAAAAGTTATCAACGAAGCACAGCGAGAATGGCTCTTGTTTGCTATAAACGCGCTGCGCTGATCCAGTCGGCGCGTGGGTCACTGCTACGCGCCGCGCGCAGTTGCTCCAGCAGCTGGCGCTCCTGATCGCTGTAGCGCACCGGTTGCTTGAGGGTGAGGCTGAGCAGAAGGTCGCCGCGGCCACCCTTCACAGGCCAACCCTTGCCCTTGAGCCGCAGGCTGCGGCCCACCGCCATGGCCGGCGGCACGGTCACGGTGGCCTCTCCATCGGGGGTCGCTACGCGCACATCCCCGCCCAGGGCCAATTCATCCAGGCTGAGGGGCAGATCGGCCTTGAGCTGATCGCCATCGAGGGTCCAGACCGGGTGGTCCTGCACCTGAAGGTTCAGATAGAGATCGCCCCGGCGTCCGGTGCCCGGCTGCAGATTGCCCTTGCCCTTGAGCCGCAGTCGGCTGCCGGGCTTCACACCGGCGGGGATGCGCACCTGCACCCGCTCATCGTTGACAGCGAGGGTGCGCTCGCAGCCGCGAAACGCCTCCGAAAAGCTCAGAGAAATGCTGGCCTCCGCATCAAGGTTGGGGGCAGCGGCCGAGCGACCGGGGCCAGGCCCGGCGAAACCTCCGCTGCCGAAGCCGCCGGGGAACCCCGAACCGAACCCTCCAAAGCCGCCTGGAGCCCCCGCAAAACCTCCGGGGAAACCGGAACCACCGCCGGGTCCGCCAAAGCGACCCAGCAGGTCATTGATGAAGTCGTCGAAGTTGCCGTAGCGGCCGAAATCCACATCGACGCCGCCGGGCCCCGCACCGCCCGCCTGACTCCAGTACTGCCCAAACTGCTCGTAGCGACGGCGCTTATCGGGATCCGAGAGCACCTCATAGGCCTCACTGATCTCCTTGAACTTGGCCTCAGCCCCCTTGTCTCCTGGATTGACATCCGGGTGGTACTGCCGGGCCAGCTTGCGGAAGGCTTTCTTGATCGCGTCTGCATCAGCGCCCCGCTCGACCCCAAGCACCTTGAAATAGTCGCGGTATCCGTTGGCGCTCATCGCTGCAGGGGGAGGAACGGTCAACGGCCCCTCAAGTGTCCCAGCAGTGGGGTGATCCCGGCGAGAGCTCAACGGGGCGGAAGGCCGAACGCCTGGGCGCTTCTGGCGATCCCCCTTAGCTTGTTGCAATCCAAGGGATCAAGGGCGATGGCGCGCTGGTGGCAAGGCAGGGGCTTCACAGGTGCAGCGCTGCTCTCGGGGCTGTTGCTGCTGGGCTCCGCCCCCGCCTCCCAGGCCGCAGCCGGCTCAAGCCCGGCAGTGGAAAGCGCCGTGGCTCCCTCCAGCTCAAGGCAGAAGCAGCTCGCCGATCACCTCAAGCAGGTGGGAGCGATCGTTTATGGGGCCTGGTGGTGCCCCCACTGCAACACCCAGAAGGATCTATTCGGGGTGGAGGCCGTTGAACTGCTGCCTTACGTGGAGTGCGACAAGGATGAGCCCGGCCGCAAGCGCTGCATGGACGCCAAGGTGAGGGCTTACCCCACCTGGGTGCTCAAGGGTGAGCGCCGTGAGGGGGTGATGAGCCTGGAGGAACTGGAGAGCTGGAGCCAATTCCCCAGCTCCGCACAACGCTGAACGCTCAATCCGCCTCGGTGGCCCCGAAGCAGTGCATCAGGGCATCACCCCAGGTGTTGACCCGCTCCAGCTGGTGATCAGAGGCCTGGGACAGGGCTTCTGCGTGCGCGCGGATCACAGCGGGCTTGCTGAGGTTGAAGCCGTGGCTCGAAGCGATGTCCAGGATGTCGTTCACGCCTGTGGCGGCGTGGATCCGGCTGCGAATGGCCTCGTTGTTGCCCACCTTCGAGAGGAACGCCTTGAGATCAGCAGCAGACACGGTTGTCATCAAATGAACCGTTGTCATGTTGATGCAGCGGGAGTGTTTGTGGCTGATCCAGCCATGAACCAACACCGACCGGGCTAAGCCGCGTCGCCCCAGATCAGAGGGCAGCGGGCTCCGCGCGGAGGTGTTTACCGGTGCAGGCCCGCCAGAACTGGGCGTAGGGGCTCAGGACAGCCCCATGCAACCCGCAAAAGCCATGGCAGGCGGGATCGCCTTGGAGATAGGCGCAGCCGCTGCACTGCAATTGCAGCTGACAACGCAACGTGGCGATCTGCATATCCCCGCGCGAGCTGTGGGCGGGAACGGCATGGGGGGAGTGGAACATCGCTGCAACCCGTGCAGGCAGGGCTTTCCCCTTTGGTAGTGCCAACCGCAGCCGATGCCAGCAGATCCCTGGGATTCAACACAGCCTTATCGGTGGGCAGCCACCAGGGCGCAGCAGGGGCGGTTGAGCAAGTCGTGCGCGCGGCTGAAGGTGGAATCCATCGGATCAATCACGGTGCTCCAGGTCTGGTCATCCCGCAGGGCCTCGAGCACCAGCAGGCTGCCGAACATCACCACTTGAAAGGTCCACTGATCGAAACCGGGGAGTGAGAAGGCCATGGCTTGTGGGGTCTTGACTGCACTCACCCTCTCCGCGGCGAAAGGGGATCTCCGTGATCGGCAGCCGAGATGGGCGTGACCTTGCTCACAGCTGGCCCTAAAGGGGCTTGGAGCGCCCGGTGATGTCCTGAGGTTGGAAGGTGTCTTTCAGGGGGATGCTGCGCAAGCCGGGCTTGGCGAAATCAATGGCCTTGAGATCCACCATCTGAATCTCCAAGCCGTTGTAGGTGCGCACGTAGCTCTTCAGGTTGGTGCGGTCGTGGGCAACGATCCATTCGGTGGTGTCGGTGTTGACGACCTTCGGCGGACCACTCGAGGAGAGAAACGACTTGGTGTTGGCGGTTTGATTGGCGCTGTTCGACTGAATCGCCCCGTTGAAGATGTCGAAGGTGTTCAACACATGAAAACCGAGGTTCACGGTGTCCGTGGCGGTAGCCCCAGGCGTGGCCCAGTGAGAAAAGAGAGCCGCGCGGATGAACCGCGAGGGCGGCGAGTAATCCCCGGGCAAACCAATCGCACCGGAGCCCTGGCCGTAGTTGATGGCCGTGAACTTGCCGAGTTGCCGTTGAGGCACATTCACCGGCGACAGATCCACATAGTTGGCCACGTTGCGCTCATGCCAGTCGTAGGGCGGTGAATTGGTCAGGGTGCCGAGCGGAGCGTCGTGAATGCGGAGTTCCCCGGCAATGTATTCAGCGATCACCACTTTTCCGCTGGCATCACCGATCCACCAATGCACCGGCAGCACCGACTTGAAGGGAGGGAAGTTCTGCTCAGCCACGTCGACGGCCTGGCGCAGCGCTGAGGCCGCTTCATCGACGCTGGCCGCCTGCCCCAGCAGGTAGTTCGCCACTTCCCAACTACCAATCGAGCGATCCTGCTGGGCCGCCTTGGGCTTGAGGTATTGGGAATAGCCGGGCAAATACAGAACGCCGACGGCCAGTCCCTTCTCGTTTTGTCCATCGGCCACGATCGTCGGGGCGACGTCGATGTTCATCCCGACGAAGCCATAGGTCGTGGTCCAGCGTTTGCCAGGTTTGCCCCCGGGTGCCGTTCCGGTGAAAGCGGTGCCTCGCGGCACCACCAGCAACTGAGAGTTGAATGGAAAGCCGAATTCCATGGAGCGGAAATAGATCTGCGCTCCGTCCTTCGAAGCCAGCTGGAATGCGGTGCAGGCCTCAGCGGCGGGGGCCTGCAAGATCAGAGCCAGCAGGGCTGTCAAAGCGAGCTTCATGGCTCGACGTCATCCAGGGGCCATCACCAGCACTAGAGAGACCCCCCATGAGACCAACGGCAGCATTGCTTTTGCTTAAGCATGCAGTCATCGAGGCGATGGCCATCATTGAGGTCAATGGCCAGCAGCAGAGATGCCCCCGACCCCTTCACCCGGCAGCCATCGAGGCATGGAGCTACTGATCGCCTTTCGTTGGCCACTGGCGGTGTTCTTATCAACCGTCGCAGCCAGCTCAATCGTGGGCTGGGTGATCCACACGGACGATGAATTCATGCTGATGGGCCCAATCACGGTGAAGCTGGAGGTGGATCGAGCTCTACCGGTTTCAGCCGAGGTCAAGAGCATCCAAGCCCCTGTGGAACTGAAGCCCTTGCAGGCCACGGTGTCCGTGCCAGGGAACCTTTCGGTGGCGAGCCCTCTGAACGTCTCCGTGCCTCAGCTGAAACACCCCCTGCAGACCAAGGTGGAAGGCAGCGTTGAGGCGGCGGTGAGCGGCTCCGTCACAACCGAGGTGAGCGGAGGCGTAACCACAACCGTGCAAGGCCCCGTGGAAGTTGACATTCCCAAAACTGTGAAACACGAGAAGATTCGACTTGGGATCTTTGGCCTTTGAGCCATGCCAAAACCATCAGCCTGTGATCACTAAAAAGGGGCCTTCCAGCCCCCGTGGATCATTTGGTTGATACAAGTGACTTGACCAGTTACGGCGAATAAGGACCTCGGAGAAACCTAGTCTTAGCAACGACTTTAGGCAACCCTTGACAACCAAGGGCAGCCCTCGGCAAGGTTTTTGGCAACAGTTTTGGCAACAAATGCCATCTAGGGCGACTGTCGTAACAAGCGGCGAACGACCTCGCTGGGAACAGCGTCTCGTTGAAACAACAGAGGACTGGAACGGCTGGTCCCTTACCCGCGTGCGCGACCGCGTCGTTGTCCGCTATCGAGAGACCGGCAAACCCGTCGAAAGCGTCACGCTGCCCAAGCCACTGCTCTGGGATCAGGCGAGTCACAAAGATGCCATCCGCTGGGTTGAGAAGCTCTACGTCGCCTGGAACCAAGGCGCTCTAACTCTGAGAGGCGCTCTCCAGCGAATTTCCGGCACCAGCGACAAGCACGGCACGCGGCACCAAGCGACATGGGAGGACATCGTCGAGGCGATGAGAGAGTCACGTGTCGGAGTTGGCAAGCGTTGTTCCGCCAGCACCTTCGACAAAAACTGGCGACCGTTCCTGGAACACGGGTGCGATCTGATTCGTCGCAAGAAGGCGACAGACGGCTACAGCCTCCTGAAGGCAGCCCTGCCCAGGTGGAAGGACGCCCCCACCATGCGAATCGAATGCGGGCGCTACCTGGCGATCTTCATGGAGTTCGCAGTCGCACGTCATGGCGTGCCACGCACGTGGCTGATCACCGACTTCGACAAGCAAGAGCTTCTCCCCAGGAAACCCAAGGTCCGGCTTAAGGCAGTCATCGAAGACGTCGACCTGCTGGGGCTGATCGCACTGGTCGAACGACAGAACCGAGGCTGGGGGAACATCCTCAAGCTGCTTACGCAATAACGATTACGCCCCAAGAAGCCCCGAGCTTGACGCATGAGACGTTACAGATGGCGCCCGATGCTCAGCCCTACCGCCTAATCAGTACAGACGCCATATTTATACTCAAGACCACGCTCAATGCATCCGCCACCAGCTCCAATCTCTTATCCTAGATTAGCAAGAAAACCTTTCCGTACAGCAGCCACCACTCATAAGAATCTTGCTGACTAGATATAACGAGGATGGCAGCGGGACGGCTCATACTAAGAGATTTATATCAACAGAAAAACATTAGTAGACCGTGCAAGCTCAAAACTCTTCTAGTATCTTGTTGTAGACATCAAAAGTGACTTGAGTCCCTATACCACCAACCCCAATCGAGATTATTCCGGTGGTCGGAAGGCACCTTATCGCAAGAGAAAAAGGCTTTTCGGCATTAAAAGCGTAAAACGTACCATCCTTTTTACTATCATCAAGGACTTCCTCTTGATCAAGAGTGAATCCATTTGCTGTAGCCACCTTTTTCGCTCTCGCAAAACATTCACCCAGAGAGACCGACTCGTTCCAAGCATGCGAGTACACATTCGGACGTGCACTTGCCGGGGCAGAGCAACAAACCAATGCCCCCACTGCTAAAAATA
>Ga0194115_10002809_pt1 | contig 20290 bp, 22 predicted proteins | sample TA2MahsurfametaG_3_FD_148656 | JGI IMG/M metagenome (GOLD analysis project Ga0194115, IMG submission 148656) | Freshwater microbial communities from Lake Tanganyika, Tanzania - TA2015002 Mahale S4 surface | ecosystem: Environmental > Aquatic > Freshwater > Lake | place: Tanzania: Lake... | reverse complement strand
CGTTGCTGGTAGCCCTCATCGGGGCGGGGCACATGGAAGGGAACGATGGCGTTCCCCAACAGCTCCGGCAGCTCGGCCTCAAACAACAACTCGCCCTCAAGCGCCCCCTTCTGCCGGATGGCTGCGTTCCACCCCCGAGTGGTGCTCGCTTAGGGGCCTTCCTGGAAAGCGATCCATCAGGGGTCTGGGTGCGTCAGGTGGCGCCTGGGTCTGCAGCCGCGGCGGCAGGGCTTCGGCCGGGCGATCGAATCCTTGAACTCAACGGACAGAGCGTTCAGCGGGCCGGCCAGGTGATCCGTGGCGTGCGGCTCCATCCCGACGGCGTTCAGCTGCGGTTGACCATCGAACGCAAGGGCCAACGCATCCAGTTGGACCTGCAACTCCCTGCCTCAAACGAACCGGCGATTGCCGCCAGGGACAATGGCGCCAACGCTTAGCGCCCAGATGACCACAACCCCCTCCTACGGCGAACTCACCACCAAAGGCGCCTCGACCAACATCGCCTGGCACCACGCCTCCGTGGATCGGGCGGCCAGGGCAGAGCAGCGCGGCCATCGCAGCGCCATCCTCTGGTTCACCGGCCTGAGCGGCTCGGGCAAGAGCACCCTGGCCAACGCCGTGAACCAGGCCCTGTTCGAGCGCGGCCTGGCCTGCTACGTGCTCGATGGCGACAACATCCGCCACGGCCTCTGCAAAGACCTCGGCTTTTCCGATGCCGACCGCGAAGAAAACATCCGCCGCATCGGTGAGGTGAGCAAGCTCTTCCTCGATGCCGGCGTGGTGGTGCTCACCGCCTTCGTGTCGCCCTTCAAAGCCGATCGCGACCGTGCCCGCGCCCTGGTGGCTGCCGGTGATTTCGTGGAGATTCACTGCGCCGCCAACCTGGCCGTGTGCGAAGAGCGCGACACCAAAGGCCTCTACGCCAAGGCCCGCGCCGGCGAGATCAAGGAATTCACCGGGATCTCCAGCCCCTATGAAGCACCCGAGGCGCCCGAGCTGAAGGTGGACACCGGCAGCCAGACCCTCGAGCAGAGCGTGGAGCAGGTGCTCGCCTACTTGAGCGCTGAGGGCGTTATTCCCCAGCAGGGCTGAGGCCAGAGCTGCTCGGTGATGCCTGGCCCAGTCCCCGCTGCTGAGCCCAGGCATCGAGAAAGGTCTTCAGGCAGCTGGCTACCGGCACCGCCAGCAACAAACCAAGCAGGTCTCCGAATCCCATCAGGCTGCCCACCCGTGCTCCCACGGGGAGCGACACCAGTAGCCAGGCGGGTTGAAGCCCCACGATGCTGCCCATCAGCCGCGGCTGAATCACCTGATCCACCAGCTGGCCCACCGTGATCGCTGCAGCCAACACCTCAAGGGCCGTGCGGGGATCATCCAGAGCCAGCAATACGCTCACCAGCACGATCGTGACCGCGCTGGCGTAGGGCACCAGGGTGGTGAAGCCGATGGCGACGGCGAACAACACTCCGTAGGGGATGCCGAGCAGCGTGAACACCACGATCTGCAGCACGCTCAGGATCAAGGCCAACAGCACCTGTCCGGCGAAGTAGCCCCGGAAGGTGCGGTTAAGCGTGGTGGTGACCAGATCGCGCACACCATCCGGCAACCAGCGGGCCAGACCCGCCACGATCCGATCGCCACCCAGCAGCAGGAACACCGCCAGCACGGTGACGATCACGGTGTTCACCGTGATGCCCAGCGTGGCTCCAAGGATGCCGAGCAGGCGCTGGCTCAACTGACTGGCCAGCTGACTGGCCCGGGTGAACAGGGTGCTGCTGAGGTCGGTGAATTCCGTTGGAAGGCCGCGATCCGCCGCCCAGGCCTCAAGGCGATCCAACCAGGCCTCGCCTTCCACCAGCCAGCCAGGCAGGGCACTCACCAACTCACCCAGCTGCTCGATCAAGCGGGGCACCAGCCAGAGCGCCGAGAGCACCAGCAGCCCAAACCCGAGGCCCACCACCGCCAACACCGCCAGGAGCCGCGGCAAGCCCCGATCCGCCAGCCAACGGGTGGGCAGATCCAGCAAAAAGGCAATCAAAGCGGCCGCCAGGAACAGGGCGGGAAAGGGCGCCAGCGGCAGGAGCAGCATCTGCAGCACCCACAAGTTGAGCGCGAGCAAGGGCAGCGCCAGGCTCAGCCGCAGCCACAGGGGCAGAACGAGGCGCTCGAGCATTCGCAGCCCGCTAGATCAGCTCTGAACCTTCAGCTTGGCGGCACCAGCGCTGGCCTGCCACCAGAACGAGAGCCAGCAGACGATCCCAAGGAACTTGGCCCCTTCTTCATAGAGCTGAAGGGTGGTGTACGGGACCGGAATCAGCTCCTGGAGCAGATCGAGCAACACCGATAGGCCCAACAGCGCCACCGCCAGGACGAAACTGCCGCCCCCAAGGGCAAGCACCTGCTGGCGAAAGCGAAACAGAATTAGGAGTGCGAACACGGCATAGAGCCCGTACAAAAAGCTGGAACCGATGTAGCGGTCATGCAGAAGGAACATGTCGTCCAAGCAGAGCAGCAAGGAAAAGCCACCGCCGCAGAGCAGCAGCTGCCGTTCCCGGCCGCGCACCCCACCCACCCGGGCCAGAGCCGTGAACAAGGCGATCGCTGCCGCTGAGATCCAGAGCAGACAACCGAGGTTCGACAGGAAGCCGACGCCCAATGGCGTATCGCAACTCTGCGCCAGATCTCGGATCACGAGCTGGGTATTCACCCCTGCGGCGCTACTCAGCGCTAACGCCAGCAGATACACGACCAGGGCGGGCAGCAAGCCCACCAGCACAGTCCGCACGACAGGACGGTTCGGCATCAGCCCGCGCAAATGACTGGATCCAGCGAAGCAGATCCCGCCCAGCACCACCTCACATCTGGGCCAGATAAGCGGCGCTGCCTAACTCCAGCAGGCGCTGATCCTTCGCCACCACCTGATCATGCAGGCCCTGGCGATAGGCCTGAACGCGCCCGGCCAGACCTGAATCCGCCGTGGCCAGGATCTGGGCGGCCAGCAGCCCGGCGTTGGCACCGTTACCGATCGCCACGGTGGCCACGGGGATACCAGCGGGCATCTGCACGATCGAATGCAACGAGTCCACGCCGGAGAGGGCGCGGGTTTGCACCGGTACGCCGATCACCGGCAGGGTGGTGAGCGAGGCCACCATGCCCGGCAGATGGGCGGCGCCGCCGGCGCCAGCAATGATCACCTTGAAACCGCGGTCGGCGGCCTGCTGGGCAAACGCCACCATTTCCAGGGGCGTGCGGTGGGCCGAGAGCACCCGCACCTCGGTGGCGACGCCGAAGTTCTGCAGCATCTCCACCGCAGGCTGCATGGTGGGCAGATCGGAATCGCTGCCCATCACCACTGCAACGAGCGGTGCGGGGGCGGACAGATCAGACATCAGGAAAGCCTGCGGAGCCGGCGAGGATGGCATTCTCACGCCCTGCCGCCCGATGCGCTGGCTCAGCTCCGTTCGCCTGCCAGCTGCCGATGGACTGTGGCGGATCGGCGTGAATGGAGAGGAGCGCATCACTGCGATGCACTCCTTACCCCCCAGCAGCAGCTGCGCCGGTGAGGACTGGAACGGCGACTGGCTCAGCCCGATGGGGGTGGACCTGCAGATCAACGGCGGTCTTGGGCTGGCCTTCCCCGAGCTGAGCTCCAGCGATCTGCCCAACCTGCTGGCGTTGCTGGAGCTGCTGTGGCGCGATGGCGTGGAGGCGATCGCCCCCACCCTGGTGACCTGCGGCGTCGCGGAACTACGCCAAGCACTGGCAGTGCTGCGGGAAGCCAGGGCACTGCACCAGCCGGGGCGCTGCCAACTGCTGGGGGCCCATCTGGAGGGGCCCTTCCTGGCAGAGGCCCGGCGCGGGGCCCATCCGCGCCAGCACCTGGAGGCACCAAGCCTGGAGGCGCTGAACAGCCGCATCGGCGGATTCGAGCAGGAGATCAGCCTGGTGACCCTGGCCCCTGAACTCGATGGTGCCGATGCCGTGATCGAGGCCTTGCTGCAGCTGGGCATCCAGGTGAGCCTTGGCCACAGCGAAGCCAATGAAGCCCAGGCCAGCTCAGCCTTTGAAAGCGGAGTGGGGATGATCACCCACGCCTTCAACGCCATGGCTGGGCTGCACCACCGGGCCCCCGGACCCATCGCCGCGGCCGCCCTACGAGGCGATGTGGCCCTGGGGCTGATCGCCGACGGCGTGCATGTGGCGCCGTCGATGGCGGTGCTGTTGCAGCGGTTAATGCCCAATCAGGTGGTGCTGGTGAGCGATGCCCTCGCCCCCTATGGACTTGCCGATGGCGTACACCGCTGGGATGAACGGGCGCTGATCGTGGAGGGGGGCAGCTGCCGGCTCGAGGACGGCACCCTGGCCGGGGTGACCCTGCCGCTGCTCGAGGCCGTGCGCCGCCTGGCCAACTGGAGCGGCAAAGCGGGCCAGGCCATTGCGGCAGCCACACTGCTGCCGAGACGCGTGCTGGGCGACCAGCGCCGGATTCAAGAACTCCTCTTGGGCCGACCGCTGGCCCACTGCCTGCGCTGGAGCGGCCCGGCTGAGGATTTGCGCTGGCAACGGGCAGCCTGAATAGGATCCGCGCCATCTCTCTCCACGCCCCAGGCCCGAGCCGATGCCCGCCGAGCAGCTTCTCAACAGCACCGAGGCCCAGAAAGCCGCCGAGAAGCAGGAGGTGAAGGGCTACTTCGAAACCACCGGCTTCGATCGCTGGAACCGCATCTACAGCGATTCCGACGACGTGAACAAGGTGCAGCGCAACATCCGCATCGGCCACCAAAAAACGGTGGACAACGTGCTCGCCTGGCTGCAGGAGCAAGGCAACCTGGCCAGCCGCAGCTTCTGCGATGCCGGCTGCGGCGTGGGCAGCCTCACCCTGCCCCTGGCCCAGCTGGGCGCTGGCTCGATCGCTGCCTCCGATCTCTCCGCCGCGATGGTGCAGGAGGCCGAGCGGCGGGCCGTTGAAGCAGGTGTGCAAAAGGGGCAAATCAGCTTCCTGGCCTCCGATCTCGAGAGCCTCAGCGGCCGCTTCAACACCGTGGTGTGCCTGGACGTGTTCATCCACTACCCCCAGCAGCCCGCCGAGGAGATGGTGCGGCACCTGGCCTCGATGGCCGAACAGCATCTGATCGTGAGCTTCGCCCCCTACACCCCACTGCTGGCACTGCTCAAGGGGATCGGCCAGCTGTTCCCAGGCCCGAGCAAAACCACCCGCGCTTACACCTTGAAGGAGGCCGGCATCGTGAAGGCGGCCGAGGAAGCGGGCTTCGTGCTCAAGCGCCGCAGCCTCAACAAGGCACCCTTCTATTTCTCTCGCTTGCTGGCGTTCGAAAAGGCCTGAAGCAGTGGAGCCCTCCCAGCTGCTGATTCCGGCGCTGCTGGGAGCCGGAGCCATCGCCTCCGGCCTTGCTCGCCGTCATCAGGCCCACCAATTGATCCACCTGCTGGATGCCCGCAGCACCAGCGTGGCGGAGCTGCTGGATCTGCAGCGCACCGTGGCCGAGCAGATGGGCGCCGGCTCCTTCAGCGAGCGGGTGAAGCTCTCGGGAGAGATCGTGTGCAATGCACGTCTCACCGCCCCATGGAGCGGTGAGACGTGCATTGCCTTCAGACAGATCACCACATCCCTGCTGGAAGTGAGGGAGGAACGCACCAGCACCGACAAGGACGGCAACACCACAACCGAGGTGTACTGGGAACGTCGGGAGGACACCATCAGCACCCTCGAGCGCCGCTGCGTCTTTGGGCTGCGTCAGGGTCAGCAGAGCCTGAGGCTGGATCCTGAGGGCGCGGAGCTTGAGCTCGAACCGGTGTTCAGCGAGATGAGCCCCGCCAGCAGCCCAGACACCTTCAACACGCGCCAGTTGGGCATCCGACGGGAGGAAGCGGTGCTCCGCCCCACGGGCATGGCCTTTGTGGTGGCCGAGTGCAGCGATGCCAGCGGCGCCCTCACCCTGCAGGCCCCCGGCGAGCAGGGGATGTTCGTGGTGCGCCGCGGCAGTGAAGCCGAATTCAGTCGCACCATCCGCCGCTGGCGACGGGTCTGGACTGTGAGCACCTGGGTGTTGACGTTGGCGGCAGCGCTAAGCGGGCTGCTGATCGCGTTGTAACGACGCAAGCTGGAAGAGCAGTGATCTCCTGAACCAGGTCGCCCATATTCAAACAACTGCTTGCGTTGACGGGCTGCATCGGCCTGGCCCTGGCTCCAACAACCGCTCAAGCCTGGGAGCCTGGGGATGACTGGCAAGACAGCCAGTGCCGCACCACCCGCGATGAGGGGGGGGGGAACAGCGTGGAGGTGTGCCAAGCCATCTATGACGGCAACAAGGTTTACCTCGGTGCTTATTGGAATGACGGCTCCGAAGTGGTGGGCCCCTGCTCCACCGAAGACCCTGAACCGATCGAATACAAGGGCATGACCAAGGCCGAAGCCCGCACCTGGGTGAAGACCTACTGCCCCTGAACGGTGAGCGCCTCCGGCAGTGCCGCCTCGAGCTGCAGCACACCCCGAACTGGCGGCTGAAGTTCCAGCCGATGGGCATGCAGCCAATAGCCCCCTGCTCCCGGGAGTGATCCCGAGTCAGCGAGGCCTCCGGCTCGGTACAGCGGATCACCGAGCAACGGTGCACCGATGGCAGCCGTGTGGATGCGGATCTGATGGGGGCGGCCTGTGGCAATCGTCACCTCCACCAAACACGCCTCCGCGCGGCGTTCCAGCAGGGTGATGTCGCTGCGGGAGGGCAGGGCGGCAGGGTCGTCGGGTTCTGCTGCGCACCAGATCTGACCGAGTAAAGGGTGAGCCCGTCTACCGATCGCAGCCGTCATCGCTCGTGTCTCCCCCAGCCGCCACTTGGATGGGAGCGGCTGGCAGAGCGCGCGGTAAAGCTTGCGGCAGGCGCGATCGGGAGCAGCATCCGCCGCTCCACTGGTGCTCTCCCGCAACTGAGCGCTGAGCCAGGCGCGGGTTTCGCTGCGGCGGGCGCACACCAGCAAACCGGAGGTGAAGCGTCCGAGCCGATGCACCGGCCAGGGCTGACCGACCATGGCGCAGATCCGCCCAGCCGTCACCCAGCCCTGCAGCTGAGCCAAGAGCGTGTGGTTTAGAAACCCTCCGGCAGGCAGCACTGGAAGGCCGCTGGGCTTGTTGAGCACCAGCAGATCGCCGTCGTCGAACACGATCGAGCGCTCGCTGAGCACCGGCACGGCCGCCTCCTGCCAGGGGGGCCGGTGCCACAGCAAACGATCACCGGCTCGGAGCGGCGCATCGGCATCGAGCTGCTGGCCGTTGCACCAGATCTCGCCGGCGGCGAGCCGCTCGATCCAAGTGGACTGATCAGAGTGTGCGTACCGTCCGGCATAAAAACCAGCGATGCTGGCGGCTGGCTGACTAACGCGATCGCGATAGGCATGGCCAGCGTTCAACGCAGCCGGCAGCCAGGACTCACCAGCACCCTGCTCGCTACTCAACCAGACCGTTCTCGAGGGCGTAGCGCACCAGTTCGGTGCGGCTAGCGGTGCCGGTTTTGGTGAACAGGCGGCTCACGTATTTCTCCACGTTGCGGATGGAGGTTTCCAGGCGGCGAGCGATCTCCTTGTTCATCATTCCCTCCGCCACGAGCTGCAGCACCGACGCCTCACGCGGCGTGAACTCATGTTTGACGCCTCCGGGAGCCTTCTTGCTGCCGCCGGTGGCCAGCAACGAGCGGATCTCAGTGATCTGCTTCGCCATCTGGCCGATATCCGCATCAGCGAAGCGGGCGGCCTCCTGCAGCAAGCGCTCCTGGCGGCGCACCACGTTGTGCACCCGGGCCACTAGCTCATCGGGATCGAAGGGCTTGGGGATGTAGTCGTCGCAGCCGGCTTGGAAACCCTCGATGCGATCGGCGGTCATCCCCTTGGCGGTGAGGAAGATCACCGGGGTGCCGCCAAGGCGCTCGTCGTCGCGCAATTTGCGCAGCAGCCCATAGCCATCGAGGCGAGGCATCATCACGTCGCTGATCACCACATCCGGCAGCAGCTCCTGGGCCTTGGCCCAGCCGTCTTCCCCGTCGACGGCGGTGGTCACCTGGAAGCCCTCGTCTTCCAGGTAGGCCTGCACCGCCGTGCGCAGCCCGGGTTCGTCATCCACCAACAGCAGCCGCGCCGGGGGCTGGGGCACCGCTTCCGGGGCCGGGGTTTCAGGTTCGAGGCTCATGGCCGCAATCTATCGAGGGTTGCCAGGAAGCACCTGCTGCTGCTCCCGCAGCAGGCCCGAGTAGCCCAGCTTCCGGGCTAGAGCCTGAAGCGTGGCAGGGTCCTTCCCGGCCTGTTCAGGGAAACAGGCGGCCCACCAAATCTGGTGATCGAGGCGGTTGGCGTCGCTGATCGCCCCACCAGGGTTGAGCTCTTTGATCAGGAGGCTGCTGCCCTTGCGCGTCAGCCGCATCGGCGCATCCGGGCTGCAGCGCAGGGTGTCGATCGCCAGCTGCACCCCCGACGGCGATTCCACCCACACCACGATCGTTCGAGCCGATGCATCGCGCGGATCGGGCTTGACGCCATGCACGCCGATGGCGAAGCCGCCTTCCATGGTGCTCCACTCGCGCAACAGCACCAAATCAGCGGGCCGCTGCTCATTGGAGGCGCGATGCGGGTTGCTCGGGTCGGGAGCACCGAGGGAGGTCTGAGCAGCGGCGGGTAAGGCCACGGTCCCCAACTGCAGCAGCGCACAGCCCAACCAGGCAGAGGGGCTGAATCGCCATGAAGCAACAGCCATCGGGGCCACGAACGGACGCTGCTTGCCAGCATGGGAGTCCATGGCCGATCCCGTCATCTATCTCGATCACCAGGCCACCACGCCTTGCGATCCGGCCGTGGTGGAGGCGATGGCGCCCTGGTGGAGCGAGCAGTTCGCCAACCCCGCCAGCCGCAGCCACCGCCCAGGTCTGTTGGCGGCGGCGGCCGTGGAGCAGGCCCGAAACCAGATCGCTTCAGGGCTGGGGGTCAAAGCCGAGGCCGTGGAGTTCACCAGCGGCGCCACCGAGGCCAACAACCTGGCGCTCAAGGGCCTGGCCGAGACGGAACTGGAGGCCGGCGGCCAGCGGCGGCATCTGATCAGCCTGGTGACGGAGCACCAGGCGGTGCTGGATCCGCTTCGCTATCTCTCACGCCATGGCTTCGAGCTCACCCTGCTGCCCGTGACCCGCGAGGGCCTAGTGGATCTCGAGCAGCTCCAGGCAGCACTGCGGCCCGACACGCTGCTGGTGAGCGTGATGGCAGCCAACAACGAAATCGGAGTGCTGCAACCGATCGAGGCCATCGCCCGGCTCTGCGGCCAGCGGGGCATCCGCTTCCACTGCGACGCAGCCCAGGCCATCGGCCATGTCCCCATCCAACCGGCGGATCTCGGCATCGATCTGCTCAGCTTCAGCGGCCACAAGCTCTATGGCCCCAAGGGCATCGGCGCTTTGGTGGTGGCTCCTGGTGTGCGTTTGGCGCCCCAACTGCATGGGGGCGGCCAAGGGCTCCGACCTGGAGCACTGCCAGTGCCACTAATCGTGGGGCTAGCCACAGCCCTGAACCTGGCCCTGCTCGACCGCGACGAGCGGGCGACGCGCCTGGGGGGCCTGCGCGATCAGCTCTGGCAACGACTAGAGCGAATCGGCGGCGTGCATCGCAACGGGGCCGCCGCTCCGCGTTTGGCCCACAACCTGAATGTGTGGATCGAAGGGGTGGATGGCAGCGCCCTGCAGCGTCAGCTGCGACAGACCCTGGCCGTGAGCAGCGGCTCAGCCTGCAGCACCGGTGAACCCTCCCATGTGCTGCAGGCCCTGGGTCTGAACCGGCAGCAGGCGGCGGCGGCTCTTCGCTTCGGCCTGGGGCGCGGCACAAGCGCTGCCGCAATCGAGGCCGCCGCGGATGTGATTGAGCAGGCGGTGAAAGCGCTCAGGCAAGGCTGAAGCGAAACGTTCGCTGTGTACCGCAATCGCTACAAAAACTGGGCACGCGCTGCAGTGATCGCTACCTTCCGGGCAATTGCTTTGCTGTGATGAGCCTGCCGACCCCCGGCACAAACAAATTGCAGGTGTTGCGCGCCGTGGAAGACGGCTGGCAGGCTTTCTGTCGCGCCCCGTGGCCCTTTCTGCTCTTTCAGGTGCTTGTGCTGCTGATCATGGCGCCCTTCGCCGCCTTGATGGTGAGCGGCCTGGTGCGCCTGAGCAGCCCTGAACCGGCCTTCCTGCACCCGGTGGCCGCCGGCGTGGGTCTGGTGGTGGGCGTGATCGGTTATGTGATCGTGGGCCTGTGGGGCGCCGTGGGAATCACCCGCAGTGCCTGGATGAGCCTCGACGGGCAGAAGCCCAGCTTCCGCAACTTCACCCGCTGGGATGGTGCCGCCAGCCGCCGTCTGCTCGGTTCGGCGATCCTGCTGGCGATCGTGGTTGGCGTGGTGGGCGTGATCGCCACCTTGATCGGCACCGGCCTCAACCAGGTGAATGCAGCGCTCACCGCCATTCCGGTGATCATCTTCGGCATCTTCTACATCTGGTTCCTGATCAGCCAGAAGTTCCTGCTGCAGCTCTCGCTGTTCGGGGTGAAGCGCCCTGTGGAAACCATCCAGGCTGGCGTCAACGGTGTGAACCCCAGCTGGTGGGTGGTGCTGTGGCTGGCGATCGTGGAAAGCGTGATCCACGCCGTGGCCGCGCTGTTCAGCTATGGCGGCTTGTTTGTGATCTTCCCAGTGGTGATCTGCATCAGCACCGCGGCCTACCGCCAGCTGTTTGGCAGCCAGGACCACACCGGGATCCTCAGCAACGGCTGAGTCCGATCAGCCAGCTGATGGAATCAACGGCGGCGTGCCAGCCGCCATTTCGCTGAACGGCTGCGGGGGTTGGAGCACTGCTCCTCCTCCGCAGCCGTTTCCGGTTTGCGGGTCACCCGCTGCAAGCGCTCATCGCTCACGAAGGCCGTCTTCACGCGCCGGTCTTCAAGGGAGTGAAAGCTGATCACCCCGAACAGGCCGCCGCTCAGCAGCCAGTCGGGGGCCACCTGCAGCAAACGATCCAGCACTCCCAGCTCGTCGTTCACGGCGATCCGCAGCGCCTGAAAGGTGCGGGTGGCGGGATGGATGCGGCCGCGCCGCGCTTTGGGGGGGTAGCAACCGGCCACCGCGTAGGCCAGGGCTGCGGTGCCGCTGTAGGCGCCCAGCTCGGCCAGGTCGTGCTTGATGCGCCGGGCGATGCGGCGCGAAAGCCGCTCCTCCCCGTAGGCGTAGATCAGATCCGCCAGTTCGGTTTCATCCAGGCGCGCGATCAAGTCCGCCGCCGGTTCACCGGCGGCAGGATTCATGCGCATATCCAGCGGGCCATCGAGGCGGAAGCTGAAGCCGCGCTCCGCCACATCCAGCTGCGGGCTGCTCACCCCGAGGTCGGCCAGCACCGCCACAGCCGACTCAGGCGGGCTGTAAGCCGCGAAATTGGTGGCCACGATCTGCACCCGATCGCCGAAGGGCGCCAGGCGTTCTGCTGCTGCGGCAAGGGCGGTGGGGTCTTGATCCAGCCCAATCAGCCGCAGCTGGGGATGAGCCTTCAACAGCAGGGCGCTATGGCCCCCACCGCCAAGGGTGCAATCGATCAACAGGCCGTCACCCCGGGCAGCCAGCAGCGGCTCGAGCTCTGCGAACCCCGCCAGAACTGGCGCCGCCAGCACCGGAACGTGATCAAAGCTGGAGGAATCCCGCGAATCGCTCAAGCGCAGCGCCAGAAGCAGCGGCCCTTCCTTCCTAAGATCTCGCCAGCGAGCCCATCCCCCTCGGCCCCATGACGCAGCTGGAAACGCGCACGGAGCCGATGGTGGTGAACTTCGGGCCCCACCACCCCTCGATGCACGGGGTACTGCGGCTCGTGGTGACGCTCGACGGGGAAGACGTGGTGGATTGCGAGCCGGTGATCGGCTACCTCCACCGCGGCATGGAGAAGATCGCCGAGAACCGCACGAACGTGATGTTCGTGCCCTACGTGAGCCGCATGGACTATGCGGCCGGCATGTTTTACGAGGCGATCGTGGTGAATGCACCCGAGCGCCTGGCCGATGTGCCGGTGCCGAAGCGCGCCAGCTACATCCGCGTGTTGATGCTGGAGCTCAACCGCATTGCCAACCACCTGCTCTGGCTTGGCCCCTTCCTGGCAGACGTGGGCGCCCAGACGCCGTTCTTCTACATCTTCCGCGAACGGGAGATGATCTACGACCTGTGGGAAGCGGCCACAGGCCAGCGGCTGATCAACAACAACTACTTCCGTATCGGCGGTGTAGCAGCAGATCTGCCCTACGGCTGGCTGGAGAAGTGCCTCGACTTCTGCGACTGGTTCGGCCCCAAGATCGATGAATACGAGAAGCTGATCACCAACAACCCGATCTTCCGCAAGCGGATTGAAGGGCTGGGGGTGATCAGCCGCGAGCAGGCGATCAACTGGAGCCTCTCGGGGCCAATGCTGCGCGCTTCAGGCGTGCCTTGGGATCTGCGCAAAGTGGATCACTACGAGTGCTACGACGACTTCGACTGGGATGTGGCCTGGGAGAAAGAAGGCGACTGCTATGCCCGTTACCGGGTGCGCGTTCAGGAGATGCGCGAATCCCTCAAGATCCTGCGCCAGGCCTGCCAGATGATCCCCGGCGGCCCCACTGAACACCTGGAAGCCCGCCGCATGGCCGAAGGCAAGGGCAGCGAGTTCGCCGGCTTCGACTATCAAATCGTGGCCAAGAAGGTGGCCCCCACCTTCAAGGTCCCCAGTGGAGAGCTCTACACCCGCCTAGAATCCGGCAAGGGTGAGATCGGTGTGTTCATCCAGGGCAACGACGACGTGACTCCCTGGCGCTTCAAGATCCGCGCAGCCGATTTCAACAACCTTCAGATCCTCCCCCACATCCTCAAAGGGGCGAAGGTTGCCGACATCATGGCCATCCTCGGCTCGATCGACGTGATCATGGGCTCGGTGGATCGATGAACAGCCTGGATCGCTGATCCGCCCCATGGGGTCCGACGACTGGTTGGTGCTGTGCCGCACGGTGCGCTTCGGCGACACCGATGCTGCGGGTGTGATGCATTTCCAGCAGCTGCTGCGCTGGTGTCATGAGGCCTATGAGGAGAGTCTCGAGCGCTTCGGAATTGCAGCCCCAGAGATCTTTCCCGTGCCAGAAAGGTCTCCCGAAACCGCACTGCCGATCGTGCACTGCAGCGCCGACTTTCTCCGCCCACTCGTCTGCGGTGATCCCCTAGCCATTGCCCTGGAGCCGCGCCGCATCGATCCGGGCTGCTTCGAGCTCAGCTACCGCTTCAGCAGCAACGGCACCCCTGTCGCCACAGCCCTCACGCGCCACCTGGCCATCAGCAGCAGCCAGCGCCAACGCCGTGAACTGCCCGAAGCGATCAATCGTTGGCTGGAGGCGTCTTCCCTAAAGAGCGGGATTCAACCGCTGTAAGCCAGTTCCGCCAGCGCGAGCGCTGCCATTTGCCCAGGGGGGTGCGCTCCAGCTCAGGGCAGAGCAGCCAACGCCGAGGCCGCTGACTGGGAGGCAGGCATTGGCCTAGCTCCTCCAAACGCTGAAGCAACTGTTCAGCCTCGGCCCTACCCGCCGCGGCAGGCTTCACCAACGCAACCAGCCGCTCACCCCACAGCAGATCCAGCTCCGCCAGCAACAGCAACTCCGCCAAGGGCAAATCTGCTGCGCTGCTTAGCTGCAGAAAGCGCAGCTCCACTTGTTCTGGAAACACGGTTTCGCCACCGCTGCTGATGGCGCCATCGAGACGGCCTTGCAGCTGCAGCCCCTCTGGAGCCAGCAAGGCGCGGTCGCCACTGGTCCACCAACCGTGACTCAACGCCAAGGGCTGGAGCTGACCATGCAGCAGACATCCTTCAGCCAGGCTGGCAGCCTTGATCTGCAGGGCGCCGGTCGCTGGATCCAGGCGGAGCTGGGCATGGGGCAGGGGCTGGCCGCAGCCCTGCACACCATCGAGAAATTGCTGCGGCGGCAACGCCGCCACCATCGCGGCGGTTTCAGTGCTGCCATAGCAAGGCGAAAGGCGCACGCCCAGTTGGCGGCAGTGCTGCGCCACCGCCTCCGGTAACGCTGCCCCCCCCACCCAGATCAGCTCGAACGCCGCCAACCAGCGCTGGCCCAACGGGTCCTCCAGGAGCCGCTGCAACTGCGTGGGCACCAGCGAGAGCACGGCCGGTGCTACTGGCCTGGGAAGCCACACTGGATCGCGCATCCACTCCGGCTCCAGCCACCGCAGCGCAGCGCCCCAACGCTGGGCACGGACCAGCGGCAACAGCCCACTCACGTGCTGCAGCGGCAACGGGTTGAACAGCTCAAGGTGTTGCGGATCCAGCCCGAGCTGGCGCAACCATCTGCCGGTGGCATCCGCCGCCACCTGCAGATGCGTGAGCGGCTGCAAGCACCAGCGGCGCGCCCAACTGCTTCCGCCGGTGCCCAGCACCACCGCTGCACCCCAGCCCGGATCGCTGCGCTGCGGCAGGGCCTGGTCCAGCTGCGCAGCTTCCTCGGGCGCTGCGATGGCCACGGCGCGCTGCTCACTCCAGGCCCGCTGCACCGCTGCCGCCAGAGCAGCGCGATTTCCTTGAGCCACCAGGAGCTGCGGGCTACTCACGCCGCAGCCTCCCAGACCCGCTGCGGATCAGAGGAAAACAAATCACCACCGGGACTCCAACCCGGTGCCAAGCCCGGCGCCGCGGGAGTGGGGCCTTCGGCCTGCAAGGCGGCGAGATGCTCGAGAAAGCGTTGGCCGATACCCGTTTCAAAGGCAGTGCTGAGCATCTGCCTGGGGGCGGCGCCGGCTTCGAGCTGACGCAGCAAGGGCCGTGGATCACCCTCCTGAAGCGGGCGCCGCACCAACCAACCCGACCAGGACGAGCGTTGCTGCTCAGACAGGTGCGAGAGGGATTCATCCAGGGCCACAGGAACCCTGGCCGCCAGGGCCTGCAATCCCTGAAAATCGTGAGGAGCCAGCGGCTGCTCCATCCACTCGAGCCGAGGTTCGCTCTCCAAGCGATCAACCCACTGGCCTGCCGTGAGGCGATCCCAGCCGCCATTGGCATCGAGGCGCAGCCGTGATGCCTGAGGCAAACGCTGCAAGAGCGCATCGAGCAGGGCGCGCTCCTGGGCGTCGCCCACAGCAGCCACCTTCCATTTCAGGGTGAGCGGCTGCAGCGGGTGGATGCGGTCGTGGCTCAGAACCTGCTCCACAGCAGGCAGAGCAGCCTCGCCAGCTGGCAACAGCCAAGCAGCAGCCGGGGCCGAACGCCAGCCACCCTGGACCACCGATCCCAGTCCATCGAGCTCCGCCAAGGCCATCCCGATGCCACAGGCGAGCGCAGGCGGCAACTGCGGCAGCTGCTGGTCAAGAACCCCACGCTCGATCGCAGCCGGCACGGCGGCGATCGCCGCCGCAAGATCCGTGTCTGACGTCGCCAACAGCGGCACAGCGGCCTCACCCCAGCCGCAGTGGCCGTCGGGGGTGCTGAGGCGCAGCAACCAGCCACGGCGCTGCACCAACGCACCACGGCTGGTGATCAAGCGGCGCGGCAGGTCAAAGCGATAGGGCCGCCAGCTCAGCTGCAGCAGCCCCTGCCCGCTCATCCCAGCCAGCGGCCCAGAGCTAGTCCCGCCGCTAAACCCAGTCCGTTCAGGGCCTGAAAGCGCAGGGCCAAAAACTTGCTGCCCACGATGCGCTCCGGCTCACGGTGATGCTGGCGCAACAGGCGGATCAGAGCCTGGGCTGGCGGCAGACCGATCACCCCAAGCAACGCGGTGAGCGGCCACTGGCCCACCAGCACCGGCGCCCACTCCAAGGCAAGAGCCGCCGCCACAAACCAGGGGATCAGGGCAGCAGCGGAGCCTGTGCCCAAACGAACCACCGGCGACCGTTTGCCGTGGGCTGCATCCTCCTCCACCTGATGGAAGTGGGAGCAGAACAGCACCAAGGTGGTGGCCAGCGCAGGGCCGCTGCCCAGTTCCAAAGCGACCCGCCAGGGCAGCGCCGCCTCAGCCGCCGGTGCCAGGGCCAATAGGGCGGCAGCGGTGGCCAGAGGCCCAAAGGCGATCCAGCACAGCGGCTCACCCAGGCCTCGATACCCCAGCCGCAGCGGCGGTCCCTGATAGCCGTAACCGATGCCGCAGCAGGCGAGCACCAACCACAAAACGGCTGAGCTACTGCGGAGGGCGACCAGCGCCATCAACAACAAACCGAGCAGGAGCGCACCATTGGCAAGCCAGGCAACCCGGTCGCGCCGGCCGGTGAGATTCACCACCGAGTGGGGCTTGCCGTGGGTGTCGACGCCGGTATCTGCATCGAACACATCGTTGGCCAGGTTCTCCCAGGCCAGGATCAGGACCGCCGCCACGATAAAGAGCAAGAGCTGATCCAGCCGCACCGCCAAGCCCTGGCCGGCCCGCCAGCCCGCAGCGAGCAGAACCGGCATCACAGCTACCGAATACATCGGCCATTTGATCGCTGCCTTCCACAGGCGCCGGCGTTGGGCCGAATCGGCATGAAGGCTTGCGACGACCTGAGGCTCGGACGCGGGCAAGGGCAACTGGCGGCGCTGGAAGGCCCATACATTTGAGCAGCCGCTTCAGCCCGCTCCGGGTGCAGGCTCCATCCAGCGTCACAACCAGCTTCACCGATCTGCTGGCGGCAGCGGCCGAAGGCGCGCGCCAGCTGGATGGAGAGGGTGTGCTCAGCCTGGCGCTCCCGCTGACCGGCCGCGACCCGATGGCGCTGCTGAGCCAGCTGGAGCACGGCGAACGGTTCCGTTTCCTTTGGGACAGCGCACCAGGGCTTTGTCTGGCCGCCAGCGGCCGTTGTAACAGCCTCGAGCTAAGCGGTCCGCGCCGATTTGAACTCGCCCAACGCTTCAGTGCCGTGAGCCTGGGGCGCCTGGCCGCACCCCAAAGCTGCCCGCCGCTGGCGCGGCCGCGGGTGCTGCTGGCCTTCTCCTTCTTTGACAGTCCGCTGCAGGAGGGCGAAGGTGTGCCCGGGGTGCAGGCGGTGCTGCCCCGCTGGCAGCTGAGCCGCCAGGGCCGCCACTGCTGGTTGCGGCTGCAGCGCACCCTCGGCGGTGAGGTGAGTGCCCGTGCCCTGGCCGAAGAACTGTGGGAGCAGGCCCAGCGCCTGAGTCAACTGCCATCCGACCCCTGTGCCGAGCAGGGTGATGCCCCTGGCCCAGCAATCCTCAACAGTCCCGCCTGGCAACACGGCTACCGCTCCGTGGTGCAGCGGGGTCTGGAACTGGTGGAGGGGGGCGAGCTGCGCAAGTTGGTGCTGGCGGTGCGCCAACAGCTGCTGTTGGCGCAACCACTCGATCCCCTACTGCTGCTCGCCCAATTGCGTCAGCGCCAACCAGGCAGCTGCCGCTTCCTCTGGCAACAGGGGGATGGCCCAGCCCTGCTGGGGGCATCGCCTGAGCGCTTGCTCACGGTGCGCCAGGGCCAGCTGCGCAGCGACGCTCTTGCGGGCACCTCGCCCGTGGGTCCACAAGCCGAGCAACTGCTGCACTCCGATAAGGACCGTCGCGAACACGAACTGGTGGTGGAAGCGATCACCGAAGTGCTGCACCAGGCCGGGCTGACTCCGCGGCGGCCTCGCCACCCGCGCCTGGCCCGCCACGGCCAACTGGTGCATCTGCACACCCCCATCACCGCCCCCCTGGCAGACCAGCAACCCCTGGCCGTGGCCGCAGCCCTGCACCCCACACCGGCTGTAGCGGGCCTGCCCCGCCGCGAAGCGATGGCCGCGCTGCGCAGCCTCGAGCCATTCGAGCGCGGCTACTACGCCGCTCCGATCGGCTGGATCGATAGCGAAGGCGATACAGAGCTGCGGGTGGCGATCCGCAGCGGCTGCCTTCAGGGCCAGAAGCTTGAGCTCACGGCCGGCGCCGGTCTGGTGCGGGGATCAGCGGTGGATCGTGAACTGGCAGAGGTGGCCCTGAAGCTGGGGGTGCTGCAGCAGCAGCTCGATCTGCCCGGGCTCAACAGCAGCACGGCTCAGAGCGCCAGCAAACGCTCCATCGTCTGATCGGCAAGGGCAATGCCGCCCAGCCGCTCCACTTCGCGCACGCCGGTGGGGCTAGTGACGTTGATTTCGCTGAGGCGGCCATCGATGACATCGATGCCCACGAAGAACAAACCCTCTTCCTGGAGGGCCGGTGCCAGCTCTGAGCAGATGCGCCGTTCCTGATCGGTGAGCTCGGTGGCCTCCGGCTCCCCGCCCACCGCCAGATTGCTGCGGAACTCGCCGGGGGCCGGCTTGCGGTTCACCGCACCGAGGGGCTCACCGTTCACCAGCAGGATTCGCTTGTCGCCGGCCGTGACCGCTGGAAGGAAGGCCTGAACCATCACGGGCAAGGTCTGCTGATTGGTCACCAGCTCCAGCAGCGCCTTCAGGCCTGGTGCTTCAGCGTGGCTGCGCACCACCCCCTGGCCTGCCCGTCCGCCCAGGGGCTTGAGCACCACCTCGCCGTGCTCCGCCGCGAAGGACGCCAGCTGGTCGGCGTTGCTGCTCACCAGGCTGGGGGCCATCAGATGGCTCCAGCGCAGGGCGCCGAGCTTCTCGTTCCAGGCCCGCAGCGAGGCGGGGCGATTCAGCACACGCACGCCCTGCCGCTCCGCCAGCTCAAGCAGATGGGTGGCATAGAGGTAGGCCTCATCCACGGGTGGGTCCTTGCGCATCCACACCCGCGGGAAGGCTGCCAGCGGCTGCCAGCGGGGTGCCTCGGCTTCAAACCAGGGATCCGGAAGATCCCAGCCACTGGCCGTGGGCCGGATCTCCGCCAGGCGGATCGGCTGGGCCAGCACCATCGGCTCATGGGCCGGATCGCTGCCGCGCACCGCCAAGTGAGCTGGCGTACACACCCACACCTGCTGCCCGGCCCGCTGGGCCGCCTGCATCAAGGCAACGCTGGAATCTTTGGTGGGGCGAAGCTGCGCGATCGGATCGATCACAAACAGCTGGGCCTCACGGCCGGCCTCAAGCACCACCAAGGTCAGGCTCCGAGCATCGCATCGAGCTGGCCGCTGCGCTCGAGGGCATGCAGGTCATCGCAACCACCCACGTGCTGGCCATTGATGAAGGTCTGCGGCACGCTGCGGCGCCCGCCGCTCTTGGCGGCCATAGCTTCGCGGGCCGCCTCATCACCATCGATGGCGTATTCGGTGTAGGCCACGCCTTTGCGATCCAGCAGCGCCTTGGCCCGAATGCAAAACGGACAGGCGCGCCAGGTGTAGATCTCAACGCTTGCCATCAAGGCGCCAACCGCAACCTGGATCCTAGAAGCGGCGCCCCGCCCTGCTGCCCACCATTCTGTACGGTCGACCCAACGTTCAACAGCCGCCGGTGCTCGACCTCACCGACTTCAAACGCGACCTCTCCGAGCTCACTGACCGCCTGGGCAATGCCCAGGACTGTCTTTGACGTTCCTGCACTGAAAGCACGCCAGCAGGATCTCGAGCAGCTCGCTTCCCAGCCCGATTTCTGGGACGACCAGAAGCAGGCTCAGGCCAAGATGCGCCAGCTCGATGAGGTGAAGGCTCAGCTCGAGCAACTCAGCAAGTGGCAGGCCGCGGTGGCCGATGCCGAGGCCACGGTGGAGATCTACGGCCTCGAACCCGATGAGGAGCTGCTGAGCGAATCCAACGAAGCCCTGCAGAAGCTGCGGGCTGATCTGGATCGGTGGGAGCTAGAGCGCCTGCTCAGCGGCCCCTACGACAAGGAGGGCGCCGTGATCTCGATCAACGCCGGTGCCGGCGGCACCGACGCCCAGGACTGGGCGCTGATGCTGATGCGTATGTACACGCGCTGGGCCGAAGACCATGGCATGAAGGTGACCGTGGACGAACTCAGCGAGGGTGAGGAAGCGGGGATCAAGAGCTGCACGATCGAGATCGAGGGCCGCTACGCCTACGGCTACCTGCGCAACGAGAAGGGCACGCACCGGCTCGTGCGCATCTCACCGTTCAACGCCAACGACAAGCGCCAGACCAGTTTCGCCGGCGTGGAGGTGATGCCGAAGATCGAGGAGGAGGTGAAGCTCGACATCCCCGATAAAGATCTGGAGATCACCACCTCACGCTCCGGCGGCGCCGGTGGCCAGAACGTGAACAAGGTGGAAACCGCTGTGCGCATCCTGCACATCCCCACCGGCCTGTTCGTGCGCTGCACCCAGGAGCGCTCGCAACTCCAGAACAAGGAGAAGGCGATGGCCCTGCTGATGGCCAAGCTGCTGGTGATCGCCCA
>Ga0194115_10002805_pt1 | contig 20306 bp, 20 predicted proteins | sample TA2MahsurfametaG_3_FD_148656 | JGI IMG/M metagenome (GOLD analysis project Ga0194115, IMG submission 148656) | Freshwater microbial communities from Lake Tanganyika, Tanzania - TA2015002 Mahale S4 surface | ecosystem: Environmental > Aquatic > Freshwater > Lake | place: Tanzania: Lake... | reverse complement strand
TCCCCATACACCTATAGCCTTAGGAGGAAAGTTCAATACTGCTTTAGAAGACATGTTGTCCCAGTTTTCTAGAATAGTAAATAAATCTATTCTTTTTTGGGCAAAAAATGAGGAAATAATATCTGAGATACAATTAGTACCGCCGGACGTTACGTAAACAATTTTATTTATATTATTTTTTTTAACAAACCAATCTAAACGAGTTAAAAAAAATATTGATAAATTTTTAACAAACTTAGTTGGTATTCTCTTTATACATTTATAGTATATTTTCGCAATTCCAAGCGCCGAAATTCTAAATTTTTGTTCATTATTATAAAACCAAGTTCGATTCTGAATAGATAATGACTTATCTGCTACACTTAACCAGTAAATGTTAGCATAAATGGCCCAAACAAAAGATAATAAATAACTCACTTTAATAGTATTGAGTCTGAAATCTTGATAGCGAATTTGTTTTTTAGAGAAAACGTAAATTAATTTCACGTTGTATAAGTGGGAAATGTCTTTTAGAAATTCTGTTTGAATAAAACTTCTAATAGATAGTGGATGATCAAAAATAAGTAACAAATTCTTTCTTAGCATCAATTTTTCCGATACGCGTTTACAAATTTTCGATCAGTTCCGTCATCGATTACTTTTACAAATAGTCCTTTATTTGTTAAAACTTCACTGACAAGTTCATCAGTGGTCTGTCCTTGCCTTTCTGGTCCCACATCAATCGCAAAGAAATCAATAGCTTTTAGTTTATCACCGAATCCATTTAAAATTTCTGGCTCAAATCCTTCGGCGTCCATTTTAAGTAGCGATAAATAATCTAAGCACTCCGCTTTCATAAAGTCGTCGCCACGTACGACAGGTATATTTAATATTTTCGTAAAGTTTCTTGGTTCGATTAAACTCGAATCCGCGGAAGCTGTAGAAACATAAAAAGAGTCCAATCCAGTTTTATTAGATAAAGCCCTACTGATTGATTTTATAGACGCGCTAGAATTATTGATCTCTACATTGTACTTTAGACATTCAAAAACTAATGGATCTGGCTCGAATGCATAAATTAAACATCCCGGAAATTTCTTCGCAACTGCAAAAGTAAATTCTCCTATGTTTGCACCTATGTCAAAAATTATAATTCTATTATTTTTTGAATTTAATAAATTGACTAATTCATTATTTATATTTATATATTGTGAAAATAACCTGTCAAATGCATGTTTTTGTCCTTTTATAAATCGACTTACTCTACTTAAATCCTGAATCAAAAGTTCCCCATCGCTCATTTTCAGTAAAAATAAACTAGACGAATCGTTTTCCTGAAATCTTTTTATACTTTGAATATACTCAGTATTTTGAAGAAGCCTTATAAGTTGACTTAGTACAATCCAATATTTCACCAGTAAGTTTTCCGGCAATTTTGAGGGAAGTGAACATAAAAAATAGATTTTTATTTGTTTTTTCATGTGGCCCTATTTCAAATTTAAAAGGTAATTGGGATCTCGACTTACTTCATTTTTAGAGACCGACCTTGCTAAAAGCAAATTTTCTTTAGTGTCAATGTTAATTGTCCAAGGGAATTTACGAATAAAAAAATTTGGATTTAACGAAAATAACTTACCCTCTGAGGCAAGTTTATCTGAGAATAGGTAAAACCCACCATCTCTTATGTATATCTGTTTTAGGGCTTGTCTTCTCTTATAGATATCTGCCTTATTTTTTAGCAGAGAAACTAAACGTGAATTTCTCACGTAATACATTCTAGCTGGGTGAGACTCTAAGACTTGAGAAACAGAAATTAAGGATTTATGTTTAACCGATTTATTTTTAGGAATTTTTTTGATTACGTAATCGAGATCTTCGATACTTCTATATGGTGTTGTTGGTTGAAGGAGTAACCAATAGTCAAATGTTATTCCCTTCTCAATGTACTGTCTTCTCACATTTTCTAGAGTGAGCTTTATAGATGAATTCTTTTTGGCTAGGGTTTCACTTCGATTATGGATGTCTATGCCTCTAGCGGAGAGCGCGAGGTCTGACTTCATAATTTCTTCTATATTATTTTTATTTAAAATTGTATTCAATAATTTTGCTTTTAAAATTTCTTGTGGCTTATTAGTTGAGAGACAAATTCTTAGATTTGAAATACTTTTTAAGTAAATTGCATGAACTAATGAGCGTTCAAATAATTGAATACTATGAATTTTTTGTAAATTTTTATTCGGAAGCTCTTGTTCGCCAAATCGAAAAGGTATCAACACACAAAGAGGGTAATGTTGATTGTTGTTCATAACTAGATGATACACACTTTTGATGAAAAACCCATGTTATACTTATTGCATAGCATCATTTTAGTTGGCATAAACTCAATTTCGGAAAGCTTGAATCACAATATGTGGCGGTAGATTCAAATCTTAGCTTGAAATGAAACTAGGTATATATTTAAAAACTTCCAAAATCTTATAATTTAATATCAGCAATGTAGTCTCTCATATGCTATTTTATGTTTATGATTCATAAGACTAAATTATCAAAATGTAAAATTATTTCAGAAATTGGTCTATCTCATGAAGGTTCTTTAGGATTAGCTTTAAAATTTATTGAAGCTTCAAAGAATTCAGGGGCAGATATGGTTAAGTTTCAGTACCATATACCAGATCACGAGAGCAGTAACGAGGAAAATTTTCGAATAAACTTTAGTTTACAAGATAGTTCAAGATGGGATTACTGGGAGAGAACTTCATTTAATATTAAAGAATGGAAAATTATAATTGATGAATGCATTGCGCAGAATATAGAATTTTGCACAAGTGTATTTAGTAAAAAAGCCGCAAAGATAATGATAGATTTTGGTGTTAAAAATTTGAAATTAGGTTCTGGTGATTTCATCAATAAAGAGTTACTAGAATTCTTTTTTAATTGGAACGGGAATTTATATTTAAGTTCTGGGCTTGCTACCACTAACGAAATAGAGAGTACAATTTCTTTTTTTCGGGACAGCAGTTTAGCTAACTTTTTTATTTTTCAATGTACCTCTAAATACCCTACCCCATATAATCAAGTAGGTATTAATATTATGTTAGAGTTGATGAACAAATTTGACGTTAATGTGGGTTTAAGTGATCATTCAAAAGGAATAGATTCAGCTTTGGTTGCAATTTGTAACGGGGCTTCCGCTATTGAGAAACATGTCACATTAAGTGAGAACTTGTTCGGTCCGGATATTATTGCTTCCATAACATTTGAAGAATTAGCAAGATTATGTAATTTCCGTGATAATTATGTAGAAATTATCAAAGAAGTAAATAAGGATCAGATTACGAGTGGTTTACAAAGAGAGAAAATACTTTTTGGTAGAAGCCTAGGTATTACTAGGCCCTGTAGGTCAGGGGAAATTCTAACGGAGAGCGACTTTTGTTTGAGGAAGCCAGGTGGTGGCTTATCCTGGGCAGATAGAATTCAGCTTGTTGGCAAAAGGATCAACAAAGATATTAATGTAGATGAATTATTACATTTTGAGGATTTTGAGTAATGACAACATTGAATAAAGAAATCCGTAGGGTCTGTTTTGTCATCAATAGTAGAGCCAACTATGCTCGTATTAAGAGTGTCTTAATTGAGATGCAGAAAAGAAATGACTGTGAAATTCAAATAGTCGTCGGAGCTTCCGGCTTACTATTTCGATTTGGGAAAGTAGTAGATGTAATAAAGCGTGATGGTTTTAAGGTAGATAGAGAGATTTATTCAGTTGTTGAAGGGAATGAACCTATAGTTATGGCTAAGACCACTGGCCTTGCAATCTTAGAGTTGTCACAAGTTTTCTCAGAACTTAAACCACATATCGTAGTAACAGTGGCTGATCGTCATGAAACTATTGCAACTGCAATTGCTGCAAGTTACATGAATATCATGGTGGCTCATACGCAAGGAGGTGAGATAACGGGGTCAATTGATGAGAGTGTGAGGCATTCGTGCACAAAATTATCGCATTTACACTTTCCAGCGACTAAACGTGCATATGAAAATATCATTCAAATGGGTGAAGAGAAAAAACGAGTGCATATGACAGGTTGCCCATCATTAGACTTTATTGATGAAAATAAGTCAAATAATTTGAATGATATACTGGAAAAGCGTCTTGTTAATCCAAAAAATATACTAAATCTTGATTTTCTTCTTGTGCTATATCATGCAGATACACAATATTATGTTGAAGCGAGTGATTCAACTCGTGAAATTTTAAAAGCAGTTAATGAGATAAATCTTCCCACAATTTGGCTTTGGCCAAATGTTGATGCCGGAACTGATTTTATAAGCAAAGAATTAAGAAAATATAGAGACACAAATCCAAACTCAAAAATACAGTTTGTAAGAAATTTTTCTCCAGACGAATATATTACTGTTTTAAATCACACAAAATGCATTATTGGAAATTCAAGTTCTGGAATAAGAGAATCTTCCAGGACCGGTACACCTTCAATTACTATTGGATCAAGACAGTTTGGTAGAGAAATGGCCAAGAATGTAATCTGTGTGAGCAAAACTGATGCAAAAATAATTAAAAACGAGATTATAAAGCAAATAAATCACGGCAAATATGAACAAAGTAATTTATATGGAGATGGCAATGCAGGAAAAAAAATCGCAGAAATATTATGCACAACCGAAATTTCTATTAATAAAAAATTTGTCACCTTAAAATAATTATGGTAATTCAAATTCTAGAAAGTTCAGGTTTAAATATAAAAACCTTTGATAATTTGAATAAATTAAGTACAGTCAAATTATTCCAATCAAGTATCCCTTTAAAAATGCAGTCGCAAATTATAGGAATATATACTGAATTATCCTATAATCTCGATAAGAGTTTTCTCTCTAACTATAAATCTCTTAAGTACATTGCAACTCCTACAACTTCTACCACTCATATTGATATTGATTACTGCAAATCAAATAATGTCACAATTATTTCTTTAAAAAATTTTCGAGACTTAATAGGAAATTTTACATCTACAGTTGAAATTGTATGGTGGCATTTAATCGAGTTAAATAGACTTTGTAGTAGAGCTCAAGAATCAGTAATTAATGGCACGTGGGATAGAAATAAATTTTTTACTAAATCTTTTTCGAAACAAATAATCGGAATTATTGGTTTTGGGCGTATTGGTAAACAAGTAGCAAAAATCGCACAAAACTTTAATTTACAGGTAAAGGTTTTTGATATTAATACAGAAAAATTGCTTAATTTAGAGCCAGCAATTATCCAAGCCAGATCCTTAACCGAATTATTTGAAACTTGCAATTTTGTTGTGATTTGTGTGGATGACCGGAAATCTAACTTTAATTTGATTAATAGGACGATTCTTAGTCATATTTCAGATAATGGCACAATTCTAGTGAATATATCGCGAGGATTCGTTTTAAATAGTCAAGATTGTGTTGACTTTTTAGAGAATGGAACACTAGGAGGATTAGGAGTTGATGTGCTACCAGAAGAAGAGGTATCTTCCTCGCACAATAGTTTATTTGATAATCCAATTATTAAAGCAAAAATATATACTGATTTAAATATATCTATTACTCCACACATTGGAGGCGCAACTATTGACTCACTTCAGATTGCTGCGCAAGCAGTCTTTGGGGCATTATTCGATGCAGTTAGTCAATTCCTAAAAAAGATTTAAAGATCAATAATATTCGAGCGATAATTTGTTAGTAAATCTGTACTGCAGATTTGAATCAAAGATACAACTTAATCTCTCTTTTTATGAGGATTTTTTGGACTAGGTTAGTAATCTCGACTACAATGCTCTATTCCTCACAAGCGTGAATTTGGGGCCTTTAGCTCAGTCGGTAGAGCAACAGACTTTTAATCTGTGGGTCGTCGGTTCGATCCCGACAGGGCCCACAGAAGTTCGTTACTCTAAGATCTATCTTCCTTGACTTACTAACCCTTAGGAGCATACTTTTAGCCATACAACGGTTAAATTGTCGGCCCACTGTAAGTGGCTAAATTGTCCAATTTGTCCATTTATCACTACATCTTGGGTTATGAATCGTAGAGGAGAGTAGAGGCAGCGACGGCTGGCTCTGTGAGACAAAACCGGTTAACGAGGGGCAAAATAATATGGCATTTAAGGCCAAGAAATCCAGGGTAATTGGATCCTCAACTCCTGCCTCCTGGAGTGTTGCCCAGTTTTCAACCTTCTACACTCAAAATCGATCTGAGTTGATTGCCCACGCTAATCGGATCATCAAGGATAAGGCACAGGCTGAGGAGATCACCCAAGAAGCTCTAGTTAAGTTCATGCTGGCAGCCCCTGAGTTATCAAGTGATTCCCATGCATTATCTTATTTACACCGCTCTATCGAAAATCTATGTATAGATCTATTCCGTGCCGAAAATAGGCGCCCAAATTTAGTTGCATTAGATGAAGCAACAGCTGAGATTGAGTCAACTTGGCAAGTACCAGGCGATCACTCTTCAGCCATATCTGCGGCAGAGGATGCTGCAATTATTCGACAAGCCTTGTCCCTACTCTCACCAGCTGAGCGTGCGGCTCTGGTTATGTGGGAGGTTGAAGGGCGCTCGACTACAGAGATTGCTAAAGAGCTTGGTATTAAAGAATCTGCTGTTCGCCACACAGTATCTCGTGCGAGAGCATCTCTTCGCAAGATTTTGTCTGAGTTAGTAATTGATGAGGAGCGAGGGTTAACTGCATTAGATCTACTATCCACCACCTACAAAAAGGTAAGCGAGATAGCTGGTAAATCTTCAAAAATTGCCTTGACATTCATTTTGGTATTAACCGCCTTTTTAGGGCTGAACTCATTAACTGGAAATGAGCCAACGCTTAACTCAATCCCTAGCTCATCAGCTCAACTAGGCGCACTTCAGGATGTGCCAGCTCGTACACCTCAAACACCAACTGATATTCAAGTAGCGCAAACACCATCTTCAACTCAAAGTGCTAGTGAGAATTTAAAGAGTATCACTGCTCAGGAGTACACCGATCATATGGATTTGTCACTGACTCAATTAGAGACAGTAGCTTTAATGTTGCAGGTTTTAGATCAGGCTGATCAAAACCAAAATGGAGGTAAATAAAAAACAGGTTTCCGACTCATTTTGGCATTACACGTGTGTGCCATGGAGACGGAATTAAGAGAGCCGAGAGGTTCTCAAGCCGATTTTAGGAAATTCCTAACTTCGACTAACGAAAGGAAAATAATGTCTATAAAGACACTACGTAAACGCATCGCGGTTACGGCAACATCTGCATTACTTGCAGGTACGTTGTCGGTAATGACTGCTCCTGCGTCATACGGACACAATGCGGTTGGTTCGAGTAATACTGAATATACTGTCGGACAGATTGCGGGATCTAATCAAACAAACAATACACAGACAAGTAATGTTGGTTCATTGTTTGTTTCAACTGCTTCGAATACCACAACCTCCGCTGTAGTTCCTGGTGGTGGTTCTGCTGGAGACTGCGCTGCAATTGATGGCAGCGGTCTATCTAAGGGTCTGTTGTATAAAGATTCATCCTCAGGTATTGGTCAATCTGCTACCGTACTTCCAGGTGCAGTGCTATCACTTTACGCATGCTCAGCTACCGCTGTCGCTTGGATAGTTAGTGGTGGATCACTTGTTGGTTATGGTGGTTTAGCAACTGAGTCATATTCATACAACTCAAACAACACAAAAGCATGGAGTGCTAACATCGCTACCTCTGGAGGTACTGGAGTTGCAGCTCTATGGACAGCCCCAACAACAGTGGGTACTTACACTGTAAGTTTGTATACCGGTTACTACACCAACTCAAGTGGTGATAATGTTATTTCAACCGCAGCACTGGGTGCCACTCCAGAAACTTTATCTGGAAATATTACAGTTAGTGTAGTTGCAGCTTCAGCTGGTGGCTCATACAACGCTGGCGAGTCATATTGCCAGGCAGTTCGTGGATCAACAACTAGCCCATCTTCAAATGTTGATGATTCAGGCACAAATGCTAACGGGGTCGATTGGTCAATCGATTTTGCACTAAACGATGCCTATGGTGCAGATCTTGACTCTGGTGGCCTTTCAGCAACCGCTACAAATGGCGCTTTGTTAGCCTTTGGAACAGCAGGGTCTACTCCAGTTGCGGGAACTACTTCAACCATAACAACCTCTGGTACAGGTGCAAATGCAACTGTGCGAGTGTCTCAGGGAACCGCTGGCAAACCAATGACTACAACTGTAACAATCTCCTACAATGGAACTGTTGTTTGTTCAAAGACAGTTTCGATTGCCGGACAGGTAGCAGCTCTTACAATTCCTGCAGCAAATATTGCTATTCAGGATTTGAGCGCTAGCGCAGGAAGTGCGTTCTGGTTTGCAGATGGAACAAGCCGTGCAGGTACTTTCTATGTAGTCGCAACTGACTCCGCAGGAAACCGTGTAGCAACCCCTGCAACAATTGGTACATATGCTGTTGACTCAGCTACTCTTGACACAACAGTAACTGCTGTAACATTTGCCGCGGCTAGCTTGGCTAGTTCATCCGATTCATCTAGCCCACTAAGTGCTACAGTTGGTGTTCACAGTTGCGCAGCTACTGCTGGAACAACAAAAGGTGTAAAAATCAAGTTCACACTCGCAAATGGAACTGTAATAACTTCAGCCCCATTTGATCTAAGTTGTGCTAATGATCCTTACACAGTGGCAGCTTCTTGGGATAAAGCTGCGTACATCTCAGGTGAGGTTGCAAAACTTACAGTTTCCTTTAAAGATTCAAAAGGAAATGTACCTAACAACGTGGTTGCTCCTGGAGCTTCAACCATCTCTGTTCCTGGTATGACACTTGTGTCAACAACTGGTGCATCAGATGCTGTAGTAAAAGCAGGTGGTAAGTTTGAGTACCTCTATACTGTAGGTCAAACTGCTGGTAAGTATGCTGCAGTAGTTGATTTCACTGGAGCACTTGTTTACTCAGCGGTGCAAAATCCATCATATACAATCTCAACTGGTGGCGATACAACAACTAATGCCGATGTGTTGAAGTCAATTGTGGCTTTAATTGCTTCAATTAATAAACAGATCCAGGCATTACAGAAGTTGATTCTACGGCGTTAATTAGCTGAAAATCACTTAAAATAATTAGGCCCTCTGAAGAAATGTCAGAGGGCCTAATTACATTAAATTAAGGGATAAACTGAGGCACAAATTGATCGTCGAAGTTACGCTACATATATAACAAATACATAATAAAAGTAAGAAAGGTAAAAAGTTGAGTTTGGTTTTTCTGGGTTCTGCAGTAATAACTATAGTGGCTACACCTTGGATTAATAATGATGCACTAATTATTCCCAAAGTTATTTTGTTATTTACCTTAGCCTTATATTTATTACCCACTTTATATAAAAATTTGAAGACCTTATTTCAAGAAGTAAGGTTAAGAATTTTATTTTTTATCTCAATTACTTTTATCTTAAATATGATACTAACCATAGTTACAAGTGAAGCCCCGTGGGAACAAGAGTTTTTCGGTCGAACTGGCAGAGGGTTAGGGTTTACCACTTACTTCTCATTGTATATCGTAACTCTTTACACAGCCTTAAAAATTAGAAAATCAGATTTGTCAAAATTATTTTTATGGTTATCGATAAGTTGTTTATTGTCATCAGTCTATTCTTTATTGCAATACTATGGACTTGATACATTTGAATGGCGTACTCAAACAAATGGAATCATTGGGACAATCGGAAATCCCAATTTTCAATCTAGTTTTATCTCGATTGCTTTTGTGCCTGCGTGTGTGTATCTCTGGGGTCAGAAATTTAAGATAACTAAAATACTTAGTTGTGCAAGTATATTACTCTTTACATTATATATTTGTGAATCCACCCAGGGTTATATCGCGTTGGCAGCAGCTATAACTATTTTTATTTTAATTTATCAATGGTATTTAAAGGATAAAATTTATTTCACTTTTACAATAATCTTAACTGGTGTGCTAGGAACATTTGCAATTTTAGGAATGCTAAATCGTGGGCCTTTAAGACAGTACTTATATAAAGTTTCGGTTCAGTCTCGAGGAGAGATGTGGGATACGGGATTATCCATAATCAAAGATAATCCATTATTTGGCATTGGCTTAGATTCTTTTGGAGATTATTCACTCATGTATCAGAGTGAGAAAACTTCACAAGGAATCGCAGAGTATATTGATAATGTCCATAATTTTTTCATCCAATTTGCTGCAACGGGAGGAATTTCACTGGCGATTATCCATATAGTGTTATTAATTTTTACTGCCCACAGTTTTTTAACTATCCAAAAAAATATAAGCAGATTTGATAATATGGTTACTGCATTGTTTGCCGCATGGATTTCCTATCAGTTGCAATCCATAATAAGCCCAGCAGCAATTCCGTCACTTGTCTGGAATTATGTGATTTCTGGGGCCATTATTGGAATGGCAAGATTTTCTAGTCTTGAAGAAAATCCTAAACCAAATTTTCACAAGAAATCTCTTAAGATCAGTAAAATACCAGGTGATACCAATTTGCTTGGGATACTGTTATCAATTTTTGCTTTACTAATAACATTACCACTCTTTCATGCCGATAAACTAGCGAGACAAGCTAATCTCAAACGAGATGCAAATCTAGCAGTTGAAGCTGCGAAAAAGTATCCAGAATCAGTAGTTAGATATAACTTATTAGGTGCTGATTTATACAATAGTGGCCTTTATGACCTGTCTCTAGAGATTGGTAGAAGTGCAGTTAAATTTAATCCTAATAGTTATCAAACATGGATATTGGTTCTTTTAAATCCGAAAGCAACTACTTTAGAAAGAAATATAGCTAAGGCTGAACTGATGAAGATCGATCCTTATAATTCAATTATCAGGAATTATAAAATAGAATAATTAAATTCAGCAAAGTTATGAAAATCGCAATTATCGGACAAGGATATGTTGGCCAAACTCTCGCAGTTGGCGCAGCGACGTCTGGATTTGAAATTTTAGGTATTGATATTAACTCTAAATTAATTCAAGAATTAATGGTTGGTCAGTCATTCGTACCCGGTATTAGCAGAAATCTGTTGATTTCGTTGATCGAAAAAAAGAAGTATACTCCCACTTCAAATGCAGAGTTGATGAGTAATTGCGAAATCATAATTATTGCTGTTCCTACACCTATCGATAAGAATCGAAATCCAGATATAACACTCTTAAGAGATGCGTGTAAATCAATTCAGAAATATGCATCTGCTGATGTATTAATAATTAGTGAGAGCACCTCTTATCCTGGTACATTGCGCAATTTAATTAAGCCAATGATTGAAAAAAATACTAATACAAGATTTGAATATGCAGTAGCTCCAGAACGAGTTGATCCAGGTAACGAAAAATGGAACCTTAGGAATACAACCAGGGTTATATCAGGATTGACTGATTCAGCTACCAATAAAGCAATAACTTTCTACTCAAAATTCTGTCAGAACATTTATCGTGCTTCATCTCCTGAGGTGGCTGAGGCTGCAAAGCTATTAGAAAATACCTTCAGACAGGTTAATATCGCGCTCGTGAATGAATTTTCACACATTATGTCCAGCCTAGACATTAGTGCGAATGAAGTTGTGGAGGCAGCTTCATCTAAACCATTTGGATTTATGAAATTTTTACCAAGTATAGGAGTGGGTGGACATTGTATTCCGGTTGACCCAGAGTACTTAACTTATTTCGCAAGAAATAAAGGAATTAGATCTCCGTTAATAGATACTGCGAATAAAATTAATTTCGAAAGGCCAACTCAAGTAATTGATCGAATCGAAAAATATGTGGGTTTTAAACTTATCGGAAAAAGAATTCAGATAGTAGGAATTGCTTATAAGACTGGAGTAGTAGATATTCGGGAATCTCCTGCAATTGAGCTTATTCTTAAACTTAGAAACATGGGTGTGATAGTTAGTTGGCACGACCCAGTTATTAAAATGTGGCAAGATGAGGAATCTACTCCGCTCGACCCCTCAGTAGATCTTGGTTTAATAATTACACCTCATTCCGATATTGATTTAGGTGTCTGGAAAAATTCGAAAACTACTGTGCTTGATCTGTCAGTAACCTCTCAGGATCTAGGCTGGCCAAGAATTCTTTAAGATAAGGATTTCGCAATATCTTTTATAATTTCGATTAAATTAATTTTTGGACCCCATGAGATTAAGTCTTTAATTTTTTTTAAATTCGGAACACGGCGCACCATATCTTCAAAGCCTGTCCCATATGCTTCCTGGTAAGGCTTAAAAATGATTTCAGAATTTGAGCCTACTTCATTTTTCACAAGGTGAGCCAATTCCAGGATGGATATTTCTTGTAAGCCGCCAATATTGAAAACTTGGCCAATTGAGTGAGGATTTTTCAGTAGCCCATTTATAGCATCAACTGCATCTAGAACATGGCAAAATACCCGCTGCTGTCTCCCATCACCATATACTTCTATTGGCTTATCATGAATTGCCGCCTGAATAAATCGGGGTAGAACCATTCCATAGTCAGCAGACTGTCTTGGCCCTACTATATTAAAAAGTCTAACAGTTATAACATTGAGATTTTTACTCAAGTGAAGTGCATAAGCCATTGCTTCTTCGAGTGCTTTAGAGTCGGCATAACTCCACCTAAGCCTTTGAGGTGCTCCCATAATGCGATCGTCGATCTCTGAAAGAGGCTGTTTAGCGTTCTTGCCGTAGATCTCTGAGGTACTGGCAATAACAAGTCTTTTTTCTAATTTCGTACAAGCATTTAAAATTACCTCAGAGCCTAAAAAGTTTGTCGCAATTGACTCAATTGGATCATCTAAAATGGTTTTAACTCCTACCGCAGCTGCCATATGTAGCACCAAATCGCAGTTAGCCACCAGTAATTCAACTAATTTTTGATCTTTAATATTTCCATCAAACTTATTTATAACATTGTCAATATGTTGAATATTTTGGCGCGAACCAGAACTAAAATTATCTAATATTGTTACCTCATCACCTATGGCAATACGAGAGTCACATAAATGTGACCCTATAAACCCGGCTCCCCCAGTTATTAATACCCTCACCTTATTATTCTAGTCTAAGTTGCCAAATAATATATCCATTAAGTAACTAATATATTTACAACTTAAAGCTAATTTCTAATATAGTGATGATATGGAGAAAATAATCAATTTCACCTCTGAGGAACTTATTCAGGAGGAGCGAGCGCTGATGCTCCCCAAATTGGAAATAATCGATGCTCTTGATATCGGAGAATTAGCTAAGTCCAAGGGTTCTGAGAGAAATTTACCAATCGCAATTGAGGTAAGAATTGATAATTGGATTATTTATCATGCGTCCCTTCCCGGATCTACGAGTGAAAATCAATGGTGGATTGACCGAAAAGCCAGAGTTGTTCTTTTAAAACATCACTCAACATTGTATGAAAGAGTTAGCGCCCAAGAGCGTGGGGTTGATTGGCATAACGAAAATAACCTAAGAGATGAGACCCATGCTATTCATGGTGGCGGCTTGCCTTTGATTTCAAAAGATAAGGGATTTGTTGGAGTATTACTAATAAGTGGTCTACCACAGGTAGAGGATCATCTTCTTGGGGTTGAGGTATTAACTGAATTTCTAAACCGTAAAGTTGAAAAACTTTGAGTACTCAGGTTTGGGTGTGTGGTGAGGTATTAATTGATTTAATTCCAGATGGCACAGAACGTAAGGCGGTAGTTGGTGGGGGCCCTGCAAACACTGCTAAAGCATTGGCAAAGCTTGGTATTGATGCCCAATTTATTGATGGTATTTCAACTGATAAGTATGGCCAAATGGCTCTTAAGCAATTATATAAAGATGGCGTGCTACTTGATTTTGTTAAGTTTTCAGATAAGCCAACATGTTTGGCAATAGTTTCATTAAATAAGCAAGGCGGCGCCACATATGAGTTTGTAATTGATGGCACAGCCACCTTTGATTTTTCTCCAATTTGGTTGCCAGATCCTTTAGTAAATAAACCATTACTACTTCATATTGGAACATTAGTTACTGCTATAGAGCCGGCGGCAAGTGTTTTATTTGAATGGGCAAAAAAAGTAGCAAAGGTTTCACCGATTGTATTTGATCCAAATATAAGACCTGCGGTAATGAGTGATCGGGCCGAGTATGTAAAGCAAGTGGAAAGATGGGTATCAATCTCATCATCGGTAAAGGTAAGTGATGATGATATTTACTGGCTATATCCAGGTTTTGAGTTAGACCAGGTAGCAAATAAATGGCTAGATATGGGGCCCGAGTTAGTTGTAGTTACATTTGGTGATAAAGGCTTAACTGGATATCGAAAAAATGAAAAGGTAACGGTAGATGCGAAAAAGGTCGTAGTGGCAGATACGGTGGGTGCAGGAGATACCGTGGGGGCCATATTGGTTGAGGCGATTATTGAGAATGGCTTAGAAAAGTTAACAGGGATGAGATTGTCTGTGATGCTAGATAGGGCAGCAAAGGCCGCTGCAATTACAGTCTCTAGGACAGGCGCTCTGCCACCATCTAAAGCTGAGATTAAATAAGAGGGAGTATGACAAAGTGCTTAATATTGATGGTGATCAAATATCAATTGCAATTGATTTAGATCAGGGAGCACGTCTGGCCTCATTGCAATGGCGAGATATGGAGTTTGTCCTGCCCTTTAGAGGACAAAACTACACCTGGGGTTGGTTTGCCATGGCCCCCTTTGCTGGGCGAATAAGAGATGGTGTCATAAGAAATTCAAAGGGTCAAAGGTTTCAATTACCAAATAATTTTGATCCACCACATGCCTTAATTGGTTTTGGTGCATCATCATCTTGGGAGGATATTGGAAATGGTGCTCAATACTTGGAGCTGCCACCGCCCTTTGATGGCGCATCAGTTACGCAAAAATTTGAAATCTTAGAGGATGCACTTAGATGGTCACTAGATTATGAAGCGGCAGGTTGTGATCTGCCGGTAACACTTGGTTTTCATCCCTGGTTTCCAAGAGATATTGGTAAGGGTGGTAGTGCAGAAATTATTTTCAAGGCAAAGAAAATGTTTGAGCGAGGCGATGATCACCTGCCAACTGGGCAATTGATATCACCTACACCCGCCCCTTGGGATGACACCTTTACCGAAGTCATTGGTACACCAGAGATAGTCTGGCCAGGAGCAGCTAGATTGAGCATGGAGTTTGATTCACCGTATTTGATGATCTACTCCCAAGATGATGAAGGTATTTGTTTTGAGCCAGTTACCGCACCCCCTGATGCTCAAAATCTAGGAATAACAGGAGATACTTATATCGAAACTCTAATAACTTTTAGTGAGGATTATTAAGAGCTCTTTAAGCTTTTAACTTATATAAAATATCCATACCAGATTTTGTAAAGCCTAAGCTTTCATAGAGATTTAACGCTACTTTATTATCAAAATTAACGTATAACATCGCATCACTTAATCCTTGATACTTTAAGTAATTTAGTGCGGTAATTGTTAAGACCTTTCCAATGCCACGGCCTGCATACGCTTGATCTACTGCGGTTATATAGATCTCACCTATTGCTGGGTGTGCATGGCTTTCTTCATCTGCCTCATGTTGGTGAGTATGAGAGCCATGAATCTTGGTCCAGGTTGAGCCAATTATTTTGTTATTAATTTCAGCTAAAAAGAAGCCCTGCTCATCAAACCACTCTTCATTAATCCTGATATTTAAATCAGCTAATTGCCAACCTCCTTGTTCAGGGTGATCTTTAAATACCTTATTGTTTAGCGATAACCAGGCATCACTATCGATACCAGGTAAAAAGCTGCGAATCACAATGTCTTTATCAACCTCTTTTTTACTTATCTTTGGTAATTGCTGGATATCGGTAAGTACTCTGCTCATCTGCAAAACTGTGCGAATTCTTTCAAAACCGAATGATGCAGCAAGGGCGTTTGCTGCTGGCTGATCGCCATGCACCCATAGACGCAACCCGTTGCCACAAATCTCAATTACTTTACTTAATAATTATTTACCAACTCCTGCGCCTCGAAACTTTGGATCAAGTACTAACTCAACTGAGGGACCAGCAACTAGATCGGTTTGATCTAGGTGGGCGTATCCAATTACTTGATTTTCTTGCTCTACCAATAGGTGTGAATCTGCCTTATCCCCGCCATGGCGAAGATGGAGCAAGATGTGCTCTGCAATCGGGGGTGTGTTATCAAAGGCGGTTGTATCTGCAATTAACTTTAGGACCGCTTCTTGTTGGGAATTGGTAAGTTTTGGTAAATGTAGCAAGGGGTGATTTAAATAGCTTAAGTTAGATTACATCAACTGGGGTTTGCGAACCATTTTGACTAAAGCGATATCCAACATTACGCACCGTATCAATTACTGATTCAAACTCTGGTCCTAGTTTTGAACGAAGCCGTCTAATATGAACATCAACTGTTCTTGTGCCGCCAAAGTAATCATAACCCCAGATCTCTTGTAGCAATTGAGATCTAGAAAATACTCTTCCTGGATGCTGGGCTAGATACTTTAGTAATTCAAACTCTTTAAAGGTTAGATCAAGAGTTCTTCCCTTTATCTTGGCAGTATAGGAATCCTCATCAATTACTACCTCACCACTTCTTATCTCTTTAAGTGATGGGTTTTTAGCTAATTGAGTGAGCGCATCTTTTCCAATCACAATTCTAATTCGAGCATCCACCTCGGCTGGTCCTGCCGTATCTAACATAACATCGGCAATCTGCCAATCAGCATTTATTGCAGAGAGTCCGCCCTCAGTAGTTATAACTACAATCGGGGTTGAAACACCTGTGGTAGTAATTAACTTAGTAAAGGCCTTGGTATTTGGCAGATCACGCCGGGCGTCGACAAAAATACAATCGGCAATTGGTGCATCAATTAATACTGAAACTTCTGCTGGCAAGATGCGAACATCATGCTGTAGCAAACCAAGGGCAGGTAATACATCAGCACTTGCGCCAAGGGAGTTAGTCAGCATTAGAATTTTTGCCATAAGAGTGCTAAGAATACACTTATGGATTCACTCTCACTACTTACCTTTTTGTTGCTTGGTGCAACCGTTATTGGCCTGTACTATCGAAAAAACTCTGGGCTGATTAAGCGTAAAAAACGGCTCAAGCTTTCAACTAGTGAGTTTGGTGGGGCCTATGGCAAGCGGGCAACCATCCTGCAATTTTCCACCACCTTTTGCTCCTCCTGCCGGGCAGCAAAGGCGTTAATTAAAGATGTGGTTAAAGATGAAGCAGATATTTCCTATTATGAAGTAGATGCTGAGAGTAATTTAGAATTAGTAAGAAAGGTTGATGTCAGATCAACCCCAACTACTCTTTTTTTAGATAGCTCTGGCTTTGAGATTGCCCGGGCCACTGGAAAACCTAAACGTGATCAACTTATCAAGGTAGTGGCATCTCTTTAAGCCTAGTGGGCGCAAGTTTTGCAAAATACTTGCAAGAAGTATTCTCACCCCCAGTATAAAATTTGGAGTATGTTCTCCATACAACCAGTGTTTTTCACAAAGCGCCGTGTGATTGATTACGCCCGCGCAAAGGGTTGTATGTGTTGGGTATCAATTTAAACAGCTTAATTTTTTAATTTAAAACCCCAACTATTTTTTATAAGGAGAAGTAAATGCCAAATATAGTAAAAGAAAAAACACCTGTCTTTATTGATGCTAGAGGTCCAAGATACTCTGCCGGTATTACTACCACGGTCTTAGCTCTTGCCTTAATAACTGAATCTATTTACCTAATTGGATTTCAATTTGCGGTCTTTTTATCTGCTGTGCTCTTTGGCCTTAGAAGATCAATCTATGGCCTTGTATATCGAAATTTAATTCAGCCCCGACTTTCTGGACCCATTCCAAGTGAGAATGAGGCTGCTCCTAGATTTGCCCAATTAATTGGTGCACTCTTTGCATTTGTCGCACTTCTTGGTGGCTTAAGTGGAAATACTGCTCTATTTCTAACTGCCACAAGTTTTGCCTTAGTTGCTGCCTTTTTAAATGCCACCTTTGGCTTTTGTTTAGGCTGTCAGATGTATTTGTTGCTAGTCAGAATAAGATCAAAGTTTTCTCGCGCATAAATACACTCACCTTTAGTAATTACTAGGTAGCCATTAGACTTATCGCTATGGCTACCAAACATGAGCTACATCAAAAGGGATTACGGCTCACCCCACAACGAGAGTTAGTGCTGGCTGCAGTTAGATCGTTAGGTCATGCCACCCCAGAGGAGGTAGCGGAGAAGGTAAGACAGACACACCCTGGAATTAATCTTTCAACTGTTTATCGAAATTTAGAAACTTTAGAAAATGTTGGCTTAGTACTTCATACCCATTTAGGTCATGGTGGTGCCACATACCATGCCGCAGAAGAACTTACCCACCTGCATTTAGTCTGCTCTGATTGTGGTGATATTGGGGATGCGCCAATAGAAACCGCTGCAAATTTTGTAAACACACTGAGCGATGATTTTGGTTTTAAAACCGATGTTACCCATTTTGCTATTTATGGTTTATGTGCAAAATGTGCTGACGCTGCTGATAAACGTAAGTAATAAATGACCGCAGTATTAGTTGAATCAGGTCCTGATCAGGGTGCGATCTGGCACTTTGGTGAGCCAAATAAGGAGCAAAAAGAGTTAGTAAGCGGCAATGGTTGGGCTGATCTTTCTCATAGGGCGGTAATCTCAATTAGCGGCAAAGATCGGCTTACCTTGCTACATGCCTTAACTACTCAACACTTGGAGAAGTTAGCTCCGGGAGATTGGCAAGAGGCGCTGATTCTGGATGCCCAAGGTCATATTGTTGAGCAACTATTTTTAGTAGATGATGGAAGCATTACCTGGATACATACTGAAGCGCAAAGGTGTGAGTTATTAATTGAGTATTTAGAGAAAATGAAATTTATGTTAGATGTTGCAGTCAAAGATCAATCTAATAATTACGCAGTGCTACGAGCAGCTGGCGCGGCAGATAATGTTGGTGGGCCTTACGCCTTACTTCCAAGAGCAGAGCTAGCAGATACGGTCAGCGCCTTTAATAAGGCACATACTCAGGTTGGTATCTGGGCAGTTGAGGCGTTAAGAGTTGCTCAAGGTAGAGCTAGGTTGTTGTTTGAGGTGGATCATAAATCTATTCCAAATGAGTTAGGTTTTTTGAATAAGGCAGTGCATATGCAAAAAGGTTGTTATCGGGGACAAGAAACAGTTGCTAAGGTATTTAACTTAGGTCAGCCCCCAAGAAAATTAGTTCTACTTCACCTAGATGGCTCAATGGTTGAACTACCAGAGCATGGTATAAAAATAACTCTAGATGATACAGAGATTGGCTATATTGGAACAGTTGCTCGCCACTATGAGTTGGGCCCAATTGCTCTCGCTGTAATTAAACGAAATACCCCGCAGCAGGCTCAACTTTTAGCAGGAAATGTTCCAGCAAGTATTTATGAGGAGATTTCCTCCAAGTAAGGCTAGATTATTTTTTTTGCTTATTTATTAGATCAATCCAAGATTTAGCCAATAGTTGGGCATATGTTGAGTTATCTTTTATAAACTGCTTCTTAAAACTTAGCGAAACCTTACTTTTAAGAAGTTTATCTAACTGCATACTTAGCTCATGATTACTCTTAGTCAAATCTAATATTTTTACAGCTTCTTTGCCAGCCTTTGAAATCAAATCCTCTACTCCACTTGATTTTGTTGCCCAGACAGGAACTCCAGCGACTAGCGCCTCTCGCATTACTCTGCCGTAAGACTCAGCAGGTGCGGTGGAGACCAAAACACCAATCTCTCTCCATACCTTTTTCAATTCCTTCTCAGATAGGTGCCCCAAAAATATAATCTTTGATTTTGGAAGCAGTTCTTTAATTTCTTCTAAAAATCTACTCTCATCAGGTCCACCCCCTGCAATTACAACAGTAAAGTCATCTCTAACTACAGTAAGTGATTTAACAAACTTGATAAAGTTATAAATTCCTCGATCACTATGGATTCGGCCAATTAGTCCTAAAGTCTTTGGCCTTTTGGAAGTAATAACTGATTTGAGCCTTAAGTTATTAATTGGAACAGGAATTATGCAGATTTGGGCCTTTTTGATTTTAAAGATCTTGGCTACTTTAAGTGCCTGACTATTACTAACTGCTCTAATTCCATTTGCTTTACTCATTGAGCATTTTGCAAAGTTAAATCTAATTCTATTTTGAAGACTTATTTTTTTCCAAGCAGGGTTTGCAATATCACCATGTAGTTGAATTTGAATCGGCACTGCCTT
>Ga0194115_10002800_pt1 | contig 20341 bp, 13 predicted proteins | sample TA2MahsurfametaG_3_FD_148656 | JGI IMG/M metagenome (GOLD analysis project Ga0194115, IMG submission 148656) | Freshwater microbial communities from Lake Tanganyika, Tanzania - TA2015002 Mahale S4 surface | ecosystem: Environmental > Aquatic > Freshwater > Lake | place: Tanzania: Lake... | reverse complement strand
AGTATGTACCAGTATTCGAGTTGTAAAGAAGTCCATCATCAGTCCAGTATTGTCCATTGGGAGAGCCGTTACCCACGGCAGTAGTGGATGTGGTGCTGTAGGAGTAAGATTGCGTGGCACGGTGTCGATTCATGTTCCCCCGGTCGTTCGTTCCGGTCTCAGATGTGATAGTCTCCCACATACTTGCAACAGACGAAGGACTTCCTAGTCTACGAGTATTGACACTTCGTAGTTCTCTTCCGAGAGATTGAGTCAGCAACAAAGGGATGACTAGCAGAAAGCTGAGAATGTTACGTACTGAGATGGGTTTCATTTTTTTCTCAAGGGTTTCACCTTGTAGATAACTTGTCGGAGCCAGGAGATTCTATGTTATGGGGTTAAGGTTGTTGACGGTGAAGAGATCATGATTTTGGTATTTTGGAGAAGGGATGGTCTTGGTCGTGATGGTGGCGTTGAAGGAGCCGTTTCGGTGCGGTGATTTGTCGTCGTTGAATGAGAGAGGATGGCCGGTAGGTCGTATTGCTATCGAGCAATCTTCCGACGTTTCCCTGCCTCCCTTGCCCTTGAAAGGGAGGACTTCCTTCGACGATGGAGAGATTGGATGATTACGAAATTCGGTTCCCTACTGTATCCTGGTGAAAAGATACATGCCTGAATTTACACAAGGATGGCGGTGTGTATAGTGAGGCCGATTTTGGGTGGAAATCCTTCGAGCATCCTCGATCCGAATCTGAACCAGAATTCGCTGTACCTGTATTGTTCTTGTCTCTAGAAAGTCAATCATACTGCTATGAAAGATGTGTCTGGGATCATCATACATATTCATCTTGCACCCCATTGGTATTCAAATGTGACCTCGAACAAGATGCGCAATACGGGGTTTTGAGAGTTTCGGGGTGGATGCAACATGTGACCCGACAATGTAGCAGTTGGTCTATTTTCGCAAATCGACCCGCACATAATACATTGCACACACCCCAGAGACTCTACTGGATCTCCGTTTACTCATTACGGACATGAATCTACGGTGCAAGAAGATTTAACAATCTTGCAGAGAAATGACCTGGTACATAGTTTCTGTCTATATGACCTGTCGTCATCGGATGAATCAGCTGTACCAAGTAAAGCTTGTGATTGCAACGTGCGACAAAAGAAGGCGGCCAACTACTTGCATGCGTAAGAATTATGATTGGAGAAAACAATAATGTATAGAAGTTAGTCGTCATGTAAGATCATGGTGGCTCAGGTGTTCTTTCGTAGCTTCCACCTGGCTACGGACGATAGACACAGCTACCGTACGTACAATAGACCTCAATTCATGACTGGCCTCTGTGAGTCTATGGTGCGAAAGGGGAAGCAATCTTACATAGAATTATCAGTCCTACCACCACCACCTCCTCCTCTTCCAGCAACACCACTTGTCCTTACGGTACCGGTTCCTCCTCAACATGGTTGGCAACAAAAATGGTCTATGCATCAGCGGTCATCGAGAGTCGCAACCCGTTCCAGGACGGATTCCTAATTTCGCTTATAGCAATAGCAACAGAGGGCAATCCAGAATAGGGTGGCACAAACCCCTTGGATACAGCGTCTTATAGTCTTCCTCCTTTTGATTTTTCGGAGTTTCTCCCTGTACTCGTCACTGTCTGCAACGCTTTTCGGTTCCAGGGAGGTCATAAGGTAATCGTCATCGATAGTGAACGTCTTATCGTCGAAAGGGACAACATCCTCCTCCTCCTCTACTTCGTCGTCATCCACATACGTGGCGTTAAGGAAGATCATGAGATCGTCATCAAACTCCGTGTCGAGGAGTCCGTCCAAGGGAGAGGGAGGGACAGGATCATCGTCCGTCAAGGTGGCACGGTGTTGTCGGTTATTGAGTTGTCCCGAGTCGTTTTTCGTACCTTCCTTAGACTTGATAGTAGTAGTAGTCTCCAACATCCTTACTACATACGGCAAGGAATTTCCGTCTCTCGACCGTGAAGAGGTGACCTTTTCTTCGCTTCGACAAGATTGAGTCAACGAAGGGATCAATAGGAAGGTAAGAATGGTACGTGCTGAGATAGGTTTGATTGTTGTAGATAAGTGTCAGCGTTGGAAGTACGGGTAATAATAAGGTTCAATTGACTTCTTGAATGGAAGATTTCGGAGAGAGATTGTAAATTGTGAGAAAAAGATGATGTTCGTAATCTTGTTCTTGGCCAAGGAGGGGGGTGGGGGGGTTGGAGGGGGGCAGTCTTGCCGGGATTAGGACCCCTTGGAACATTGGCACCGATAGTGTTATACCACTCTATGCGAATACATTGTGTCTGCGATAAAGGTTTGTGCGTAGGGAATGGATACCATTCCGGTTCGGAATAGACAACGTCGCTGTTGGAGAATGGATACCTTGGCGCTTTTCGTTATGGGGGGGAACAGAAAACGTCGCGGTTGGGAATGGAGATCGTTCCGTTTCTTTGACTCTTTAGACTGCTCGAATATACATCCTCATGGCTGTTTACCGTTATAATTCGTCGATCGAGCGAGTCATCCCCAGGTCATGTCATTTGGCCAATGGCTGACGACGCAATCTCGCAGTTCGTCGTTTGTCACGTCACTATTCCACCTTTTGCTGAATACCGACTTGAAAAGCCTGTTATACAACTCCCCGATATCACTTTCGTAGGTGTTCGAAGACATGATTGCTCTGCTTTGGGGGGATAATAGCATAATTTTGAGGTGGTAATGGATATCATGGAGGGGGGTGATTTGCTAATGTCGTTGAGTGAAAGCCCTGATTCTCCTTCTTTCCACTGTCACTGATGAACGAATCGGATGACAACGCATTCATTACATTTGAAAACGATACAATTTTTTGGGATCCCCTATCGCCGTATCTCCCGAAGATGTCTTGCAATCCAGGAGTAGGGCGAAGAGATCTTTAATCATGTACACACACACACAGTAGATGAAGGTCAAGAGGAAGAAACTGTAATACAACTCACAAGATTCCTCTCGAAGAAAGGCACAAGTGACTATTTCCACGGGCTAGAGCCATGACGGTGATCCAGGCCGACAAACCTGAGGCGAAGACGGTAGAAGCAAAAGAACTGAAGTAGTTTGGAAGAAAAGAGGACTCAGCAGTCTCAAGAAAGAAGGAACAAAACCTATTAATGCGTAGGTAAAAGGGGCTTTGTGTGACGGATGCCCACCATGCGACGACTGAACGGATGGTCAGAGGAAGGGATCGCCCAGATGGCAGCACCACGCGCTCTATTGAACGATTTTCACACGCGGATCATGGCTGGAAAAGAAGTTTGTGAAGCCTTTTGTAAAGCTACTTGTGTGTCGTCGAAGCCAACAAGCATCAAATCAACCGGTCATTCTATGTCTCAAGAACGGAGCCTTGTCAGTACTACTAGCAGCTCCCTACCATCATGTCTTTCTTGATTTCTGCGTTGGTTGTCAGTCGGTTTGCAGAATATACGGCCGTTGCCGCTTCTTTATCTTCTATTTGGAAGTAAGAAAGTACTTGGTTTCAGAGACGGTTCCCACGCTACCACGAAGCTTGATAACATGCTTCCCCTTACGGAGAGGTTTGATGACAACATAGTAGCCATCACCAGCAGTAGGCGCCCCAGCATCAGACTTTGGAGGTTCCAAACCAAGTGATCCATCAATATCATCGGTACATAAACTGTCAAAGGAATTGTCAGTTCCAAAAAGACGGACCATCTTGGATTTCTTGCCATCTATTATAGCACTTCCTTTCATATAGTCGGTAGCATTCTTGACAATGTCAATGGCATCCTCTAGGTCTTGATTCTCCCAGGGGAATGCAGCATAAAAAGTATTGATGACAGGAATGAGAATGTAATTCTCTGAGCTTACGGTACAGTTGCCTCCTTGCGGTGGAAGGAATACCCAACCCTTAGGGACACCAACCCGTTTGGGGCAACGGGAGGAAAATGGCAATGCACCGCCAGTTCCATCTCCACCGCAAAGAAACCATTTCTACCAGGTAACGCTAAGTCTTCCAAGATTCCTGCCAGTTGGTCTGGCCTTTGGGTTTCTAATGGTCGCGTTTCCGAATCCTACTAGAACACGGTTGGTGACATGATGATGGTAGTGGTCCTCCTCCTCAACCGTACCACTTCCTTCACCAGAAGAACCAGTTTCCTCACATGGGATAGGATGGTCCTCCTCCTCCAAACCACCAGTATTCTCCTCATGTCCTCCGGCGGCGGGAGCTCCCCACATAGCCCCTCCTGCGGTAGCACAGGTGAAAGTCGACAAAAGGAATAGGATACGCATTAAGAAGTTCTTCATGATGATCGGTTTGTTGCTGTGATCAATCTTCAAAAAAGTGTGAGGCTACTATAAGTCATTCCTACGATATCATCTTGTTCATTCGGTATTGTCAGTCGTGAATGGTGGTGATCGTGGTCATGGTCGTAATCGCGATCGTTGATCAAGTGTATTGATGATAGGAGTGACCTGTGACAACAACTGCGATTACAGGTATTGGACTGTCTGATCATTTCCAGAATAAGGGCGAGGTGTCTTTATTCTTCTCGACGGGAGGGGGTTTGGAGGTCCTTTTTCGTTCATGATAGGAGGAAGAAAAGGGAAAGTCGATTGAAGTCGAAGCGCAATGCAGTAAGAAGGGTTCTGGTCGATGGAAAACAGCTGCGAGCGTGCGTTCATTTCATGGAGTTTGCCTGACTGACATGAGTCTACGGTGCAACAATCATCTAGCATACTAGCATACGGTAGATGTAATTCGGTTCATACTAGTTTCGTTTACACTACCAAGTCGTCCGTGGATGAAGAAGCTTCCCGAGAAGGATCGATCAACACAGTATCGATCTGCCTCCTCCAGCAACATCCCTATCACTGCTGGCGGTCCCTACTCTGAAATTTGTTGCTAGCTAAATCGCAACCGGAAACTTAGCAATCTTCAGTTCCAGCTCCAGTCGTCTGTTCTTTCGACTCTACCACCGCAGTTTCCTCGGCAACAGTTTGGGGTCCAGCCGAAGAACTTCCCGATCCCATTGGTCCTTGTGCTGGTCCCTTATTTTTTTGTCGAGAAACATAGCAAAAGATAGCAATCCCGATTAGGATGATTACGACGAGCGGGATAGTGATTCTGAGTGCCCTCCTCACTTTGGCTTTCCTGCTAGGCTTGTAGTCGACTTCACCTGTATTCGGGTTGATAGAAATTGTACCGACATTCTCGTCGTAAAAACCAGGGTTGCCGTTTTGATCATATTTGGTGGGAGGGGCGGCGGTGATGAAGACATTATCATCGAAAAAAACAGGATTGCTGGTGAAGAAAGCATCGTCTAACGGAAAGTCATTTGCATCAAAGTCTTGGACTGCACGGTGTTGGTTGAGTTGTTTCAGGTCGTTTGTGCCTGCTTCAGACGCGATGGCCTCCGGTGTACTTGCAATTGGCAAAGGGCTTCCTAATCTTCTGCGAGTGACACTTTGTGGTTCGCTTCGGAGAGATTGGGTCAGGGAAGGGATCAATAGCAGAAAGCTGAGAACGGTACGCGCTGAGATAAGATGCATTGTGGTAGATACTGTTGGGGTTGGAGGTACGGGTAAGGTGCACCTGACTTCTTGAACTGACAGTGAGAGCGAAGATCGCAATGATGATTTTGTGTGAGAAAGATGCTCGTGTTGCTGGATTTTTACGGGTGCCGAGTGACGACCGGCGACTAATGTTTGGTCGTGGTCGTATACCGTACATCTTTACTGTTAATCATATACAATCCACGATTCACCAAAGAATCGTTTCGAAGCCGTCCACGACCAAATGACGACCGATGCTTCGGATAATGAACCTCGGGTCCGATTGGCTCGAGCGAGTCATTCGGGTTATTTGGCTGATTCCCGTGCCACGAAAAATTTCGGGGAGAGGTGGGTTATCGTCTTCTCTTCCTTGCTGTGAACTTGTTGCGACCGACATGGAGTGTGTGCAAGTGGATCTTTCTTTGATCAGACGTTTCAGCCTCATTCCGCACACTTATGTCCGACGACGAGTCACAGAAGGGCCTTTGCCATGATGGCAAGGAAGAATCGGCGTCTCGAGAATGGACTCGAATTCCTCCCAAATTCGTTAGCAAACCCTTTCCGGTAAGTAGCTGTTGGCAGTCAATCTTTGAAGAATTCCAGGAGAGGAAGGACTGATAGGAAAGAAAACATACCATACATGCATCTCCCCGATCTCACATTCTTCTTTATTCAAAAACATGATTGCTTGGTTTGGGGGGTGATAGTATCATTTTGAGGTGGTAGTTGATATCATGGAGGGGGATTTGACGTCGTTGAATGAGAGAGGGTGGGCGATAGGACGTATTGCGAACGAGCAACCTTCCGACATTTCCCTGCCTCCCCTAAAGGAAGGTCTTCCTTCGACGATGGAGAGATGGGATGAGTGGGAAGTTCGAGTCCCGACTGTACTTCCTGGTGAACGGGTACGTGCGAAAATTCATAAGAATTATGATACGTATAGTGAAGCCGATTTAGTAGAAGTCCTTCGACCATCGTCAATCCGAATTGAACCCAAGTGTCCCCTGTCAGGACGATGTGCGGGGTGTCAGTTCCAACATTTGACGATTACGACTCAACGTGAATGGAAGACGGATACTGTCCGAAGGGGACTCGAACAACAGGCAATTGCAGGATATAACGAATTACCCATGTTGAGACCCACGTTAGGAACAGACGAGACATATGGATACCGGAACAAGTTAACACCGCATTACGACGCTCCGTATCGTAACAAGGAAACCGGTAATTTCCAGATGGGACCGATTGGCTTTCAACAAATTTGCACTCGTTCCATTATCGATGTTGAGGACTGTCCAATAGCGACGCCTGCAATCAACACCAAGATGAAGGAAACTCGGATTGAGTTACATGCCAAGGCGAAACAGGGACTTTTGAATGGGCAGAAGAAACGGAAACGTCATCGACGAAATAAAGGAGATGTCGGAGCTACACTTCTATTTCGAGAAGCCGATCCAGACGAAGATGGAAACCCAGTAGTAGTGACGGAGAGTCAGGAATACATGACGACGACTGTCAATGGACTCCAATTCCGATACCTGGCAGGTAATTTTTTTCAAAACAACAATTATGTGGTACCCCTAATGGTTGATGGTGTGATCAATGCAGCGTTAGAACCAACCGCCACGGGGGAGAAACTATCGCACTTTGTTGATTGTTATTGTGGATCAGGTCTGTTCGCCATAAGCGCAGCCTCCAAGTTTGATGTATGCGTGGGGATTGAAGTCAACAGTAAGGCCATAGAGGAGGCTACCGATAATGCCAAATTGAACAAAATCAAGAATTGTCAATTTGTCGCAGCCAGTGCGGAAGCTATTTTCTCCAGTCGTTTCACAACCCAGACGAACAATGACGACATGAACAAGGACAACGACGATCGAGTCATCGTTCAGGACTTTCCCCGAAACAAAACGGCGGTCGTATTAGATCCACCCCGGAAGGGATGTTCTGGAAGTTTTTTGAAGCAATTGTATGAATACAGTCCCCAACGTATCATATACATGAGTTGTGGTCCCGATACACAGGCACGTGATGCCAAGGGTATCGTCGAAATTGGTGGATACGATATTATTTCCATTCAACCGTACGACTTATTTCCTCAAACGAAGCATATTGAATGTTTGATGGTATTCGAAAAGAGACAACCCAGTATTGGGGAATAATGAGTAATGTAGTGATCAAACGAAAGTGTCATGGGGATTAAGAAACTTAGTACTAGTCAAGTACCATTTTATCCCATCGCTTTTTTGGTGGGGAAGACGGGATGAGTTTGGCGTGGGGGCTCTCACAATCGTTCGAAGGATTGTGGAGTACCGAAACTTTTCCTTGCCCATATGAAGATCCCATCTGGATTGTCAACATTCCGACTAATACGTAATGTCTCATCACAAAAGGTTGTCTTCATAGTAACCCGTGACGATCCTGCTACGACCCGTTCCAATGCTTCTCCTGACGGGAAGGCAGGAAGACTTTCACCGACGACTGGTGCTAGGATAGGTCCCAATAAGGTCTTGACGATGGTCGATTCTTCTGGTTTCGTCGTTTCAATTTGAAGTTCAATTGTGTCCACACCTAAAATTCGAATAATTTTCGTCCTTGTCGTCATCATCGACGTAGCCATCCCATTCAATGTCGCTACCTTGACACGAGAGACCAAGGTCCCAATATTACTACTACTACCACCGACGTTGTTGGAATCCATTTCAATCGTTTGCATGGCAGGTCCAATATCCTTAATGGGAGATGGAATAGCATCAGTAATACTAAAGATTTGATTGGCATTCTCTGGAAAGGCACGTTGAAAGGCCCAAAAGAATGGCGATGATCTTGTCTTATCTTCAGGAGAATAGAGGAGTTCCCTACATACATACATGCGTAGGAGAGAGAAAGATAGTCGGATAATCCATTTTCAGGATCATAGGTTAATGACGCGGACAAACGACAACAACAACACAAGAAAAGAGGGTGAGATGGCCTAACACCACAATGCCATTCCCTCCTCTATTCAAATTTTGAATAATGTAATTTCCCGTACCATTCTCCATTCAGAAGACCAGTCGTAGAGGAACATTGACCTATTCCTCTATCTTCTGCAGTCTGTTCTAGACGTTGGACATAAGATTGGACCTCGGTAAGGGATGGTTTGGACGATGACTTGGTACACAAGGTGACAAGATTCTCCTTTTGTTCCGAAAAGTCCTTGGAAGTATAACTATCCATATCATTCGTAGGGACCATAAAGGTAGTCGTCGTAGTAGTACTAGTAGTAGTAGCAGGCGTCGTCATCGTTGCTATCGTGACAGCGCCTCGTTGGACACTTCGAGGTTCAAGAGTCGGCTTCTTCGCACCCATCTGTTTCGTCGTGAGGCGATGAGGTGCCCATCCCAAACAGAAACCTGTCAGGGATACTAAAAGGAAGACTTGTAGAAGATTCCCCATGAGGGATGATGTCGATAGATGATACTGACGATGTTGCAATCTCATGATTTAGGGAACTGGAATGTATTAGACGGCTTTTCAGGTAGAGGTTTCTGTTTCGGTTGCTACTTGCTTTCCTTGTTCCATGCTTGAACTGTCGTCACCGATCCTTTGCATCGACTCATCGGATCATATGTGTCCAACGAGTGATTCATACGATTCTTTTTTCTGCAAAAGTACCCATGTACATACACCACGACAGCAGAAGACCCACCTTTGCAACACGACGACGAATTAATGATCTGATACAGCCAGTCTCAAACTAGGGTGAAAGGTGTGGAGCTCGTCGTTGACACTAGATAGATATGACACGTATCTATATATGCTAGTTCGCTCAAAATGTATTGGAGGCATTGGTTGGTTCCAGGAAGACTTCGACTCCTCGCGTTATCCTCACAGTTATGTCTTTGGTCAAACCCCGACCCCGTCGTCGCCTTGTCGGCTACGATCTATGATCCATTCACTCACTTCTATCTCTACCGTCAACGTCCAAGTTTCATTAAGATATATCCACAAGACAGTACCCTCTACCACAACATCAACAATACTGTACCTGAAATATCTTGTCGCGAAACCAGAACATTGGGAGAGTTTCTAGTTCACGACAATCCGATTTTTGTCAACCGGTTATTTTTTCGCCCCGGGTAGTCCCAACGTTTTTTGTCTCATTGGGGTGTGGGGTTTGTGAAGCAGTAGTCTACGAAATTGGGTTTTCGAATCTGTGGTGAAGTGTTGTTGAAAAACAACACGAAGAAGAGGTCACTGGGCCCCAGAAGACTACCGCCTACGGTTATTGGTATTTGCAACTTCAACACACGTAGCTATCGCCAACAATGAGTCGGTGGGGTCCACGTATAGCCACAAATCGACGAAGTACCAGTCCCTTTCTAGCCACTGGTGTTTGTAGCCTCGCCTCACCAAGTAATGATAATGACAATACCAACAATCGAAACAACAATAATGGTGACGACAATAGTAGAAACGGCGCTACGACGACGACGACGACGATGAAAGTTGTTGTCCCACCCGAATTATCCAATGATGAAGGAGATCGTGGGTTTGAAATTATTGAAAGTATTGAATGGGCAGAAGATCCGGATCATCCGTTTACGGAAGATGGAGATGAGTTAGCGGTCAAACCAAAGGCGGATCGGAATGATGATCCCTGTACCTGTACAAGGCCCATATCGATTTCGCCTTCGAGTCCTCATGATGGTAGTGGTAGTAGTAGTAGTGATGTTGACGGCAATGGCAGGAGGAAAACAATGCCCCTTGCCTGTTTAGACCTATCCTGTGTCCTATTTGCCTGTCAGGAGGAATGTCGATCATCTTGTCCAGCGGGGGACTTTTGTGGGAATAAACGAATACAACGAAAGGAATGGAAACAATTGGAAGTCTTCGATGCTGGACCGAAGGGACGAGGGTTACGTCTACTAGAGGATGTATCGAAGGGAGATTTTATTGTAGAATATGTCGGCCGAGCTGTGACGAAACACTATCTACCTCATCTGTTCAATAAATACGCCAATGAACGACGATTGTATATAATGGCACTGGATAATAATATTTATCTCGACGCAAGGAAACGGGGTGGGGTAGCAAGGTATATTAATCATTCCTGTGAACCCAATTGTGTCGTCGAACGGTGGAAGGTACGGGGACATCTCCGAGCGGCAGTCATGTCGATTCAGGATATGGTGGCGGGGACAGAATTATCCTTTGATTATCAATGGGAACGTAAACGAGGACGTGCTCCCACGAAATGTCATTGTGGTGCATCAACATGTCGGGGGACATTGGAAGTCCCAAGAAGTATGGATGAAGAAGCCTTGGAACGACAATTATCAACCCATTGGACGAAACCACTCATCCAACGGGCCAGGAATGAAATCATTAATCGATGTGTCCGGGTCTGGTCGAAGGAAACACAGGAGTACTATATAGCAGATGTTTCTGCCTTTGACGAGAATATTGGAAAACATCTCCTTATGTACCGACATGACTTGGAAGAAGTGTGGGAAGATTTGAAGAAGGAAGATTGGATGATCCTTGATGAAGATGCAAGGAAGTATATTATCAATCGGAAAAAGCCAAAAGCGGCAACAGACACATCGACTCAAGATAGTTCCTTCATGGATGGTGTATTCTACCCTACCTCGGGTCCCAATATTTTACTTCAAGGGAAGAAGGGAAAGAATTATATCTACGTTCAGACATCCATTAAGGATGCATTGATTTCGAAACACTTGATTGATCGATGTCAACGATCATGTCAGGTTTCTATTTTGCCACAACAGTGCACCAAACCTACGTCGCCGCCTGATCCAAATGATATTGAAGAGGTAGAAAAATATGCTGCATTTGAACAATCCAAGGATGGGATTGTATGGAAACTTGGTATTGCCGGACTGGATGTCCTCAAGGCACAAAATATTCTTGAAAGGAATGTGGTCTACCTTGAAAAGCAATTCGGGATAGGCAACGTACCGCCGGGGAATATAACCGATTCTACAGGAGCCGGAGCTACGTCATCTACATTACCCGGGCCGACCACAGAGATAGTCCTCCCAAGATCTATCGTTGATAACGTTGTACGACGTCTGTCCCTGTTAAGGGGGGCTTGTCGGAATGTCAATATTCTATTTGTCAACTCGGAATCGAAAAGTAAGCAATTCGCTAAACTCGTCGTGGAAGGATCGACACAGATCGATGTCGATGCTGCCCTTGAAGCCCTGTATAAGACGTTGACTGCTATCTGTGGCGAGAATGATGCACCGAAAACACCGTCCGGTGTCTATGCAGATCTTGGCTTCCTAGGAGGCGAAATGAGTTCCTCAGACTTTCACCGTCTACTTCAATACGACAAAACAACCGGTACATCCGCTTCGGGGGGATCCCACCTTTCAGGTACCGTCCAAACGCCGGGACGACATGAAGCGAAGGAAGACTTATCCCGTTGGTCACCATTTTTTGCCTCCTTTGAATCATCACAACGATGTGCAATTTGGGTACAATCCAATTTCGATAAGGGTCGTGTTGATAGCTCCAATCTTCTCGTCAGTGAAGCAACGCCGAATGCTCCCCGGAAAATCTACTTTGGTTGCGAACCGAAGGCTATACCAAAACTTTGGAGCCTAGTTCGGCAACGTGCCTCCGAGGCCGCAAGGGGGGTCAAGTACCTATATTTAGGACCTGATCGATTGTACCAGCCGATGATGATGAGGAATAGTGGTCAATTCTTCGAATTCGTCCGGTCTGTCACGGGAGCATCTGTTACTGTCGATTCCATGACGGGGGATCATCTACGGATTGACGGGAAAGGTTCAACAGCAGCTCAGGCAGATGGGAGTACAATGTTTCAACCTCTTGAAATATCAGAAATCCCCGCGAGTGTCTCTGAGGGAGAACGGGCCGCCCTGGCAGAAGAACTCATCCGGTTACAGATTGAATTGTATCGTGATCACTGTAGTCGACAACAGGGATGGATTTTCGGCCGAGACTGGGCATTAGCTCGAAGAAGCGTTTCTAGTCATGGTTCCAGTCCTGACGAGAATTCTGAAGGGACCCTACGAAGTGGAGCTGTCCTCCCGTATCGAGGATTAATTTTCGACTCGAAATCATGCTTCAATGCATGTCTCGAGATTTCTGATATCGTAGGAGCGTTGGGACTTTCGGGGAGTATCGCGGCGCATGCGGCAATAATTTTCTACCGTCTAGCTACCACCCTATCACGGCCAGGAGCAGGTGACGTGCAACTCAAGATGCGAGAGGTCGAGCTTGCTTGTATATTCATCGCGAACAAGTCGCAGAAGAAAATCAAATGGAAAAGGCTCGATACCCTATTGGAAGCTGCGTACAAGAGCTTTTATCCAGGCGTTACCTTTGATGCTTCGAAAGAGGAGGTCATGGTCTGGGAGGATAAAGTCGTCACGGCGGAAGCAGAAGTACTCGATATTCTCAACTACGATGTGTTTTGGAGGGGATTCGAATGGATTGCCTCCTCATTGATCGAAGGTGGTCAAATGGATCCTGGACTGGTGAAGGAAGCTCTAAAGTTTGTCCGCAGTGGTCCATTGCTTGCTGCGGGCGCAGATCTCTGGCTCACCTACGGAGCTGAGTATGTGTTCGCCGCGGCGGCTGCATTCTTCGATGCCCCGCTTGAGGGGATCTTCGCGTCATTGTCTCTGATTCCGTTCAAGGTCCACCAAGCTGCTGAAATCGTCTGTTCCTCGATGCGGAATACTAGCTTCGGAAAGATCCCCTCGTCGCACCCTCTTTTCAAGGAAGGCAAGAAAGGCCTTTCCAGTCGACTTCCCTCTATCAAGGACACTTGCGCAAAGAGTATGACTGTGTTCGTTCCAGGATATACAATGGAGCGAATGTCTGAGAAGGAACAACGCTATCATTTCGTGGGTCAGCAGAACAAAGGTCAAATTACTTTCAAGGGGGCCAATGCTGAAATCATCAGACACTATATTCTCCCCGCGTTGGATGGGATAATGGCCGAAAGTAACTGCGCCATCTTCCTTGAACAAGAACAAGGTAGCGGGCTTGAGCAGATTATACTTGAAGGATCATGGCGTGCCCTCTCCATCGCTTCTAATCTGCTACAAGAAGCGGTGGGGAGCAATTGCCAGCTGATTCCTTCCGTCAACCTAAACTTGTCTTCTGGCCAGAGTAGCGTCCAGGCTAAGCTCCAGCCGGGACACGTATGGATGAAGAAGATCGAAACCGCGGATGGCTGGGCTGAGACGATTCAGTCCAAACTTTCGAATTCATCATTTTGGGGACGAAAGACTGGGGGCAAGACTTGCGTACCTGCCAAAATGAAGGAATCAGAGCTTCGTCAGAGCGGCCTTCGATGGTGGATTCCACCGCGATACGGGCCGTGTCCCTCTGGTACTATTTGCGATATGTTCCTAGTCAAGAACAGTGCTTCCACGAAGCTCGAAGCTCTTGCGGACTTGACCCAGGCTGTTCAGGGCGAGTCCGTTGACTTTTCGATGTTGAGCTCGATGATGGGACAGAAAGCACCGAGCAATGGCGCCAATGATCAATTCGTCCCCGTTTCTCTCCAAAGATGGCCACCTGAAAAGGTCGCTAAGCGAGAGTTGGGTACTGATCAAAAGGATGATAAATCAAAATCCAAGTCGAAGAAAGTCAAGAGGGAATGGAAGTTGGGGTTCTCTCCCGGTGCGCTCCAAGAACTCCAAACGTTGTATCATATTCATTGTTCGATTAAATCGCCTCAAGGGCATCCGAACTTTCTATTGCCCATCGCTGTGGGACTTCCAAAGGGGGACGAGGAAGAAAACTCATTACTCGATTTACCGGGCCGTGCCGAAGGTCTTGATTTGAACTTGAAACGTCTTGATGAGGATATTTTCACATTGACTCGGTCGAGTATCGAAAATGAAATCGCGGCGGAGCAGGAACGCAAGCGGAAAGACGTGGTAACTGGACCTCATCTCATCTTCCATCCCACTCCATTTGTGCTGCAACGTTTTGCTGTTCGAAAGAAGGGACCTGATGGGCAGCTAGAAGCACGACAGATCACTCCCGCTGTATTCGCCTCCTGGACCCATGATCTTTGCTCGGCATTACTTCATTGCCACTCGAATGATCTCGTCCTTCGAAATTTCATTCTCGATCAGATCATGATCGATCATAGCGGCGTGATCAAGCTTGGGAGTTTCTATCGAGCTACATTCCTAACAAGGGAGGATTACAAGGTCGACATTCTACAAGCAGCCAAGGAGCGGAAGAAGGATGCCAAGAAGAGCAATCGAGATGACGAAGAGGATGTTCTCAATAACATCTACGCTCCACCAGAAGTACTTCTAGGATCACCGAAATTCACCAGAGAGACTGATGTGTGGACTTTGGGGTGCTTACTCGGCCACTTGCTTCTAGGGAAGCCAGTCTATACCGGCAAGGATCGACAAGCTGTCCTTCTTGCGATTTACAAGTTGACTGGCATTCCGTCGTCAGAGAATTTCAAGGATGGTTCGAGGTTTCCGTACTATGAAAAGCCGACGAAGAAATACGCGCCCGGTGTTGCCAAAGCTTTGGTCCATATGATGAAGGATGATAATCCAGACCCCTATCTTGGTGCTGTAGATTTGATCAGTCGGATGCTCACCTTGGACCCCAAGAAACGGATTACTGCCAAGCAGGCGATGCAACACGAGTATTTACTGAGTTTTGTAGAGAAATCGACGGGACCGACTTTCCGGGCAGAATACGCCCGTGATTGGATTTCGATGAAGAAGCTCGTCATGCATACCTCGAAGACTGAAGCTGACGAGCTAAAGGAACGCGAACGAGGTATGAAACGCAAGGCTATGCTCCTGACGGCGAATCGAAGTAATTCGACGGGTGATGATTTGTACGATATGGACGATATTCTAGAGGAGGTGGGGAAGCCCATGAAGAAGGCGAAATCGAAAATCTAGAGATGATGTTTCAATCCCTTCGTCCGAATCTAAAGATTTAGAACTAAGACATTCTATATTGGGAAAGTCAAGTGACTGTGAGCAACTCTCAGAAAAGAAGTGGTTAGAAAGGGTAGCATTATGCATGTGTATGATATGTATTCCGGCTGAGCGTGCTTCATACGTACATAGATCCATACGTAGGATCCTGACATCCGACAAAGTCGACCGCAAACCACAGCTTTGAGCGAAGTTCTTGAGACGAAAAAAATAGCCCGCAGGCCAAAACTGCTCTCATCACACCGTTACACCGAGTCGTCATCTCCAATCTTGAGGGTCTACTCGTGCCCACGGGGCTTAGAATTCACGAATATCTGAGCCCGTGATATGCCATAAATGTGGGATCGCAGTCTTCATAAATAGGTGGACTTCGCTAGGAAAGGCCGGAGTGTCTAAGGTACGCTAAACGGTGGTGAGTTTCTATACGAGGTGCATCTCCGGTCGTGGTTCATCGTCGTCGGTACGATCAAGCGTGAACGAGGAAGTGTGAAAACCTAAACCCCATCCACATCCTTTAACGCCGATACTGGTGTCGTTAGCAGGACTCGCTGCCCTATATCAGAACAGGTACGGGAACACCGCATATGGAAGTGTCGAAATCGTTCTTCGGTTTTCAAAGATCCTTGCATCCAACCCCATTTTAACATTAGATGAGTGAGGCTGCAGCTGTCGACGAGAAGGACGCAATTCTCAGTTTGCTGGGTCTTCACGGAGCTCCTTCCCCGGAAGGACCCCCGGCTTCTGAGGCACCGAAAACTCCGAAAACCGTTGATGATCGTCAGTCCACGGAGCATTCTGATACTGCATCAGATGATGACGATGATGATCAAAGTACTGAATCAAGTTCAGTCCCATGTCTTGTGAGATCCCCTGTGTACGACTGTAGTCCTGATGGACTTCATAGGAGTGATGATGAGAATGACCCAGCAGAGCCGGAACCGCCCATAAACGCTCCTACTAAGGCGATGTCGTCTTTGGGGGTAGACGAACGATCCATATTGATGAAGAATATTGGCAAGAAACGTAAACATCATTGCGTCATGGATGGACAGTTTGAGGATGCTGAAGAGGGGAGTGAACCTATAGTCCCACCCATGAGTGTAGCTTCGTCCTACCCAGCAAGTGGAGCCGATGAACTCGTACCGCCTTCGAAGACTGTCGAGATCACTCCGCCTCACTCGATCAAACAGATATTCAAGGAGTCGTTCGGCGTGCTACCTCATTCGAAGAATTCACCAGCTATGACCAGGCTGCCTAACCCGTCTTCTATGTTGGGGGACGAACAGTTCCGCCAGCTAATGTTTTTGCAGCAACACCAACAACAAAAACAATTTTCCATGATGCAGGAGGGTGCTTTTTCTAATCCCTACTTTGCTGCCCTCATGGCGAATTCCGGTTCGATGAGCAGTATCCGTTCAGGAGAGCTCCCAATGGATCAACAACGTCTGCAGATGGAAGCCATGATGGCATTCCAAGCTCAAATGGCCTTCGCCTCTCGGCAGCATCTGGGTGTTAATGCTCCGCCTTCTGGCGTGAACCCTACCTCGATTATGATGAGCCGGATGCACTCGCACGTTAAGGACTCGACTGCTGGAGTGGGCGATAACAATAAGAAGATCGTCACACCTCCACTTGGATCGGCATCGTCATCTCAAGCTGACACGAGCAAGAAACAACCGTCTTCGGATGCCGCTTCTTCCGGTACTAAGGTTTTTGGGCACCCACCGGCTGCTGTCGCGGCGATTACAGCTGCTGTAGCAGCAGAATCAGACGACCCTGGTGCGAAGGGATCAAGGAAGCATCCCACGACTGGCATGCATCGACCAGAGCAGCCATCGCCAGCTAGCAAGAAAGGACGTATCTCGGACTCAGATAATGATGACAATTTCCGAATGAAGGAAACCAGTGTTCGAGCACCTGGACTAACGACAAAGATCAGATATCAGAAGTACAAGCCTCCCGTTTCCTGGCGCGAATTGGCGCAAGTACCCAAAATGCCGGCAGTGGAACCCGACACTGAGCAGAAAAACCTCATTTCTAATCTTCGAGATCACGATGTGCTACTGGGACGTGGAGGCCTTACCAATACGAATCCTGGAAACGTCCGTTTCCGTGCATTGGTGAGTAAGCATCGTCTGCATTACTGTATGGCACCCAAGGGAGACAAGGGAGCTCTAGGGCGATATCTTGCCAACTATGTCCGAGCTATGGGTGGTCGCTTTTTGGCCAAGGCATCAAAGGATGATGAAAGTTGGTACGAAGTCGGAGACGATCAGGCAACGAAGAAGTGTGCACAGGCCTTAAGGGAGGGTACAGCAGAGTTCAATCGAAGGGAACACGAACTCCTGTAAGACGGGAAAAATGTAACGATATGTACCATAGAATCTTTTTTGGGATGCGTTACTCTACCCGGGCTTCTTTGTTATCGCTGGCGAAGCAACATATGATTGTCCCAAGTGGTCAACAGTCTTCCGATTCATTGATTGGAGCATAGCGGGATCCTTCAAGGGCCCGCTGTTGCGAACATTTATGTTGCTCCCACCGCACCAGCTGCTACTATATGGTTCTTGTCCGACTTGTAGCGTCACTTACATTGGCTACGTAAAGTAGACATTATCCTCTTGTTTCTTTTTTTTCTTCTGTTCGTTTTGGCTTCTGTGGACTCTTCATTCCTCCTCTTTCCAGGGTAAGGAAATACCGTACCCATCCATGTCGTTTTTTATCGATCACAACCCCTATCTTTTTTTTTGGACGGAGCCAATTTAATGGCTCTGTCAACCCAGTGAAAGGACTGTTTGGCAAAAACTTGCTAGAGTAGATTACAGTCATAGTCTGGAGGATGTGAAAAAAACCCTTCTTGACGTTTGCATTCACCGTCACACAGAAGAGATGACCATGGTTTTCTGACGTGAGAACATAGTTCTTTACATTTACCGTAGGTCTTCGGAAGTCCCAGTTTCTCTTTATTATTCTTGCCGGAAGAAATGAAACGTCCCGTCCACTCCGAAATCATATGTTCGCATTTTGGATGGAGAGAAAGGTTCCCATTTCCCCCATTGGTAGAGCAAGACGTTCAAGAGCCTTTGGATCACAGCCTATCCGTGCGAACCGTGATCACTGTCAGCTGCCATTCGAAGGACACCAACATACTGCTATCAAACACAACTTCATTAAATACCGGATATCGGGGTTCGCCCGACGAATTCTGTCGGCATATGAAAGAAAGGGGACAGAAAGTCTCACTTCGAGAAGCCCAGAAGCCCAGAACCCTTTGAAGGGAAAGGGGTAGGGGATTTCGGACAGTTGATAGAAGGGAATTGTGTGATTCGGTCAAACACACCAATGAAAAAGGCATTTACTTCCCACACAGGAAAGGAAAAACCACTACTGGACCACAGAACCGAACCTATTTCTCTCTTTCTTTTTTTCCTCCCTTTCTCACCCTACAAAGCCTGGGATGTCGGAATCAAAACATTTCGTTCAAAGTTGTTGGGATCCATGGAATCTGAACAAGAGAGTCAATCAAAGTGCGAATCGAAAAAATGTCGATGAGGGAATCTTGGTGAAAGAACTTAATAGTCTTACCGTTCAGGAACGGGACCGAATCTATGAAGAGATGCATGGTGTCGTGGATGTCGTTGAGGAGACAACTGATTTCGTCACCGAACGATTATCGACGATGAGGGGGAATATTGCCGAGATCCCATCGAAGAAGAAAAAGGCTCTAGAACGTGCCATCTTCTTACGACCATCTATCCAATCAGATGATAAACTCCATTTGATGTTCTTACGCGCAAAGAAATTTGATCCAGTAGAGGCTGCGAATATGATGGTTCAACATTTCGAAAATAAGTTAGCCTTATTCGGTGAAGACTTGTTAGTCAAAAGGATAACATTGGAATGCCTATCCGAGAAGGAAATGGAGATGATCCGGACGGGGTCTATCCATATGTTAAAGAATCGAGAAAGTAAGGGACGGGTCCTATTCTTCATGACTTTACCGTTGTATGATTGCAGTGATTGGAAGGCCTTTACACGATATATCTGGTATCAGATTTATTCTGCCGTAGAAGATGATGAGGATATTCAAAGACAGGGTATCGTCCAAGTATTGAGTTTTCATGGGACTTTTGTCAGTTCGACGAGTCAAATGTTAGACTTCTTTTATCATGTGGAAAATTTTCATAATAATTGGGCCTTCCATGTGAATTGTGTCCATTATTGTTATGACAATCCGACATTGAATACATTTTTGAATGCCTTGAGTGCCTTTGCGGGGAAGGAATTACGTATCCGTCAACGTCGACATCCTGGATCACCATTGGAGGCACAATATTCACTAGTAACCTTTGGAATTACAGCCCTAGATTGTTTCATCCCCGGGACAGGAATTATGTCGGAAGCCTATATTGAGGGATATATTGAACGACGAAAGGAAATCGAATCCACGTGGATTGAGGCAGAGAAGATAGCTGAAAATCCCAAAACGACATTTACACCGTATCCGAATCAACAAGATGTCTTGATTGGACGGGGGAAGAATTATCGTGATTGGCCCGGGAATATCCGTTTGATGAAAATGATATCATTAGAGGCACCAAGATATTTAGATGTTGGATCGAAAGATCGGATTGATAAGACTGTCATTACGATGCAGATCATACATTTGATTGAAAATGAATATGGTGGTCGTTTCCTCCTCCCCAAAAAGGATGGATGGGAAGTCGCTACAGAATCTATGACGAAAGAAAAGGTTTCTGGTGCACTCCGTACCGAAGCACGACTATTAAGTACCAACAAGGTCCCTACGACTA
>Ga0194115_10002795_pt1 | contig 20351 bp, 32 predicted proteins | sample TA2MahsurfametaG_3_FD_148656 | JGI IMG/M metagenome (GOLD analysis project Ga0194115, IMG submission 148656) | Freshwater microbial communities from Lake Tanganyika, Tanzania - TA2015002 Mahale S4 surface | ecosystem: Environmental > Aquatic > Freshwater > Lake | place: Tanzania: Lake... | reverse complement strand
GGTCTTGCAACCCGCGCCGCCCGTTTTGCCAAAAAAGTTTCCTTACTACCCGCCCACCTGCGACTTGCGTCATCCCGAAATCGTCTGCCCCATCGCATTTGACCGTATGTAAGCCCTTGATTTGCAACAAACGACCCTTGGGATGCGCTTGCACCTTCGGTCTGGCAAATGCCCGCAAACGCCGTTTCCTTGGCTTTTAACGCGTTTTCTCGGCCCGCGAGGGTCTCCATACCCGTCTCGCCTGATCGTGGCTCTATTGCCATTTAATCGGCCTCCCTGCGGTCCATCGCCTGCCGCAATCCGTCAGCAGATGACATCGCGTCCTCGTGATGCGAGACGCTCGCCCGCGTCGACGCAATCACGGCGTGCAACTCCGGGAACGTGAGCTTGATCGCGCGCAGATCCTGCTGCCATTGCCAATGCACCGCTTGGCGCGTGCAGCCGCGAGTCGCAGCCTGCTCCTCATAGCTGGCGAGGATGCTGCCCGTGTCGCCGCTCCCGAATTTCAGCACCAGCCGGAACGCGCTCGGAGACAAGTCCGCCAGCGTCGCCAAGTTCCGCACCAGCTTAGCGGCGCTCTCGCGCTTCTCCTCGTCTAGCTCGAGCAGCCGCTCAAACGTCTCGGCCAAAATCTTCCCAGCCTCGCTCGCACCGTCGAACCGAAAGCGGTGGACCGGGTTTTTATTTAGCGTGTAAGTGATCACAGATCACAAACCGCGCAGCGGATCGTGGACGAGCGCCTCGTCGTGCTCGGAGAGCGCCACCGCGGCAATGCCCTTCAGCGGCAACTGACCCATCGCCTCCTGATGCTGGATTCCCGAGATCAAATTCCGCAGCCGCTTCCGCCGCTCCGATAATTCCTGCACCAGACTTTTCTGGTGCGCGTTGATTGCCTCGATGCTTCGAGATGCCCGCGCCGCTAAACGCAGCGCCTCTAGTTCCCGCCGCTCGTTTTCATTTTGCACGTTCGATGTCCTCTGCCGGCTCTTGCATTGAGCTTCAAATGCTTGGCCCAAGCGTGCGCCGTGATGTTTTTAGGTTTGGAGTTGTTCGTCTGTTTACCCATCGCAATCATTTAACGAGATGCAATTGACTGCGAGTCAACTCCAAACTGCACCACCGCGCAACTCTCAGCGATGCGTCCGCGGATGTCTTCACCGAGTACTGGCTCACTAAAGCGCGAGACAAACTCTGCGCCGCGAAACCTTGTCGAGATAAGCGTGAGCCGCCCGTGATTATGTCGCGCGTCGAGCACCTCCCAGATCAGCGGAGCCACCGCGGCGGTTAGCTTTTCCTTTCCGAGGTCGTCGACAATAAGCACCTGTGCGCGCATCAGCCATTCAGCGCGGTCGAGATCGCGAGCCGCTGTTGCCAGCTTGCGCGCGAACTCCACCGCCGAAAGGAAGACCGGTTTAATGCCCGCGCGTTCGAGGTCGCGCGCCTTTGCCCAGAGCGCGAGCGTCTTGCCCGCGCCGGAGGAGCCCAGCAGGACGAGCCCTTTCGGCTCCGAGGCCGTCCACGCCTGCACGCGCTCAATCGCGCGGCGGTCGCAATGATCCGGCCACCGCCTGCCGGTTATGAGCTCGCGGTACCGCGGCGGGCAAGTCTCGTCCCACCACGGATTCTGCGTGACGGCGCGATCCTGATCGCGTTCGGTTGCATAATGCTCGGTCACGAGCGGCGCGCACGCCTCGCAGACGGTCACCGGGATCTCGCAATCCCAGAGCTTAACCGGCTCGGCAGCGAAAGGCTTGGCGCAGACTTTGCACGCTCCGAGCTCCCAGCTCATTCCCTCGGTCCACGCCTGCACCATCCGCTGTTGCATCGGACTGCGATAGGCTGGGTCTCGGTCGACGCGCACGCCACAGCACTCGTACACGCGCATCGCCTCGAGCGATCCAAGTGTGTCTGTTTTCACCACGCCTCCCGCCCCGGCCTCACCGAGCCGAATGTGTCCTGCGTGACTGCGCCGGCAGGCGCCATCGGACGCTCGGCGCGGTTAAGCCAGTTGATGAAGCGGCGGCGGGAAGGCGCCTTGCGGTTCACCGCGCACCACGCGCTCATCTTCGCGAACTCGCGCTGAACATCCAAGCCGGCGAAGGCAGGATCACTTGCCAGACTTGCCAGCCATTCGGCATCAGTTGGCGCGGAACCCTCCGCGCTACCTTCCATTCCTATTCCATTCTCCTTCCTTTCCCTTCTCCTTCCATTCCTTTCCGCTTTCGCAGAATTAACCAACGTAGGTTCGGCCTCGGTTTCCGACGTTGGTTTCGACGTTGGCCTGCCGCCCAGTTTGCCGTTGGTTCGCGCGCGCTCGCGCTTATGCTGCACCTCGGTTTCCTTTTCGGTTGGGTAACGCCAGAGGCGTAGGTTTTCGCCCTCCCAAGACCAGAGCGCCGATTCGGTTTCGGCCTCGGCTTTGGTGACCCGCGCGAGTTGCTGCCACTTTCGGTCCGGCCAGCTTTTGCAGCCGGCGATGACGCCGCCGTTCTCCTGCCCGCAACAATACCGCAGCAGGCAAAGCCAAGTCGCGCGAGCTGTCGGTTCGGAACCGACAAACTCCTCCGCGTCGAGGGTGGCAGTCTCGATGTTGAGCCAATTCATTTTTCCTTTTGGTTGAGTACTTGTTCAAGAATCCCAATCGTGGTGCTCGCGCAGAGCTTGCTCGGCGTGACGCGGACAATGCGCCAGCCGGCAACGACCGCTGCGTTGTATTTCTCGATGTCGGCCAGAAAGCCCGCACCGCGCGTGTGTCGCCCTCCGGTCCAAACGCCGCCCTCGACTTCGAGCGCGACCTTCTCGGCCAGCCACGCATAGTCGAACCGCCAGCGCCGCACCGCGTGGAAACGGTGCTCGCGCACCGGCGCCGGCAGGCCAACAGATCGGAGCAGCCTCTCAAAGCGCGAGACCGGCACGGCGACCGGCTCCATTGCCAATGGCTCTCGCAACGTCGAAACTGTGCGAGGCCGAGGCACGGCGCCTAGCTGCGCGCGGAGTTGCTCGCGGTAGCGCGCAGGGAGATCCGCGAGCGTGGGCTTGCTCATTGCTTGGACTCCTCCATTGCCGCGTCGATGCCAGCCCGCCAAGGGCACAATCCATTGGGCGGCAAGTATGGCTTGGTGCCGATGAACTTCTGCATTTGAGCCCTAGCCCGCTTGGAGCCGGAAGGCCAAAAGATGTAATCCAGCCTCGCTTTATCCGCCCGCAGCGCGGCGTTCTCGGCCTCCAATTCGCCAATGCGAATGTTTGCGTTAGCGTAAAGTTGAATTAAATCGCTCACGGCTTCGCCTCCTCCCAGCAAGTAGCGACGCTCCTCATAACGACAAACCTTTCCGCGCCGCCACGATCCGCAGTCGCTCTTCGTCGGTGATGTAACCGCGCCTCATCCCGCGCAGGCGGTAGTGGTGATGCGCGTGCGACGAGCTGATGCCCAACAGATGCGCGGTGGTTTTCGGATCGTGCATTTCGTTGATGAGCCGCTCGAGCTCGGCGTCGTAGCGCGCAAGCTCTTCGTGGGTTCGTCGTTTGTTTGTCATTCTTTTGTTTTTCGTTTGAATCGACCTAGACGGTCGCGGCGCTTCTTGTCGCGCTCAACCGCGCGGAAGAACGAGTCCATCCACTCCTTGTCCCGACCTAGTCTCTCTCCGTTGCGCGCTCCCCAAAGATAACCGACGAGCAGCGCGAGGCCCGCCGCGACCGCGATTGCAGCGATGATCTGTGGTGTAGTCATCGCGCACCTCCGTACCATTTCGGCAGGCCGATCTCGGTCAGCTCCGGCTCGATGTTCGGCCAGTTGTCGGTGTCTCGGCAGATCTTCAGCTTGCGTAAATCCGCGAGCGACTCGTCCTGCCCGGTTGCGATGGCCTCGTCGGTCAGCTTGAAGACCGCCACGCCGTGCGGCGCCTGCTTCTCCACCGCGACGAAGAATAAGTCCGTCACCGCCGTGCCGAGTATCTCGGTGATGAGCGGAAGGTAAAACCCTGCCTGACGATGGTAGCCGTAGGCGAACGCGGCCCGCTCAAAGGAGCGGAAGGCGTCTGAGTCAAGCGAGTCGATGGTCTTGAGGTCCGCAACATAGGGTCGCCCGCCCGAGAGCGCGCAACCTTCTCGCGAGAACCAGTCGGTCCTGCATTGCAGCGGGATGGCGCCCGACTCGACGCGCCACGAAAGCTCGGCGCAACCCTGCGCGAATAACTGGCCCGCCAGCGGGTTGCAGCGGACGGCATCGATCATCGAGGCGATCTGCGCCCACTCTTCCGCGTCGAGAAAGTCCTTTCCGGCGTGCTGTGCGGCGAAGCTCTCCCACGCGGCTTTCCCGTCTTTCGTGCGGCGGTCGATGCCCGATGGGCGCTGCGCGTACTGGGTCGGGAACTTGTCCGGCTCGAGGATGGCGCAATGCGCGGCGCTGCCGATCTTGAAGGCCGCGGTCGGCTCCGGCTCCGGAAGTTCGCGCGTGACGTAGCGCATCTCATACAGGCGCGGGCGACGGCGGAACACCTCGAGCTTCGAGTGACTGACCGCCGGGTGGCTGTGATACACGCTGTGAGACTCGAGGATCATCGCCCGCCCTCCTTCTCCAAATCCGCCGCGGAGCGCAGGAGCTCGCGCGCCTGATCGCGGAGCCGGGCGATCTTCTGCCCGGGCGCCGGGAAGTGATCGAGCCGCAACTTCTCCGCCGCTTCCTCGGGCGTGGCGCCCTCGGCGTAGCGGAACGAAAAACGATCCTCGCCGCGCGTGCCGTAGCCCCAGATTCTCACGCACTTCGCGGTCATCTGGATTGACAGCCCGTCGAGGTCGGCGCGGAACTTCTCCGCGAGTCGCTGCTCCTCAACCTTGATGGCTGCTTTGATGTCTTCGACGTTCACGCGGCACCTCCTTCGAGGCCCAGCTTGCTTTGCAGAGGGTCGACCTCCTGCTGGCTCTCGTCCTTAAATCGCGCCGACCAGCCGAGCCGGACGGTCACGATGGGCGCTTGAGCCAGAGCGTCGAACTCGACGTTGACCGTGACCTTCGCGCGCGGCTCGCTGGATTCGTCGTCCTCGACGAACGACTCGGTGGCGGCCTTGCGAATGGCGTCGTAGTGGGTTTCGAACAGCCCGCGGAACTGCTCCGCGGCGCTGGCAATGACTGCGGCTTTGACTTCGTTGGTGCTCATCTGGGTAGTGCTTAAAGGTTGGCGCTGAGTCCGCCGGCGACTTTGTCCGCGAGCGGCGTGACGTTCAGCGGCTCTGCCGGGATGTCGCGCGCCTCCTCGACGGTGCGGAGACCTTTGAGGACGTCGCCGAACAGATCGCGCAGGACGTAGCCTCGCGCGCGGAAGCGGAGCATCCGCTTTGGGTAATCGCTCCACGGTCCGGGCTTTCCGGTCAGCTTGGCGCGCTTGGCATCGGCCAGCGTGAACGTCTCCACCGTCGTCTGGTCGCCTCGACTCGCCGTCACGCGGTAGCCGTGCGCGTCGCTGCCCGCCTCGCCAATCTCCTCCTCCTTGTAGCTCGTCAGCAGGCCGGAGGCGCGCACCAGCGCGAGCGCCGCGTCGCCGTAAATGGCGGGACGCCCGTTGATGACCGCCGTGTTTTGCAGCGCCGCCATCGGCGTGAGACCAAGTTCGGCGCCGAGTTGGATCGCCACGAGGACGGCCTCGGGTTTTTCCATCCCGCGCGGCGCGAAGCCGCTCGCGACGATGGCGTTCGCGAATCGGTATGCGTCCTCGAGCGAGGCGAGTTGCACGCCCTGCTGGCCGAAGTTAATCGGGCTGCGGCTGGCGGTCTTGGTGATGGCCGTCGAGGCCGTCGTTGTTTCGTTGCTTTTGACTTCTTCGCTACTCATAGTTTTGGTCGTTGTTGTTTTGGGTTGTTGTTCACACGCCCGGCGCTGGTTTTTTCCGGCGCCGGGCAAAGTTTTTAGAATGGAGGATTATCGTCTAACTCCACCTGAGTTGACACCGGCGTGGAGTTCGTCGCGGCCAACGGTGCTTTGCCCACCAGCGTCCCGCGACTGAGGTGGTAGAGCTGTCGCGCTGCGTTCGCGAGTTCCGCGTCGGCGGGACGCGGCGGGAAGGGCCTCCCGTTGTTGCCGACGCGCGGCTCGCGCGGAGTCGCATACCACTCGACGCTCTTCGCGGTAAGTGAGCTCAGAGGCTGGCCGTCGTTTTTCCCAAAGTGGACGCAGACCGCGCCGGGATCGTCGACGAGCTGAGTCGGTTGCGGGATCGGGACTTGGCCGGCAGGCGCAGGCGCGGCGAAGCGAGCGGCAGGAGGAGCGGCAATGGCGCGCTCGAGTAGCTGGCGGATGGCGATTAGTTCGGTCAGGATTTCTTGGTTCATTTTGCAGAGGCTCTGAGTTGCTTAATCAGCCGGCGTTCGCCCGCGCTCAAGTGCATCGCGCGCCAGCCGAGTTGCCATGACAGGCGATAAGTCCACGACACCGAGATGCCGTGGTCGTGCGCGAACTGCTTGGGTGACTTGCCCTCACGCAAGGCGGTGTCGAGGTCGGAGCGGAGGTCGGTGGTCACCGCGCACCTCCCATCGCCGCCCGCACCTTCGCGGCGTAAGGCAGCGTCGCCGCCTTGCGGGCGCCTGCCGGTCCACCGTTGTGGACGCGGGCGAGAGTAGTGGTGTCGCCTGCTACCCAAGCCTGCGGAGCATAGCGACGCAGGTAGGCAGAGGCGACCTTTATGGAGTAAGCGAGATCGGCGCAGCGCGAGTAATCGCCCGGCACGCGCGAGTCGGCGTGATAGCCGCGATGAATCTGGAGCGGACCGAGCGCCTTGCCGTTGTCGCCACGAATGGCGCCCGTTCGGCCTGAAGTCTCGACCTGATGCAGCGCCCGCCAGAATGCCTCCGGCGGCGCGGCGTGGAGCGCAGAGGTGAGCGCGAGGAGGAAGGTGGTGCGGATCATCGAGCGGCCTCCTGCTGGAGCGCGTGACGCGCATCAGAAACCCAGCCTTCGATTGACTGCTGGTTGAGGTAGCACACCATCACCGACTCACCGATCTGACCGCCGGTCACCTTTGAGGTGAAGTAGCTGTAGCCGTCCCGGTTGTTTTGGATTTCGAGCGGGATTCCGGCTCGTTTGAGCGCGGCGTTGATGGATCGTTTATTGATCACGACGCCACCTCCTGCTGGACGGCTGCTGCCGCGACGATGGTGTAGCCATTCCGCAGCTTGGCGACCGCGAGGCCGTCCTGCGCGGCGGTCAGGGTTAAATTAATTCCCGTCTTGGCCGCGGGCGTAGCGTCCCACAGTTTAATCTCGGCGACCGTCCAGCCGTTAGTGTTGCGAAGCAGTTTGACGGTGTTCAGCCTGCGGTCATATTTGTAGCTGTGCTTTACGTCGCGTCCCGAAACGTAATCGCAGACGGCGCCGGCGCGGTCTCGAGCCGGAACGCCCAGCGCGGCCAGCCGGTCCTCGGCGTGTCGCGCGGCACGAAAAACGTCATAGGTTGAAGCTGTATGCGTCTGCGCGCGTCCGTTGATTTCATCGAGAGCAGCGTCGATGCGCTGCGCGTTAATCGGCTTGGCCGGGATTTTTACCTGCTTGGTCGTTGTCATTGTCGTTGTTGGTTGGGTTGTTGTTGGTCTCAGAACTCACTGGAGCCCTCCGCGTGGGAGGGCTCGATGAGGTCTCAGGGTTAGCTCGCGATCTGCTGGGCCTCGTCTGCGGTGAGCCAAGCAAAGTTGATTCCGGCTGCGACGAGCTTCGACTCGATCTTGGCGCTCTTGCTGTACATCGGCAGCGCCTCGACCGGCCGATTGATCGCGCAGGATTCAAGGCGGCAGTTGACGGCGTTCCAGCGGGCCGGATGGATCAGGCCGTTCTTGGTCAGGATGCGGACGATGCCATTGAGCGAGAGCGAGCCGTCGCTGGAGCGGATGGCGATGTAGCGGTCGGAGGTGATGATCGTGGAGGTCATTGTCGTTCGTTGTTGGGTTGTTCGTGTTGCTGAACGACCACGACCATACCGACCGTCCCGCCGAACGGAAGCACAATCTTCACTTTTTGCACAGCCGCGCCACAAGACGCGCTGGGCCAACGACTTACGCAGAATCTTTTTTGAGCTAAACGTCCAGCGCGTCAGCGAAAGCGTTGCTGCCGAAGTCGCAGGAGATCGGCTCGGCCTTGGCGGCGACGTACAACTGCGCGAGCACGCTGGAGTTCTCGAGAGCAGCCGGCGCAAGGTAGTCGTCGAACGTCGTGCTCGTGAGCCACAGCTTCGCGATAAACGGCGTCAGCGGCGCCTTGCCCGACGTAGCAGCGGCGGCGTCGACATAGAGCGCGAACCACGCGACCGCCTCGCGCGCCTGCCTATCCCAGCGGTGCGCCGTCAGCCGTATGTAGTTTCCAGATACGCCGCTCGGGAGGGTGAAGGTTTTTTGGAGAGCCATAGATCAGGTGTAGTCGATAAGTCCGATTGAAAAGCGTTGATTGCCGGAAGGAAGGTTGGCCGCGTCTACCGTCCTCAGATTGAAAAACGAGGTGGTCCCTGAGTTGCCAACAGCGTCGAAATCGTACACGCCGACGATGTTTGAGTCGCTCGCGCATTGGATGACTCCCGCGTCTGGCTTCACCGAGAATCCTCGGTTCGTGGTATCGATGGTTATCGTTTCCGTCGGCGCGCCGCCCGTTAGAGTCTTAACCTCAGAGACCTCATATCGCACGTTGATCTGCCGGGTGCTGCTTTGGCCGCCGGTCTTTATGCCGGTCGTCGTGACGTCGTTGTCATCGTATTTTGAGACCGAGCCGGCGCCGACCGACGAGAATCCATTTGCGTTCCCGATGAAGGCCCAAGCGGATACAACGCCAAGTCGGTTCACGGCCCGCACGCGCACGAAGCCCGCTTGATTAGTTTGGTTGTAGAGGAAGACGAAGTTTTCGGAGGTTTGGATCACTCCCGAGGCTCCATCGGATGCCCAAGAAAAGTCGGTCGCCGCATCGCTGTTCGTTGCTGTCGCCTTGATCTCGTAGTAGGAGAAGTCGGTCGCGGTTGAATGCGTCCAGCTCGCGCGCGTTCCGAAAAACAGGATTCTCGTTGTGGGAATAAATTTGGGTTTCACTCCGTCAGACGAGAGAGTCCCGCCACTCGGCGCAGCCGGCGCCGTCGACGATCCCTGCACGGTGATGCTGGAGGTGACGTAGCTCGTCGCGACGTCGAAATAAGAGATGCCATTGATCCTGACGTTGTAGCCCTGCCCGATCTTCACGTCGCTCGAAATAAAATCCAACGTGTGATCGCCGGGAACGGTCGCCCAAGTTAGGTATGTCGTGCTCGCGATCTCCTTGTATTCGATGCCAACGCTGCCGCCCGCTTGGATGAACTGCTCACTCGGTGCGGACCACGCGACCTTGATGCGCGGCAGGGCGGTGCCGTCCGCCTGCAAAAGCTGCGTCGTTCCGTCTGCGGTCAATGTGAGGTTGGTCGGCGCACTAAGGGTGAACGGATTCGGCAGCGTTGTCGTGGGTGCCGCCAGCATCTCGATCTCGTCGTTCACGTTCCAGTCGTAGACCGCGCTCGCCGTCTCGCGCAGACTCATTTCGACAACGAGCTGCGGCGGCTGTCCATCGCTGGCGAAGTGCCAGTCGAGCACCTCGAACACCTTGTTGGTGAAACCAAATTTTGAGTTGGTGATCTGCACCGTGTCGCCCGCGCGGAGCTGCATCGCGTCGAGCTTGAACCGTGCGGTCATCGTGATCTCCTGCCGGGCGCGGCGCAGTTCGATGCGCGCGAGCCGCTGGGCGCACGAGCTCGAGGTCGTCAGCGGGAGCACGACGTCGCGGAAGTATCGGATGTTGCCATCCTCCGCGTAGAAGGTTGCCGAGACGAGCGGCGGAAAGTCGGTTGGTTGCCACTCGCTTTTCTCGCTGACGAACACGCCCTTCACCGCGTTGACGCGATCACGCGCGCTGGTCTTGGTCTGCACTTGCACGCCGCCCGCGAAGTCCGATTCGTTGAGCGTTACGGTCGGGATGCGGTAGCCTGCGGCATACGGCACGACCTTGCCGCCGCTGTAGGCGATCAGTCCGCCCATTGCCGAGAGCAGCTTGCCGATGTTCTCGTCCGGCGAGGCGCTCGTGAAAAGGACGCCATTTGCCTCGTAGCGGTCCTCATAAACGACCGGAGACACCGGGAGAATCTGCACCTGTTCGTCGCAGATGTTTGCCGCGGCGGTGAACGCAGTGTCGTCCATCTCGCTCGAGTCCATCGCCATCCCGAGGCGTGTGTCGGTCAGGTAGTCGCGGAGGCAGAGCGCCGCGTTGGCCGAGTAGGCGGTCGTCGCGGTGCGCGGGTCGTACACCTTCTTGCCTTTGACCATCGCGGAGACGTTGGGGATGCCGCCAACCCAAATCTCCTCGCTCCACTTCAATTGCACATACAAATATGCGATGCCGCGCAGGCGGTGGTTGCTCGTCCACTTGCCGTTGGTCAGGCCAGAGGTCGCGGTCTCGAGGTTCGTCTCGACGGTCTGGGTATCGCTGCCGAGCTTCTTGTAGATCTCAGCGTGGCCCGCAAAGCGCCCGGTCGCCGCAGATCCGCCGCCGGTGAGCGCAAGCTCGTCGTTGAAGTAGACGTCTCCGATCTCCTCGACCTCGTGTCCGGCAATCGCGATGACGAGGTGGAGGAACTCGTTTTTTGTCCCGGTCGTGGAAATGTAAACGAGCGTGCCGGAGACGCGGGTCTCGCCGTAGATTATCTGTCGCGCGGAGGTCGGAGACCGGACCATCTGCGTGCGGTCGGCCAGAGATGCGTCGCTGAAGCCCGGCATCTTTTTCTGGAGGAGCTTGCTCGCGCCCATCGAGGCCGCGATGTAGGCTACGAACTGGATCGCCTTTGCAATCGCCATCACCGTCGCGATCTTTAATTCAAGACCTACGGCTAAGGTCGCCTTAAGTACAAGCTGGGCAATTGCGAGTTGCGGCATAAATCAAAAGCGCCAGCAAGAACTGTGCGGGAAGTCCACGAAGTGCAGCCCATTCTCGGCTACGAACGCGGCCAGCGATCCGACGCAAACTCCGAGGCCGATGCCGTTGCCGACGTCCCGCGCGATCACATCGCCTCGCCTCGCCATTGTAGGATGCACCACTTGACCTCCTGCGCGCTCGATCATCGCCTCGACGCCGCCGCCAAGCTCGACGAAGCGCATCGCGGGCAGCGCGGTGGTGTAGCGCCCGCGGTAGTCCGCGGCGATGTCTCGCCCGGTCGCGGCCAGCACCCAATCGGCGGCAAACAGGCAGCAGTCGTTGCTGCCCCAAGCAAATGGCATCCGCCGCCGCTCCTCGATGAAGCGCGAGAGCAGGGCTGGTCTGTCAGTCGTTGTCATCGATAGCCGTCGCCCTCCGTCCCGGTCATATCGCCGCCGTCCCAGTTAATCGCCTGCGTCTGGTTTGGATTGCCCCAATAAATCGCCTTCTCTTGGATGTCGTTTACGAACTCCAGCCCAACGTCGCCGGCGAAAAGGTTCTGCTGCTCCTCGTCGGTGTACCGGATCTCGCGCGGTCGCTTGAAGTCCATCAGCCGCGACTCCGCGGTCATCGTGATCTGAGCCGTCTGCCCATCATCGCTCACTTGCATCACATCCATCTTGCCTTGGAAGACCGTCACCGGCGACGAGATCAGCGTCCCGGCGGTGGGCGAGAGCGCGCCGAAAAGGATCGTGCAGGCGCGGCCTTGATAGTTCTCGGTCAGCGCGAGCGCGACGTTGGCCGTGGGCACGCCCGAGAGGCGCATCGAGATGCCGCGCGCCGCGAGGTCGGTGGTCTCCTCGATGGGTGAGATGTCGCCCAGCGTGCCGATTCCTAGGTACGTCACGCCTCCAAAGCCCAGCGACCCGTAGCCCGACCAGAGGTAGACCGGCGTCGAAAACTGAAGGTTGGCGAGCAAGATCGGAGCGAGCTGCGTCGCAGTCACCTCGGTCACCATCGAGGCGGAAAGTGTGCGGCCTGCGGTCGTTATGCTCATCAGGCGACGTCCTCAACGATGGCAAAGCTCACTCCGTAAATTTTGGCGAGATCGATTGACCAATCGGTGCTCGGCTCCGCGAGTCGAAAAACTCCTTGTGCGTTCGCATAGGTGATCGCGGTGCCAGCAGCATAGCTAGCGCGCAGCACCGGGAAAACATCGACGCTACTCGACGAGTTGACCTGCACGACCTTGTAGAGCGACGTCGAAATTTGTAGCCAGTCGCCCAGCGCGAAGGAGCCAGTCGCTCCGCTGAAGGTCAGCGTCGAGGTGTTAGCCGTTGCGGTAGAAACGGTGAGCGTGCCGGTCACGCCGCCGCGGTTCGTCTGGTTTGCGTAATCGCCAAACAGAAACGTGCCGCGCTGCGCCGCCAGCAGGAACGCGACCACGGCCTCGGCGTCTGCACGCACCATCGGCGGGCATTCGACCTGACCGAACCACGCCTGACCCGGCCAGTTGTACTGCTGCACTTGAAACGTGAACGGCGACACATTGCGCGACGCCGCGCTGACTCCGGTCAGCGAAAGCCGCGCGATGCGGAACGGCGAAGGCGGCGTGAGCGGATAGGTGAGAGCCATAGATTAGGCGAACGCTGCGCGGTAGGCGCCACCGCGGCGCACCATATCTGGGATCTCGGCCTTGAGGCGCTTGCGCTCGGCCTCGAGGATCGGCACAAGTTCGCCTCGCGTGACGCCGGCGGCGATGTGGTAGTTCACCGTGACGCCGCCCATCGCGGGCGAGCCGCCGCTGGAGCGCATTGCGGAGTTGGAGATGATGCGTCCAGACGTCGATGGCACGAACAACTCCGGTCCGCGCTCGCCAACGATTGCCGGCTGGTTTCCCGAGATGGGTCCACCGCTAGCAAAAAATGGCAGCGTCTTAAAGAAAGAGCCGATGCCCTTGGCGAGCGGCTCGGTGATCTGCTGTCGGAATAGTAGGCCAAGGAGATCCTGCGCGAGCGCCTGCAAGGTGTCGCGTAGGTTCTCGCCAGCGAGGACAGCGTTCTCGAAAGCGCCTGCCGTAATCTCGCCAGCCTCGCGCGCAACCTTGCCTTGCTCCTCAAGGAGCTTGTTCAGCTGCGCGGAAACGACGCCCTGCTGCTTGAGCTTTTCATTGATCGCGTCCTGAGTTGCTCCAATGGGTCGACCGAGTTCTTCGAATGTAGCCAGCGCGACGTTTAAATCAGTGATCTCCACAATGAGTGCTGTATAGCGTTTTCGCAAACCGTCGATCAAATCCGCCTGCGAAAGCCCGACGCGCTGCGACTCGGGCAGAGTCTTGTTGAGCTCGTCCTGCGCCTCCCGAAGCTCCTTGCTCAAGGCGACGTTGGTTTGCTTGGCGTCATTGATTAGTCGCTGCGCCTCGACCTCTCTTGTGGCGGCACCTACCGGATCCTTTCCGCGCATCGCGTCCGCCTCGGCCTGCATCGCCTTGGCTCGCTCAACTGCAAGATCAGCCCGCTTGCCCTCGCCGATCCCGATCAAATCAAATTCTTGGCGCAGCTTCTTTAGCGATTCGCCGCTCGCGCGTATCTCCTTGGCAAACCGCTCGGCGCGCAACTCGTCGACGCGCTGCTTGATCTGGCCGTCCGTCAGCGGCGAGAACGCACTCGCCATCTGAAAGCCCACCTGCGCCAGCGCCAGCGGGATCGCGGTCAGGGTCTTCAAAATGCCGTTTATGGCATCCTCTAATCGCAGCGCGGTCGCGATCTGCTCGTCGCTAAAACCTATATCCTCGCCAGCCGTTATCACCTTATCTAGTCGCTGGCGCATCATATTGAGCGCCCCAACGACCGCCTCGCCACCGAATGCGAGCTTTGTTATCTTTGCGATGACTTTTGTCTGACTCTCGAGTCTCTGCAAAGAATTTTGCACGCTGGCGAACGCCGCCCTTGTCTGATCCACCGCGCGAAGAGTGAAGGTTGCGCTAGCCATTTGATTTCCTCACTCGGTTTTGGTGGTGGTAGTAGGCAAGCCAGCCCTGCATCTCGTAGGCTGGCATCTCGAGGACTTCGTGCGCGAACTTGCCGAGCTTTTCCGCGAGCGCATAGACGGCGAGGAGGTCGGCGCCAGCCTCGCCGCCGGCTAGTTTTTTAGCTCGTCAACCTTTGGCGCCTCCTCGGCAAGGATGGCGTTGGCGACGCGACCGACCACGTTCGAGTCGGCCTTGTTGAGCAGGGTGGGCTTGTGATCGACGTTGAACAGCTTTTGTCCGTTCGCGTCGCAGGCTTTCAAGATAAGGAGATCGACGAGCAACTCCATATCGCTTTCCTTGCTCTTGCGGTACAGCCGGTTCTTCTCGGCCAGCGTTACCGGCCCGGCATAGATGGTCAGCTTCCACTCAGGCACCTCGATCTTGCGGGTGCCGAGTGAAGCGAAGTGCTCACGAACTAGGTCGATTGGGTCCATTCAGCACCTCAGACCGTCAAAGTCGACAGCGTGCCGTTGCCCTCAATCGTGATCGAGCCTTCGATCATCCCGTCGAACGCGGCGCTGATGTCGAACTTGGTCACAATGCCGCCGCCCGAATAGTATGTTGAGGTGGCCGCGATGCCCTCTGGGTAAAGGTTCACGGTCACCGCCGATCCAATTGTCAGCGCAATCTGGCCGGCGTCGACCTCGTCCCAGAACAAGTCGCCATTGACACTCCACGTTTTAAGCGTAGCGCGGCGCGTGCGGAAAGTGTCACCGATTACCGTGTCCTCGACGACATCCGAAGATTGCGCGAGCGCATAATTTCGGATCTCTCCGATGGTCGTTGATGAAATTTTGAAGACGCCTTCGCGGCCCAGATGGTTAGCCATATCAGTCGGTGGTTAAGTAGATACAGTTGAAGTTATGGCGGGCGGTTCCCCACCGGAAATTTTCGTCTGGCTCAATCACATAATCGACGCTCGTCAAATGCAGATCTCGGCAGAGCCCGCCGAGGGTGACGTCTGACAAAACCGCGGCCTCCACCGCATCCGAGCCGGTGTCGAAGAGATCGTCGATGAGCGTCGTTGAAGTCTGCGCGGTGAAGTATTCAACCATCACTTGCAGCACGCGGTATTGCTGCCGATTGGCCGGCGCCAGCGCCCGCACCTCAATGTCCTCGTGGACGGCGTAAACGGCGCAGGACGGGAAGGAGACCGAAGCCAGCGTATTGTTGCGGCCTTTGAGGATGTTGGCCGTGACGACCACGCCCTGAGTCGTGAGCGCGTTTGCGATGGCGTTGCGGATGTTAGTGCGCGCGCTCATTGAGGCATATTTTCCTGCACTCGACCGGCACCATCGACGCGCGCAAAACCAAGGTTCACCGCGCGATTGGCGAGGATGGCATCGACCTTCTTCAGCGTTATTTTTTTGCGGAACTCTAAGCCTGCCGCCACATATCGGTCAGGGTTTGGCACCTTGATGCCAGTAGCCGTGCCGATCACATATGGATTTGCTCCGAAGTTGACGCTTGAGGTGCCGGCCTTTGGCGCGTGCCGGCGGACCCACGCCGGGATGCGGATGCCGCAGGCAAGAGCCGCCGAGGCAAAGCCGGCCTTGGCCCAGCCGACCCGCGATTGAACCCAATTTAAATACTGATCCGCGGTGTCGTTTGAAATCCACATCTGATCCTGCACCTTCCATCGACCGATTGTGTTCTGAGATACATAACCGATGCGCCCGTGGTTATTCCGATACCTCAAATGGAAATTGCTCATCTCGGCAATCGATGCGCTCGGGCGCCAGAACTTCCAGTAGATTCGGATGGTCTTTGAGGTTTCCCAGCCTAGTCGGACGTTGACCGTCTCTGTGCGGGCGCGCTTTGGAGGACTAACTGTAGAATTTCCGATGCGCTGAAAGATTCCCAACGAAGTTGCAATCTTCTGCCTAGCCCCACCGCCAACCCGGCGACTCCTCCCGCCGAACAGATCCGACTTGATCGCGTTCTCGCCCTGCTGCTTTGCCTTCAGCGTCAAGCCCGAGCCTCGAGGTTTAGTCGTGCCTGACACCGGCGTCGGCGGGATGATTAGCATTATCGACTTGGCGACGTTGCCGCCCTCTTGCTTGATGACCTTCCCGAGATCAACGCGCGCGGCCAGCGCGAGACGCTGCAAGCTGTAGTCCAGCTTTGACGAATTCAGCGAAACGGAAATCATATGACCTTGCAGACGTCCATCTCGCAGCCACTTCCCTCGGCATCGAATCTCACTTGCTCGACAAAGTAAGTGACTCCCGCGAGGCCGCACGTTGTGGCAGGAGCGGGCGTGCCGGCAATTTGCGAGGTCGTGAAGAAGACCGTGAACTTAACCTCGTCGCGGCGCTGCTCCTCGAAGTCACCGAACATCGTCCGGCTAGACGACCAGACGCCCGTGACTGTGCTGCCGAGGTAGGCGAACGTGATGCCGGCCTGATCGAGCACGGCGGCTTGATCGGCGGCAAGCTGGGTCGGGTCAAAGTCGCGCACGGCCATACCTAATCGGGAAGTGTCACAACCTGAGATGCCTCGGAGAAGTGATCATCCTGCGCGACGCCGGAAGGAACGTGCCAGAAATGCCTTCGAACGGCTCCCGCGATGATGCAAGGAGCAGAGTTGACCGTGAAAACCTCCTCGGCGTCGCGAATCAAGCGAGGCAGATGACCCGCCGAAAGCGCGCACAGCATATCTGCGTCGCACAAACCTTCATCGCGCAAGTGGCCCATCTGCAAATCGTCCACCAGCAGAACAATCCGGTGCTTTGTTTTTTCCGCGCAGGCTTTGACCAACGCTCCCAGCGAGTACTGACGACCCTGCGAATACCCAATGGGAGCCAGCAAGCAGATCGGCTCTTCGATCCCGTAATCAAGAAGCGATGGCTGATTATCGATCCGATCAAATTCTGGACGCCGGTCGAGGTTCGCAAACTCAGGATGCAGGCCGAACACGAAATCAGCCCAAGACTTTCCGCTTCGCCGAAAGTCGTGGTACCGGCGCGGCCAGATCTGTAGGTCGATCACGCGCCCGTAGTTCATCGCCGCGCGATCTTCGATTCGAGCCGGGCGGGCATAGCTGATGCATTCAAACAGACTCCAATACGACTCGAGGCACTCGACCCAGACCGAATGCCCTTGGCGCTCGAGGCTTCGAGCGATGGGCAAGATGCGGATGATGTCGCCCAGCCGCATCTGGTAAACGAGGCAGATCTTCATCGGACAAAAACCATCGTTAGGATGTTCGGGCCTCGGGCATCCTGCTCTGGCAGTCGGACTTGATCCTCGGGATTGCCAAGGAAGACAGCCCGCATCTTAGCGCGATAGAAAAGATTCGACAGAGTGTCGGGAGTGAAATGCCAGAGATGCTCGCCCGGTCGGCGATGCTTCCAATCATTGAACCACTTCCAGCCTAGGCAAGGATGGTACCACGGCAGCGAAACGACCACGGTCTGCGCGTTCATTTCGACGACGCAATCGAGCGAGTCGAAGTGCTCGAGGCTGTCGAAGAACGTCACGACATCCCATTTGCCCGTCGCCCAGTCTGATCCTGCGCGGCGAATGAACCGTGGCAGCGGATACGGCGAAACATCGTAGCCGTGCAGCTCGGCGTGCGGCTGAACCTCGCGCATCGCCTCGAGGAACGCTCCGGTGCCACAGCCGACATCGAGCACCTTCGTTGCCTTGGGCGCCCAGCGATTGACGAGCTGCGCGCGGATTTTGGAAAGCGCGGCCTGCGGGTACTTCTCGTAGCGGGCGACGTAGGCGTGATCGTAGACGGCTCGGATCGAGCGATCAGTCGAGAACACCGCACCCGTGCGCGGATCGTAATCGTAGTCGTCTTCGATCATTGCGCGTCAGGGTTTCGGGCTTTGAAGATTGCCTCGCCCGCAGCATACCTCTCGCTCGAGTTGTTGTGCGCGTAGGTGGCGTCCATCGAGCCCTTGCCGAAGGCCGGATGCTGGTGCTCGAAGCGGAGCCGGCGACGCGCGTCGATCACGATCCCATCCCGCCACGCTCGGTGTGAGAACTCGTTGTCGCTGAACACTGACTCGTATCCATCGAAGAACAGGTCGCCCTGCGCCTCCAGCCGGGCGCGAGAAAGAATCGCCATACAGAGGAGGTTATCGGTGCGATGCCCGTCCGCGACCGCGATCACGACCGGCTCGCGCTTGAGATCGCGACTCTCGACCAGCGACAGGAGTTTTTCGTCCCATCCCGCCGGCGGAATCCAGTCGTCGGAAACTTGCACCAGCAGATCACCGCGCGACTTCTTCGCGGCCAAGTTCCACGCGGCGACGCACGACCGCTTCTCCGATGTGACCGACACGAATTGCCTCGCCATCTGCATCGACTCCTTGTCGTCCGCGTCGACGGCGAAGATGTGCTCAACCCGCTCCGGTCGCTCGGCAAGTTGCAGCCAGACCTCTCGCGCGTTAACCGCCTTCGAAGTTCGTCCTCGCGTCGCGTGCAGGAGCGAGATCCGAGGCAGCTTGCCGCGGTGGAACTGCGCCTGCAACTCCGCGGCCTTCGCCTCATAGCCATCAAGGCGATAGGCGCGCGCAGCCAGATCGAAACCCGACCAGCCGTAGTACTTCTGCTCGGTGGTCCACGGCCTGTCCGCGCCGCTTGGCTCTGTCAGGCGCAACATCTGTTCAGCCCACCAGCGGGCGCGCCGCCCGTCGTTCTTCTCGAAGGCGAGCAGGATGATCGCGGCGTGAGCCTCGCGGCACCACGGGAAAACCGAGTGAGCTTGGAGCGCATAACTCAACGACTCGCGGTGATCGCTCGACAGCTTGGCGAGATTGAGCAGCGCCTCGTACCGGAAGGACGCCTCGAGATTCGGGAAGCTGATCGCGATCTTGCCGAACTGCATCGCGGCCTCGCGGCTGCCCGAGCAGACGTGTTCCTGATGAATGTAGAAGTATTGGGTTGGCGTCTCCTTCACCGAGTGACCGAGGATGCGTAAGTTGCGGCGGCGGTTCTCCTTCTTGATCGTCTTCGGCTGGTGAACCCAGACCGGAGTCGCGTGATCCTCGTGCTTGTCGCCGGCAAGGAGCAGGAGGTTTTCGTGGACATCGTGATGCCAGCGCCTGCCGGCGGCAAAGGCCGAGCCGCGGATCGCCCGCTCGCGGTGCAGCTTCTTGTTGGTGCCTCGGACGTCGTAAGGGCAGCGAACCATCAACGTGCTCTCGGGCAGAGCTTCCAGCGTGGCGCGAAAGGCGATGGCCTCGGCTTCGCTGCCGTCCTCAAGGATGTCGTCGCAGTCCGACCAGATCAGCCAGTCGCCGCTGCCGAGCTTGAATGCGGCGTTGCGAGCGTTGGCGAATGAGTCAACGTGGTCCCACTTCTCGGCGCCGGGTCCGTTTTGGTAATCGGTCGAAAGCATCACCTTCCCGTTTTCGCGGCACCAAGCGGTCGCAAGCGCGACGGTGTCGTCTGGCTCCTTGGCACCGATGGCGCGCACGAGAGCCAACTCATCGAAAAGATGCCGAAACGAGGACAGCATCGTGACGATGTGCTCGGCCTCGTTGCCGGCGATCACGCAAAGGGAAATCCGCATTCCGCTGCGCGACCCGTCAAAAAGAAACCCGCGCCCCAGTTAAGGAGCGCGGGTCGAGCGAGCGGATTTTATCCGCAAGCGTTAGGCGTACTGCGTCGCGATCAGCTCGCCAGCGTTGGTGTTGATCACCTTCTCGGCGGTGTACTGCGAGGCGCGGACGATGTTCGACTTGATCGACTCGTCGCGATAGGTGAACACGCCGACCGCCGGTCCGTACTCAGACCAGTTCAGCGTGTACCCAGCGCCACCGCCGAAGAAGCCGGCACCGCCCTCGGTGACCGAGCCCACCCAGATGAACGTGTTCGCCCAGACGTTAGCCGAGGAGAAGGCCACGCCCTCCGCAGCGGAGTCGTAGGAACTCCGACCGATCAGCACCTCGGACACGCCGAAGACTTCGGCAGCGGCTTGCGTGCTCGCATTGAGGATCGTGTCGCTCGAGATGCCAGCGCCGCGGAGGCGGTTCTGGAACTTGGTCGACGCGCGGATACGGGTCCACACCGGGTACGGGATGACCACGCGCAGATTGCTCGTGGACTCGCCCTTCGCGAGCAGGCGGTCGATGGCCTCCTGCACGTCAGCGCCGACGTCGAACGTCGCCAGATTGGCCGCCGTGTAGGCCGTGCCGGAGTTCGTCGAGTTGAAGTTGCTCGCAGAAAAGATCTGCGCGGCCACGCGGATTTCGTGGGCGATCAGCAGCTTCCGGCGGGACAACTTCGCGGCGATGACTTCGGCGTCGAAGAAGCGCGCGACGTCCGCGGTCACGGTGTCGTCAACAGCCTCCTCGTAGCCATACTCGTAGGCGGTGTAGGTTTCCTGCGTGAACGAGCGGGTGCCGCGCGGGTAGGTCGAGTACGGGTCGCGCACCTTGACCTCCGACTTGAGGAGCTGACCCTCCTTCA
>Ga0194115_10002786_pt1 | contig 20401 bp, 32 predicted proteins | sample TA2MahsurfametaG_3_FD_148656 | JGI IMG/M metagenome (GOLD analysis project Ga0194115, IMG submission 148656) | Freshwater microbial communities from Lake Tanganyika, Tanzania - TA2015002 Mahale S4 surface | ecosystem: Environmental > Aquatic > Freshwater > Lake | place: Tanzania: Lake... | reverse complement strand
ATGTATGGGGACGACCCCGTTAACTTTGTGAAGAACGTATTGGGGGCAAAGCCGCAGCCTTGGCAGGAGGAGTTTCTGAGGAAGATTGCGAGGGGCGAGCGGCGGATCAGCGTCCGCGCTGGACACGGCGTCGGGAAGTCCACGGCGTGTTCATGGGCGCTGATTTGGCACATGAGCTGCCGTTATCCACAGAAATCTATCGTGACGGCACCGACGGCAAGCCAGTTGTTTGATGCTTTGTTTGCGGAGCTGAAATCGTGGATGAACAAGCTGCCGCCGGTTCTAAAGGACAGCTTTGAGGTTTTCAGCGACAAGATCACGTTCAAGGCGGCCCCGGAGAGCAGCTTCATTAGCGCGAGGACGAGTAGCAGCGAGAGGCCGGAGGCGTTGGCGGGCGTTCACTCTGAGCATGTGTTGCTGGTGGTTGACGAGGCGAGCGCGGTGCCGGAGTCAATCTTTGAGGCGGCGTCGGGTTCGATGTCGGGACACTCAGCTACGACAATTTTGATTTCCAACCCGACGCACAACAGCGGGCTGTTTTACAAGACGCATCATGAGCTGGCTTCGGATTGGAACCGGATGCATGTGAGTTGCATTGATAATCCTCTGGTGAGCCATGACTTCGTTGCGCAGATCAAGGCGACGTATGGGGAGGACAGCAACAGATTCAGGATCAGGGTTCTTGGCGAGTTTGCTTTGGGTGATGACGATACGTTGATCCCGGCTGAGTTGGTGGACGGGGCGATGATTCGGGATATTACGGCACCGGCAAACGAGCCTATGATTTATGGCGTTGACGTTGCGCGGTTTGGCACGGACAGGACGGCGCTGTGCAAAAGGCGCGGGAATGTCGTGATTGAGATTAAGTCTTGGGGCGGCTTGGACTTAATGCAGACGGTTGGCGCGATTGTGAACGAGGCGAAGCTGGATAGCCCTGACGAGATATGTGTTGACACGATTGGTCTTGGGAGCGGGGTTGCAGACCGTTTGCGGGAGCAGGGCTTTAATGTTCGAGATGTGAATGTGTCTGAGAGTTCTGCGATGAACCCTAATGCGAACCGGCTGCGGGATGAGTTGTGGATGTCTGTGAAGGACTGGCTGGCGGCGCGGGCTTGCAAGATACCGAAAGATGACACTCTGCGTCATGAATTGGTTGCGCCGCGTTATGCGTTTTTGAGCAACGGGAAGCTGGTGGTAGAATCCAAGGACTCGATGCGGAAGCGGCGTATGAGATCGCCTGACTTGGCGGATGCTTTGTGCCTGACTTTTGCTGGTAATGCTGCTATGGTTGGCGGGCGTGCGTTGGCCTGGAGGCCGGGCAAGCCTTTGTCCCGTGGTATTAGAGGTGTTGTGTGAAATCACCTGCATGGACCCGCAAAGCCGGGCAAAATCCAAAGGGCGGTCTGAATGCGAAGGGCCGTGCGTCTTACAAGGCTGAGACGGGCGGGACTTTGAAGGCTCCTGTAAAATCCGGCGACAACCCGCGCCGGGCTTCGTTTTTGGCTCGTATGGGCGGAATGCCTGGCCCTGAGCGGGACGAGAAGGGCAAACCGACGCGATTGCTTTTGTCGTTGCAGGCGTGGGGAGCTTCATCCAAATCGGATGCGAAGAAGAAGGCTGCGGCTATTTCTGCGCGTAACAAGGGGAAGAAGTGATGAAGAAGCCTGTTTGGGAAACAAAAGACCCGACGAAGAAAGACAAGAAGCTGACGGCAGGCCAAAAGGCGTCTGCGAAGAAGATGGCGGCCAAGGCTGGCCGTCCTTATCCTAATTTGGTTGACAATATGCGGGCTGCGTCTCGCGTGAAGAAAGGAAAGTGACATGAGCAGCTTTTTGGCGAATGGCCGCGTTTGGGGTGATGCCGCTTCAATCACCAAGTCTGACACGGCTGACAACTCCTATTCCGGCATTTATGTCGGCGGTACGGGAAATGTTGTTGTTGTGACTGAGGCAGGCACTGAGGTGACGTTTAGTTCTGTGCCGGTTGGGGTTGTTATTCCAATCCGTACTCAGAAGGTTAAGGCTGCTACGACAGCTACTCTTTTGGTGGGGTTCAAGTGATGGCTGAGATGCCGAACGGTCTTTTGTCTCCGCGCATGAAGGAGATGATGGGCGAGGGCGAGATGGATCGTTCTTGTCCTGCGGCAACGCGGGATGTGACGTTAAATCTTAAAAACAGGGGCAAGGCTATCAAGGTTGCCCAGTATGGCCCCATGAACCCGCAAGAGACGAATGATGACTACTGGCGAAAGATGGCGGACAAGTGGGATGTCCCTGTTGAGGAAGCTAAGACCATGCGCTGCGGTAACTGCGCTGCGTTTATCAAGACGCCTGAGATGCTCAAATGCATTGAGATTGGCCTTTCTTCTGATCGACCAGATGCAATGGATGTTGTGGAAGCGGGAGACTTGGGATTCTGCGAAGTATTCGACTTCAAATGCGCGTCTGATCGTACATGCTCGGCGTGGATCACTGGCGGGCCGGTTGAGGAAGAAGAATACGAATACGAAGATATGGAGGAAGAAGATGAAGAGTCTTGATAAGATCGCAAAGGTCATGGGTGAGTACAAGCGTGGAACTCTTCACGCTGGAGTAAACCCTAAAGGTACGAAAAAGGCTCCTTTGGCGAAATCACGCAAGCAGGCAATTGCGATTGCTTTGTCTGAGGCTGGAAAGAGCCGGAAGAAGTAATCTTGTACACGAGGATTTGACATGGCTACGCAGGGCATCAAACCGGGAACTTATGACCCGGACCTTATTCCACAGTCTGCTGATGGGCCTCACAATGAGGCTTATAATGATGAGACCGGGTATTTGACGCCTTACAATAAGCCAATGTCTGACGAGGAATTCCGCTACATTGTGTTTCAGGCGATTGAGGATGCTGGGACGTATATCGACAGCTACCTTGCGCCTGAACGTGAACGCGCAATGTCGTATTACCTTGGCAACAATCTGGGTAATGAGGAAGATGGACGCTCTCAGGTTGTTCTGACTGAGGTGCGCGATACTGTTTTGGCAATGCTGCCATCCTTGCTGCGGATTTTTACCAGCGGCGACAAGGTTTTGGAGTTTGTGCCAACCAGCGCAGAAGACGTTGCCGCTGCTGAGCAGGCAACCGATCTGGTGAATTACATATTCTATCAGGAAAACCCCGGTTTCAGAATTTTGCATGATGCGATGAAGGATGCCCTGATCCTTAAGACGGGCGTGCTGACATGGCACAAGTATGATGAAGAAACGGTTGAGTATTATTCTTATTCAGGGTTGCTCCCTGATGAAGTGAATATGCTCCTGAGCGATCCTAACGTTGAGATGGAGGAGCTTTCTGAGGAGCGCAATCTTGATACTGGCGAAGTTCGAATATCACTTTCAATCAAGCGTGTGAACCGCTCGCCAAAGTATCGCATTGAGGCGATTCCGCCTGAGCAATTCCTGATTGAGAACGAAGCTACGTCAATTGATGACGCTTTGTATGTTGGGCGGCGGAAGCTGGCGACAATCTCTGAGCTTGTTGCGATGGGGTATCCTCGTGATGTGATCGAGATGAACGCCGGTACCGGCGGCTTTGAGATGAACCAGGAAGTGATTGTCAGGAATCCTGCTGACCAGTCTTTCTTTGGCATTACAAACCAGAACGACGAATCGACGGACAAGGTGTTTTATGTCGAGTCGTATATCCGGGTTGACAAGGACGGCGACGGCATAGCGGAGCTTCACAAGGTTTGCTCTGTAGGTAATGGTGGTTACATCTTACATCAGGAAGTTGTCCAACAAGCGCCGTTTGCTTTGCTTGAGCCTGATCCGACGCCTCACACAATTTTTGGTAAGTCAATTGCAGACCAGACAATGGATTTGCAGTTGATTAAGTCTTCCATCATGCGAAACACGCTTGACAGCTTGGCGCAGTCTATTCACCCGCGCACAGTTGTTGTTGAGGGTCAGGTCAACATTGATGATGTCATGAATGTTGAGACTGGTGCTGTTATCCGCGCCCGTGCGCCGGGTATGGTGCAGCCACTAACGGAACCTTTTGTGGGCCAACAGGCTCTTGGAGTGATGGGATACCTTGACGAGATCAAAACGCAGAGGACCGGAATTTCTAGGGCGTCTCAAGGTCTCGATGCGGATGTGTTACAATCAACGACACGCGCAGCGGTACAGGCGCAGCTTTCTTCATCGCAAGAGCGCTTTGAGATGATTGCTCGCCTGTTCTCTGACGGCCTGAAGCGGTGTTTTCAGGGCGTGTTGCAAATGGTTGTGCAGCATCAGGACAAACCCAAGATTGTTCGTCTTCGCAACCAGTTTGTCCCGATTGATCCACGTTCGTGGAACACGAAAATGGACATGATTGTGAACATTGCCCTTGGGCGCGGTTCGGATGAGCAGCGTATGGCGTTCTTGCAGGGCATCTTGGCGCAGCAGAAAGAGATCATTTCCAATTTTGGCCCTTACAATCCATTGGTGTCGCTGGAACAGTATCGAGACACGCTGGCTGAAATCACGAAGCTGTCTGGCTATATGGACCCTGCGAAGTTCTGGAAGGAAGTCACGCCGCAGGAGGTTGACGCATTCATGCAGCAACAGGGCCAGAAGCAGTCACAGCCTGATCCGGCTACGATTTTGGCACAGATCGAGGCTGAGAAGATTAAGGCTGACATTGTTATCAATGCGGCAAAGCAGGAACTGGAGCGCCAGAAAGCTGCGGCATCCGCTGACTTTGAGCGTGATAAGCTGTTTGTCGATGCGATGCTTCGCGCCGCCGAGATCGAGGCTAAGTATAACACACAGGTGGATATGGCGCTTATCAAGGGCGAGGTAGACCGCCAGAGGACTGAAATACAGTCGATGTTCAAAACGGCGCAGGGACCAGCGCCTAGTGATGTTGGGATGATGCAGTGATGCAGCCATTTAATCATAAAGCGGTTGAGCAATCGACCGTCTTTAGCTTGGCCAGCCGCAACACCGGCGACTACCAGGACTGCGGTACCGCGCTGATCGACCCGTGGGGCTCGGATGAAGATGAAGGTTGTTGACCTATTCGCCGGCGCGGGCGGGCTGAGTCTGGGCTTTGAAATGGCTGGCTTCGCGACGGGCTATGCGCTTGAGCATGACAAGTGGGCCGCCGAGACCTTCGCGGCAAACATGCCCGATGTGCGCGTTGACGTCTGTGATATCCGGAACATCCGGGACAGCGAGATCCGCAAGAGAGTGGGGTTTGTCGACTGTCATCGTAGGTGGTCCACCCTGTCAGGGCTTCTCACACAGCAACACAGCTTCGCGGGACCCGAGGGACCCGCGGAACACCTTGTTCCAGGACTACATCCGCTTTCTCGGTGTACTCCGCCCCGAAGCGTGCGTGATTGAAAACGTAAAGGGCCTGTGCACCGCGACCAATGAATCGGGACAACAGGTTCTCTCGATCATTATGGAGAGTCTCTCTGCTGTTGGCTATGAAGCGCAGAGTTTTCTCTTGGACGCGGCTGACTACGGCGTTCCGCAGCATCGCGACAGGCTGTTCATCGTAGGGCTTCGGCATGACATCGAAAAAAGAGACTGCCTTCCTGCGCGTACGCATGGCAAGAGCACCTCGGCGAACCTGTCGCTTTTTGAGCGCTCGCCCGTCCCCCACGTGACCCTATGGCAAGCCATATCTGACCTGCCGCAGATCGTTCACGACTCGGTCCCATCCGTCCTGAAATATGAATACCAGGCGGCCAATGATTATCAGGCGTTGATGCGTGCCGGTGCCGTCGAGATCTTGAACCACGAGCCGATGAGGCACACCGCGCGTCTTGTCAATCGCTTTGCGCGCATCACGTGCGGCGAATCGGAAGCAGACGTTCCCGACGAACTATCCCCCCGAAGGCGGGGCGACCCCGAAGAGTTGTCAGGCAAGCGCTATGGCCAGAATAGTCGAAGGCAACACCCAGACTATCCCTGCAACACGATTCCGGCATCATCGCACACCAACTTTATCCATCCATACCTGCACAGGAACTTTACCGTGAGGGAGCTGGCTCGCATTCAGTCCTTCCCAGACCGATTCGTATTCAGGGGCAAGCGAGCAGTTCTTAGCCGCTCCCTTTCGCTCAGAAAAGGTCTGGTGGACGATGCGTTCCTCGATCAAAGAGCGCAGGTGGGGAATGCGGTCCCGCCGCTCTTGGCGAAGGCTGTCGCAGACGTCATCGCCGAGGCGTTGGCCTCCAAGCGAGCGAGGTGCGCGTCATGAACCTCGCTGTGCTCGACCTGATGCTTCAGAATGAGATTTACTTTTTCCAAGCCCACCGATTTGGTGAGGATGAGCTGTCTCATTCTTTCCGGTTTATCAAGGAGGGCTAATGTCAACTTTCGAGCAAGAGCAGCTTTGGATTGCGGCGAAGGCGCTGACCAAGGACGCTGCGGTTGCGGAAGTTTTGCGCCGCATGAAGGAGAACGCAACTGACTCTTGGGCGTCATCTCCTCCAGAGGCGGACGCCAAGAGGATGGAGGCGTACTATATGGTACGAGCCATAGCCGCATTTGAGTCTGAGCTTACTGCCCTGGCGGCAGAGCCGGATATTTTGCGGTTCAACAGGCGCTTGAGAAAAGCGTAACGATGGAGTATAAACTTGTCTAATACCGAACAATCGCAGCCCAGCGAACTCGGTCTTGCAGATGCCGCTGCCAGATTTGCGTCTCTGATGGACGGTCCGCCGCAACCTAAAGATAATGCAAAAGCAGAGGCTCCTGCCGCAGTCGAAGAGGCTGAGGCGGCAGAAGATGCGTTCTATGACGCGCAGTCATTGTCGGAAGAGGCGACCGAAGAGGTGTCTGACGATGACGGTGGGGACGAAGCTTCTGGTTCTGATGAGGATGTCTCTACGGAGAATCTTCCAGATGACGCTCTGGTCACCGTCATTATTGACGGCAAGGCGCAGAAAGTCACCCTGAAAGAAGCCCGCGAGGGGTATCAACGTCAGGCGGATTACCAGCGCAAGACACAGGCTGTTGCAGAGCAACGGCGTGAGGCAGAGGCGCTACGTCAGGCGGCGGAGGCTGAGAGGAATACTTATGCCGATGCTGTGAGTGCGTTACGCGCGGAGATGGAAAGGTATCTTCCGCAAGAACCGGACTGGCAGCGTTTGCATCAGGATGACCCTATCAACTTTCCGATCATTGAGAAGCAGTGGCGTGATTACAAGGCCCAACTTGCTAACATCCAGCAGCAAGAGGCAGCAATCAGGCAACAGCAGGCTTATGAACAGCAAGAACAGCTTAGGATGGTTGTCGAGGAAGGACGCAAGTACATCTTCGAAAAAGTTCCTGAGTGGAAAGATGAAGCCAGGTGGAGCGAGGCGCAAAAGCACCTTCGTGAATACGGCAAGACGGTTGGCTATTCTGATGCAGAATTGGCCGCTGCCACCGACCCACGGGCTATTATTGTTCTTGAGAAGGCGCGTAAGTATGACGCTCTTCAGGCTAATCGGCCTCAACCCAATAAAGGGCAGGCTCCAAAGCCAATGAGGGCGGGTACTGTAGCGTCATCGCCTCGACAAACGACCGAAATTGCAAAGGTAAAACAGCGTCTCAAATCCACTGGCCACGTTAATGACGCGGCTGCAATCTTCGCTATGCTAGACAGGAAGTAGAACCATGCCATCTGTATCCAAAGTCACAACCTACGACGCTCCCAACTCAATTCGAGAAGACCTCTCGAACATCATATATGACATCTCGCCAGCTGACACGGCGTTCATTTCCAATGTCGGGCGTGATACCTGCGAAAACACCTACTTCGAGTGGCAGACCGACGCTCTTGCGGCGGCTGACACGACGAACGCGGTGATCGAAGGCGCTGACGCCGGTAACGCTGAATTTACACCCACCGTTCGTGTTGCCAACTACACGCAGATCAGCCGCAAGGTTATCTCTGTGTCGGGTACTGACGATGCTGTAAACAACGCTGGTATGCGCACCCAGATGGCCTATCAGACCGCCAAGGCTGCGAAAGAGCTGAAGCGTGATATGGAAGCCATTCTGACGAGCAATCAGGCTGGTGTCGCGGGCAATACGTCAACGGCTCGTAAAACGGCTGGTCTGCCGACTTGGCTCATCACCAACTCGCAGGCGAACGCCGCGACGGTTTCGGCCATGTCGGGCGCTAGTGGTAACGGCTATCCCAGCACTGCCTGGACTGGTCTTTCAACCGCGACTGACGTTGCCTTCACCGAAACCATGCTCAAGACTGCCATTCAGCAGGTTTGGGAACAGGGCGGAGACCCGTCGATCCTGATGGTGAACGCCTACAACAAGACGGTGGCGTCTGCGTTTTCTGGTCTTGCCCAGCAGCGCATGAACTATACCTCTGCCCAGCCGATGAAGATCCTGGCGTGCGCGGATGTGTACCTTGGCGATTTCGGTGAAGTGGCTATTGTCCCGAACCGCTTCTCGCCGGGCAACTTCGCGTTCGTTCTCGACCCCGAATATGCTTCGGTTTCGTATCTGCGTCCGTTCCGCACGTTCGATCTCGCCAAGGCTGGCGACTCGGACAAGAAAGAAATGGTTGTGGAATACGGCCTGCGTATCAAGAGTGAGAAGGCTCACGCGGTGGTTGCGAACATCATCGCTTCGTAAGATAAGGAGAGCGGGGCTTCGGCCCCGCTCTTTCTTTGGAGGATTGTATGGCTGAAGAATACGCTCCCGGTTCTTTTGTTCTCGGTCACGACAGCTTGACTGGCACGACTACAAAAATGCATGTCACGACAGACCAGAAGCTGGTCTTTGAGGATATTGTCCAGATTGACCGGATTGCTGAACAAAACAAGGCCGCCAGGGACGCAATCAGCAAGACAGATCGGCTTCCTGATGGTATGGTTAGAGTGGCATCTTTGCCAATGGTGGTGTATCTTGAACTTCAACAGAAGGGCATTCTGAAGGACAAGATCGCTTTTCGAAAGTGGCTAAATTCTGAGGCGGCTGCGCCTTACCGGACCCACAGGATCACGAGCTGATGGCGACGATTACGAATTATTCGACGCTTCAGGGCGCAATTGCCGACTTTCTAAACCGGACTGATCTGACATCTCAGATTCCGATGTTTATCCAATTTTGTGAGGCTGATCTGAATACGCGCCTCCGGTGCCGGGAGCAGATCGTCCGGGCAACAACGACCAATGATGATGAGTTTGTTCGCCTACCGGCTGATTTTGTTGAGGCAATCAACCTTCAGATTGTAGGCGGACAGACGCCTCTGCGTTATGTGACGCTCGATCAGGCAGATAAAATCAAGGAAGCGCAGATTTATAATCAGGTTCGTGCTTATTCGCTAATGAATGGCGCTATTGAGCTTGTCCCCGCGCCGTCTGACGATGTTGAAATTGAGATGGTGTATTATGGCAAGGTTCCCGCCTTGTCTGATGCAAACACAACGAACTGGCTTCTGACGCAAGCCCCGGATGTGTATCTGTACGGCTCTCTTCTTCATTCTGCCCCGTTCTTGCTGGACGATCAGCGTATTCAGACCTTCAGTCTGTTTTACTCATCCAGGGTGGATTCTCTCAACGCAAGCTCTGACAAGGTGCTGCATAGTGGCTCGCCATTGATTGCGCGAACCCGTCGCGCTTACGCTTAGGCAGGAGATAGAAATGTCGAAATCCAACGCATTCGAAAACGCTCTTTTGCAGCTAATCTTCAACGCGACGGCAATCGCCAATCTGGCTGACAATGCGGCATCGTCTCCTTTGACGAACCTGTATATTTCGCTTCACACGGCTGATCCTGGTGAAGCTGGCGACCAGTCAACGAGCGAGGCAACTTATACTGGATATGCCCGTGTCGCTGTTGCTCGCACTTCTGGTGGATGGACTGTGACGGCAAATAGCGTTTCGCCTGTTGCTAATATCGACTTCCCGATTGCGACTGGTGGAACGAACACGATCACATATTTTGGCGTAGGCTCTGCGTCTTCTGGAGCGGGTGTCTTGTATTACAGCGGAACTGTCACGCCAAACATTTCAGTTGTGAATGGCGTTATTCCGCGACTTCGCACGACCTCGACGATTACTGAGGACTAATAAATGGCGCATGTCACCGCTGATCGCGTCCGCGATACGTCCACGACCAATGGAACTGGGGCGTTTTCGGTTTCTGGCACGGCTCCGACAGGATACCGAACATTTTCGGATGTCCTATCTGTGAGCGACACATGCTGGTATGCAATCCAGCATCAAACCGCTGCGGAATGGGAAGTTGGGCTTGGCACCTATTCAAGCCTTAACACGATCACGCGCACGACTGTTCTAGCATCATCAAATTCGGGTTCTGCTGTTAACTTTTCAGCAGGCACGAAAGATATATTCATCACGCTGGCTGCGACAAAGACGTTGCAGCAGGATAATAGCGGCGCGGTAATTATCGACGCCAACTCTTCATCCAACGCACTTCGCATCACCCAAACCGGCGCAGGCAATGCTTTGCTGGTTGAAGACAGCGCGAATCCAGATGCAACGCCGTTTGTGGTCGATAGCGAAGGCAGAGTTGGTATTGGGACGAGTTCGCCATCTCAACAATTAACAGTTAATGGCACTGCTGCTGCAAATGCGTTCCTTTTGGTAGCTAATCAGCACCTAATCTATGACGCTGATTCGACTACCATAGCGATTCGCATAGGTGCTGCTGGTCCTTTTTACGGGATTGGAACAACAGGCTCTGATAATCTACGTCTCAATAATGCATCGGGTGGTGACATCCTGTTCGCAGCGTCTGCCACGGAGCGTATGCGCATCACCAGCTCAGGTAATGTTGGTATTTCGACTACATCCTTTGGCTCTGGTGTGGGCGTTATCGGTATCGCTAACGCGACAACTGTTCCATCTACAAATCCTTCTGGTGGCGGCGTTTTATATGTTGAAGCAGGCGCTCTCAAATATCGCGGATCATCTGGCACCGTCACCACCATCGCAAACGCATAACGGATAACCCTCATGGCAACCGCAATCGAATGGATCGTCTCACAAATGGACTGCTACCCTGAAAAAGAGGGAGAGCAGGACGTTGTGTTTATTGTGCATTGGCGTTGCAACGGAGCGGACGGGCAATATAGCGGGACAGCCTACGGCACGCAGGGTGTCACCTACGAAGCCGGAGCGCCATTCACGCCATACGCTGATCTCACCAAAGCACAAGTCATCGGATGGGTGCAGGCGTCGATGGGTATCGAGCGCGTTGCTGAGATCGAAGCATCTGTCTCGAACCAGATTGAAAACCAGAAGAACCCTCCGGTCGTATCGCCGCCTCTTCCTTGGTGAAATATGACACATGAAATGGCGAGAGCATTAGCGGATGCCGGATATATCAGCGTGGCTGAGTATATTCGGTTGTGTGAGGAAAACGGTTGGGTGAACGTCAATTGAGGGGAAGATGGAAAATAAAGAAATCTCGATCACATTGCCTGTTCAGGCTTGGAATGTGGTGATGAATGCGTTGGGCCAGCGGCCTTATCTGGAAGTTGCGGAGTTGATCGCAAACATCAAGGTACAGGCTGAGAATCATCTTCAAAAGCAAGAGACGCCCGCTGACCCCAGCGAGTAGAGGACCGTGAGAAGTGCCGTATGACTGGCTAGGCATATCGTCTTCTGCAATCTCGTCTGGAGCAATTTCAGGCGCGGAGGCGGTTCGGTATGTCGAGGCGGTTGGGACTGCTGAAGGAACATCAACTGTTTCTGGAGTTAGTGGGGCAACGGCTGGAAGCGTAGGGGTAGCAGTCGGAACGTCAACAGTCACGGGTTACGGCGCTGTTGTTCTTGACATTGTTGGCTCTGCCGCAGGGACATCAACAGTTGCAGGTTACGGCGCCGCTGTTCTTGAAATTGTTGGCTCTGCATCAGGGACTTCCATCGTCTCTGGATTCATTGAGTCTATTGCAACAGCGGATGGGTCAGCCGCTGGGACTTGCGCTGTTAACGGCATCAGTGGGGCAATCGCTGGAAGTGTAGCATCGGCAACTGGCACATCTTCTGTGTCTGGCGTTGCGTCCGCTGTTTCAAACGCCACCGCTGATGCCGTTGGTAGCTCTTCTGTCATCGGCATATCTGGCTCTATTTCTGGCGTTACCGCAAATGCATCAGGAACATCAACGGCTTCTGGAGTTAGTGGGGCAACGGCTGGAAGCGTAGGGGCAGCAGTTGGTACATGCGTTGTTATTGCCTTTGGGGCAAATGTTGGGTGGACGCCACAACAAAACGATGATGCAACATGGTCCGACCAAGCCCTAGTTTCTGCATCTTGGGCAGCCCAGGCCAGCAGCGCGTCTGATTGGACGGAAGTTCCAATGGAAACTCCAGTCTACGGGACCAACATTATTTCAATCTCATCCTCTGCAATATCTGAGTCACCGGCTTCAGGGCAAAGTGTCCCGCAGTTTAACAACAAGTGGATTGCGCAATATACAACGTCATCCAGTTGGGTTAAAAAGGCTGCTTAGGAGAGCGCAATGGCTGACTCATATACATCAAACCTCAACCTTACGAAGCCAGAAGTAGGTGCTTCTAAGGATACCTGGGGAACGAAGCTAAACTCAGACTTGGACTCGCTTGATGCCCTGTTTACCGCAAATGGTAGCGGTACATCTGTTGGGCTGAATGTTGGGTCTGGAAAGACGCTGGTTGCCACAAACGGAACTGTTCTTCTCCCGGCTGCGGCATCTCCTGCGCAAACAGCAGATGGCTCCGTTGTTTGGGATAGCGATGATAATGTTTTGACCGTTGGCACGGGGTCTGCCCGCAAAACAATGGTTGACACTGACAGCACTCAGACGTTGACCAACAAGACGCTGACATCTCCTACGGTCAATACTGCTACAATTTCTGGCGGCACCATTAACAATGCGCCGATTGGAGGAACAACGCCAGCCGCTGGAGCGTTTACTACTGTATCGGCTTCTGGCGCGATTACGGCGAGTGGCGGTTTCACGGGCGGCGGTATTATCCCGTCTGGCGGGATTATCATGTGGTCCGGCTCAATCGCCAGCATTCCCGCAGGCTGGTATTTGTGCGATGGCGCAAACGGAACGCCGGACCTGCGTAATCGTTTCGTAGTTGGCGCTGGATCGACTTACGCTGTTGCAGCAACCGGCGGTAGCAATGACGCAATTGTTGTCAGCCATACGCATACAGCAACCGTTACTGACCCAGGCCACCATCACGCTATACAATTCATCCTGCAAGACAATCAGTTTTCAGGACCGTTTGAGCGTATCCAGAACTTCACGGGCGGCCCAAATTTCTACGACAGCAGCACCTCCGTAACAGGCATCTCGGTGAGCAACTCAACCACGGGCTCGTCCGGCACAAACGCCAACCTGCCTCCGTATTACGCGCTTGCCTATATTATGAAGGCTTGATGATGGACACTCGCAGCGAACGAAATCTCAAAGGCGTTCACTCTGATCTGGTCAGGGTGGTTCGCCGCGCCGCTGAAGATAGCGGCATTGATTTCATCGTGACGGAAGGGCTGCGGACGCTGAAGCGTCAGAAACAGCTAAAGGCTGCCGGGGCTTCCAAAACCCTGAAATCCCGCCATCTGACAGGCCATGCGGTGGATGTCGCAATCAAGATTGGCGGCAAGGTTCGGTGGGACTGGCCGCTCTACGCCAAATTCGCCAAAGCCATGAAGGCTGCGGCCCGTGCTGAGAAAGTTTCAATCGAGTGGGGTGGCGATTGGATATCATTCCGTGACGGCCCGCATTATCAACTGCCGTGGGCCAAATATCCCGCATAGGAGAGAACGATGGAAGTAAGCCCAAATATTATGATGATCGTTCGTTACGCTGTTTCGGCTGGCGCGGCTTTCGGCGTCGGTAAGGGCTGGATTGGCGCTCCGGCGCAAGGCGCTGTCGTGGATGGTCTCGTTCAGCTTGTTGGCGTCCTGATCGCAGTAATCCCGCCGGTATATGCGGCACTGAAAATAGACAACACGCCAAAGACATGACGGAGATATTGGTCCTTGTTGGCGGTGTCGCAACCATTGTCTTTCTTGTCTGGATGCTCGCAAGAGCGTCCCGAAATGAGGGACTGGCTGAGGCCCGCAGTAGAGAGGCGCAGGCGGATGCAGAAGCAACACGAAAGGCGGCTAAAATTGTGGTTGAGCATCGCTCTGACGATGCCACTGCTGACCGGCTGTCAAACGGTCGCTTCTAGTCGCTGCCCGCCTCTGGCAGAATATCCTGTCGCATTCCAGCGGCAGGCGGCTCAAGAGTTTTGGCAGGCAGGGCCGAATGTTAAGGTGTTAATTACGGACTACAGCAAGCTGCGAGACGCTTGCCGGGTGCTGGAAGGTCTGAAGTGATGGCTGAAAACAGCTTAGAGCGTGAGATCGGGTCGCTCATCACTCAGATCGAGGTGCTTAACCGAGAAATGAAAGAACTCAAAACAGACGTAAGAGAGATGCGCGATGAGTTTTCTTCAATTAAGGGCGGCGGTCGTGTTATGATGGGAATTGCAGCCTTTCTTGGCTCGGGCCTGACTTGGGGTATTACACAACTGTTTGGGAAGAACTAATGCCTCTTGCTCCTCTAAATATTCCTCCTGGTGTTGTTAGGGCCGCAACCCCATTGCAGGTCAAAGGGCGCTGGTATGACGCCAACTTGATACGCTGGCGATCTGGGGAGCTGATGCCGGTTGGCGGATGGGAGCGCATTACAGAAACCCCGCTGCCCTCTGCCGTCAGGGGCATTTTTGCATGGTCAACAAATGACAACATACAGCTTGCCTTGTTGGGGTTAAGCTCCGGTCTTTATGTTCTTGACGGGGCGACCTATACAAACATTACCCCAAGCGGGTTCACGGGCGAAACTGTTGGCCTAACCGGAGCCTATGGCGCGAGTGATTATGGCGATTTGTATTACGGCCTTGATGATCCTATTTATACGATCTCCACCGCTGTAAGGTCATCAAATACAGTTACGATAACAACTTCAACTAATCATCAGTTTCAGACTGGAACGTATGTTGTTATTGCCGGGGTTACTAACTCCAGCTTTAATGGCACATTTTCAATAACCATAACTGGTAGTACGACATTTACTTATTCACAGACTGCCGCTAACGCATCTTCGTCTGGAGGCACGGCTTCTCTTGACCCTGATGATATTCGGCCCGCCTCTTCAGCCTTTATCCCGTCTTTTTCGTGGACCTTTGATAACTGGGGTGGGGATGTTCTTGCTGTGGCGTCAAGCGATGGACGCCTGCTTCATTTCCAAAACGGAGAAACAGAAGCTGATGTTGCTGGCATTGAGGGCATAGCATCTGCGTCTCGTGTGTCCAACGTGATTACATTTACCATGAACAATTACCACGGCTTTGGGATTGGAGACACTGTTATTATTACTGGAAACACAGAAGGTACCTTTAATGATACATTTACCATAGCAACGGTTCCGACTCTTGATACATTTACTGTAAATGACTCAGGGTCTAACACAACAGGAACAGGCGGTCAGGCCGTAATATCCCCAGCAGTCCCAACCAACAACAGGGCTGTCATTGTGACCCCTGAGCGTCATGCCGTTCTTATCGGATCTGGCGGAAACAACCGGCGCGTTGCGTGGTCTTCTCGTGAAGATTACTCCGACTGGAACTTTGCATCTACGACCAATACGGCTGGTTATCTGGACATCGACACATCAAGCCAACTTGTTATGTGCGCTCCGGTTCGAGAAGGAACCCTGATCTGGACGAAGGATGAAGCGTGGCTCATGCGCTACATCGGTCTTCCTTACATTTACAGCATTGAGCGAATTGGATTCGGGTGTGGACTTATGGCTCCCAAATCCTTTGCGACATACGCTGGGCGCTGCATCTGGATGGGCGAGGAAAGTTTCTGGGTTTACGATGGTGGTGTTGTGAAGACGCTGTCTTGTGATGTTGGCGCTTTCGTATTTGAGAACATAGATCAAGATTACGGGCCGCTTTATACGCATGGCTCTGAGAACAACGTGTTTCCAGAAGCATGGTTCTGGTATCCATCTGTAGGCTCAACCACACCAGATCGTTATGTCGTTTACAATTATTCTGAGGGTTGGTGGTCTATTGGAGAAATGGACCGGACGGCGGCTTATGGCGCTGGCGTTTACAAGTTTCCTCTTGCTGCGGACAGCAACAATGATCTCTTTTTCCAAGAGTCAGGATGGACGGCTGCTGGTGTTCCTATCGAGACCGACAGATATGCTGAGACAAGCTCTCTAAATATCCAGAATGGTGGAAAGATATCATTCTTACGCCAGGCTATAACAGACAGCGGATATGGTTACGACAGCACTCAGTTGCAGGTATTTTCGTCCTTCACCCCAGAGGGCGCTGAAACCGAATCCGGTCCTTATCATCCACGTTCTGACGGCTACACTGATATGCGAGTCACTGGGCGCGACTTTAGGATCAAGGTTGAATCCACAGAAGATGCTCCGTGGAGCATTGGCGAGATGCGGATTGACTTCACAGCGAAAGGCGGCAGATGAGGATACAAGTCTCAAACCCGCCTCCGGGCTATGACCCAGGCTTCTTTAACCGCGCCTTTTCTGCTATTGAGCAGGCGTTTAGTTTTACTGTTAACCGGATTGAAGCTGTTGATAGCATCCTTCTGCAAGCGCCCGATGGTGGTGTTTGGAAGGTTACGGTAGATAATTTGGGGAACCTCGTAACGACATCGGTGCCCCTTGGACAAACAGGCTCGCCTCCTTACTAAGATGGAAAAGGCTCTCCGGTTGGGGGGTGATACGCATAGTGTGGCTGACGTTATTGCAGCCCTAAACGAAGGAAGGATGCAGGCGTTCTGGTCTGACAATGCAACGGTCATAACCCAGATTGTCCAACATCCGAAAAAGAGAGAGTTGAACGTTTTTTTGGCTTTTGGCGACTTGGATGAAGTCATGGCAATGCAGCCAAGGGTCTCTGAATTTGGCCGTAAACACGGTTGTGATTTTATGGTAATGTCAGGGAGATTTGGGTGGCAGAAAGTTCTGCCTAGTTATGGATGGAGGCGCGTTGGCGTGACCTACGCACTGCCCTTGGAGAGTAAAGATGGGTAAAAGTTCAGGCCCGCAAACGACCGTTCAGAGGACAGAACTGCCACCGTGGCTGAATGAAGCCGCTCAGGAGAATCTTCGTATTGCCGGGGAATTGGCCCAGCGGCCATATCAGCCCTATACAGGCTCAACTGTGGCTGGCTTTTCGCCTGAGCAGCAACAAGCCTTCCAGATGGCCCAGCAGAATGTCGGCTCCTATCTTCCTGCGCTCACGGCTGGCATGGGGGCAGCGGCCCAGAGTGCTTTCTATACGCCCCAGCAGGTGTCGGCCATGACGATGCCGCAGGGCGATATTAGCGCTTATATGAACCCCTATCTATCTGAAGTTGAGCAGCGCGCGACGGCTAACGCTGAAAGCGCCTTGCAGCGTCAGCTTAACCAGATTGCGGGGCAGGCGTCTCAGGCTAGGGCGTTTGGCGGATCGCGTCAGGGGATTGCTGAGGGTGTAGCTGCGGCAGAGGGCGCGCGCGGTATTGGTGACCTGTCGGCCCAACTGCGCGCTCAGGGCTATACGCAGGCCCAGCAGCTCATGCAGGCAGATCAGGCTCGCCAGTTGCAGGCTGCTCTTGCGAACCAGCAAGCCGGTCTGGCTGGGGCGGGCCTTGGATTGCAGGGGGCGAGTGTGCTTGGGAGCCTTGCTGCCCAGCGTCAGCAAATGGGACTTACGGATGCTGGTGCTATTGAGTCGATTGGCGCACAGCAACAACAACTGGCCCAGCGGGCTTTGGATGATGCCTATGCCCGCTTTGTCGAGCAGCGCGACTACCCGCTTCAGCAACTTAATCTACGTTTGGCTGCCGTTGGTGCAACGCCTTATGGGCAAACAACGACACAGACAGCAACGGGCGGGGCACAGGGCAGCAACCTGCTGACTGGGCTTGGTGGCCTTGGTACGTTTGCGTCAGGAATTGCAGCCTTGGCGTCGTTTTAATGGATACGGGGTTGCTGTTCTCAGGAGGAAAGGACAGTCTCGCCTGTCTCTATCTTTACCGCGATGTCTGGGATCGTCTCCCAGTCATCTGGGTGAATACAGGGGCGGTTTATCCTGAGATGATCGAGTACATGGAAGGATGGAAGCGGCGGTTACCTCGTTTTATCGAAGTGAAGACCAACCAGCCTGGCAATGTGGCGCAGAATGGCTGGCCGGTTGATGTTTTGCCGGTTCGGAACTCCAGCCTTGGGCGTGCGATTTATGGCAACGACCTTCCTTTGATGCAGCCATATCTGAATTGCTGCGCTGAGAATATTTGGTTTCCGCTTCATCGCGCGGTTGTTGAATGCGGCGCAACGAAGGCAATCAAGGGCCAGCGCAGGGAGGATGAGCATAAATCTACCGCGCGTGATGGAGAGATTGTTTATGGCGTCACCTATTTGATGCCAATATACGAATGGACAACGCAGCAAGTGTTTTCATATCTCAAAGATGTGGGAGCGGAGTTGGCTCCGGGCTATGAGGATGGCGAAAAGACAGGCCGCGATTGCTGGGATTGCACGGCCTATCTTGCAGACAATCAGCGCAGAATTGAGAACCTGCCTGAAGATCGCAAGTTGGAAATTAAGCGGCGACTTGGTATTATAGACCAAGCTGTTCGTGAGCAGTGGAGCAACGCTTGTGGCTAGAGTCCCCATAACTGACATTTACAACGCATTTAGGGGCGCTGGTTTCTCTGACGCGCAGGCTCGCGCTCTTGCGGCTGAAACGGGCCGTGAAACAGGTCTTCAGTCTCGCTACATCTACGGCACACACTCTGACCCGGCCAATCGTGCGACGAATTTTGGTTTGATGAGTTTTCAGGGTGATCGAAGGACGAAGGCTCTTGAATATCTAAGGCAGGCGGGCCGCATCGGTGAGGGTGGACAGATTATTCCTGGACCTGAAACTTTGCAGGCTCAAGCCCAGTTTATTAAACGGGAAATGGAAACAAATCCTGCTTATGCACGCACACGCGAACAATTCTTGGCCAATCCTAATATCGACCCGGAACAGGCCGCAGAAGTTCTTGGACGCAACTACATCCGCTGGCGTTTTAATGATCCCAAATACGCGCATCATCATGAAACAAGAAGGAAATTTCTGGATAGTATTCCTGCTGGTCAGCAATCGCCGGATTTGACGCAGGTTGGCAGCCCACTCAGCCCTGAGCCTATGACGCCAGCGCCGTATCTTGGCGGCCCTAAAATGGCTTACGCGCCAGACGTAATGACGCAGGCGCAACGATTTGGCAGCTTCCTGACGGGTGGCGCTATCCCGGCCCCAGAGATGATCCCGCAGGAGCAAGCCGACTTGCAGGCGCGACAGGCGGCGGAGTCCTTGAGGCAGCAGCAAAGCGCGATTGCTCCTTTCCAGGCCATGATGGCTGCCGGGATGAGAGAAGATGCCATGCGGCAGCGGCCTATGTCGTTGCTGCAACCTAATTTCGTACGCGGGCAATATAGCCCGATCCAGACGATGAGAGGATTACTCTGATGGCGACGTTGATGGATCAGATTATGGGGCGCACAAACCCGAGATCGTTTTCGAATGCGGTAGATCGTGATTTCACGCTTGGAGGTCGCGCGACGTTCCAGCCATACGATAGGCCGTTCAGCCGTGACGGAACCCTTGGAAATATGGGAATGCGTAATATGCTGGAAGCGCAGCGGCGTTTGGCTGCAACGGGAGTTGCTCCATCATTGCCTGCTTCTGCAACCAATTCTCCTGAATATATGCAGGCTCTGTATAATCAACTCAACCGCGCTCCAACAGGAGTTGCTCCGGCATTGCCCATTATGTTGCAGCCTGGGATGCCTCGCGGTGTTGCGATGCCGTCTGCAATGCCGGTTCCTCCGCCAGGAGTTATGGGTATGGCCCCGCTGGGTGGTTTCACTCCAATGGCACCGCCTCCCATGAACATAACTCCAACGGATGCTGCTGCTCCGGCTGCTGGCTTTTTGCCTCCTGCGAATGTTCCGCTGCCGCCGCCTCGTCCTGCTGACATAAGCGTTCGTGAAAGTTTCATGCAGAGGCTTCTTGGGAACCCGACGCAATCGAATTCAATGCCTGTTCTGCCTGCTGGCGCTACTCTTCCGTCGCAAGTAAATTGGGGCGATGTTGAAAATCCTGCGGACTTCTTCCGCGCTTCCCAAGTCCTTCAGGGGCTTCTGGGGTAAGGAGAGACAAAATGATTGAGGGTCTGCTCGGCAATGTTGGCGGCGCAATTGGAAGCGCATTTGGTGGAGCTGGCGACTTCCTGTTGAATCGTGGCCGGTATGCTGAACCCGGCGCGATCAATCCGCAATACGGCGTCCCAGAGGCGGATGTGCGTCAGGCTGGCATCAATACGCTGGCGAATGTCTCAGCGCT
>Ga0194115_10002785_pt1 | contig 20417 bp, 15 predicted proteins | sample TA2MahsurfametaG_3_FD_148656 | JGI IMG/M metagenome (GOLD analysis project Ga0194115, IMG submission 148656) | Freshwater microbial communities from Lake Tanganyika, Tanzania - TA2015002 Mahale S4 surface | ecosystem: Environmental > Aquatic > Freshwater > Lake | place: Tanzania: Lake... | reverse complement strand
ATGATAGCAGGTGTGTGTTCGTCCTTTTGTGGGGGGAAACAAGGACGTCCGGGGTTCTTGTTTTCTTTGTAAAAATTCCTCTGCATGGATGAACGATTTGTCCACGACGTGTGAGAAAGGGATAAAAGAGGGACCCGTGTGTTTTTTTGGTTAGTTCCCCTGCCTTTACAGTGCCGCCGACCTATCGTTATGAGAGTATCCGCGTATACTACTACTACGTGACAACATCCATTCTTGCCTTCTTTCTTCTTCTTGGTTTTTACGATATCGTCAGTAAATCTCTTTTCTTTCACTTTCAACTTGGCCTATCAGGACTTCTTGTAACGGTTGTAGTAGTCCTGCTGGTGTCGTGATAGAACAAAGTGACACAACCACAACAGATTAAAATGATGGTTGGAACAGAGGAGATGCGAGGTACGGCGCTATTTTACTCATTTTTTCGGAGGAACGCAGGTGACAAGAGTTGAAGCCTTATGAGATTGAGAGCAAATAGATAGGAATACAGAGTGAATGAGGGTCTTGTGAGAAGAAAACAATCCCCAAGGAATAAACTCTGCACGCCGGATACAATTTGTTTTTTTGGTTCGTTTCGCTCAATGAAGGACAAAAGACGAAGCAAGAATCACGCCATCGAATGGGACGACGACAGGGACCCTTGTGCTGAAAAAGAGGAGTCACGCTTTCCTTTAATGGTCCCAATTTTCTCCCTCATCGAATGACATCAAACCAAAGTGTCGCTAAAGCACGGGGCAGTCAGTCGGTCACTTATTCATAAAAAATGTGCTATATGTCTATTTCAGACTACTGTATGATTCTCCCCAAAATCAGGATCTCACATCACCACATGCTACCAAAGGCGATGATACCCATCATTGCAATCGATACCATACCTGTAACAACGTATGGAGGAGATGCGCTGTCAGGTGGTACAGCTAGTTGGTTCGATACTGTCGCCAAACTAGCATTCAGGTATTGGATACAATATGGGTCAGTCGAACACTCGGAATCTTCACAATCCGTCGCACCGTCGCCGTCATTGTCAACACCATCATCACAAATTTCACCCTTTAGGGGCGCCAAACATGATTTGGGCACTACAGCCTCACAAGGTTGAGTCATTTCATCACAACCAGTCACCGCACTATCGAGGGAACGGAAAAAGTACGTGCCAGCTGTATTCGTACCGGGAGCGAAGAATAATACCAAAGCGTTGATAGGGTTCAAATCAAGATCCATCGTCGGATCGGGTTGATCCAAAAAGTCAAATTCCAATCGTTCCCAGGTCTGACTTCCACTCGTAAAGGCAACGAAACGAGCATGACGACCTGTCGGATACGCAGCCTCTGCTAGGGGGAGAGAATCAAATTGTAAAAGGACTTCGGTACACCCTGGAGCAGAAGTATAGACATCCATATAGAGCTTCTTCGTTCCAGAAATATATTCCGAAGGATCCTCAATAACATCAGTCTCGTAGTAGATAAGATCATAAATCTCGGATGGGTTGCGTGTATAGGAAACAGCAATAGCTTTATCAACATCGGGAGCTGGGAAGCCACGATTATACGTATTCGTTGATGCAAAGTACGTAACTTGATCGTCGGTCCCTTCAGGTCCTAGCAATGTCATTTCCTTCAGATAACGATTGGTCGGGGCTGATTGGAAGCAACAGTCTGTGTATGTCAAGAAACAGAGAGATAGCAGATGATGACGGGTTAGAGGTCGCCAACTTCGTATTCTGGACTGTACGCATGCGCGTTCCAAGGATTCAAAAAAACGTACACAAAAAGACATTATCCATGGTAGGACAACAATTGTCTGCTAAACCTGCACATGCCTCATTGAGGGAACATTCTCTTGGTCCCTCGAACAGGTTATCTGGAGAATTCGGAGCGGTAGTAAAGATTGTAGGAACCGGCAAAGCGATGGGGATCGCAGTAGCAATGGGCGGAGTCGTGGGGGTGACTACCGGAGCGCTGGTAGTAGGGACAACCACAGGAGCGCTGGTAGTGGGCATAACCACCGGAGCGCTGGTAATACCAGTGGTAGGAGACATTGTCGAAGGAGAAATCATCCCAGTGGTCGGTGTCATAGTCGGTGGGGAGGTCACATCTTGTTCCTCTGGGAGTTGATTCGGAACGGTAAAGTTGTATAATAGAAAACTAATCTCATCCACCGGGAAAACCTCATCGGAATCAATCTTCACAACCATAGGATATCCATATCCATCATCAAAATCGACTCTCATGGTAGCTGCTGTCGTCATGAGGATATCCTTCAAGAAATTGAATATTTCGGAAATAGGCTGTAATAAATTACTCCCATCCAGAATCATCGTCCGTTGTTCTGTCTCCCCCGTCGTCGCACTCATTACAGTTTCAATAGTACCATTCACGACTTCGACACGTAATGGTCGAGCTGCTGGACATTCACATACATGTTGAAAGGTAAAGGAATAAGTCGATAGTCCCATCGTATCCCACAAGGCCTGTGCATCACCAATAGTATCCAACAGGGGTTGGATGGGTAGGAAGGAATTTACAGTAATCGCCATTTCCTCATCGGCAGCCAAAGAATCGACGTCGATAAAGATCGAGAGTGGAAAACCCATGGTGGTATCGTACTCGACTGTAACTTCAGCCGCATTCGCATCGATCGCACCTTGAATTAATTGAAATAAGAGTTCGACAGTATAGGCCTCCTTGAAGGCATCTGACGTGGGGTCTAATGCGGTCCCCTCTGTAACATTGATGACACCGACAATACTATCATTTTCCACAATCGATAGATACGGTGCAGTGAAATCTGGGAGACAGAAACATTCTCGAGTAAAACCAAGTTTATACAACGGAATGTTCTGACTCCTCCATAGTGTCATGGCATTATCGAGAGCTTCTTGCGATGCGAGTACTACTACCGATTTTCCCGAAATTAGCAGTAGCAACATCAGAGATAGAAACATTCGAACATCATGATAATGGCCACCTTTCATCATGATACGTTTCTTTTGGAGATATGGATGCTGATGAATGTTTTGTTGACTTGTGGTTTTTATGAGACGAACACCAACATTCTAAAGAAAGAAAATTGGTGGATGTATCGTACTGGACCTCCCACCACGATTCACAGTCACACAGGTTCACATGTCAGTCCCATCCAAAACTCCGAAAGAACCTTGAAAGTAAACCTGTTCAAAAATACCATGATGTGAAACCGTGTGGAAACCTTGGCCGGCAGATCGGTTTGTATCGGTCGGCGCTTCTGTTGAAGATTATTATTTAACGACGGTCACATGATCCAATGAGGAACGGGTCACTGTTCAACTATCCAAGACTTCGAGGAGAGTTCTTCTTCGTCAACAATTTGTCGACGTACGAAGGACAGAATACTATTCGTGATTGAGAGTCGCGAGTCGAGAGTCGCGAGTCGAGAGTCCCGAGTCCCGATCGAGAAAAAAGGAAGGGATGGTCGCGGAATGGTCGCAGATTGTAAAAATAATCGGAAGATTCGTCTGCTTCACTTTTTACAGTTATTACGGTTACCGGTCTACAATCAACGTCCAAGACGAATCAATCGTGTTTCCGTGCGCGTACACCGGAAACCTTTGGAAATTCCGGGTTAATTACGGTGGATGTATGGGAAACAGAGTTTCAGAAACATCCAACTTTACAGTTAGAAGTTCGGATAGGTCGTGGAAAGACACAAGGTTGGCTATGGTAATCGGCATACAATACAACACATTTTCGAGTATTCGACTCTCTCTCTCTCTTTCTCTCGAACTCTCCGTCAACAATAACACTCTACTTCCGTAGTTGGGAGTGATTCATTCATCATTTTACAGTCCGTTTCGAAAAAAATTCCAGAAGGGAGAAAGATGGTCCTACCGTACGTAGCAGTCCTTGTTCTGTCCATGGCTACTTTCTCAGTCGGAGTCGCAGATATCAACACACCCAGACGGACTCGCACAAGAAAGAACTACTATCCTCCTCCCTGTACCGAAAGAAGAGATCGACGTCGAATCATGGATGAATCAGTACTACCACTATCCTTTCCGTTGAGAGAACGTCATATCGTCGAAGTACAACGAGATCTATTCTCTCGTAGTCACGACGATGGTGACATATAATCGTCGTCGATAGATTCGAAGTCGGACATTTCGTACAGTAGCTCGTATAGCTATGCTGCCATATCCTACCCAGACATGAATGATAGGGGAGTGGATTGGTTGATAACCTTTCAAAAAAACATTACCAGGGATCAATATATTCAAGGTGGGATGCTGATATGGCGACATGGAATGATCCTCTTCGTCCCAACTACTAAAATGGATTCATCGTCAGGGATCGAAAATGATTACAATACATCATCAACGATCCACGACAGATCCCTCTATGAAAATAACAAGGACGAGGATCACCAACAAAACGACAACTTTCCGAACAACAACGACAACAACTACAAGAACGATCGGGATGATCCTAATTTCGATCATGGTGGTTGGAGTGACATGAATGATTGGGATGATACTAATTTCGATCATGGAAGTGAGACGAAGCGTCCGATGGAAGACGAAGATTTCGATTGTACTAAATATCAACATTGGGATGAACGTCCGCCAGAATGTCAAGGGGATCGATTCCCGATGCCAACTGACGACGACGGTACCTTTGAGGCTGACACAGTAACGACCGGCAATCCTTCAGAGACGTATCCACCATCCGAGTGGGATAATGATGACGATGATTCCTACTACACCTCCGCTAGTGATGACAATATCGAGGAACATATTGATAACCTTGTTCGAATTAATCTGTTGGTTGGTATGGAAGTACCACCGACAAACATGAATAATATGACGAATGTCATATCTAGAGTCATTACGGAATCACTGCAAACCATGACACCCTTGGTGGATGTCTTTTATTTTGAGGATTCACCATCGCTTGGGCAAAACCGACGAAGAATGACACAACAAGATGGAACCCTCGGTTCACCTTCTTCAGCAACTCGGACTATCCATTTGTTACATCTTTGGACGACGATGGAAGATTACTACGAACTACCTCCTCCCACAGTGAAATTGGTATGGTATGCTGTTCGGGTGGATTATGCCGCCTTCTTTGGACCAGAATCGGAACCAGATTTACCTGAGCCTATGGAGAATCCGGATCGTGTGGGGAACGTTACGTGGTCATGTGAATCACATATTGATCGTAGTATTCGCAACGGGGGACTAGTAGAGGAAATCGATGATACGATTCAAGATATGCTCCACGAGCAAGAAGAGCTTATGGAGGAATCCAATACTACGAAGAGTGAAACGGAAATGTCTAATCTTTTGGACGACATGCGAAAGAATATGGATTTTCAATGTATGGCATCCGTTATGAAAGATGGAAGACAAGTTCAACCTCATTGTATCACCAATTGGTTCATGAAGCGACCAAGGAAAGTCGACTCTGAACCAATAAAGTTGGACTTTGGTATACGGGAATGGTGTGGTGTTGGTTTGGGCGGGACAACAATTGTTCTTGCCCTTCTTCTATATGGAGCTGCATCATATTATGAAAATCAACGACAAAAAAGAAAGGAATGGTCGACTACGGTACTGACAGAACAGGGTGTCACAGACATTCTAAATGTCGGTTGGCGATATCACCATACTACCTCCATGTATGATATACCAACCAAGGAGAGTCAGTCTGGTGATCAACTATTCATTCAAATCTTCAAACGACCGAAGATTCGTAGCGATGATGACTCAATATTACACGGTGGAGTAGAACAACAGGAAATAAGTGACCCGTAGTAATCAAAGTAAAGCAGGATTTTGTGTTAAATCCTTTATCTGCGTTCTGTCTCTCTCTCATTGAGGCCCAGAACCCTCTTGACTCAATGAGGACGAGCGAATTCCAAAGGAAGATCTTCGATAGTCACATAATTTCGAACATCTCCCACTTTCGTACAAAAAAAACATGTTTCTTGGAGAGGATGCCATTTTGCCAGACTTTGGGCGTTCGACTCGATTTTTCTTCTTCCAAAAACTTTGCCAAAAAGTACCATCCTTCACATGATCTTCGTTGGGATACTCGCGAATGAATTGAGACACCTTTATACGGTCTATCTTCTTCTTTCCTAACCTTGGGCTGATCCGACCAAATAGACCTTATTGTAATCATATTTTGGTAATGGATCGTCTTTCGGTTGTCGTTGTAGGAGTTGACTCGCCACTTGATTACTTTCGACGACTGGCATGATTACAATATTTTCAATAAGATCTAGATCCAAATTCTTCCCCATGAGTGATGAACGATACAAATCTACCATTTCCACAATTTGAATCTTCGGTGGTGGGGTGGTAGACTGATTGGAATGTTGTCGATACCACTCCTTTAACAGATCCTTTTGATTGAAATATCGTGGTTGACGACCATTCTCAAGTTTCAAGTCAGGGATGAAAAAGAGAGGAACACGACCCTTTTGTTCCCATTTGTTGCTGAGTGATGATACGACGGGGGAAGCATCTAACGCCTTGGCATCATCGACGCCCTCCTGTGACGGAACGATATCCCCGTACGTATTGAAACGAATACCATTATTCACAGCGACTCGTTGTGATTTTCGTAGGGATAGTTGTAACGCCACAGCTAACGGCACGACGATAATCCGAGCTTCATCCCAAATGGCAGTCGCACCCACATTCGTGTCCTTCCGTTTAGCATCTCCCAAGGCTTGAGCGGCGATATCAAAACTCAAGAAAAAGTATCCGGTAGCACTCGCTTGACCATCAAAGATCATAAATGGGACACCATTCGGATCGACGATACAAAACGTGGGGATAGATTTCAGGCGTAGAAGGATCTGGGAGGGATCTACCGCTGGAGCGTCATCGGCATTGGAGGGATTTTGATAAAGAAGTGGCGAAAGGAAGGCCGTGGCCATCGTAGTCGGTAGTGCCTTTAGAAGATCTCTTCTATCCCAGGAGCCAGGATTGACATTGTAAGTCGTGGTAGCTTGGTGATCCAAATCTCCACATGTCATGGAATGGATCGTCTTGCTATGACAGGAGAAAGCCTTCGTACTACTCAGCTTTGAGTGTCCTAAGATACGGGGCCACCCATTTTTGGATGTAGTTTGACCGATTCCTCCTTCGAAAGTCTGCACTACTTGCAAAGGTACAAGACATAGTACAGTGATTATAATGTACCAATTTGAAGATACCATGGTAAACAGGGACCCCATACGACAAAGCCTGGAATATAGTTGACGAAGGTTGAAACAAGCGATGGGAGTGTTTCTTGGTCGGAATGAAGTTGAAGTTGGTGGCGGCGTTCAGCTTGGCGTCACACCGTACAATGAAACATCTTGATGTGTGCGGAACCCCGAACGAACCCCAGATATTTTTAGTATAGGGTTGCGTTAGTTTAATTGGTATTACGTCAAGGAGATGAGGGGTTAAGAATAGAACCATAAATAAGCCCTGTCATGTCGATGTGACATTTATGCGATATCTATGTTGCGAAGACAACGTCAGAACCGAATTTACGAATAACTTACAGTTAGATACCGAACGCAGATCAGAAGAGCTCTCCCGGCCTGTCGTGTACTTCATTATCTCTTCGCAGTCAGGCAGTCCATTTGTTTCGCAAGACCTTTCAAATATGGCCTTCGTGGAATTATGACCTTTAGGGATATTTCGTGTTCAAGTACACTTTGTAAAAGCAGACATCAGAAGAGCTTTCGCCGCCCGAGTAGGGCTGACAGAAGAGCTTTCGCCGCCCCGGTAGGGCTTACACGTGTTGTCGAAAATATGCAAACCCCATGGTCTTACGAGGGAAGCGCGGGGCGCAGCTCTTTATAAGCACTGTCAGGGTGAAATCGAGCTTCAGACGTCCTTCACTGTACGATAGCAGCTTTGAAATAGTTAACTTTGAATCATTCTAACATTTGGTGGATTAACAGTACACGGATCGACAGAAGGAAGAGATGAGTCAAGCATCGACTGCTTCCAAACACAATCACGCCAATCCAAGCAATCACCAACTCGTCGAGCTGGTCCCCACAGGCGGTGCGGCGTCTAATCTCACACCCAGTGAACTCACCAGTCAGGAGCAATGTCCTTCAAGTGGTCACGATCAACACAGCATCTCTCACTCCGCGATGGGATGTGAAGTGAGTGACACCTACTTGGATCATGATGATAAAGCAAGTGTAGATGACAGACTTGATTTCAGTCAATGCAAAGTCCCCGACCGAGACGTACATATTGAAAGTCTACACAAGGTATACAACTTCGTGTGCCAAGGCTTGGACCGCCGAATGGACAAAAGACAGGGAGAAACCTCCGTTGCTAGTATCATCGGCGGCAGCTCAGGCACTGGGAAATCGACTCTGATTAAGCAGTTTCAGGACGAGCTGCGCGAGAAGAGCCAAGTACCTGGAGGTCCTTGCATGCCTTTCTTGATCGAGGACAAATTCGATGAGCTCATAGGAACGGATCCCTTCTCTGCAATTGTACAAGCCTTTACGAGATTCGCTGAGGGTATGATGCAAAGAGATACCCATGAGCTCGAGCGCATCAGATCCTGTGTATCGAAACAGCTTGGGACGGAAGCGGCACTTTTGACTGCGGTCGTTCCGAAGCTAAAAGTCGTGATTGACTGTGTTCTATTAGCACCGAACAACGACCAGTCATCATGGTCCTTGACGACTTGCAGTGGTGCGATTCGGCCTCATTGGACCTCATGCTCGCATTGTTGACTGATCTTGATATGAGATGTTTCATGTTTATCGGTTCGTATCGATCCGATGAAGTGGAGCCTGATTGCGAACTGTTGAGGTGTTTTGAGGTCGTCACTACGATCCAGCCATTGGCGCGAATTGAAATGAGTAATTTGGCGAAAGATAAACTGAACTTGCTGCTGCTTCATGTACTCCACCGAGAAGACGAAGGAAAAATAATGGAGCTTACAGAAGTCATATTCAAGAAGACATTCGGAAATATATTCCATACGCTGCAAGTTCTTGAAGAGCTGCAGCGAAAGAAACGACTTGCTTTCTCCCGTAAAACTTTGCGATGGGAGTGGGACCTGGACGATAAAGTTTTGAAAAATCTACTTTCAGGAAGTGTGGTTGAAGCAGTGATGGATAAGATTTCCGATATACATCCCGATCTACAGCGCGTACTCGTACTTGCGGCATATGTCCGTTCTGGGATTGATGTCCTCACATTGTCTCAGCTGACAGCTATCAACGGTCAGTTGATTTCCCCAGACGACCTTCTTCCGATGCTTGGCACGGCCGTATCAGACGGACTTTTGGTGAACACTGTGGGTTCGTGGATCTATGCGTTTCGGCACGATCGAATCCAGGAAGCAGGTGAGTCGGAAGTATCTGCATGTGTACGGAAGGCCTTGATTTTCTAACTGTCTTGACCATAAATGTTCCCAACTAGCGTATACGATGATTCCACCGGGTCGAGAAAGAGATGATCTTCATTTACGTCTAGGTCTCAAACTGTACGACATGGGCATGCAGGATTGTAGCGAGGACTGGATTCTTTTCTCAGCTGCAGATCACTTGAATTCAACCTCGCTACAACTGGAAAATGATGATCCTACCTTTCTCATCAAGTTGAATCTAGAAGTGGCAGAACGAGCATCTTCTGTAGCTGCGTACCAAAATGCCACAAAGTATCTTGGGTTGGCGCGGCAATCTCTCTCCAAGATGAACAACCCTTGGGAGGAGTACTACGACCTTACGCTTCGAGTGTACGAAGCAACGGTAGAAGTAGAGTTTTGTCTGGGAAATCTTGAGGTAGTTATGGCGGTCGGGCAGACGCTGCTTAATCGGGCGACGTCGTTGGACGACAAGATAACGACGTACGTCGTGATTTGTCATACATTTGGTCGAAGAGAACAGCACCAGGAGGCATACGATATGTGCATTCACATCCTTCGAATGATGGGAGCCATTCCGAAGGGGGATATTGGCATGAAGATGAAAGCTCTTAAAGACTTTTTAAACGCCAAGCGTTTCTTGTCAAGACATTCTGATGCCGACATTTTGGCAATCCCACTGATGAAGGACAAAGGACACGAGACGATCCTGGAGCTTTTGGCAGAGGCAGCTGCTCACTCACATTTGTGCGGCTCCGATGTGAACTACTTATCAGCGATGTCGCTGGGTTTGGGGATTTCTCTAACGAAAGGACTATCGCTATATTCTGGCATGGGCATTATGGGCTACTGCCTTATCTGCAACGCTATGAATGACATGAAGGGAGCCTATCGATTCTCCAATATCGCGCGAAAGATTCTGGAGGTGACCAAGGCGAAGGAACACGCCTGTATACAGCTTTTCGTTGGCGCCGCTTTCTCTACACGTGGCAGGATCCTCCAAATCAGATTATAGACATGTACGAGAGAGCTCACAAGCTGGGAATGCAGGCTGGGACATTTCGAGCATGGCTTGATGAGTCAGGCATGTGGTTACCAACATGCCTTTATCGCGGGGCGTTCGCTTGCTGATCTGGAGATGAAGTTATTGCATGTGATGAAAAAACTCCGTCTCTGCAACGTCAAGTACGTTCACAGCTGGGCAGAGGAGTTTATACTCCCTATCCAGTATCTCCGTGGAACGGCCGAGAAAGACTTTGACCCGGCTATTCTCATGGACCTCTCCCCGACAGGTACCGTGGACAACGAATCAGAACACTTCCGTCAAGTCTACGGACACCTTGGAAGATTGGTGCTGGCAGTTTATTTCAAAGACGACGATCTTGCCCTTCACAGCATACAAGGTCTTGACCTCGTATTAAAGGATTCTGACGCCTCCTTTATTATCCAATCGGTACATCTGTGCTTTTCTTCCTTGGCGTATTCCACAATATATCGAAATCGACGCAAGCGGTCCTACCTGAACAAAAGCAGGCGCTGTTTGCGGCAGCTCCAGGGTATATGCCGGATCAAGGGAACAGTATGCTGGCATCGATGTGTGTTGATGGAAGCACACCTTGAGGCCGCAAAAGGAAGACATTTGACTTCTATTCCAGTCGCCTTCGACCATGCCATCGAGGAGGCATCTCGCAACGGATACGACCACGATGCAGCTTTGGGATCGCAGCTTGCTGCTGAATATTGCGTGAGCGTCATGCAACGCATCCAGAGAAACTCGGAACAATACACAGCTATGGATGCGTTGCTTCGTCGGTACCTTCAACAAGCCATTGATCTCTACCAGTCGTGGGGAGCGATCGCATTGATCGATCACTTAAAGAGCAAGTACCGTAGTCTCTTGATCGATGCCACTACTGTGGCCGACTCTTGAGTTTAAAACGAGGGTTTTTCGTGGATGTCCTATTTGGATGTTCACAAAGAGAAAGAGATGGAAACTACTGTAGTCGGATCTCGGATAGCCTCTTGAAAGCTAGGAATCCTTCGCGGTGTCCACTTCGGAACGTAGACTCCAAGGCTAATCGGCAAAAGAGGCGCTGACGACGGCTTTTGGGCCACGTGCCGCCATTAGATCATCATTTCTTTCTCCATGGGTAAGTTCCTCGACCATTCTATCTCTACTATCTTCACCGTTGCTGAATCTTGCCCACAAGCCATCTGATCACCACGCGACTATCCATCAACCATCATCCTGAGAGTTAACTTCCTGATAGAAGAAAAAGCTTGCATTTATCTCTCGTCGCTAAAATATGAGGCCCCACAACTTCTCAATCCGCCCTTTGGGAAATTTCTCTGTACATAGATGCGATGCCATCCCGTTTGATATGTTTCCAAACGATACGAGCTCTTGTGGTGGCGACGATGCGATATTTAGGTCTTGTGATGGTGAGAGTCGATGTGGTGGAACGATTCTCCTTCCTTTCCTGTTTCTTGACTGCTATGATACAGTGGGTAATTCAAGCACCTGCTGTTCCAATCAACCAAGCGAGAAAACCAACACAAAAAAGAAGATCATACGTATACAAATGACAGAAAAAGCCTCGAAAAGATAAGCGCAGACAACATAAACAAGAGAAACATCGATGAAAAGGGTGATGCCGCAAAGTTGAAGAAGGCGACGGCGGAGATCAAAGGCACCGCCCCGCCCCAAATCCGTGTATTCGATGACGAGCATGCATGTCATACAATCGTGGCCATCATAAAAAGGGGAATACTGTCCCGATTTTGGGGGGGGGGGGCACCTGCTTGGAGAGTACGCACGTCGGCCAGTACGGCCTCGTTGATTAATCGGAATACTATGTGATGTCTATTGTCGCTGTTCGTGGCACTATGAATCGCGTGTCGTTGTCACAACACAAGATAGTAAAATGGTGAACAATTATGTAATTTTTCATAGTCGACAAATTATAAAGTGTACTTTGTAAATAATGTGGTCAAGGTGGAGAATACAGTGGTGTTTTGTGTGTGGTCTTTTTCATAAAAGAATACGAAAAGAAAATGGTGTGTTTTTTCTTCAAAAGGATGCCATCGTTTCGGCATAGCCACCAAGTGACAATCGACGAAGACGTTCCATACCCATGGCGACGGAGGTTTCTGAATCTTGAGTATCACGACTAATGTCTAGGCCACCAGCATCTTCCTCTTCGTCCTCATCAGGGTCTTGAATCTCAAAGGAACGTTTCCTTTCTAAATCAAATCTTTCAATCGGGACATCCATTACCTTGGTCGGACTGGGATCTTTCTCAACAGCTTCATTCTTCATATCCAATACACTCACCACTGGCATAGATAACATGGAACTAAGTTGCTGCACAGCACGGCTGGCGCCACTCTTCACACTATCATTATCCGATTGGTAGGCATCCTCTTCCGATCCATCCTCATTGCCTTCTAGGTACAAATCATCTTCATCCGAGTCAACATCATTTCTTTCCCGTTCGACTGGCTTGGGCTGTTCGATACCACTTTTTTCTTCCTTCGCCCAGACTTGATCAAAGGATCGGATCAAATTCGAAAGTTGTGGCTTCGGTCGGACCGAAGAGGGGATACGACGACCTTCGTTGGTCGGGGTCTTTGCAAACAGTCCTGCGTCATTCGTATCATCTTGGCTTAACAAGGACCGGTACAAGGCTGAATCAGAACTCTTGACCGATCCGTCTTCTCCGTCGTTCTGTTTCATCCCTTGTTGCTTTTGCAATAGGGCATTCGCCTGTGCCTTGAGACTGGCAGCGCCAAAGACATTGTTTCGTAGAGCAGCCGCCGACCGACTCGATCGTCCTGATCGACTGGAGATCGAACTACTTTGAGACATGTTATCATGGTGAAGATCTGCACCCTTGAGCTGGTTGGGAAGTCGAAGTGCCATGCCATTGTCCTCATCATCACCAACTGATTCATCACACATGGCATCGGTCGGCGTGACATTGACAATCTTCATCGTAGGGATAGGGGCTGGAACAACAGGCTTGGACTGTTGCAAGATGGATACGGGGGGAGAATCGTCAGATTCATAGGATGTCAAAAGTCCTTGAGCATTAGCACTGCCGCTATTTCGATCGGATCCATCGTCTTGAAAGACCTTGATACGACCAGTACCTTCGTTTTCTACTTCAATTTCTTTCTCTTCTACTTCCTTGACAACAACTGGCTCCTTGACATCTTCTTGTGGTTGCTGAAGCTCGACGGCGGCATAGGCAGCATCTTCGGACGCCCACATACTTTCTAGTCGTTCCTTAACAGGAACGTCGGGACCATCCGTATTCGTGTAGAAGGAAGTCATCGTACCAACTTCGGAACCAGAATCAGCCACATCATCATTGGAAGAAGCAGTCTCATTGGCATGATGAGAGAATGACGTCAGGCCATCTTGTCCCTCATGGTACATCGATTCAAAGTGGTTAGGATTTTCCACATCCCCATAAGCATAGGTTTCATTATCTTCATAGTCCGTGATGGAACCATTAAAGTCACTACCACTGCTAGGGAGGATATTGATGGCAGTGATTCTTTCCGAAGGCTCAACACCACGTCCATCCATCTTAATATCAACACTGGATGATTTGGCCGACGAAGAAGATTTACGACGTGGTGAGACGACGAATTTCGTAATCGTATCCATAACAGAAAAGGGATTCGGACGATACAAGGGAGGAGAACTTCGTGACACACTGTCATCATCATGTAGACCTGTCCCACGTCGGATGATGGAACCTAAAAAGGTATCATCATTCGTCGTCACTGACTGGTTATCCATTCCAGTCTGATTAAAGTAGGAATAGACAGACGTTCCGACGGAATGACTATCTTCATCGGCATCGAAATGTGCACCCAACATGGTATTTTGTGCCATCATCATGACCTCCTGACCTTCCTCGTCTCTATGCTTCTCTAGACCACCACCAAGACCAGCAGTAGCAGCATAATCCTTGGGTAGAGAACGATGACTGGGTTTGAATTGATATTTCGGATTTTCATCATCCCCAAAGGCAGACATACTGATTAGACTCATCGTATTATCATCATCGGAGGTACTTCTTTCCTCATCACGTGGAAGAGCATCCCCCAAGGCCTTGGCAGTATCTTTAACTAATGGGATATTTTGAATCGAAATCTTGGATTTATTGGATTGTTTCGAACCACTTGCGACGCTTGACTTGTAGGACGAAGAGGGGATATAGAGTTCAGTCCCCGATGTCGCAATCGCAGCCTTGGCCTTTTCTTCAGCAAGACGGGTAGCACGTTGTGTCGCACAGTAGTAGACACAATACAACAAAGAACATGCCGCAACCAATCCCAACGATCCCGACGCACAGACTAAAATCAAAAGTTGTTTACTCCACTTTCGATCCTCCTCATCTTCCTCAACAGATTCATCATTATTACCACCACCACCACCACCAGACAGCGTTGTGATTTGGACAGACTGGACGACTCGAAATCTAGAGTATTCGGAGACCTTTAAACGGAATTCATAAATTTCCAGATTTTCTCCCTGAATGGCTTCTTCGACTAATCCAAGGATCGTAAAGGATGGAATTCCAGAACCTTCAGTTCGAGTGACAGTCCCTGTAAATACTTCTGTCCAGGAAGTATCATCACTCGTATAGTCGGAGGACAAGAGGATATCGACAGAGGCAATCAAATTGGGTCCTAAACTTCCCGTAAGGGAATCCAACAGGTGTCGTTCAGTAATATCACGTAGACCCTCCCGATCAATAGAAAAATTCTTCGGTAGGACACCCTCGGCCCAAATCAATTTGACCAATAAAGGTTCGAGGACTACCGTATTGACCAAATCTATGCAAGTGTGTGTTTGTGTGTGGGCGAAACGGATTTGTGAGTGCATATAGGATGAGTGATGGAAATGAGTAGAGCATTCACCGATTGGTTCAACAGTCGACAACAAAAAAACGTACCAAGTGAGGGTGGTGGTGGGACGACGAAGACAGAGGGTGCCGACGTAGGTGCCAAGTTCCCATACATCATAGCCCAATGTACACATGGTTCATACCAATCTTGTATATTCGATAAATCATTTGGCAAAATGACGAAATCTGGTCCACCACATTCCGGTGGTGGTTGATCAACCACTAATTCATCCAATTTCCATTCATATGTGTCGGGATCACAAGTAATGGGATAAAAGGTTGCATTGGGATTCTTGCAATGATACCAATCATCGGGTACCGGAACTTCTTCTTCTGCTTTTTAGGAACCGAGTATAGGGATCCGCGTTTGGAAAAGAAAAAAAGGTGCCAAGACAAGGAGCGGGAGAGAAAGGTTCGAGACGTGAGCGAAAAGGATAGGGACATATCGTCATCAGAAAACCATCTATGATACACTTACCATCAGTGTTGTTATTCTTCGACGAAGACTGTTCTTCTTCCAAATATCGTGGAAAGATACTCCTCATCGTCCATAGGATACATGGTTCTAAATGATCTGGAATATTGATGTCATTGTCATTATCATCCCCACCATCGATGATATTCGTCCTGACAGTCGGTAAGTCTTCACCTCGACTATTGAAATGTTGTGCACAAATCAAAGGAAGATCAGTCGTTAATTCCTTGGTCTCCCATAGAAATGTATTTGGATTACAAGAAATGAAATATTGACCATCGACATCCTTTGGGTCTAAACAATGGTAGATATCATCGACATAAGTCGATGGTGCGTTGTCAGGAATCCCTTGACTAGTACCAATGACTTGGGCAGTCCCTCCCAAGAGGACAACCATTCCAATCGATTTCATCATCATCATCATCATCATTAGTGATACAGTCGATGACACCAATAATAACAACGGGTACGAAACAAGACTTGTGAACTTTTTCTGGTCGTCTCCAGAGGTTGGGGTTTCACGAGCTGTGAAGTGTTGTATATGCACCTCAAAATCCGTAAGAGCCGTACAGGATATCCTTCTTGTATTTATTCGTCGGAAGCAGCAGTAGGTCCTTTTTTTTTCCATTTTCCCAGAGACGCAAGGTGAAGGGAGGACGGCGCGTGCTATCAAAGGAAGGAATCTGGGCGCGATATAGCCGAAAACGCCGGCCACACCTCACAACTGGCTGTTTTGACGACCCGCCAACTTTGTCTAGCCCATCTTTTTCGGGCCACAACATACATTTATAAAAACGAGACCCAAATTTGAACGGACATGGGTCATTGGCCTGTTTTTTGGGCGGGAATCGCGAACTGCCCCCGGTCCGAAGAATTCGGCGGTAGACTAGTAGTATATGTACTTACACATACCTATGGATACAACCTGACAATGAGTGACTGATTCTAGCCGATATAGCCGTTAATTAACGTTTAGCTGGCGGGAAAGAAACAGGCCCAAATTGCCATATATTTTTTTTTACGAGCAACGCAAGCGATCCAAGACACCACGTTTGCCCTATCAGATTGCTTCATCCTCTTGAATTTCCATCAACCCTTTTCTCTCTTCTCTTTTTCGTCTCATCTCGTTTCGTTCGGTTTTCAATGTCTCTCTTAAGTTAGTTGTTGAGGGTGTCACAGATATCAAAAGACCATTTCCCCAACTTTCCCGTGATGACGACGATTGCTAGTAGTGCGATCTCAACTTCCTCAATCATCACAACAACGAAGACGAAGATGACAACGATGAGGAATGAGAATACTAGTCCTCCTTCTGCTTCTCCTCCCTCCAACAACTTGACAGTTTCATTTGATGATTCACGAAATGTCATTCAAGTAATTGAACGGATCCCATGTCAAGATAAGGGATTATTTTGGTTTCCAAAATCACAATTTGTATGGAATCGTAGACAACAACAACAGGAAGTCATATTACGAGAACAAACTAGACAATTAGTATGGAAGAAATTATTATGTCTATTAAAGGAACGGAATATGATTTCTATTGGGATATCCGAAGATCGATTAATTCGTTATCATTATCATGTTGAATTCATCATGAATCGATCGAAAAAAGATATATTAAAATTCTTACAATCTACGACCTTTCATTGGATTGATGATTGTAATGATATATGGGATGATTTACCATATCATATTCAACAGGCAGCGAAAATATTGGGTTATTCCCAAGAAATATGGGATAGTACCGTCATTACGAACAAAGACACTGGGAATGATGATAGTCCATCATCATCCCCCATTGTTCCACCAATCTTTTTTGAACCCTGGTATCAATTAACTTTAGTTCACCAACAGGCAGCGCAAACGATGGGATACACCCAATCGTCATGGGATGCAGCCTTTGAACCCGAATGCGATGAGGAGGATGAAGAAGAGGACGAACACAACTATTGCCATCATGATCATGCTGGCAAATCCGAGGATCGCAAAGATGAGGACGATGATGATGGTCGCAAAGAGGATGATCATTGCAAAGTGGATGACGACGACGATGATGTTGATGTTGATAATCGCAAAGAGGATGATGATTGCAAATTGGATGACGATGATGAGTTCGGAGAGACTTATTGCTGGAAGGATGATGATGATGATGAGAATGATGAGTGCAAAGTGGGTGATGATCGCAGCAAAGCGGATGACGATGATAAGTACGAAGATACTTATTACTGGAAGGATGATGATGATGATGATGAGTGCAAAGTGGATGATGATCGCAGCAAAGAGGATGACGATGATGAGTGCGATGAGACTTATCGCTGGAAGGATGATGACGATGACGATGAGTGCAAAGTGGATGATGATCGCAGCAAAGAGGATGACGATGATGATGATGAGTGCAAAGAGACGACTAATCGCAGCAAAACGGATGGCGATGATGAGTACAAAGAGGAAAACGATTATGAGTTCAAAGAGACTAATCGCAGGAAGGAGGACGATGACGAGTGCAAAGAAGTCGATGATGATCGCAAAGAGGATGACGATAATGAGTGCAAAGAGACTAGTAATTGCAGGAAGGATCATGATGAAGACAGGTTCAAAGTGGACGATGATCGCCAAGTGGATGACGACAATGATTGTAGGGAGGATGATTGCAAGAATGATGATGACAATCATGATCTTAAGAACGATGATCGACAAGATGATGATGATGACGATGACGATGACGAACGCGATGAAGGTCATGGCCACAACAACAACGACGACGACGACGACGAAAATGTCGACGATACCTTCGATGAAGGAGACGACGGGTAAGAAGACGAACGTTCCTTTTCATATTGTTGGATGAATGACTCGACGTCCCAAACAATGTTTTTTTTTAGTTTTTGGATCTACCATGTTCCACTCATCCATTGCAATTTGTTGCCCCTATGTTTGTCAGGAGTATGATATGCATGCTTTTTCATGGACTCAGGCAGATAATTGGGTTCTGACGGGCCAGTCGTCTCTCTCTCGAACTCTCTCGAACGAACGAACTAACTCTCTGTCCTACTACCTAGTGTCCTCGTAATCGGCAGGTCCCCCGGATCTGCAATAGCGACGTCACTTCGTAAACGACGATCGACGCTCCGTCGAAACAGATGAAGAAGATCCACCATTCCACCTACATTACTACTCTTGACTACTCTTGGTCGATGTCATTGATCTACTCTACAGTCCCAAAGTAGTGGATATTCACTTGTTGCACCCTTCTAGAGGGGCACCCCGCATTTGATGGATCGTCGTTCAAAATGAAAAAGGTCGACCGAACCAACATACCCTTTAATGACTCGACGTCGATACGACTTTTATGTCTTTTGCAGCACAAGACATCCTCCTTGTATGATGGTCATGCATGCAATACTTTCTCAATTCTATATCATAATTGCTTACCTGCACTCTTTATACAAGTAAATTAACTTCTATCACCATGGAACACTTCTACATCTATTGGACCATGATGTTACGGCACGACGCGTCGTCGACTACAACCCAAAGGTCATGACACTCACCACAAAAAGCATCCACACTCCATTTGCAACACCCAAAATAGAGCGAGACAAGGAGGACGATGAATCAGAGTTTGCAGACGTCGGAGTAGGTGCCACTGCAGACGTCGGAGAAGGTAGAGCCGCATTGCCAGTGGTTGGCGTAGCGGCAACATCATCCCCTCCTTTGGGGGTACCCGTCGGTGATTGATTTTTCGATTCGTCAATGGTTGGTTCACCTGATTCTGATGTCGAATTTCCTCCTTCCTCCAACACTTGGAAGGAATCAATCACAACAATAAACTCTTCATCGGCCATAATGGCTTCGTAATCAATATAGAGAGAGGTTGGATATCCGAATGTCGTGTCATAATCGACTCGAATCTCATAGGCATTCCCATCCAAGGCTTCTTGGATCTTATCAAAAAGAATTTCCACAGAATAGGCATCGAAGAAAAGATCACTGTTGGGGTCGATCATTGTACCATTGGTCGCCTCCAGGACGGATACGATCGTCCCACTGTCCACAATCGATACGTAGGGAGCCCGATATTCTTCAATACAGAAACATTGTCTTGTAAATCCAAGTTCGTAGGCAACTATATCACTACCAATCCACAGATCCTTCGCCTCCATGAGGGCCTCTTGTACACCATCCGTAAGTGGCGCAAAAGTGGGGAAGGCAGTTGCAGATTGAAGACCCCGTTCTCCTTCATGGGATGTTTCGCCGTCAATCGAAGGAAGAGGATTCACAACACCCGATAGTAGGAAGAGGACGAGTTTTGGAAGGAAACCAGAATAATTGGAGCCCAACATGACAGTGATGCGTGGTGGTGGTTAGAATGAAGACAAGATAGGATTATGTTTTTTTAATGTCTTGCCCGAAGTGACTCTTGTGTGATTTACTTGAAGGCCTAGGGCAGACAAGTAAAGGGCTAACGAAAATAAAGATTGTGTTATCGTTTCGCACTACCTTCCAGGGCTGAGCCTCTTGAGGCGAAGGTGGGTCATTTGACCACTAGTCATAGTGACTCTAATGTGAGGTGACTGTAGTTCGTACCTATAGATATGTACGATGCGTTGATACCATTTT
>Ga0194115_10002784_pt1 | contig 20435 bp, 13 predicted proteins | sample TA2MahsurfametaG_3_FD_148656 | JGI IMG/M metagenome (GOLD analysis project Ga0194115, IMG submission 148656) | Freshwater microbial communities from Lake Tanganyika, Tanzania - TA2015002 Mahale S4 surface | ecosystem: Environmental > Aquatic > Freshwater > Lake | place: Tanzania: Lake... | reverse complement strand
AATATTATTTTTAATATTTTTATGAGATTCATGAAAAAATGAATAAAATAATCAATTAACATATACAAATTCTATATATGTGCTTAGGTAATAAATTTATAAACTTGCTTAAATGAGATTGATAGGACTCGAAGAAATGCAAAAGAAATTTCAATGTCAAATTTCAAAGAAAATATATCTTGTTAGACACGAGATATTGTTCTTTAGAACTTATGTTATGAAGATTATAATTATGATCATAACATATTCGACAGTTTTTTCTATTTGAATAATTGATATTATAAAAATTAAATACAGCATGAAATTATAAACCAATGAAAATAACGAATGTCCAACTTAAAGAAATTCTACCCACATAATAATTGATAAATTCTTTTACACATGCCTTTCGCTGATAAAAAATCATGAACAAACCATCAGAGATTTTTACATAATCAGAACCATCTTTTTGATGATTGCAGTATCAGCTGAAAAGTTTTTCATCATAGATCAGTCCAAATCATCATATTTTATGCTTTTTCTAATCATATGTCTCGTAATCAATGTCTTTTAAGTGTTTTTTCATGGTTATCTCTTGGCAAATAAGATCAAAAATAAGAGTATAATCATGAGAATCGCATAGGACCTTAGACATGTCAAACAAGTCGATTTTAGAATAACTGAAGATAATCAAGAAGGTGAATTTTACTCGACAGATGAATAAATAGGACTAAAAATAAGTGATTAATATTACGATTATGAAAATTCATAGAAAATAAACGATGTCAGTTAAGAATTCAAATCGATTCGTTAAAAAAATGGGGAAAAGATAATAAGAGTATTAATCGAAAAATAATTTCTATGCTATAAGCCTGTGAATTATCTGCTTCATATATGTTCTTTTGCTTCTATAGTATTCGGAGTCGTGACAACCAGCATGGTAAAGATCATAGAAGTGGAACATAATATGCTAGAATTATACATAATTACAGAGGTCTTGTTCAAGCCACATATCTATTTCTGTCTGTTCATCATATTTGCATTGCCATTTTTGTTGGTCGCAGCCTTTATCTATTTTTGTTTCTGCAAGAAGAATCAAAAAGCCATCTTACCAAATCCTGTCAAAACAAATGCTTAAATCATATCTAAATGTTCAGAGTGTGCGATTTGCTTCATGAATTATGATATGGATGAGGAAGTAATGGTGCTGCCTTGTTCATAGATGCATGTTTTTCATGAGAATTGTATCAAAGGGTGGACTAAAGTCAAGCCGAGCTGTCCCATTTGTCGAAGATAACTACTTTGAATCAATCTAGTCTTTTTTGTAATAGAAAAAGGCAAAAGACTTATATAATTTCGAAAAATCGTACAATAGTCAACTAAATTGATATAAGTTTAAATATTTTTCAAATTATTTAAGACTATAATTTAATTGATTTGTTATCGAAATGATTATATATAGTTTCTCTTTAAATTTATAGAAATGTAAAAATAGAAAAGGTAAAGAATCATGTTCAAAAACAAAAGCAGAATCAGTTCCTCTGAAAATGTCTACCAGTGGAGTTAAGATGACTTCCAACAGCTCTATCCTGAAGCCCCACCGATCACCACAGCCTCTACATTCTTTGTAGTGGCATTGAACTATAGAGGAAACCTTCTCAAGGTAAAGTTACCAACCGGCATATAAACAAAAAACTTAGCTTACATCTTCCATCAATAAATATATCGATACCTTCTTAACATGAAGGACAGCAATCCTTTACTAAAAACTGCGCAGATCATAGGATTCGAGTCTATAGATCAAGATATCCTTCTTGATTATAAGATCACGATCGGACAGGGCATACTCAATAGGAAGACGAGTTTCAACTGTCTGTAGTACGTTGCAGAAGGAAGGCTGAAGAAGTACAAGATCTGTAAGTGTTTGGCTATTGGAGGATTTAGCAAAGTCTATCTCGTGAGAAGTTTGAGGGATGGACAGTTTTACGCCATGAAGGTCATGCTTAAAAGATTCATCTGCGAGAATCAAAAAGAAAACATAATAGAAAACGAGAAATAGATATGTTCTATGTTGAATCATCCATTCGTGGTGAAGCTAAATCACTGTTTCGAGACACACAATTTCGTATGCTTCGTTTTAGATTGTAAAAATTTCATTAATTATAGATTGCCCAGGAGGAGAACTCTTCTACCACCTAAAAACTGTCAAAAAAATGTCAGAAGAACAGGCTAGATTTTATTTCATCTAGATCCTTTACGGATTGATGTACCTTCATCAGCAAAATATCATCTATAGGGATCTCAAGCCTGAAAACTTGCTTATCAATCACGATGGACATATCAAGATTGCTGATTTCGGACTATCAAAAGCAGGGCTGAATAGTCGAGATGTGACCTATAGTTTTTGTGGAAGTACAGAGTACATGCCTCCTTAGATGATTCAGAAATCTGGACATTCTTATGGTGTGGACTTTTATACCCTTGGGGCCTTGCTTTATGAGTTGGTGACAGGATTGCCACCTTTTTATTCAAGGGACTAAGAAGAAATTAAAGAAGCTATAGTGAATGATTAGCTGACCTTCCCAGACCATATCCAGCTTTCTTCCTAAATAAAAAATTTGCTTTCAGGTTTGCTCCATAAGAATCCAAAGATGAGAATAGGATCTATGAAAGGCTTGAAGTAAATTTTATTCCATCCTTGGCTGGGAAAAATAAACTCTGAGACAGTCCTTTCGAAGAAGCTAGTCCCACCTCATATACCCGCTTACGAAGAGTTCAATTTCGACGCTAATGAATTAGGAGACGATTAGCAAGAATTTACTGAAGCTCTGATCAATGAACATTTGATTCCTGCAAGCAAAGAAAAGCTTCTTTTTAAAGATTTCGAATTCTTGAATGAACATCTTCTGAAAGCTGAGTTGAAACAGATTTTCGATGTGTATAAGGAAGTCAAAAGACCTCTTCATAGTTATTCATCGACTAAATCTTTAAAGAAAACATCATCAAAATCAAGTCTCAAGAGACAGAGCAGCTCACCATACCTCCAACTAGAAAGTAGCTACAGAAATGCCATCTCTCAATCAAAAAGCAGCGGAAAATACAAAAATAAATCAATTGACGTCTTAAGGATGAAGAATAGTTTGATGGGCAGCGTGGGAATCCGCACAAAAGTAGGCACTCCGTTCGATGAATACAAAAAATCAGGAGGAGATCTTCTCTACAAGATGCTAAATGTAAGAAGATAGAACAAATAGAACAACAAAGATGTGTTTGCCTTGAAAAAGAAGAAGATGCTTTACAACTATCTGAAATCATGATAATAAATATTGTTTTACATATTATTTTTTAAATTCAAAAGCAATTTGAGTCAAATTATTTAAATTTGATATAAATAAACTTTTGAAAACATCATGATCAAAAATATAGAAATCGTAGATTTTTGGGAGTAGACCAAATTCAAGTTGTACGAGGCAATTCGAAGGACTAATAGTATCATAACTAATGTTAGTCATATATATTTCATGTGTATCCAGATTGCCATATCCATCATATTTGTGGCATTCATGATTGATGATGGAATCTTCCCGAAACCTGTAGTTTCATGTAAGATATTTATTATTTCGCAGTCTTCAATATAATTAGGTTGTCTCAGATATCAGAAACATTCAACGTCAATCCGCTCATCATCACCATAATAATCTTCATAATGTCTCTGAGCACCGTTATTCTGATCGTAATGCACTTAGTCTTTGAGGATGTCTTCGAATAATGCTCCCAATCTCTCGCGATTCTAATGAAATTGCATCAGTACCTTCTCACCTCTTTGCTGTCCTATATCATAAATTTATATCTGAAAATTCAATCTGGAGAATTATCCTAAGGTGCGGCTTTCTATGCATTGACTATAGTTATTGAACTGATCTCGATAGTAGTTTGCATGGTCCGTATAAAGTTTTAAATACGATTCATTAGAAAAAATAATAATTTTTGGAATATCAGCAATGAAATGCATTTCTACGGGGCTCTTTTCTTGACGTTCAAGTGTTGGTTTGTCAGCATATATGGAGTCAATGCACTAATTTGTCTTGTAAGCATAGTTATGTGGTACGAACATCGACAAATATAAAAAGCCTGCATAAACGAGTTGTAATCAAAGATTGAATGTCTTATGTATAACTTCATAGCCCTGACTGATTTGGCAATTTTTGTATCGATTGCTACTCAAAATCAAATATTTGCATTCTCGATATGGATCATCTCGATTGTCCTATTGATCCTCTACTATGTACTTCTGATATATCGATCTGGATCGCAAGATTTGATGATGCCGCCTTGTGATTCTCCCCCATAAGAATTTTACTCGTTCTTTTATAATTTGGACTTCAAAGAAAAAAATTAATAAAGCTACGAACTTTCAGAATAAGAAAAAAAAAATTTAGAAAATATCTATGCCTTCCATAAAATGATCTGCCCAAAAAACTGTAACTTTTCCTCAAACATAAAGATTAGTTTAACTTCACTTCAACATGAAATATGCTCAGCTATAGATAGAAGAAAAAGTCAAAGTGTGAAAAATAGTTTAATAAATGAACTTTGGCTGATGTAAAGCGGTGGGAAATACCAAATCGACCATCTCAGACAGAAAAACAAGACCGTCATTCAGGATTATATCATCTACTGCATCGATGCGATGTCTAGAGTCACTTAAAACAAGTTAAAAAACATATAATCTTTGAGAAATTCGCAGCTAAAACTATTCTACGACATGATAATCGATATCTGTATGAGCTATTCCAGGCTTTACTAAGAAATTTCAAAGGCAAACCCAAAGGCAGACTGTATAGTGAAACATGGGATCTCCATAATAGCCCAGGTGTAAAATATAAAAACCACATATTCCCATTTGTTGAGATTAAAAATGATAAATTTCAAGATGTTCTAAATATACATAGAATTCTTCAATACCTTCGTCCATGAGTATATGTTTGATGAGACCAGTATCCACTTGATGAATAATATTCATAAACATATAGATTTTGATGATGTCAATGAGAATTATCTACCAACCTTGACTATCTTTCCAGATAAAGCAATCATTTAAGGGGCGAACGGCTAGGCTCAAAAAATCCTGCAGATGACTAGATTTTAAATACGCTTCAAAAAGGTCTCGTAAATATTTTACCCTGATATTGACCTTTCTGTAATCAACCAAAGAATATCAAAAAGTCAGTAGAACGAAGATCTATCTTTTCACTCATTTTTCAAGAAAAGTGAGTCAGATTATGCATTCGGAAAGCTCAGAATCAGACAGAAATATTTGAAATAAAAGATGATGTTGGTTGCTGAAACGGAGGTGTAGCATTACACATCCACTCAAAATGTCATCTTTGTGGATGATGATTTCAACCTAGAAATAGTGCTTCGGAAGGACATGATGATAAAATTTATAGAAAAAGGTCATCTAAGTACTATAAAGATGGATTGGCAAGACATATTCAAAAGATTCATCAATCCCTCGAAAAGCCTAGTCCTATCGAGTCAAGTGTCAAAGATCGAGCTCTAGAACAATTTAATTTTGATAGTGAAACGACTCAAAAGTGCGAACCTGACATACAACAACATCTTTTATCTTCAGATCATGAAATCTGACGTAAATAACAAAGAACAAAAACGTTCTTCTGATATTTTTAGAAGCAGCTTGATCAGTAACAAGGCAGATCATCCGTTTTAATTCCATTATTTAAAAGGCTATATGTAGGAAATATTAAAAATAGTTGGTTTTAACAAATCTTCAAGTTATTCTACAAAGCAAATGGCGACTATGAAAGACGTAGATAAGAAGTTTCAATGTAACTTAATGGAAATCTTGGCCTAGAAAAAATTGCTTGCTTCTGAATAGATAAAGACTTATAGACTTTTCTAGGGCGAGCTGTACAATATCGATCTTGAAGATAAGTAGGCATACCAGTAACAGTTTTAACAACATATCGATTAAAACAGCAAAATTAACACCAATGACAAAAATAATTACTTCCATTACTTTATCATCGTAGTCTTCGCCATGGGCATTTGTCTCATCGGGTTTTCAATAAGTTTCTTTGCAAATGTCACTTAAGTTAAATAAGATCTCAAAGTCACATATGCAAAATACATCAAAATTCATAGCTTTTAAATCAATACTAATAGAATATTAGGCCTTTTGAGGGACTATCAGCTCAACTTGACCAACTCTATACCAAATTTTGATGTAAAAAAATAAATTTTGGACACATATGCTGATATAGGGGATTATAAGGCTCAGAATATATTCAGCACGCTGAGATACAGTCTCAAAACCAAGAACAAAACACTCAATGGTAATCTATATGAGCTCACTGAAGCTATGAAATCCAGTATTATGTAATTCTTAGAGACAAAAAACACAACTTTGCTTAACGACCTTTGTCAGGCATATTACAAGTCATACCATACAAACTTCAAAGCAAATCGAAAGATTTTACAATTCAAAATCACCCAAGACTTCTAAAGTATCAAGAATAAGAATTTTAACATGATTATATGGTCGAGCATCTTTATTCTAGTTCTTTATCTAGTGATGATCGTGTTTTGTTTCTATATCAACTCGAGATCTAAGGAAAAACTTGCAGTCATGCTCACTATTTCTGATAACTAATCAAAAAATCAAAAATAAAATGCAGAAAAAATGAAATTTGTCATATAGATGGCCCTCAAAAATGTATAATTCGACATAAAAAGTGAATTAAACGAATATAAGCACTATAAACGCCGTCAAAAGCCCAAAGATTCAACTCTGAGTAAAGAAATCGTAGTTTTCCTTGCATTTCTAATAATACTTGGTCTAGTCAATCACTCAACAGTATTTTTAGTCTCAAACACCCAAATCGACGAAAAGCTAATCAACCTTTAATATATCAGATAGCAAAGCCATAACGCCCTTTCAGTTTATGTATATTCATCTCTCTATGCAAATAAGTTTTATTTTACAAACAAGATCGATGTTAAGGATTACAATTATTTGAGGAAATAGATTCAAGAGGTTTCTGTTGGTTTTTAGCAGCTTTCAGTCTTCAATCCCAAACTTTTGTCAGAGATATAAACTTTTTTCTTTTATGACAGTTGCGAACTAATGAAACTTAAGACGAATTTGAGTTAATAGAAATGTAGAGTCGCCTTACCAGGTTATACTATATAAAATCCTTTTGATATGGGTTTCTTTACCTATGCCCAAAGGCAGATCTTTTACTTGACATCAAACCTGACCTAGAACTTTGCACATACTGGTATATACTCAAAAGAATTGACAAAGATCCACCTATATTTCGCCCAGTAACTCTAAACATAAGGCGTTGAGCTTATATAAAAGTCTCTCTATATTGTTTAATTTTTATCGATATACATAATCTTCGTGGATTGCCTTTACATCGCCATTTTCTTAGCGATCTATCGATATTTCAACAATCAGTATACAAAGATCAAGGAGATATCGAACTTTTTCAAGGTGAAACAGCCCAATCTTGAGAAAGAAAATCTAAAGCAATCTAAGAAGATTAATACGAGCAAAGATCAGCAACAAGGTTAAGATAAATCTATTAAATCTTAAGAAGAATAATCATTGATTTCAAATTGATGAAAAGCTTGTAATAAAAAAATGATCTTTTGAATGGGTTGTATCATATTTTTTTATGAAAAATAATTTTTATACATAAAAAAGTAAGATAGTCATTATAAATGAGATAGAACTCTTTTTCCTTCATTTCAAATATTTTTTCATGATTTTATTTTCTTACTTTTTTACTTCTCGTTTAATCTCTTCCAAGAAGGCCATTTCCTATGCATTCGGATACGGAATAGCTTTTCTTTTGATGATATTGATAATCTCATGTTCCTACTTAACCAATTCTGCATGTCTCATACAATAATATCCGCCCGTAACGATAGCCTTCAGCTTAACATCAGTATTTATTTTTTAAGTGCTTTAATACTATCCAAAATTAGACATTTAGTCGAGTTTGTCGATGATATATTCTTGTTCCTTTCCTTTGATGAATATTTTGGTGATCACATCCACTCGCCCATAAATGAAAAATAGGACTTTGTCGAATTTTTAGCCTTCTTTTTTGATGATTTAACCTGGTTCGTAGTGTATCTTAGTCAAACATAAGGCCAACTGCATCTTTTCTAAGTGATTTAATGGCTGAATAAGGTTAAAAGTACCTGGAAATATTCGTTTACGTTGAGATAATGCAAGCATTTTACGATTTCTTATCTCATCGTGAATACCTTACAAAATGATGATTATTTTATTCTCATAACTTTTGCATTTTTTGTAACGATTGCTTCTTCAAGACGATCTTTCAGCTTAAAGGCCACCTAAACCTGTCCGAAAACACGAAAAATACCCAATTTTCTAACCTTCCCAGATGTTTTGATCTCGACTTCTCCTTCTAAGATGATATAGATGTATCTCTAAAACTTTTCCTGATTATATACTACAGTCCCTTATTACAATTGAACTGCATCTTGGTTGATACACAAATTGATGAATGGTTCAGAAGAGGCATCGAAATATTTCTTGAAGAAAGGTATCTTGATGATGGTCTTAGCGATCTATATCCCCTAGAAGGGCATCTTATCATGTTCCTATTTGATTAACACTGAATAAATTTGTTAAATTTATCCTTTCAACTAAATGCTGTTATCTAGTTCTTCCATTCTTCCTTTAAATATAAAAATATGAAATGTAAAAAATAGAGATATAATTATGCTATTACGATAATATATATGATTCTAAACGGAATAATTATAATAATATCAAAAATAATATAATCAAGATGAGCAAGGCTGAACTGTGCAAGTTAATTCAATAAAGAAATCGATCTTTGACTGCTTATAGGAAATATGCAATTAATGACCATGAGTACATATCCATAATTATCTCAGGAATTACAGGCAGAATTACATATCAGCATTGTCGTATCTGATTAAAGAACCAAATAGTCAGCCGCAAGTGTACTAATAAATATCATAACTCCTCAAAAGTGCAGATCTATCCCTATCAAAATCCATAGCGGCAGAACTCATTCCTCAAATATCTAAACTCCACACAAAAAGTAATCTCGATGAACATATACTATTCTGGTCCAAAGCATATGATGGATCCTTATAAAAACAAGGCTATCCAAACCTGAAAATGATGTTGAAGGATGTCAAGATCAAAGATCGAGATAGACCCTTGTCAGGATTATACAAAGAATACTACTAAAGATTTTCGAATAATTACAACGAAAAACATGATGAACGTATATAATTTTTTTAAGATTTCGATGATGATATGGTCAGTTAATCCCTGGACAACGAATCGAAATTATATGACATTGTCTATCTAAATATCATGGAGTTGAAAATGGTCAAAAACAAAATAAATTCTTAGAAACTATCATAAGAAGAGATTAATTAACAGCTGAATAAATTACAATATTTCGTGAAATTGAAGAAACCAGCTTTCTTGTCTGAGCATTAAGATCAGGAATATTAAAGATAAATACATTGGGCGAGAGAATATTTGATTAATTATGATGAAAATAATAGGAAAAATCAAAATGTGAGTATTAATAAGACTTTTAGACTGAGTCTGGATTAGGAGAAAATAGAGATTGTTGAGAAAAATTAGTTTCAACAGAAGAGAATCTTGAAGAATAATCAGAATCAGGCTCCAAATCAACTAAGAACTTCAAATCAAGGTGAGGTTTAAAAATTACATTCGAACAATCTTAATGATAATCGAAGATAAGTCTTCGAAGACTCTTTGGATCTAGGATAATCAACCCGAAAACCAGATAGAAACAGTATACCAATCGAAGCAGTTATCAGTCCACAAGCAATAGACTCTATCAAATAAGCCAAATAGCCAAAATATTTCAAATCAATGCAATAGCCTCAAAAAATGCCAAAATACAAACCATCTCACAAAGGTATCTTCTCAAGTTACGGAAGCCCAGTAAAAAGAATCAGCGATGATTACTAAAGAAGCAAACTAGCTGATTCTAGTCAAAAATCTTCAGTAAAAGCAGCATATAAGCAAGAATAACCACTATATTTGTACAACCCTAACAATAACACCAACTCGAACAATATCAACAATACTATGAATGTGAATAATAGCAGCAATAATTCAAATAATTTAATGCAGAACGTAGCCTAAGAGAAAGATGAAGAATTAAACTTAGCTGACTTAGTTGTTCATAAATATGGGGGAAAAGATAATAGAAATACTGAAATACAACAAAAACCTAGAGATTTTTCAGTCACATAAAATTATTTCAAGAAATAGATACTTTCGCCTTATAACTAGCTAGCCTCACCAAAATAAAGAGAAAGATAGACGATAATGCACTCGAAATCTCAAACTTTAAAACAATGGAACAGAAATTAAAACCTGAGTCCTCAGCATTCCCGATGCAAGTTGTCTGAATTTACATCAGATAAAAAACAAAGGAAGCAACTTGTTCCAAGGAGTGAAATATCTTTTCCTGAAGATTTTGCAATTAACCCTTACCTCATACATTTCGAGAATCTCAATAATTTGTTCCATTTCAGACGAAACTGCTTTTAAAGAAATATGATTCTCTACTCATCGGGACATCTTTCGATCAACTGCAACATCACCAAGGAGGTCAATAACCAGATAAAACTTTAAATCTCGTACAAGAACCTAACTAAATCCCCTTTAGATCTAGAATGTATCTATAAAATACCCCTCTGTTACACGATTCAGAAGAAATCTAAAATAAACAAAAGATTCACCCTAGCATCCACACATAGCCATGTCTTTAGTGTTGGTATTGAATAATTTCCTCTATAAGCATGTATTATCAATCTCAAGTATTACAACTAAAGCAAAAGCTTAATAAAACATATTTTCATACCACTGCCCATAACAATTATTAACTTCATTGAATATTTGTTGGTGTCAGAAATGGAATGGGGTCGAGAATGGTAAGACTTGAAGTCTAAGTAAAGAAATGCAAAAGGAGGAGGCTTTACTTTATGTAGAAATATAGAGTTGGATAGGGTTGGTGTGGCTTAAGCTTTGGATTGGTTGCTTAGGGATTATTTCATGAAGGTCTCACCTGTTTAAGGCGTATTTATATGATTATTATAGTATTCTGTATAAGATTACGGATGCTGTTGTTTCTACTCAGCTATGAATAAACTCAAATTTTTGATGAGACTCAGTGTTCGTGTGAATAATATAGTCAGCATTGAGATGGTAAGCTAAAGACCAGTCTCATAAAGCTAAGAGGATTTCATGAGATACATTATGAACATTTGGATGTTCCTTCTGACTAAATTGTGATTATATATGTTGATTTTCAAGCTATTTTTTTTATGATCAATAAAGTAAGTATATTAAATTTTATTATTTATATTGATAAGGAATTAATTTATTTACGGATTATCAGAGTCAAATAAAATTATCATTAAAAATCGAACTAAACATTTCTTAACATTTTCATTTAAGATTCATCTTTATTGATAAAAATGATTCTTTACACTCTAAAAAAGAGTTTTGATATTTTATTTTGGGGAAAGTTTTGTTTTAAATTATAGAAATTAGATTTTTTAGAACATGATGAGTGACCAAGCTGAGAATTCTGTCGCCAATTTCATACAGAAGAGCTTTGAAATATTGGAAAATAAGTAGTATGAGACTATCATCCACTGGATGGCCAACGGTCGTGAGTTTGCCATCAAAGAAATTGATGACTTTCAGGATCAGATCCTGCCCAAATACTTCAGACATAGGAATATTAACAGCTTCATCCGACAGCTTAACATGTACGGCTTCCACAAATCCCGAAAAGACCCCAGCAAAAACATCTTCAGTCATCCCTTCTTCATGAGAGGACAGGCTCATCTTCTTCATCTTGTCAAGAGAAAAATAAAAAACGACTAAAAAGGCGATGAATAGAATAAAAATCCTAAATAACAATCCGCAACAAAGCAAAAAGTGATATAAACAGGAGAAAGTTCAGAAATGCTTTTCAAGAGATCTTTTGAGTCTTTCAATTTCCTTAAGGAAAACAAAGAAGCTTAAAACAAACCCAATGAGAAAGAAATAGTTGTGACTAAGACTTAAATAGCACCAAGTCTATCATTCCTGTCTTACAAATCTTTTGCTTTTCATGTAGAATCATACCCATTTAAGGGCTTCATATAAAAAAGCAAAATAATGGACAGCAATCCAGACCTTTACTCACGCATTTACTAACAAAATTCTCAAGATATGATCTGTGACGAGGAGGATTAAATGATAATAGACAACGATGACGATAATATCAGCATTTAGGATGAGATTTAAAGGGAGCTGAGGGTTTTTGAGAATAGAAGAAGTGGAATTTCTATCCTTCAGACTTTTAATTTTGTGAATGACTTCGACCTTTGATGATATTTTTGATTTATGTGTTATAAAACTAATTTTTATTGAAAAATTGAAAGTCTCCTTAGATCCTTTATTTATTCATTAGGATTGATATGATATTTTTTCATTTTCGATAAATAAAGTAGTCAAAGATCATCCAATCAAAGGATACGAAAACGGGATATAGTCATACAGCAAATTAGCCTAGGGACCCAAAATACCACACTTCTACAGGGTTAGTTCATGATTAAACGCAGCCTCTTTCTCGAAGGTATCCTTGCAAATCAGCACATCGGTTATGGATTACTGATGGTGACGGGCAATGGCCTTGGCAATTCGTCCTATTTTGGTGCTGATGAGCACATTGAGCTTGAGAGTCATGGTGTCGTTAGGAATTTCCATGTAGGCGTGTTTGATGGTGAGTTCTACCTTGGGAGTGACTAAGTCTGGGTCTTCGTAGACGGGGATCTGGTAGACTGGAGGATCGTACTACTTCTTCTTCTTCTTTCCCTTCTTCTTTTTTTTCTTAGGAGCCATTCTCCTCGAATTATATAAATAAATATATTGAAGTTTCATTTAACATACACAAAAGCTTAAATTTACGATATACTTATGAATTCTGAATAAATAAATCTATTAATCATACCAAAGTATAATACTTTGACTCATTATCTCATCTAAACCAACTTTGGTAGCTTTCTTTCTTTCAAAAAAGTATCATAAAAGGTCTTCTAACAGCTTCTCTGTCTAGATTCTTTTAACTAGACTCCAGGTGATATAGATTTCTGTCGGGTATGGATAGTCGCGTGTTGATTGATCACTCTAAAAGCGATTTTCTTATTTTAATCTGTGATTCTCATCTGTTCTCGAATACGTCTCTCATGCAGGGCGATCTAATATCTTTAACTCATTTTTTAACATTTTCTATTTTTCGTCTCAAGGATCTTTTTCAGAAGGAAACCATTTTCAGTCTTCAATCTGCATAAGTTCTCCATGGACTGGTGAGACCTAGAATTTTACTTGATTTTGTTTAGAAATTTCATGTGTTTCGTCATCGTGTAATCTATGCTTGGTTTTTTATTGACTATCAGCTAGACTCTTTTAAGATATTTTTAGTATTCGTCTTCTTTATAGATATTTGAGACTAGTCTTGGGTTTACTGATTTGTAGAAATCGAAGGTTTTGTTCATAATATACTTTATATAATGAGAAAATAAGAAGAATAAATAAAATATTCAATAAAAAAATTATTAAAATGGTGTCTTGAATACAAAAATACAATAAATGATTTGAAATATTTTTGAATAACTTAAAAGATGTTTATAAAGGTTAAATATCTATTCAAGTTTATTGGAAAGATTTCTTTTGTATAAAATTTAAATGATTAATCTGGGTATTAAATTACATAAATTATTTTGCAAACACATCGATCAACAAATGAAAAGCACTGCCCGTAGAGACAAACTCATTTCCGTATAACAAAGAGCCAGAGACATCTGGGAAAGATACAACTATTTCCCAGTCTAGCCCAACCATTAACAACCCAAGTTCTTTCAAACTTTTCCTTTCCCATATATGAACGGCACTCTTCACCTGGGTCACGCCTTCAGTATGACTAAGTGTGACTTTAACGCCTGGTATAAGAGACTCAAAGGCTTCAATATCCTTTTCCCCTTTGGATTCCACTGCACAGGTACACCAAGTATAAGATATAGGTATGCCTATCTCAGCTGCTGCTAAAAAATTGAACAACGAGCTCGAGACATATGGAAATCCACCAAATTTCCCAGCCAGTCAGACGAAATATCAATATGAAATCATGCAGCAATTGGGTATACCTGCATAGACCATTCCTAACTTCTCAGATCCATATCACTGGGTAAAGCATTTTCCACCAATTGGAAGAGAACACATAAAAAGATTCGGAGTCCATGTCGATCACAGCAGATCATTCATAACAACAGACCTTAACCCTTACTACGATTCCTTTATTAGATGGCAATTCACACTCTTGAAGGAACGAGGATACATAAAATACGGCAAAAGACCTTCAATATACTCACCAAAAGACAAACAGATGTGTGCAGATCATGATAGATCTGAGGGAGAAGGTATTGGACCTTAAGAATACACGATCATCAAGATAAAGATCCTTGAGTTTAATTAAAGAATGAATAAATCTTTGGCAGGAAGGAATGTTTTCCTTGCAGCTGCGACTCTCAGACCATAAACCATGTATGGACAGACAAGTTGTTGTCTACTACCAACTGGAGATTACGTGGCTATATAAATGAAAAATAATTAAGTCTTCATATGCAGTGAAAGGTCAGCTCAGAACATGGCTTATCAACATCTCACCAAATAAGACTAAAAAGTATAGATCATTGATACTTTTAAAGGATAAGAACTTATGGGGCTACCAATTAGAGGACCGAATGCAGTTCACGAAAGAATATACATCTTGCCGATGATGACTATCTCTATGAAGAAAACCACAGGAGTTGTAACTTGTGTGCCTAGCGATGCTCCTGATGATTGGATGGTGGTTTGTGACCTCAGAAACAAGAAGAATTTCAGAGAGAAATACAACATAACATAAGAAATGGTCAATATCTAACCTGTACCCTTGATAAATACTCCCACGTATGGAGATCTGACAGCAGTTAAGCTCTGCTAAATCTTCAAAATAAAAAGTCAAAACGACAAAGAACTTCTCTAAAAAGCCAAAGAAGAAGCCTACAAAAAAGGTTTCCATGAAGGCACAATGATAATCGGTAACTTCAAAGGCGTGAAAGTTTCAGACGCAAAGCCTCTAGTAAAGAAAGAACTGATATAAAAAGGTTAAGCTTTGATTTATTACGAACCCGGAGGAAACGTAGTGTCGAGATCTGGTGATACTTGTGTTGTTAGCTATTGTGATCAGTGGTATCTCAATTATGCTGATGAAAATTGGAAGAAGAGAGTCCTCAATCATGTTCAGAATAATTTCAAGACTAACAATTAAACGCTTCATAATGATCTTGTTTACACGATAGAGTGGTTGAAAGAATGGGGATGTTCAAGATCGTTTGGTTTGGGAACTAAATTGCCTTTCGATTAACAGTATCTCATAGAATCGCTCTCTGACAGTACCATTTACTTCGCATATTACACAGTTTGTCATTATCTTCAAGGAAACATCTAAGGCTCTAAGCCAGGTATCCTCGGAATCAAGCCCTAGGAAATAACTCACGATTTCTGGAGCTACATCCTCCTTGGTGAAAAATACACCTCCAATAAAGTTCCTCTGTATAAACTCGATAAAATGCGTGAATCATTCCTATATTGGTACCCAATGGATCTCAGATGTTCTGCAAAAGATCTCATAAAAAATCATTTGACGATGGCTCTTTTCAATCATGCAGCTATATGGTAAGATGATAAGTTTTGGCCGAGAGGGTATTACTGTAATGGATATATCAATGTTTAAGGAGATAAGATGTCGAAGTCCAAAGGAAATTTCATTTCTCTTGAAGATGCTGTTAATGAATATGGGGCTGATTCTGCGAGAATGGCCTGTGCTCAAGCTGGAGACTCTATCAATGATGCTAACTTCACAAGATAGAATGGTAATGCAGGTATCATGCAGCTTTCAACCCTTGAAATGTTCTTTTCTAAAGCTCTAGAAAACAGGGCATAATATCGAGTCGGAATCTCAGATAACGTCGAACTGAACTACTACGACTCTATCTTCCAAAATTCCATATAGGATCAGATAAACAAAGTTGGCTAAGCTTACTAGAAGATGATCTACAGAGACGTTATTAAGCATGGTCTTCATGATTTCACAAGTATCAAAGATTAGTATATCCTCAACTGCGACACTCACAAACCCAGACTAGACCTTATCTAAAGATATATCTATCTTCAACTATTGTTCCTATACTCGATCTGCCCTCATTTCTGTGAGGTGAGCTACATAGATTACTTCCTTACCTTTGCAGCTCAGCCTAAATCCTATCCACAACTCCTTGGAAAATGTTTATTCCCAACACCAACCATCTAAATCAATCATAGTCTCATCAAGGCTAACAGATATTTCCACAAATTTATGATCCTAGCCCGAGATAATTACACAAAGGTAACAAAACCAAGAAAAGGAGAAACCTTGAAGGTAACCAAGGGACTCATTATATATAGAGAAAAGTTCCAAGATTATCAGCTAGATGTTCTAAAGGTTTTGAAATCTTTGGTCAATAACAACACGATTCCTGCTGATTGGAGAAATGAAATTAAAGTTGAGAATAAGGATTATAAGACTAAAATGCTCAAATTTGGAGGATTTATCGAGAAAGAATATAAGAATTCAGGTTCTGAAGTGCTTGAAGAAACTTTGGTATTTGATTAATTGAAGACTCTAAACGTCTTTTTGTCTAACATCAAGAAAGAATTCCCATTCGATATACAGGTACAAGTGTTATTATTTAGATCATTGAAGTAGCAAACGCCCCTGCACGATAAAATAAGAGCTGGAAAGAGACCCTTGGAGATATTACCCCAGGAAACCCTATTATAGTGTTTTAGTGATTCCAAATCATATTTATTTTGTATTTCATTAAATTTTCAATAAAATATATCATTTTATCAATACAATACTACTTTAGAAAAAGTAGTTAAAATCTCAACAAAAGTTTTTAATATCATAAAAATTAATAAGCTCTTTGATATGATAGATAAATTCTGATATACACATATTTTGGATGAAACAGTTTTACAAAAAATATTATGTGTTATTTGAACGATTTTAAAGTGTATAATTGACAAATGGCAAATAGATCAATATCCTTGTTTGCGGAGGTTGGCAGCTAAAGCTTCGACTCTTCCGTTAAGCTCTCCAGGGGTTTGAGGGAATCCGTTTTGATTCTTGAGCTAGGTGCTGAAAGTACCAATGATGACCAGCTTATTAGTCTTGATAATACAGGCTCCACCTAATTCCTTGATTAAAAATTAATTACCTTTTTGAGATAGAAACTTTTGTTATCAGCATCGCATCTGACGGTGTAATACTTCTGGTTGTAGAGACGGATGCCGGCCGGGTTTTTAGCAACACCATTGTTAGCCAAAGCTTACAAGAGGATGACCCTCTCATCTATGACGACATTGTGTTTGATATTAGGATCTTTTTAATCTTCGAGGGCGAAGTTGTATTGAGGAAATTGTTTAATGGGTAGGTTGGTTCCGCAGATGGCACCCTCGTGGGTAAGGATGTATGCAGTTTCGGCGACGCCTCCACTTAAAATGTAGTCAACGTATGGTTTGTATGCTTATGCCATAGATATGATATAATTATATCAGATAATATCTAATTAGATTTACTTATAATTAAAAATAATCGAGTAAAATGACAAACGACATGATCTTATGGGCTGATATATATGCAAATATGAGCTTTTTACTGAATAAAATATAGATCGAGATAAAGAGAAGAATGATCGAAGAATTTGTTTGGATAAACATTTGCTTTGAAGAAATAACGAAAATATTATAAGAATGATATGCTCTCAGATAAATCAACGGATGAATTTACTTTTGTGATCAGATACATAAAAAATCATTTAAATTCTTGAATAAATCCCTGTTTTTAAATTAATTCAAAAAGTGAATAAAAGGATTTTATATTTTTTAATAGAAGAATTTTCTTTCCATTTTGCTTTATAACATCAATAAAATATAGAATAATTAACCTCTAATAATGATTACAAAAAAAGAAAAAACATACAAATGGCTGAAAACAGCTATTTAAAAGCCCAAATCGAACAAAACAGCAATCTAACTAAGCAGACATACAACAACTCCTGCTCCATGTAACTTTTTCAAGGGCACTAATAAATTGATAAAGATGAGAAATAACATATCTAAATTAATCAATAAGAATCCAAATGATAAGAAAAGAACATCTTTGACGAATTTTCAAGTCCATGAAAAAAGAAATTAGATCAATAAAAATATGATGAAAAAAACATATTCGAAGATGAAAAAAGAACGAGAAAATGACAGTTCTAAATATGAACAGTAAAATTTATAAAAATTAAAGGAGCATATAAATGACTGTATCAAGATCCACAACAACTTCATAAGACCTAGCTAACCATACTAATAAACCAAACAAAATAATTAAAGAAGAAAATTTTTAAAAAATCAAATTTCCTTCACAGAAATCGACTAGCAGCAGGTAAAGCTTCAGCGGAAGATCCTCGAAAAGAATCATAATCTAGATCAATCAATAGCACATTTAACTTCAATATACAACAAACCTACTCGAACTGCCGTTAATAATGAATCCTTGGACCTTTGTAAGTATAGAAATACACTTATGCAGTGTTTTAAGGCTATCGATACATGTTTTGATGTCATTTAGGAGCTTTCTAAGATTGCTTACAACAGAAGAAGGAACAAGTATGTCATAGATTATTGTAAGAATTGCAAGGAATGGCTAAAAGAAGTCTTTTTACAGGAATCCAAAGACGACCGCGAAAATTATACACTTAATACTCGATACATAGTGGTTGAAAATGCAGAAATAGCAAAAGAAAAATTAGCGGCTATGGTTATAAAATCAAAAAATCTAAAGATGAGAGATATCATCTAAGACATATAAGGCTTACTCGAACATATAGAGATTTTGCTCGCTCAGAAGAAGATAATAGAAATCGGCAGCGTGGGAGAATTCATTGAGGGTAAAATAAAAGAAAAAAGAGAGCTGATATATGACAACAAATTAAGATTCAGTACTATAAAGTAAGAAAATTTGAATTTAACTGTGGATCTTGAAGAGATTTAATCTAGGTTTGGGTAGATGAAGATAATTAGTAAGGTCAGTCGTAGGAAGTTTTAACAGTTGAACAAAAGTTACGAAAGGTTGATGACATACGCGTGATAATAATAATTTATGTGTATAATTTAATCCTATTAAGATGGGTTTTTTGATGTTTTTCTGACTAAAAGGATGATTTTTGAATTATTTTTATATGTTGATTAATATATTATTTATATTATGATGATCAATAAAGTCGCAAAGACTGTCAGACTACTCCAATCAGTTAGTCCTGCCTTTTCGCAGGTAGTCAACGCAGCCAAATCCGCACCAGTCAGAAGACAAAGACTGCAATTCAGTAAATTCAGACTCACCGAGTTTGGAGAACTTCCCCACGGATAAATCCCAGAAGCACTTGCCGCTATCCGACCCACCAATGCCAGCAACCTCTCAAACGAGATTAGAGTCGGCTCTGAAGCATGGAACAACAACCAACCTTCGTACCTTTATAATCTAATATAGAATCACAGTCCTTGTTAAAGCTGGATCTCGTCAATAAAATATAACCAACAGCTCAGTCGCTAACTTCGTAGCCCATGGAGCTCTCAGTGGAACCGCTAGATTCTCAAAGGATAAGATCAATTAAATTATTGACTCAATTGGAGGAAAAATTTAAGTAAACGTATCAAGATAGTTATCCCAATACACTTTATCTTTCCAGCCTGAATTTTTAGTCCAGGCAGTCGAGTTACTCTCAGAGATAGTTGTTAGTCCCACTTACGAAAGCGTTTCTGTTGAAGCTTTGAAAGCCACCATTCACAAAAATGCATCATCCATGGATCCATACACCATTTCCACAGAATCAGTTCACTACACAGCTTTCAGAGATCATTACCTCGGTCAACCTGCTAATGGAAACAAGGATGTTGTCTACTCAATTACTACTGACCAGATCAGAGAGTTCCACAATAGTCACTATGTTGGTAGAAATATTGTGGTTTCAGGAGCTGGTAATGTCAACCATGAAGCTTTGGTTAATGAAGTCAGTGCTAGATTCGGATCCCTTCCAGCCTCAAGAATTTCTGAAGTACCAAATTCTGAGCAACCTTACTTCACTCCTTCTCTTATGTATCAACGAGACGATTAAATCCCAAACACAGCTTTCTCTGTAGCTTTCATCGCTCCCAGCTGGAACGACCCTGATTTCTTTGCCATGAACTA
>Ga0194115_10002780_pt1 | contig 20444 bp, 17 predicted proteins | sample TA2MahsurfametaG_3_FD_148656 | JGI IMG/M metagenome (GOLD analysis project Ga0194115, IMG submission 148656) | Freshwater microbial communities from Lake Tanganyika, Tanzania - TA2015002 Mahale S4 surface | ecosystem: Environmental > Aquatic > Freshwater > Lake | place: Tanzania: Lake... | reverse complement strand
AAACGAGAATGGAGTCGCCTGTATTCACATTCGACCATATTCCACCTGATTGCGTAAAAAGACCATTTGAATTACTTGGTGTATAGTCAAACGGCTCGTACATTAGTAATTGTGCGTTGACACTTACCACATGCACAAATACTATAAATAAAGAAATTAATTTCATGTTTTTTTTTCAAAATTAACCAAACAAATTGAAATTTAAATGAAAAATCTTGGGTGACTGAACTTTTCTTTATCTTAATCGAATTCCAATTGAAACTTATGTCGGAGACATATCTGACTGGGTTAAACCTAAATTACGTAAAAGATAATCTTCCTTCAGAATTTAAAATTAGTTGTGACGACCATTTAACGTATTATTTTTTAAGTAGAACAAACTGAGAAGAAATGAAAAAATTGTGATACCCATTTGCGTTTCAAGTGTGTCCTCGGTAAAAAATGAACTCGTTATTATTAGTATAAAAACAAAGCTTAAAAAGTCTACTCTTTTATAAAATTCTTGTATCGTAACAAACAGAAAATAAAGAAAATATAGAAAGCCAAATATTCCAAAAGTTATAAAAAAAGTCAAGAACGTATTATGTGCCTCTAATCTATTTCCCGGTAAAAGAAGTGACTTGTTTTGTTCATACCGCCTTTTATATTCATCTTTAATATCACCTGAACCGACGCCGAGAAAAAAATTATCCTCTATGAGTTGAACCCCTGTTTTCCAAAATTCTATGCGTTGACGAATGGTACTCCCATTTGGATTTGTTGCAATGTGAATTTGAAATCTTACTTCATTTAATTTCCCGATAAATCCTGGAGTCTTCTCACGAATGTCTGCTGTGCCTTTTTCAATTTCCAGAATATCATTTTTTGTTAGTTTTAAAGAGCCTACTGAGTCAGCCGAAAGCCCCTTAGAATGCATATATCGAATCATTGTCGAAGAGACGGGTTGATTTTTATTATCCTTTCCAAAATAGTCAATTTTTGATGATTTTTTCCAAAACGAAGCCAGCTGTTTTTCATTCACAGGCAAATTCGATTTTTTAGGCGGAGTTATCAAATAAAATAAGATTGAAATCAAAACCAATACAACAATAGAAAGTATGAATATCCCTACCCATTTAAATCTATTTTTAGAAATCTTCTTGACTCCATAAACAGTAAAAACAACGAAGACTGCAATAAGACCTGCTAAAACTTGACTCAATAAAGTATAAAAAATTAAGTACGCTACAAGAAATAAAAAAAAATATTTTCTTGTCTTATCAAAATAAAAAAGTGATAAAGCAATACCAAAAGCAATTAACAAACTAAACCGAATATGAGATCCAAAAAGAGAAAGTTGGCGCATATCCGTATAATCACGGAAGCCAAACACTTGATAAAATGTCAGCACATTTAAAAAAGAAATAAAACATATTGTTGCTAATAAAAGTGCTAAAATCCTCTCTCTAACTTTCAAGCTCTCTTCCGCTTTAGCAAAAACAATAAATGGAACTGTCACCAAAGAGGTTTTCATACGTAAATCATCAAACCCCTCAGCTAAATTTGTTGTCCAGATTAAACCCAAGAGGTGCAATATAAAAAGCCCACTAATCAACCAAAAGGCACGATTCATCTTTAATTTTAGCAAAAGATTTTGATAATCCCCTTCCAATAATACATTTAATAGACCCAATAAAATTCCTATGGACATAAGCGCCTTACTACATACGATCCCGATTGCAAAAAGAGATAATACCAGAAAATGGATATAAAAATGACTTTTTGGATGCCAAAAGCGATTGAGCATTTTAGGATTTTAAAGAGAACGCCTATTTATTTAAAATCGTATTGTACTGAGCTAAATTTTGAAGTATCTCTATTGATTTTAAAATACTCTTATCTGAGTTAAACCCATTCAAAATTCTTCCATTTTGAAAATAATAACGCGAAACAATTTCATCCTCCAATAAAATTTTAATCTCATCTTTTGATTTATCAAAATTTTCATCCTTCGTGAAACTCAATTTTGATAATAGTTTATCGTAGTCATCCGTTATTTTTTCAAAACCTCCTTCCTTTTCTGAAATTTCTTTTAATTTTTTTAACTGTTCCTCAGCTGAAGTTAAAAAGATGAATTCTTGACTTAACATATATTGCTTAAAATCAATAAGGTCTTGATCAGATAATTTAAATTTTTCAGCGGACTCAATTTCAAGATTTTTCTGTCTGTATTCTGTCGCAAAATTGAAAATAATATGATTTTGTATCAATGCTTTTGAAAATTTACTCATTGACTCCCTCCCTGCTTTTTCATCTGGTTCTATACCCCTACCATCTATCACTTCACGCCCATTAGAAGTTTTAAACGTTTTTAATAATGAATCTGCGACTTCAGATGGTTTCTCGCCATTTGTCTTGTCATAATACTCCAAGCGTTGAACGCAACGGCCAGAGGGAGTGTAATACTTTGCAATTGTCAACTTAACTTTTGAACCATATTTTAAATCATAAGTTCGTTGGACGAGCCCCTTTCCGAAACTTGTTTCTCCGACAATGACCGCGCGATCCAAATCTTGAAGAGATCCAGAAACAACTTCTGATGCAGAGGCTGAACCTTCATCAATTAATACAACCAATGGGATTTCCAAATCTTCTGGATTGTCCAATGCTTTGTAAACTTTATTCTCCTCTTGAACCCGCCCTTTTGTAGATACAACCGTTTGATTTTTTGGTACAAACATATTTACAATCTTTACTGCTTCTATTAACAATCCGCCTCCATTGCCACGCAAGTCCAAAATGAGTTGCTCCATTCCTTGACTTTTCAAATTTTTAAAAGCTTTTAATACATCTGAATGAGAAGTTTGTGTGAATGAATTTAATTTAATATATCCTACCTTATCCTTGATTATTCCGGAATACGGAACATCTGGAAGTTTTATTTCATCTCTTGTTAAATTCAACGTTTTCTTCCCTTGATTTGGACGATCAATTTCCATTGTAATACTTGTCCCTTTAGGCCCTTTCATTGCCGTTGAAACCTCATCTGTAGACTTTTTTAACATACTTTTTCCTTCAATAGAAAGGACTTTATCTCCGGGTATTAATCCACTTTTTTGAGCAGGATTTCCTTCAAATACCTCAGATATCACAACATAATCACCCATTCTTATTATCTGTGCGCCTACACCACCATATTGACCTGTTGTAAGGAGTCGATAATCCTCAATATTTGACTCATGATAATAAACTGTATACGGATCTAAATCCTTTAACATGGCATCAATTGCCGCCTTCGATACCTTTCCTGTTTCAGGATTATCAACATAATACAATTCAAGATGCTCAAAAATCTGATCCATTATTTCAAGATTTTTGAGAACCTCAAATCCTGTAGACTGAGAAAAACTAATCCGATAAAAGGATATTAGAAAAAGAAACGATAATAGTATTTTAGCTGTTTTACTCCTCATTTTATTCAGATACATGATTTATTATTTTATTCATTAGTCGATTAACTTTAGCTTCCAATTCAAAATAGGTTATTTCTTCGGTAGATGAATAAGAGATACATATAGCCAATTGAAGATTATTTTGAAGTAAAAACGTTTCTAAATTTAATTTATTCTTTCGAATTGATTCACGGAGAATTCTTTTTATATAATTTCTTGTTGCAGCTTTCTTAAATCTTTTTTTGGGTACAGAAATTAAAACCTTAAATGGAATATTATCCGCGTCAGAACTATTTAGGATAAATGCTTTGAGTGGAAATTGAGAAATATGAAATCCCTGAGTAAAAACCTTATCGATTTCTATTTTACTACACAATTTATATTCCTTGCCAAATTTTTCTTTCACAATGCAAAGTTACATCAATTGAATGATTCAAAATCTTATCGATTTTCGATAGACTAAAAAGAAAGGTAACACTACTTTAAACTAGATACCAGAAAACGATAGAATTTTATTAATTTATTTAACTATCATTAAATTCTTTCCTTGCTATTGAGTCAGTCAGAGGCTATCCATAATTCTCAACCTCCCTCTAATTAAATTCGCTCATCGAGCTTTACTATTAAAACAAAATTGACTATTTTTATGTACGTATTAATTAGTGATTCCAGCCCAACGAAAATCGATTTTTACTCTATTTAAGTTTGTAAACAAAAGAATTATGAGGAAATTTACTAGTGTTCTTCTACTACTTCTTTTTCTCTTTTTAAATTTTAGTTACAATTTTGGACAAAGTTTTAAAAATTGTCGTCTACTTGATAATTGGCGATCGGATACAATTCTAACTAATTCAACAAAAGTTAGATTCAGCGGATGTTGGGGATTTATACAAAATGGAAAAGAATATGCTGTAATAGGCTCAACAGAAGGCCATCATTTTTTTCAGTTGACTGAAGCAGATTCTTTTCAATTTATTCAATTCATCCCCGGGAGGTATGTTTCTTCACAAGCGATAACAAGAGAGTATAAAAATTATTCTAATTATTTATATGCAACAGGTGATGAGGGTGATGGGAGTTTACAAATTATTGATTTATCTTTTTTACCCGATTCTGTCTCACTTGTTCAAGATATTCAAAATTCAGAAATTGGAAAAATTCATAACATATTCATTGATACGGCTAATGACTTACTTTACGCGTGTTCTGTTACTCCGTTTCTTAACGGGCAAGAATTAAATTTAGTGCCCTTAAAAGTATTTTCTCTTCAAGATCCCTTAAACCCATCCTTAGTTTGGCAAGGACCTGAAGATCTCTTTGAAGTTCACGATATTTTTGTAAGAGAGAACTTGGCAATTTTAAATTGTGGATACGAGGGCATTCGGATTTACGATTTTTCACAACCCGATCAGCCCATATACAAAAGCAATTTATCCATTTATCAGGATCAAGGATATAATCACCAAGGATGGTTATGCCCAGATAATAAAACATATATTTTTGCCGATGAAACTTCGGGAACTAAAATTAAAAAGGCACTATTAAATCCAGATTTTAGTTTGACCGTTAATCATTTGTTCGGTACTGAAAATGAACCTTATGATAAAACCGCGCACAATATTCATTGCACCAATGAATTCGCATTTGTAGCATACTACAATGATGGATTGAGAATATTTGATTTACGCTCAAATCCTCCACTAGAAATTGCTTTTTACGATACACACGAAGATGAGCCGGAAAATATTTTTTCCATGTGGGGTGCCTGGGGAATTTATGCGTTTTTACCAAGTAATCGAATTTTAGTCTCTGATCGAATTTCAGGATTATTTATGTTTGATTTCGATAGAGAATTATTTTTAAAATCCCCTCCAAAAGAAGAAATCGTTATTTTTCCAAACCCATGCTCATCAGATGAATCGTGTATCTTTTCTATTCCTCACGAGGCAAAAAATCCTCAACTAAGAATTATTGATATGTTTGGAAAAGTTATTTGGAGCACTAATTTTACCAATACTAGTATTGTAACTTTTGAGAAAAATTTAAGTTCAGGAATGTATTGCGTTCAATTTGAATTTACAAATTACATGAATGAACAAGAAACCCAACTAAAAAAATTAATAATCGAATAAAATGAAAAATCTACTAACTTGGATTTTAATTATCTTGATTTTTGAACCGACATTCAGCCAAAAAAAGTGCTTTGAGGATAGCATTGATGCAGAGGGTTACATTGTATCCGATTGCGGTCGAAAAAAAGGCGTAATAAATTTTGATGAAAAACTTATTGCGGAACCTGGAACGAATATCATACTCTGGGATCACAATAAACAACCATTTAATGGTGAATGTGAGTCTTGTTTTTCACATAATGAAAAAACAAGATTTAGGATTAAGGTTGAAAATGGAAATATTAATGGTAAGTACATTTCAAACTATGAATCGGGCTGTATTCAAGAGAGGGGAACAAAAATAATGGGGAAGTTTGATGGTTTAATTGAATTATTTTACGACTCAACAAATGCTGTTAAAGAAATCACCAATTATAATGCAGGAAAAATCGACGGTTCGCGTCTATTTTTAAGCCCCAATGGAGATACAATTTCATTTGAAAACTATAAGGTCATTTCAAAAAAAGAAATAACAGAATCAATCCTTCATGGTGTTCAAAAATTCTACTTTTCGAATGGAAAAATGGAATCTGAGATAAATTATAATCTTGGACTTCTTGATGGTACGTACAAAAAATATAATTCAGATGGTATTCTTGTGAACGATCGAAACTTCAAAAAAGGAAAACAAAATGGGAATTGTGTGTCGTATTATGAAGATGGTAAAAAAATGCTTGAAGAAAACTGGAAAGAAGGATTAAAAAATGGAACTTTTACATTTTACTTACCAAACGATTCCGTTCAATTTATTGAAAATTATATGGCCGGAATTCCTCATGGAATTTTTGAAGACTACCACAGAAATAGACAGATAAAATCAAAAGTTGAATATAAAAAAGGCATTATTATATTTGAACAATATTGGAATGAATTTGGTCAGGATATAACGAGTGATAAAAAAAAGGAACAAAATAATAAGGAACAATCTGAAGATGGAAAATCAGATCAAAAAAAAACGAACAGAAAGAAATTAAAGGAGGAAAAAGGGAAAGAAGAAGAGAAACTATAAATTCATTTAACCAAAATGAACCCACCCTTGAGCCTTGAGTTCCACAGCGCTTCCTTGTTTATCAATATAATACTTCCCTTCATCTGAGTTTGTAATATGACCAATCAAAGTCATATGAGGATTCCCTTTAATTTTATCGAAATCATTTTGACTGATGGTAAAAAGTAATTCGTAATCCTCTCCTCCATTTAATGCACAAGTGCTTGGATCGATTTCAAATTCTAGAGCTGTTAATGAAGTTTGAGAATCAATTGGAATTTTATCGTCGTATATATTACACCCTACAGAACTGTTTTTGCATATGTGCAATAATTCTGATGCCAGTCCATCCGATATATCAATCATCGAGGTAGGTTGAACATTTAATTCTTTTAAAAATCCAATGACATCAACTCGAGCCTCTGGCCTCATCTGACGTTGTAAAATATAATCCTTCGCATCAAGATCAGGCTGAATTTGCGGATTTTCCTGAAAAATTTGTTTTTCACGCTCCAAAATTTGCAAACCCATGTAAGCCGCACCTAAATCACCTGTGACCACTATTAAATCATTTGCTTTGGCGCCGGATCTATATACAACATCCTCTTTTTTTGCTCTCCCAAGAACTGTAATGCTAATAACTAAACCTGAAAGCGATGATGTCGTATCACCACCAACTATATCAACCTTATAATTTGAACAAGCCATCTTGATTCCATCGTACAATTCTTCAACTGCCTCAACAGAAAATCGATTAGAAAGTGCAACAGATACTGTTATTTGTTCAGCTAAAGCATTCATAGCGCATATATCAGAGACATTTACAGCGACAGCTTTATATCCAACGTACTTTAGTGGTATATACGTTAAGTCAAAATGAATACCTTCAACCAACATATCAGTTGAGACAACTTGTACAAACCCATTACCAATATCAATAACCGCAGCATCATCGCCAATCCCTCTGATACTTGAAGGATTCATTAATGAAATTGAAGATTCTAACTGACTAATTAATCCAAATTCACCGAGCTCATGTATCTCTGTTCGTTTCGCCTCCATTCTTATTTTTTAATAAAACGAAACACCGTTCTTTTTGAGGAATCAATTACATTCATGAAATATACGCCTGGTAACATCTTCTCAACATCAATTTCAAAATGTTTTTCTTGGTTTTTCTTGATTTCTTCAGAATAAATAAGTCTCCCGTTCATGTCAGTTATATTTACTAAATAGTTAGTAATCGGGTTGGAAAACGATACATTTAATATTTTATCTGTCGGATTCGGATACAGATAAATCTCATTTGATATTGGCTCATCCAATCCCACCCAAATACAATCCTCTACAACAATTAGCGCATTCGAAGTATCCGCAGCACAAACACCATTTGCAACAATGTAGTCGTAATTAAATTGGCCGGGAAAATTACCCGTCACGATATTGGAAGACGCCATTATCTGGTTACTTGGATTGTACCAGGTACCTCCCTGATCTGGATCTCCTCCAAGCGCAGCAAATAAATCAAAAGGCTGCCCCTTGCACAATTCTACTAAACTGTCAATTCCCGCATTAGACTCAGCAAATAATTCAACAGTGGCAATGGCCGAGGCGGACTGACAAACATTATTCACTTGATACTGTATGGCGTATTCACCCTCAACGATACTGTCTAAATACAGTATATTTCCTACTATTGCATTTGGATTACTCGGTAAATTCCAAGTTCCTATACTTTGACCAATATTAAGAACAGTTGATAAATCTAAAGTAGTACTTGATTCACAAACTTGAATACTGCCGTTTTCAATGGGTGATCCTGAGCATGCTCCAATACATATCTGATCTAAGTACAAAATCCATCCGTCCAAACCACCTTGTGGAACGTGAAATGCGATGTACGCATTTCCGCTATATGCACTCAAATTGACGCTCGTATCTAAATAAATTACATTTGAAATAGTATCCAAGGAAAGTAAAGTCGTAGTAAAATCTGCCGGTGCATTTCCTGTGGTAGAAATTTTAACTTTTAAATCATTTGGTTCAAATTCACTTATCACACTATAATTAAAGCTTAATAATTCTGACCCAGTCAAAACTAATTGAGGCGAAATTAGCCAATCATCATTATCTCCAGCATTAAAATCGGTATTCAAAGCAGCGCAATTATTCCCGTCAAATTGATTAAACGCTTCATTCATATTCCACGCTGAAAAATCATTATTAAGATTCAAAACCGTCCAACATTGCTCTGAAGCAGAATTACTGTCAAATCCCTCACACCAACCTAAGGCTGTTATACTACCACACGCTGTTACGAAGTTATTTGTTGCTGACCAAGCACTTGTTAATCCACCACATACTGCCTGGTAATAAAAATCATAATTTGTTGTGGCTGCTAATCCAGTAAATGTATAGGATGCCGTATCATTCACAACAATAACGGGCTGATTTGTCAATAAAGTTCCCGTGCCAGGCGTGAATCCTTCTGGACCATATTCAATGTTAAATACACTTGCACTCGAGCAGTTTAAGGCCCAATTAACTGTTGCAGTTGTTTGAGTTGCAGTATAACTCGACATTTGTCCTGCAGATGGACACGCAGGAGGAGCTGCTATTGTTATTTGATAATCTTCTGTTTCACCGAACGTGTATGAAATACAGGGGTCTATTTGATCCCCATCTACAAAGTAGACACCCCTGATTCGAAGACGATGACTTCCCACAGGTGGGGTACAAGCCAAACTTATTACAAAAGAAGATGATGCGTTAATCTGACCCGTTGTAAAACCACTACCTATAGTGCCTACAGTGAAGCCAATGCGCTCTGAAAGACTGAAAAGCCCGTCATCATTATAGTCAATCCAAGCAGCGTATCCCTGGCTTCCCCATTCTCCTGTTGAAATATTCAAGTTATATGAATTAGAAGGTACTAAGGTGGCTGTGTAATTTGGCTGCCCTGTAAAAAAAGTATATGACGGTCCGCCAACAACAAACCCCGTATTGTTTGCCAATGTTGTTCCTTCTATTTCTATATTAGAGATTAAATCACCAGAGTCGGTTCCATTAAAATATAAAGGCGTACAATAACACTGATTGAACGGAGTAATTGTGAGGGAGATAGGTGTTGAATTGGTTGAACTTCCGGAACAGTCCTCAGAGCAATAGAAATAAGTAGGTACTGAAATTGAAGTTGAATAACTTGCTGCATTTGCCCCTACAATAGGTGAATAATTAACACCATCAGTTGATGAATACCACTGATATGTTATTCCAGAACCAAGCATTGGGTTTTGCATGCTCAAGCTAAAATTGGTGTTGGGACAAACTGTATTTCCTGAGGAACTAATTGTATTACCTGGTGCAGGAACACCTGAACAAGGGAAAGCGGCGCTAACATAAGTAATCGTTGTAGTTTCACATGTAGTGGCTGTTCCGCAACTTGCATCTGTATTCCAATGCGCATAGTAAGTTCCGGCAGTTGTGGATGTCCATGTGAGAGGACTAATACCGGAGGTGACCACAGGGCCATTCGGAGTTCCTTCTCTGATTGTAATATAACCGCCATCGACTATGGCACATTCATAAATTGATGCTGCAGCAACATTGTTAATGGTCGAATATTCAGTTTGATAAGAACAAGATGAAATTATAAGTGAACCTGAAGTTGGTGCGTTCACAATTCCATATTCAAACGTATTTGTGCATTGAGCAACATAAAAGAATGAATAAAAAAGAAAGGAAAAAAAGATACCTGATTGCTTTATAATATAGTATTTCATATGAGTCATTTAAAAAGATTAAATGTGGCCTATGGAAAAAATCTATCGGGCTAAAGATACTTATTTTTAATTTCTTAAAAAAAACAGGGATTTTAGTTAATTTAATTTTTAAGAAGTTACACGTTCAAATAATTTGGATTTTCTGACTAAATTTGATAAAATCTATTAATAAAAAAAATTAAACCATGTCTTTTGAATTACCAAAATTAGCGTATGCATACGACGCGTTAGAACCTCACATTGATGCGAAAACTATGGAAATACACCATTCGAAGCATCATCAAGCATACATCTCAAACTTAAATAATGCAATCGCAGGGACAGACTTAGAAGGTAAATCCATCGAAGATATCCTGAAAAATTGCTTGGCTAAACCAGCTGTCAGAAACAATGGCGGTGGATTCTGGAATCACAATTTGTTTTGGGAAATTATGGGTCCCAACAAAGGAGGTCAACCAACGGGTGCTTTGGCTGACGACATCAATGCTACTTTTGGTTCGTTTGATGCATTCAAAGAGAAATTTGCACAAGCAGGAATTACACGTTTTGGTTCTGGATGGGCTTGGTTGTGTGTAACAGATGGAAAATTAGAAATCTGTTCGACTCCAAATCAAGATAATCCATTGATGGGTGAAGGATGCTCGGGAACACCAATCCTTTGCATGGATGTGTGGGAACATGCATATTATCTAAATTATCAAAATAGAAGACCAGATTACGTTCAAGCATTTTTTAATGTTATTAATTGGGACGTAGTTTCTGAAAAATATTCAGCGGCTATGTAAAAAGCAGATATACTTATAAAAAAAGTCGACTTTTTGGTCGACTTTTTTTATGCTTAATAATCTAAACGAATCTATTTTATGGGATTAATCCTTTTGTTTGTGGAATTATCCGCTTTAATCAGTGATCCTTTCGGTCCGACGTTATTTAACTTGACATAATAAATTATATATGGAAATGGTAACCTCGGATCCTTATGCATATCAAAAGGAATATAAACCCGATACGTTCCGCCTTGCTTCAATTTAGGGAAAGCAATTGACCATCCTTCATACATTTGTTGAACATTAAAAACCGGTTCTTTTTTCTCCTTAGATCTTTTAAAACTATTCTCCATCGTATCGCCATAAGGTGTTGTTAGAATAAAATCTATTGCAATATCGGAAGAGTCAGAAGGGGAAGCACCATTACCCTCCTGAATAGTTTCTATTAATAGTTCATTTTCAATCTTTTGAACGTTTTTCTTAACAAGAACACTATCTAACATAACTTTAGTTAAGTCTTCAACTAGTTTTTCATAGAAATTTTTAATTAATAAAGATCGGTCTGCTTTAGTCAACGATAACGGTTTTTTCTGAATTACATCCTTAAATCCCCGTTTAACAAATTCAAGATCTAATTTCTCAATTGCACCAGGTTTATTCCAAATTCTCATAAAATTTTGAGCATTCATTTTTCCAATACAATATGACCCTTGAACAATATATCTATCATTTATTTCTTGTTGACCATTCCCTAAGAAAAGTTGTACGGTTTGAATACAAGCTGAATCAATTTCAAATTCTGTCTTAAGTTCTTTAGAAAACCCTTCGATCACTTTGTTTTGATTAAAATCTTCAGGACTCAGATTTGCTTTATTAAAATAGATTTCCGCTTGATTAACCCCCAATGAATAAGACAATTTTTCTTTTTCACCTTTAAATTTAATTTTATCTACAGTTCCTTTATGATCATCTCCGCAGGATGCCGTAAGTAACAAAACCAGTATGAAAAGAAAAAATTGCTTCATTATTATTTTTTAATTTCAAGTAATTCAACATCAAAAATCAAGGTACTTCCTGGCTGAATTGGACCTCTCTCTCGCGGATTATCCCCATATGCTAACTCACTTGGAATATAAAATTTAAATTTTGAACCAACCGGCATCAACTGTAACCCTTCTGTCCATCCTGCAATTACTTGATCCAACCTGAATTCAGCAGGAGTTCCTCGGTCTACTGAACTATCAAATTTTGTCCCATCAATCAATGTTCCTGTGTAGTGCACTTTCACAGTATTTGAAGCTGAAGGTTTTTTTCCGGCTCCTTGCTTTATCACTTCGTATTGCAACCCTGAAGCAGTAACTTTTACTCCGCTTTTCTTTTTATTTTGTTCTAAGAACTTCAACCCAATTTGCTTTTCACTTTCTTTGAAATCTAGTAACTCAACTTCAAAAATGAGTGCACTTCCTGGCAGAATTGGTCCACCAGTTTGCACATTTCGATCATACGCTAATTCTGTTGGAATGTAAAATTTATATTTTGAACCTTTACTCATCAATTGTAAACCTTCTGTCCACCCTTTAATTACTCGATTTAAAGGAAATTCAACAGGCTTTCCTTGATCTAATGAACTTTCAAATTTTTTGCCATCAATTGTAAATCCAGTATAATGAACCTTTACTGTATTTTCTGCTGTTGGTTTAGCACCGCTTCCTTCCTTAAGAACTTCATATTGTAAGCCCGAAGTAGTCGTTTTAATACCTGTCTTTTGTTTGTTTTTAACTAAAAATGCATCTCCTGCTGCTTTTTCTTTTGCATATATTTTTGACACATCTGGTGAATCAGCAGAGTTTGGCAAGTCATAATTTTGAACCTCTTTAACTTCTCCTGAAGAACATGCAACGAAGAATAGAACTGCCGGAAACAAATAGAATATACTTTTCATGATTCTAATTTTTTTACAAAATTAGCTATTATTTCTATTCAACATTTTGTAGAACGAACAATTAACAACCTTTAAAGGATAACTTATTAGAGAAATTAAAAAAATCCTTCTCCTTCACCCTAATTTTGTTAAAACAGTAGTTCATAATGAAATTACCTAGAGAATACTCATTGGCAGAAATTTGCGAGCTTATTTCTTGTTCTTACATTGGAAGTCCTGAACACAAAATAACGGGAATCAATGAAATTCATAAGGTGGAACATGGTGATATTTTGTTTGTCGACCATCCGAAATACTACGATAAAGCTCTACATTCAGCCGCTACAACCATAATTATCAATAAAGAAGTTACTTGTCCGGAGGGAAAAGCACTTATTATTTCCCAAACCCCTTTTGATGAATTTAATCGATTGACTCGCTATTTCATGCCTGAGAGAGATCCGTACAATTCTATCAATCAAAATATTCATTCTTCGACGGTAATTTTTCCAAATGTATTTTTGGGCTCGAATGTGTCGATTGGAGAAAATTGTAAAATCATGGCTGGGGCAGTAATTGGAGACAACACAATTATTGAAAATAATGTAATCATCGGTCCAAATACGGTGCTTGGTCATTCTGCATTTTACTACAAAAAAAAGGAAGCGGGATATGATCGCATGCATACATGCGGTGGTGTGTACATCGAATCTGATGTAGAAATTGGAGCTTTGTGCACAATAGATGCTGGAGTAACAGGAATGACGTATATTGGCAAAGGAACAAAAATCGATAACCAAGTACATATCGGTCACGATACACAAATTGGTGAGCACTGTTTAATGGCAGCTGGGGTTGGTATTGCGGGCTGTGTAATTATTAAAAACCACGTTACTCTGTGGGGCCAAGCCGGTTGTGCTAGCAATATTACAATTGAAGATAATGTTACTGTTTATGCTCAATCCGGGATAGGGAAAAATCTTGAGGCAGGTAAAACCTATTTTGGAAGTCCCTGTGAAGATGCTAAAGAAAAATTTCGTGAAATACTAGCATTGAAAAAACTACCCGGAATAATAGATAAGTTGTCTCATGATTGAGAAAAAAATTCAACTATTGGAACAACAGAATCAACTGAAAGAGATTCAGCTCAATTCCCTTCTTGAAATAACTAAAGAAATTAATGAAAATGGACCTGTAGATCAGCTGATACGAATTTTCACTTTTATTCTCAAGGAACAACTTGGTTTCTCTAAAATTGTTTTTATTCAGAAACAAGATTCGTGGAATACACTCATCAAAATTGGAATTAAAGGAAAAATCCCTCAAAATGAGTTATCAAAATCACTGATTCGATTCAAAGAAATTACCATGTTAGCCTCGTCAAATTCTGAGTTTTTAAATGAGTTTCAGGCAGTCGTTCCCGTTATCCATGAAGAGAAACCTCTTTCATACCTCTTAATTTCAAAATCAACAATTTCATCAATTCAAAATAGTGATTCTCTTAACCTCCAATTTATTCAAACCATATCAAACATTATTTCTGTTGCTATTGAAAATAAATCCTTAGCCAAAAAAAGTTTAGTCCAGGAACGTATTAACAAGGAGTTGGAAGTGGCAAGAGAAATGCAAAAATTACTTTTCCCAACCGAATTACCCACAAATAAAAAACTAGATATTTCAGCAAGGTATATCCCACGTCATGCAATTGGTGGCGATTATTACGACTTCATTCCTCTAGGAGATGAAGAATATATAATGTGTATTGCAGACGTTTCAGGTAAAGGAATTTCGGCAGCCCTACTAATGGCAAATTTTCAAGCTACAATTCGGACTGTTTTGAAATATCAAAACTTTGAATTACCCTTCCTCATGGAAGAATTAAACAAAAAAGTAGTTCTTGCCACACACGGCGAAAAATTTATAACATTTTTTATTGCACACTATAACGGCTTTTCAAGGGAATTGAAGTATGTAAATGCGGGGCACAACCACCCAATTTTGTATGAAAATAAAAATATTTTGATGCTAGAAAGTGGTTGTACAGGTTTAGGAATGCTTGATGAACTTCCAACAGTAAAAGTTGGGAATTTAAAAATTACACCCAACTCAAGCTTAATACTCTACACCGATGGAATTGTAGAGTTAGAAAATGAGGAAGGAGAACAATTTGGGCTTGAACGGTTAATACAAAATGTTGAGACATACTCTAATCTATCAATGGAAGACATGAATTCTATTGTTTTCTCAAAACTAGAGGAATGGAAAGGGAAACAAAAATATGACGATGATACTGCGATTTTCAGCTGTAAATTTTTTTAACATCCGAACCAATAGAAACTAAAATACATTTTATTTTTTTTGACTTTTCGGCTTGTCAAGTTTCAGTCTCAACGAAATAATGTGCGAATACAAGGCAACTGAAGCATCTCCTATATCGGTGAATGCATAGTCTAGATAAAAGCCTTTGATCGCGATACCAAGCCCAATATTAGGCTGAAGATTGAACCTTTTTGTATTATTCAACTCATTCGTATATTGTAAATTGGTAATACCTGCTCTTACGTTGACAAGATCTTTATAAGCAATTTGAATACCGGCATGAGGATCAATCGAAAAAGGATTTGCACTTATTACCGTATTTCTTCGGCCATCAGTGGTAATATCAAAATCTATTTCACCACCCGCGGTAAATCCTTTTTTAGAAATAGGGAAATTACCTGCAACACCAAGTATCATTTTTGGCAAGGTTAATTCCAAACCATTTTTAGGAATCTCATTTCCCGTGTTCAGAAACACATTTTTAATATCTTCATCTAATGAAAATGTCCATGCATTGAAGGTAGAGGTTGCATCTCTTAAAATTGCACCGAGCTTCCATTGAGAATTTACTTGGTATTGCCAACCAGCATCTATTCCAAACCCCCACGAACGAGCAAATTTACCAACCTGACGATAAACTATTTTTGACGTTGCACCTAGTGTCATTCCTTTTATTGGTAGTTTTCGAGCATAGGAAAACAGAAATGCATAATCTCCCGCTGAAAATGATGAAACATTATCATAGTTAATATTCCCGCTGTTATCAATGAGTTGCGTTGTGTTCGGAATGTCGTCTACTCCAAAACGAATAGCTGTAAAACCTAGAGCACTTTTATCATTTATCACATGGGCAATACTTAATTGATCATATTTTGCAATTCCAGCAAAATACTCGGCGTGCATAAAATTAACCTCCAACCACTTATTAACGCCTATCAATCCGGCAGGATTCCAATACGAAGCACTGGCACCTGATGTCTGAGCCACAAAAGCATTTCCCATTCCTAAAGCATCAGCTCCCACACCAATTGCTAAAAATTCATTGGAATATTTCGGTGCGATTGTATTTTCTTGCCCCTTTGCAATAAAAAAATAGAAAGGAAGAAGAAGTATGATTACTTTAAATCTCATTTAGAAAGTTTTACCTACAATAACATACCGATTTTTAAAAAATTGTGTACTTTTCCAATCAATTGTAAATTTAAATCAAAATTGCGTATTTGATCTCCCCCCATGAAGATTTTAAAACATTCTCTTTTCAATTTACCAAACATAATGACAGCATCAAATTTCATTTGTGGCATAGGAAGTGTTATTTGTTGCTTCGCCGGAAGAATAGATTTTGCTATACTACTGGTTTTTTTAGCAATGGTTTTTGACTTTTTGGATGGGTTTTTGGCTCGATTACTTTCTATTTCAAATAACCTTGGCAAACAACTCGATACCTTAGCCGATGTTGTCTCATTTGGTTTAGCCCCAGGAATTATTATGATGCTCATGATTGTCACATATATTCAAGGAAAACAGACCATTTTTTTAACTGATTTGAATGCCGTATCCTTTATTCACTATCAAGTAATAAGTTGGTTAAATGCTGTTTTTCATGAAATTCCAAATGACTTTGATGCATCGATTAAATATTTACCTTTTTGTGCATTAATGATCCCATTTTTTTCATTGTTTCGACTTGCAAAGTTTAACATCGACGAAAGGCAAACAGATAAATTTATAGGTATTCCTACGCCCTTGAATACCCTGTTTTTTCTATTTTTCCCTATAAGCTTTATACTCAATTTTGAGAATTGGGGTGAAACTTTCACTTCATGGTATTACTTTTTGTTCAACCCCTATTTTGTCTCTGCCTTGTGCATAGTCTTCCCTACTTTGCTCTTGGCAGAGATACCTTTAATGGCCATGAAATTCAAACATTTTCGATGGGAGGGCAACCAATTTAAATATATACTGTTGATAAGTTCTGCTATTTCAATACCTTTTTTTATTGTTTGGTCGATTCCAATAATTGTACTTTTGTATTTGAGTTTATCGATAGTTGAAAACCTTGAACCCTTAAAACCAAATCATGAAGTTTAAAGCCGAGATTGATATAATGCCTCTAGATGCTCTTTTAGATCCTCAAGGTAAAGCAGTAAGTAATTCAATGACAAACATAGGGCTTCCAGAAATTGAAGGTGTTCGAATTGGAAAACACATTCGTCTATTTATTGAGGCTGAAAATCAGGCTGTTGCCGAAGAAAAAGTTGATGTCGCTTGTAAGAAATTATTAGCGAATCAAATCATGGAAAGTTATAAATTTGTAGTAACACCAGCCTAAAACACTATGTTTGGGAATCAAATTTTAGGTTCCGTTTCTTACCAAGGTATTCGTCATTTCTCATCCTTTGATCCGACGAAAAATCGTGAAAACTCAGAGCATTTCTTGTGTGCGTCAGATGAGGAAATAGAAATAGCACTTCAATCTGCTTCAATATCTTTTGATTCCTTTGCTCAATCAACTCCACAAAAGAGAAGTCTACTTCTACTACAAATTGTTGCTGAATTAATTGAAATTCAAGAAAATATAAAACACATTTATTGCAAAGAAAGCGGGCTTTCAACAGATAGATTTTTTATTGAATTCAATAGAACAATCAATCAACTACGTTTATTCGCATCATTCCTCACAAACTCCTATTTGGAAATTCAATCAGAAACACCAGAAAACACAGACTTATCACTACCTAAATTGATAAAAAAAAGAATCGGAATTGGACCTGTTTTGGTTTTTGGGGCAAGTAACTTTCCCTTAGCTTATTCAACTATTGGTGGTGATACGGTATCAGCCTTGGCTGCTGGATGTCCTGTAATTGTAAAAGCCCACCCTTTTCAACCAGAGACGAGTTATTTGGTTGGAAATGCTATTCAAAAAGCAATTTCCAAAACAGATTTTCATCCAGGAATTTTTTCACAACTCTTTGATGATAGCTACGATTTAGCCAAAATACTCATTCAAGATTCAAGAGTTAAGGCGGTAGGATTTACAGGGAGTTTTTCAGGAGGTAACGCATTGTTGGAATTAATTAACAAACGAGAAGAACCTATACCTCTTTTTGCAGAAATGGGAAGTAGCAATCCAGTTTTTATCTTTCCGGAGCTTTTGAAGGAAAAATTAGATAAATGGTCAACGATATTTGCAAAATCAATAACCAATGATGCAGGACAATTTTGTACGAAACCAGGTATTTTCTTTGTGCCAACAAATTCAGATGGACGTGAATTTGTGGATTTACTAACAAAGAAAGTACTCGAAGAACCTTCATTTACAATGCTGCATCCTAAAATTTTTAATGCATTTGAAGCAAAAAAACGAGAGCGCCTCGAGGAATGTTCTGGGGAATTAATTGAAAAGAAAGGAGACCTAGTTCCTTGCATGGCAAAACAAGCTATCCTTATTTCATCTATCGAAAGTTTTTTAAATTCAAAATCACTACAAAAGGAAGTATTCGGGCCTTTTGCATTAATTCTATATTATTCAACTAAAGCTGAGTTAGCTTCAGCCATAGATCATTTAGATGGTCAATTAACAGCTTCAATACTTTTATCAGATGAAGAATTTGTTAATAATCAAGACTTAATTTTTAAACTCTCCCAAAAAGTTGGAAGAATAATTAAAAATGGAGTACCAACAGGAGTTCGAGTTTGTGATAACATGCATCATGGTGGTCCATTCCCAGCAACTACAGATTCTAGATTTACTGCAGTTGGAACTGATAGTATCCATCGATTTACTAGAAGTGTAGTGTTTCAAAATTGAAATAACTTTCTGCAAACTTATTTTAGGACGATCCAAATAGTCATCCCCTCAGACGGAGTTTGATACTCGTCAGAGTCGTCAGACCTTAATCCCCCTTCAAAGGGGGAAACTCATCCTCCCTTGAGGGAGGACAAAGGAGGGTGACTTTTATTTTCATTGAATTGAAGATTAGATATATTATTTTGATTTAAATTTATTGTGTCATCTCCTCAGACGGAGTTTGATACTCGTCAGAGTCATCCCCCTTAATCCCCCTTCGAAGGGGGAAACTCATCCTCCTCAAGAAGGGAAAACAATAGACTTCTCTAACGGAATTTGACTCTCTGTCTTGTCACCTCCCTTGGTCCCTCCTCAAGGAGGGAAAGCAACGAGCTTCCTCCCTCGAGGGAGGATGGAGGTGGGTGAATTATTACATTGCATTTAAAAATAAAATTCAGTATATTTAGTATATGTACTCAAATAATCATTACAACAAAAACCTAAAAGACTTTGCGAGAGAATTAAGAACGTCAACAGTATCAAAAGCAGAAAAACACATATGGAAAGCTATTCTTTCAAGAAAGCAAACTGGTGAGCGCTTCTTAAGACAAAGACCTATTGATAATTTTATCGTTGATTTTTTTGCGCCGGACCTAGGTCTAATAATAGAAGTAGATGGTTCATCTCATTTCAATAAAGGTGAGTATGATTTGTATCGTCAAGAGAAACTAGAAAGTTTTGGGTATACATTTTTAAGATTTCATGAAGGAGAAGTTCTTCAAAATATTGGAGCTGTGAAAGGAAGAATTGATTATGCAATTTTTTGTTTGAGACAAGCAAGTTAAAGATTGATGAATGAGGTTATTAATTTAACGGTCAACCTTTTTTAGGCATTAACATCACTCGTCAGAGTCATCCCCCTTAATCCCCCTTCGAAGGGGGAAACTCATCCTCCCTTGAGAAGAAAAAGCACTGCTTTTGAAGACCAAACGATAGTGCCGGGAAATTAAGGAGGGTGACTTTTATTTTGATTGAATTGAAGATTAGCTATATTATTTTGATTTAAATTTATTGTGTCATCCCCTCAGACAGAGTTTGATACTCGTCAGAGTCATCCCCCTTAATCCCCCTTCGAAGGGGGAAACTCTCCCTCCTCAAGGAGGGAAGACAAAGAAAAAAGCCGGCTTTAGGCCGGCTTTAAAAAACTTTAAGACATTTTTTCTAGAAATTCCAGACATCGTGCTCAAAGGTACGAATAGTATTCTTAACCTTTTC
>Ga0194115_10002778_pt1 | contig 20459 bp, 20 predicted proteins | sample TA2MahsurfametaG_3_FD_148656 | JGI IMG/M metagenome (GOLD analysis project Ga0194115, IMG submission 148656) | Freshwater microbial communities from Lake Tanganyika, Tanzania - TA2015002 Mahale S4 surface | ecosystem: Environmental > Aquatic > Freshwater > Lake | place: Tanzania: Lake... | reverse complement strand
AGAACCCGAATTTACACCTCTTCTTCGAACAGAAAAACAAGATGAATACCATAGTGGGGGACGTTAGGGGTCATTACGACGTGTATGACTCGTGACTTGTGACCTACACCAGTTCGCAAAATTCCGGATCTTTCGTATGTTCCTCGTACGGTGTGCCGACGTCATCAACTCCCAGCTGGCATGTTCGGTTTTTTCAACGAATTGGTGGTTGTTCGTTGTTCGGGATCTTCGAAAAACGGAACATCGGGCAAGAAAACGAAAAAAGGATGACATTGGCACCAGATGGTCGATGGATGATGCGGGGTGTAGTGTCATTGTACTCAGACGTCAACCAATTTGTCTCGACCAAGCAATCATCATTACACATTCTACTCTTACGCATTCAGACCACGGTGACTCATAACAATCATCGCAATGCCTGTCGCCGATATTCGAGTGCCAGTCCAGTTAGTTCTGGCTGGAGTTATGGTGATGACGTTTATTTTTCCGTCATTCCATGTCGTGACTGCCTTTCCACTTCCTCATCCTTCGAGATGTCATCACACAGGTGGTACTAATTCAATGCCATCGTCAATACCGTCAACGACCAGCTCCACGTCTCTCTTTCTGTATAACAACTTGAAAATTCCTATCCTCGATTTATTGGATGAGACTTCATTAAAGATCGAAGGTGCCTCTGGCAACAAGAAGAGACAGTCCACGAAGGATACTTCGGAAGATGATTCGTCATTCGGGGGAATCATACCTCTACCATCCTCACATTTGCCAGATGAACTTGCGACGCCCTTTGTATATGGAATGCACATTGATCGACCAGTTCACAAAATTTTGTTACAGGATGCCACAGCCTTGTCGGCAACGACGACGACAATACGTGCAGATGCTGGAACAGACCAGCCGGGAGCCATGTATGGTCATTTGGTGTGGAAACCTAACATGGGCTCTAATTCATTGGTCGGGGCTATTGGATGTACAGGACAAATATTAGTCGACGCACCGACTACTGAGGCTGTATCATCGACCGTCGCTCTGGACTTGGACAAGGCTATGTCGTCGTCATCATCTTCGGCATCGTCGTCAGAAACACCTTCTAGAATGGTCTTGTGTCGGGGAGGATTTCGTTTCATCATCAAGGAGGTTATTCAGTCGATTCCATATCCTATCGCTCTTGTTGATGAAATTCAAGATGATGACGAAATGGATGATAGTGATATGTTTGCCTCCGTCGTGGTCTCAAAAGGAAGTCAGAATGTGGACGATGACGACGATGATGATGACGACGACGATGACGATGATGATGACGCGTCCATGTACTATTCTTCCATGTCTGGGCAAGAGTTGCTCCAAAAGACGATGAGAGGAATACAGACTATCATCTCACAAAAGATAGCAGAATCGATGGCAAAACAATTGAGTCCGCTGGAAAAGCAGATCCTAGAAAGTAGCGGAGTGAAAGTCGACCCCAACGCAATGGAACAGGCCCGTGTTGAGGAAATGGCAGCAGTCTTCGATGTCTTCCAGGAAGCTCTTGTCGATGATATATCCCCAAATGACCGGAAATTTGCAGTCGCGATGATGGCCACCGAACTTGCTGACATGGACAACAGTGTTCGACAACAGGTTCTAATAACACGAGATGCGTTGGAACGTCTTCGAATCGTTTTGAGGGAGATAGATGACATGGTAGCCATGGCCAAGGCAAGGAAGTTGGCGAATCAAATTACTGGAAAATTGGATGATGATGAACGTGATCTAAAGGTCGGGCAACCCCAATTACCACCTTGGGCGAAGAGTATCGTTAAGGGGACGAAGGTAGATTACTTTTGGAATGAAGAATATGGTTGGTGTGCAGCGGAAATTATTTCTGATCCTGTAACAGTCGTCGATGAGATTCTTTTGACGGTACGATTTGAAGATGGAGAGGTCCATACATTACCCCTAAGTGCAGAAGATAAAGTTCGATGGCGACCACAACAAAAATAAAAGAAATCGTATCACGACACCGCCGTGGATTAACAAGTGTAGGTGTTTTCTTGGTGTACTACAGCAGTTCTCTTCCTTCTTATTGGATCTAGTAATAGTACCGGATCAAGAGACGATGAAGGAATATGGAACGCGTATCGGTCGTGAATGGTATCGAATCGGGATCGACCTTGCATGTTGAGAAACAGGAACAAGGTCAAAGTATAGAGACTGATGACCATGCCTATCGATAAATTTCCACTCCTCTGTACCATCATCCTGCTTATGATTCTCCAACGTGAATATTTGGGTTGAAGGGGTTTCTTCCCATGGCATATCAGGATGCTCGACATGATGAACCCACAAAGTTGTTGCGGTCGGTTTCTTCGCTCTAGAATCCTCCGATCCCTACTCCATGTAGTCATACTGGTCAAACGTAGCCCCGAAATTGTCGTCAGGAACTAATAAATTGTTTGTGCGCAAATTGAATGAACAGGTTTTCGGGTAGCCGAAAATTTCCCTGATGCCAACAAGCAGCACATGACTCGTAACTGAAGATCTTCATCATCTTGTGTCCTATCACAGACAACATTGCCACTCACCATCCCTAAAGGGAAATCCGACCCTAAAGGGAAATCCGACACTATCCAAGGGTACGTCGCTTACGTTAGGAAAGCGCCTACCATGGAGAATACTAAGCTAGAGGAAGAAGGAGAGAATTCTGATTGTGTCCGGGAGGACACCCAGAAGAAGGCCTACAGAAAACGAGACGAGGACGACGATGACGATGATGACTACCGTCAATCAAGACAACGGAAGAAGAAAAAAAAGAAATCAAGTCAAAAACGAAAGTATGATTCTGATGATAGTGAAAGTGATGCAGATTCCTCTGAATCCTCTACTAGTAGTAGCAGTTCACAGTCCAGAAGACGAAGGAAGAAAAAGAAGAAGAAAAGAAAAGAGAAATCCAGTCGGAGGAAATATAGTGACGATTCGGACTCTTCTTCGGAAGATGACCGTAGACAGAAGAAGAGTAAGAAAAAAAAGAATGGAAAGAAAAAAAGTGAAAGGAAGGACGATGAACCTACATCACGACGAAGCGTTATAACGGGGAAGAAACTGAAGTTACACGTTGAAAAGACGGAGGAAGATCTCGCACAGGAAGAGGCGAGAAAGAATCTACTTCAATTCATGAATTCTTCCTACAAGTAGACTTAACGTATGCAGGTAATCTACTGACAAGCCCAGTGGATTCATGCCCCTCTTTTCTACGGTGTTTCAGTTACTGCCTATACGCTACTGTCGTTCAACGCTACACAAGTCACAGCGTTCTGATGTCCGTTATATTGTCGGACCACCTCGGAGGTACGAAGATTCCATAATCGAGCGGTGGAATCACTGGAAGCTGTTACTACGTAACTTGAGTCGGCACAAAAGGCGGCGTCCCATACCCACTTCGTATGGTCCCGGAGGTCATGAGAGAGTTCCCACGTGGTCGTATCCCATAGCTTCGCGGTCCCATCCGATCCTGTCGTACATAAATGACGTCCATTGGGTGCTAGGACGGCATGTAAACAAAATGATCCAGCCTGAGGATGGGCACGGAATTTCGTCAGTGGTGCACCTTCGTATTCTGTATTGGCGGGATTCCAGACGTATACAGTCCCATGATTCGAAACTGCGACCATCGTCCTAGCATCTTCTGTAATATCGACTGCCTGTATGGCACGGCCTGTCTGACCTTCTCCTGGTTTCATCTGATGAAGGAGTCCTTGAGTCTTCGGTGTTGAGGAACTCATACTACTTCCATTGTGATTCCCTGATCCACTTAAATCCCATACCTTTACTTCACCATTCGCATCACCGGAAATGATTTCATCTCGATCAACCCGTAAAGCGACACTCCTAACGGGAGCCTTTGCATCAAAACTTCGTGAATATGTCGGATTGCGAAGATCCCATAGTTTGATAGTCCCGTCTTCGGAACCGCTGAAAAGATATCTACCATCACGTTGGAATCCAAATGAGGTGATACTGGAGGTATGTCCGACTAGGGTTAGGACTGGCTGCTGGTGCTCTTCGTTCGAAATTTCATAGAGACGGATTTCAGGATTCCCACCTGCCGCCAAAAAATGTTTATCGGGTGTAATCTCGAGCTTATTTACCTGACTGCCAGGGTGTTTCAGAATACGAGAACAAATCCCTGATGGTGCTTCCCAGAATCGTATCTTATGATCATATCCCGCAGTTGCCAGAATTACTGACATTTACAGGTTCGTTTTGTTGTTGGGGTGGAGTCGTCAGAGGGCGAAGAAGGTTGATCTATCCGGTTTACGTTTGACGTTGGCTTGCGGATCAAATCAACTGGACTGTTTTGGGACCTTCGTTGGGAAGAAAAGCCAACGAACAGAAGATGTTTAGGAACCCAGGGGCCCCTAAAGTTTTTTCCCCGAGATGTTTTCCCCGTAAAGCAACAACTGCGGTGTTTCCACGATCGGTCGATCGAGTCACTCGAGAAAATCGGGCGTTGCTTGTTGACCATGCAATTATGAACAAATTCTTTGGTTTTGATGTCAGGTCACGGATGACGCACTTTTTCACGTTCTTCCACAAAGGGGCGGAGCTACGGGCACTCCACCTCACATGATCCGATCGGCTGAGTAACAGGATAAAGGCTTGGGATCGGTACCTTGTGTGGATAGTCTCCCTCCTCAGCTCACTATCTACCTTGTCTTGCGGAGAAGCCGCTGTTGACTTGAAATGAAGTTTACTTTCAGACTAGCAATTTGCCTGATATCCTGTGGGGTCCCTTCCTCATCTTTCAGTCCAGCGAACAAACCTTTTGGTGCGCCGCTAAGGTCGACGACTTCATCACTCAAATCATCATACTACCTGATCGATGCCTCCGACTCGGGTCCCAATGGAGCTCCAGTCCATACATTAACAATTTTCTCCTTGCCAGGAGATCATTTGGCAGAGAAGGAGCCCATCGTTTTGCAGACGGGAAAAATTGGTCGACAAGCTGCTGGAGCGGTCACCTTGACTCGTGGAGATACAGTCGTATACGCGACTGCCTCTCGTGAGGAAGAAGCAAAGGAAGGACTTGATTTTTTGCCCTTGAGTGTAGAACACCAAGAACGATTCAGTGCCGTCGGTATGACCTCTGGGGGATACAACAAACGCGATGGCCGTCCTGCCGAACATGAAATTTTAACTTGTCGCTTGATTGATCGACCGATTCGTCCACTGATTGCAGAGGGATGGAGACACGAAACCCAGCTACTGTCGTGGGTCCTCAGTTACGATGGACTTCGCTCTTGCGACCCATTGGCTATTGTCGCCTCGTCGGCTGCTCTGTACCTGAGTGATATTCCATTAGCAAAGGCCGTCGCCGGTGTGATGGTAGGATATGATGCCGAGACTGATAAATTGCTATTGAACCCTACACACGCCGAAATGTCCAACTCTACCCTTCAGCTTATTGTTGCCGGGACGAAGGATGCCGTTTTGATGATCGAAGGGGCTGCCGAGTTTTTGCCTGAATCGACGATGGTGCGAGCGGTCAAATTTGGCCATGACGCTATCAAGGCTATCTGCGTTGCGGTCGAGGAGCTCGGCGAGGCGATGGGAGTGCAAAAGAAGACAGATACCCTAGTCTTGCCTCATCCAGGGTTGCAAGAACGTGTCAATGCTCTCATGACTGAGAAGGTCGACAAAATGTACGAAGGTGGAGGAACCAAGACAACGCAAGGTCCCATTATGAAGGCACTTAAGGCTGAGCTTATAGAGACGCTAAAGAAAGAAGATGGAAGTGATGCGGAATACAGTAGCAACGATATTGCAAATGCTTTCAAGGACCTATTGTGCCGTCGAATGTTTGTCCGTGCCAAGGAGACTGGTAAGCGATGTGATGGCCGTGAACTCGAAGAGATTCGCCATCTGAGTATGGAAACTGGGTTCTTGCCCCGTACACATGGATCGGCTCTCTTCACTCGTGGAGAGACTCAAGTGCTCGCCACAGCTACTCTCGGAGATTCAGGAATGAGACAGAAGATCGACAAAATCGATGGTACGGAAGAAAAGCGATTTTATCTTCAATACACATTTCCACCGAGTTGTGTTGGAGAGACCGGAAGGGTTGGAGCACCTGGTCGTCGCGAAGTTGGGCATGGTAATCTGGCGGAACGGTGAGTTTCATTTCCGACACATCGTTGAATTTACTCCAGCGTCTAACCAGCGAATCTCTTTGTAAGTGCTCTTATTCCTTGTCTTCCCTCCGAAAAGGACTTCCCCTATACTGTCCGCGTTGAATCACTTGTAACCGAATCTCATGGATCATCGTCGATGGCCAGTGTATGTGGAGGTTGCCTGGCTTTGATGGATGCTGGAGTCCCGATCAAGAGCCCTATCGCTGGGATCGCCATGGGTATGCTGCTTGGGGACAAAGGAGGCGTTTCGGATGACAATGCTGTCATTCTGTCTGACATTCTGGGAACCGAGGATGCTCTCGGGACCATGGATTTCAAAGTCGCCGGGGATCGTACCGGGATTTCTACTTTTCAGCTTGACATCAAGTGCGAAGGATTGTCCCTCGAGACCATGGAAAAAGCGCTTGAACAAGCTCGCAAGGGACGTATTCACATTCTGGATGCCATGGAAAAAGTAATTCCACGTCCTCGAGAAACACTTCCGGCTACTGTTCCCAAGCTAGCGACCTTCACAGTGTCTCCTGACTCGATTGGGAAGATAATTGGTCCTGGAGGCAAGCAGATCCGCGCAATTATTGAAGATTACGGCCTAGAAAATATGAATGTGGACGATGATGGAAATGTGCAGATATCGTCATTTTCGGCAGAACAGCTCAAGGACGCAGAAGAAGCCGTCAAGAACTTGGTTTCCTCGGGGCCGAAAGGCCGCGGTGGCGGGAAGAAGGAAGATCGCCCTGCCTACTTAGGCCCCGAACCAGTTATCGGGGAAATCTACACCGGGAAAGTAACGGGTGTTCATCAGTTTGGCGTATTTTTGGAGTTCATGCCAGGTGCCGAAGATGGAAGTTCTCCTGGATTAGAAGGTCTGTGTCATGTGTCAGAATTGGCCCGTGAAAGAGTCCGAAATTGTGAAGGATTTATGAAGAGTATGGGCGTTACTGAACTTCAAGTTCAGTACATGGGTATCCGAAATGATGGGAAACACCAGCTGAGCCGAAAGGCAGTCCTTGACGGCAAGAATAGCAACGGCAACCCCACCAATGGTGAAGCCTCTCCTCGATCAACTCCACCACAGATGTCCGAAGAAGAGCTAGACGTGATCGTCAGCGCTATTGAGGGAGTAGATGGTTAAGTGATAGCCAGAAGTAATGTTTTGGTCTAGAATGATGCGTCTCTCACTGGTGCCCAGAGATAGGGATTCAGGGACGGCGGTGCCTTGTATATCGTTATGATTCCTCTTGATCCTAGATACTGCAGAAGAACAATTTCCGCATTTCTCGGTCGATGATGTTGAGGGGGAACTGTTTTGGGGAAAGCGCACAGATATCCCCAAAAGTCACCATTCGCAACCGGACGAAAGGCATACGCGAAAAAGCCAAAAAAAGAGAGCCGTGCCTCATGCATTAATGCCTTCAAAACACTAACGCAACAAACCCTTCTCATTGCTGAGTGGGTTACGGTAGCAACCAATCTTTGTCATTCGTTCATTATCACCCAGAGTCTCACTTTCTCACGAGCTGAGAATTGTGTCATTATGAGGGTGTTGGCGCCAGTCGTGGCTACCGCTGCCATCTGGCTTTGTAGTTGTCTGTATGGCGTAAACGGTTATCCTATGATTTTTGAGATCGACGAGCAGTCGGAACGAGTAAGTTGATGTACCTTTGTGAAACTGTGCTGCATATATCATTCTGTGTAGGGTCCATTCCTGATCGATTGTCCTTGTCTGGGAAATTCTCGTTAGTGTGTCCGATTGACTATCCCCCAGGATGACGATGCGAATGTCGTCATGTTGGCAATACCTGGTCTAGCAGCAGAACAAGATGAGGAAAACCCTGACTGGCCGACAGAACAGAGAGAAATGGAGGAATATTATGTATTACAAATGACAGAAATGGAGAAGTATCGTACACGATCGGCATTACCTCGCAAGTTTCCCAACGCGCCACCCGAACGGATTACGAAACTCATGGACAAATTCATCAACGATAAGCAAGGTGGTGAACTCAAGGCCGGGTGTAAAATCACCATTACGAATCCCATGTCGACGTCGGTCCGTAGTATGGAATCCTTTTGGTTCAATCCTGTAGTTTTGAATCATCTTCGAAAGTCGTTAAAGGGTCGTGATGAGGTACGGAACAGTTATCCGTTGGAGGGATATGAATTCTGTTTCGAGAATTCCAATGAGGATGCTCCTATCCAAATCATTCTAGAATCGGTGTTACTCAGTGATCCACACCCGAGTGAAGGGAAGAGTGGTGATAAGGCAGTCTTTGATGCGTCTCATTTATCCCCCCTGGGGGAGAAATTAGAAGCTAGTATCGAATCGGCAGATAGAGTATTGAAGGAGATGAAATACATGGAAGGCAGAGAACGTCGGATGCGTCAAACATCGGATAGTATCAACTCTCGGGTCCGATACTTTTCCTATGTTTCTGTAACTGTCTTGTTGGTGGTAACGTACGTACAGGTGACGTATTTGAAACGATATTTTCGTAAGAAGAAACTGTTATAATCTTGAAAACAAACGTATCGATTGGTATCAAGGGAAAACCGTTGGGTCCAGACAGTGGTTGTTGAGAAGGTATGGCATTAACTCTGAATGGGTGTAGAAAAAATTAGAGATCAATGGCTTTCTACAGAGAATGAATAGATATGGACATTAGGGTCCGTTGGATTTCCTTTTGAACCGCCTGAATTCAATCATCTATCCTACTAGTCTAGATCAAAAGACATTCAGCAAGATTGTTACCAACTGATTACGGGACCTGTACGGATATGGAAGGCTCAATTCCTGTTCAATCTCTAGGGCAGACTTGGCACCACATACTTGAGGACTACATACATAGTGCGTGGTTAGTGGTTATGTAGATGAAATCAAGCATACCTAAGAATAGTACCCTTGGTCTTTCCATGACCGTCTGAGATTCCGCTCTTGGATGCAGGTACTCTACTATGATTCAGAATCGGAACTCATGATACGGTATGGACTAGAATAGCAGGGTATTTCACGAGGGGAGATAGTCAACCCAAGACTGGAGATGGGATAGGTCGAGAAGAGCGCGAAAAGGAACAATCTATAGCCTATATTGGGTTCGACGAATGCGGGAATCCATAGCAAAACGACAAACCAAAAAAGAGAGAGAAAAATGATCACACAGACGATGAATCATCAAAGTATGACGAAACCACGATCAGAACGAAGAAGACAGAATATTAGGCGAGACATTGACGTAATAGAATACGTCACTCACTTTACTATAGGGGACTTCGTTTGTGAGCATGAATCGAATGCTCCCAGTCATGAATGAGGTCAAGGAAACGACTTCCACTCTCATATCCCACGCAACTAACTTTTCCCACGCAACAGTAACTAACTTGTATCACCTGATACGTACGGACTCCTATCACACAACATGCTGTCTGGTCAAGCGGTGTCGTATCTTTTCATAATCGTCCGAAGAAGCAGATGCATTTCACCGTCCCAAGAAGATGACTGTGACTCCGGGTTAGTCATAGTAGTCGACCAGAGAGAAAGTGACTCTTGTCCGACGCGCCGGACGGGCTGCCCACCCATTGGATCAAACGCATATGAAATGGAGGTCCGCCCCTTCATGACTTGTACGGTGAGTTTGGATATGTTTATTAGTTGGTTCACCTTTTGGAGGAAAAGGGGGACGAAGGAGAAATACATCAGCAAGCACAAGCCGAGTAGCAATCGTACCGACGCTTGTGCCGCTACGGTAACAGAATGGCATACCAGTGTCCGTGGAGCGTCATTTGTGCTAGTTTTCGTCGGAGACACTGGACTGTCATTTGATCCGAAAGACCCTTCGCCTTGCCTTGTCCTGGCTTGTCTTTCCCATTGAGTTCATGAGAATGCAAGTCGTTCGATTGTTGCTTACCCTTTCGTGGGTCTGGTGTGCTTCTGCCGCCACGGCGCCCAAGAAGGTTGTAAAGAAGGTCAAAGCGAAGGATATGCCTAAGCCTGGTCCTCGTACTGTTCTGGCGACGCAACAGCAGCTGAACGAAAAGACCTACGAGAAACTGGCTCATCAACAACGGTTGAATCGAGCTGAAATGAAGGAAGTTGCTAAAGCCGAGCTGGAGACGTACAAGCAGATGCGCATTGACGGCTTGGACGAAGTCTCGAATACCCAGGAGGCCGCCATGCTCCGAAACTACCGACTTCGCAACAAGAAGCGTCGGGGCATCCTTCGAAAGAGGGAGGCCAGTCTCGCGGCTGTCCTCTTCCCGGGAGTTGCTCCGGAAGAGTATTTCCCCGATGCTCCCATGATCATTTATGCTGATTTGGTCGAATCCAAGAAGTCTCCAGTCCCGTTTGAGTTTTACGATCTTCCAGGATGTCCTCTGCCTGATTCCATACGACGATTGCGTGTCAATCTAGGCTCGCGTCTGCAGGGACATTCGGTCAAGCCCTCTCCCTTTAAAATCTATGTGAAGAAGAATATGGAATGTACGCTACTCTGCCAGGCGCAGCTTGACGACAGTGATGTTCGCTGGATGCGAAATCTTATCAAGCGTCAGTACCGCGTCCAGCTCCAACTGGACTCCTTGCCTGTTCTCATGCGTAGCAAGGATCTCAATTATGCTGCCCGAGGATATCCAGTCGGATTCAAGCCACAACCTCCCGTCGGCCAGAGACCGGATCCAAGGGGGCCTGTTTATGTATACAACCATCTCAAGTTTGCCATTACCTATCATGAAAATCCAGCGAAATTCGATGGTATTCGCATCACTGCCTTTGACGTCAATCCAGTCAGCATCAAGCACACTCTTCCTGGCTCTTGCCAAGGATACAATGTCGAGAATAATCCGTCGACATACTTGAAGCTCGCATTCGACGACGATGCAGCTGAAATTCCGTACAGTTACGACGTGCAATGGATGGCCAATAGCATGGAGTGGGCTGATCGCTGGGATGTGTACCTTGTTGGAGCTCCCGATGACGACATTCATTATTACTCGATTGTCAACTCGCTGATGATTGTTCTGTTCATGACAGGTGCTATTGCTACTATCATGATCCGCACTCTCCGTAAGGATATTGCTGGATACAACGAGCTCCAGACTATTGAGGAAGCACAAGAAGAAACCGGATGGAAATTGGTGCACGGTGACGTGTTTCGTCCCCCTTCCTTTTCTCCCATGATCCTCTCGGTCCTTGTAGGAACCGGAGCTCAGGTTGGATGCTCTGTTACCTTAGCGCTTGTGTTGGCCAGTCTAAAGCTCACCAACGCGATGAACAAGGGTCAAATCCTTACCTCACTTATCTTGCTCTATGTGCTGAATGGATCCGTCGCTGGATACATCTCAGCTCGTATTTACAAGTTTTCGGAGGCAAAGAATTGGAAATTGAACTCGATCTTGACGGCCACGGCGCTTCCTGGGCTTTTTGTTGTCATGTTCGCCTTTCTCAACATCTTCTTGTCATTTGCGGGTGCTGCTACGGCCGTCAGTTTCTTGACGATTATCGTCCTCTTCCTCTTGTGGGTCTGCGTTTCGGCCCCATTGGTCTTCATCGGTGCGTTTATCGGTCTTAAGTCACGCGTTATCGAGTCGCCCACCAAGACCAATCAGATCGCACGCATTGTTCCTGAGGCGCCATGGCATATGAATCCCGCGCTGACTATGCTTACCGGAGGTATTTTGCCGTTTGGATCGGTCTGTATTGAGCTGGCATTCATTATGTCTGCCTTGTGGTTACATCAAATTTACTACGTCATGGGATTTTTGTTGGCGGTTGTGGGTATCTTGGCTGCTACATGCGCCCAAGTGAGTATCGTCTTGTGCTATTTGCAGCTGTGCGCCGAGGATCACCGTTGGTGGTGGAAGTCCTTCTGGAACTGCGCTATGGCAGGTGTATACCTCTTCTTGTACAGTCTCTGGTTTTTGACCAGTCGATTGTCTCTGATGGGTATTTTGCCGGTGGCTGTGTACTTGACATACATGAGTATGATCTCGATTTGCTTTGGTATCTTCTGCGGCTCTATCGGATTTCTATCCAGTCTCTGGTTCACCCGCACCATCTACGGTGCTGTCAAGGTGGACTAATGTACTCCGACGCATCTTGGTGCCTGTTCGGAATACGACATTCTTTTGATCAAGATACGGCTACATCCCCCCATCGAAATCGATTCATAGGAGATACGTACAATTAGTGATAGTCCATTGTAAGGTAGAGGTAGATTTGGTTGGCATCCGACGAGAATATGTCAATTTCGTTGACTAGTTTTCGCCAGGAAAGTCTACTTTTCGAACTGTGGGGTGAAGCGTGTAAAAATGTAGTTACCAGTGTTATACTTTCTATGGCTTTTACGAGAATCACAATGCTACGCCTCCGCGCAGGTACAACAGCTGCAGGACGGGGCTGAACCATCTGCTCCGCAACTTATTTCAATATATAAATTGTCCTTGCACATTCCTGCAGGGATTTCTCCTGAGATACTTGTTCCTCCGATGTAAAATTCTCTCAGAGTCACAAGATTCTGGTAATCGGTTGGAACCGAACCACCTAAGTCTGAGTTGAGAGAGACATCCAAGATTTGAAGATTATCCAAAAACCCCAGTGAAGACGGGAGTGACCCCGTTAGGCGATTTTCGTACACATCAAATCGGACAAGATTTTCTAAGAATCCCATCGTGGCAGGGATGGAACCTGAAAATCCAAAGGAAGACGACGTCCCCGCCACATTGTTATTCAGACGGAGTTCTACCAGAGACGTCATATCTCCTACATCCTCCGGAATAGTACCGGTGAAGAAGTTAAACGATAAGTCCAAGATTCGCAAATTGTCCAGGGCGGTAAATCCAGATGGGAAGCCACCTTCGACATCATTGTTGGAAAGATCAAAAATCTCCAAATTCACCAGATTGACTATAGAAGCCGGTAATGAACCCGACAAGGAATTTTCGAGTAGGATCAATTGGCCTGTAGCAGGGGCGACATGAAGGTAAGACAGCGATACTGCGCGGAACTAGGACAAAACAACAGTTGAACCTGAAGACAACACTTACGCAACTCGGTCAGACCACCAATGGAAGGAATCATTCCAGAAAGTTGATTTCGGCTTAAATCCAACAATTGCAATGATCTAAGCGAAGAGATAGAAGCGGGTATTTCTCCGGAAAGAGAGTTACCAGCCAAGTCGAGGAGTACGATACTTGTCATATTCCCGATATTCGAGGGGATAGCTGATGTAAGATTGTTCCCTGCCAACGAAAGGATTCCTATGGTTCCCATGAAAAAGATGTCCTCTGGTATAACACCACTGAAATTGTTGTCTTCCAAAACTAGTTCCACGAGGCCAGGGATATCTCCGATAGAGGCAGGAATCTCCCCACTCAACAGGTTGTTCGGTAAATGCAAGCTATCGAGATGACGGGAGATATTAGGTAGCTGTCCAACTTATTCCTTCCTTCACGACACACACTTCCACAAAACCTACCTTGTCAGCTCAGCCAGTTGTCCAAATGCATCGGGGAGGATTCCTGTTAGGGAACATCCTTCCAGTCTCAATTCCCTGAGGTTCGTCATATTCAGAACGTAGTCCAAGAAGGGTTGCTCTTGCATTCCACCATCGGCACCGATGCGAAGGATAGTAAGTTCCTCTGATGCTGATATGTCAGGGATCACACCTGTGAATTTGTTCTCGTCTAGGACAAGGTGCTATCGACAGATGCCCATGAGTGTACAAGCTGGACAGAAGAAAGCAAGGACGGTGACTGGCACTTACCACCAATCGTACCAAAGACTCGAACTCAAAAGGGATCTGGCCTACGAGACTATTTTGTTGGGCTGCAAAGGTGACGAGGCCTGGTAGAAGACCGATGGCAGTAGGAATGGTACCGTTCAACTCATTCATCGAGATGTCTAAGGGACGAACCGGGAGGCGTCTTTGTGAGGAAAAATGCGACGAGGCGACGAATTTACCTGCTCAATACAACTTACCGATTGACTCCAACGAAGCAGCATTAAAGAGAGCTGCCGGAATAGCACCAGAGAGCTTGTTATCATTTAACCATAAAGTTCTGAGGACGGGTAAAGATCCAATTTCAGTTGGAATATCACCTTCCAACCTGTTTTCAGAAACGGTGAAACGTTCTGGAGATTCGAAGAAAAGATTAGTCACATGACATTTAGGTCCGGCATTTATTCCATTCCCCACTTAATGCGCGAGTTCCTACTTACCCAACAGCTGAAGGCTTCCAATGTTGGTAGATATTCCGCCTGAAAAGGTATTGTCGTCTAGGACAAGTATCTCAAGCGCAGGCAAGGAATAGAAGGAAGTTGGAAGGGGTCCACTGAAGTCATTCGATGAGAGGTCGAGAATCCTCAGGGAAGGGAAACTTGCAAAGTTGAAACCCGTCAAGTCACCGGTCAGTGCGTTGCCATTGAGTGTCATGATGTTCAACTGGGAAAGACGCTCCAGGACGGAAGGAAGCGTGCCGCGAACAAAGTTGTTACGTAAGTTTAATCTTTGTAGGTCCACAAGGACAGAAAGATCCTGTGGAATCGTTCCGACGATATTGTTGTCTTCGATCTCAATGGCAGTAACGGTACTAGATGTATTCCCCTGAAGGTTTCGGGTTTTCCGGGTTTCCGTTTCGAGGTCGCCACAGGTGACGCCATGCCATGTACATTCATCCTCACTTAACCAGTTGCTAACTTTCGACCAGGGTTCTGCCGAACTAAACCAAAGAGTCAAAAGAGCATATCGTTGCTCAATACGGAAATGTGTCGAAAAGTCAAGAGGATCAAGACTTAATGGATCTTCGTCAATCAGCCATTGGATCGCCCTTGCTTCACCCGACGTCGGATTCGCCATAACGTTGTCACCCAGAAGTGACACAGCCGCAATGTGTGAATAGATCCGTCCCTCACGAGTATCAGGGGGAGGCGTTTCGACTGGTTCATCATCTGCAGGAGGTGTAGTCGTCTCGGTTCCCTTTTCCGTTGAGGACTTTTCGTTGGTAAATGCACCAGTTCCAAATCCTGCTCCAAGAATAACCGCAATAAGAACTAAAAAGCATACCGCAACCATGTAACACCGGTTCGGTCTATGATCTTTACTTTCCATACCCATTTCTTCATACTTTTCAGGAGGTGGGAGCTCGACAGTACTATCATCGACGTCGAATGGACGGTCTTCCTCATCTCGACTGTTCGAAGTGCTGAACTTCGACATACCCTTGAAGATCTGAAGTTGACGTTGATAACGCTGTTCTTCCTCCTCAGCTGCTTCTTGGTCCGTAATAGACCCTCCATCAGAAGGCGGTGGAGGAGGAGGAGTATCAACAGACGAATCGTCGTTGTCAGTGTACGGCATGATAACCAAAATGGAACCCCTAGCTTCCAGTGACCAGTGAGTATGTGTTCTTCGTCAACCAGTGTTGCTATCACAATGAAGGCGACAGCGGCGAGAAAAAAACAAAACAAGATGAAGGCTCAAAAATTGCTGCCGAGCCAGCCGGTCATCTATCTGTTCTACGATTCGCTGGCCATGCTGACAAAATTGTTGGCGTCAACGGCTGTCTGTTTACGAATACTCATTTCCGCGGGCTCGCGCCGGGGAGATTCCTCAACCTTCCTTGGTAAGATCACTGTCAGTCGTACGTACGAAAATGACGAAAAAATGCTATCAAATACTGGCGGAACGCAAGAGCGCTTTCCACTCCAAATTCTACAGAGAATTTCATAGGACTTGGCGAAGAAGACCCACCTGACCTGTGATTTTTTATTTCGTGTCTCTGCCCTTGGGGCGTGACAGTGACAGCCGACACGTGTTCTGCTCTCCCACTGAAGAAGAGAATGGTTCGGATTTTGTTGAAAAGAAAATCCAGAATCAAAAGCTATGGTAAACAATCCATCGCTATTCTGGACGGCGAGTGGTCTAAAACTCTTCCTACTCGACGCTGTACATAGCGTCTAGATCCTGAAAGCATACACTTGGCTGAAGTTGAGTGTCAACGACGACGAGCTACGCGGATGTCGGCGTTTGACGCTGACTGTGCCGAAATCCATTGCATACCCTTACGTTGATGTCGCGAACAACACAAGACGTGCGGTCGGTACAGAATATAGACTCATGGATGATGATCACGATCTAGATAAACTTCTGGCGTCAGACCCTCGTCGTTTGTTGGTGCTTCGGCTCTACTAATGTTGCTACGATTCCCTTTTCAAGAGGACATCATGCGATTACTGACATTTCGAAAGTCGTATACTCTCCTTTGCAATGATTGCCTCCTCGTCGGTTGCAATATCTAGAATAACAGGCCATGCACCATCCTTGGAGATAATGCCATCACTACTGAGTCCATCTTCTTTGTTCCTCAATGGATCTAGTTCCAGCGAAGGCAAGATCTTCTTCAGATGCTCAATTGTACGATGTCGAATCTCGGCTGAATGTTCTCCTATACCCGCCGTGAATACGATGGCATCCAATGGACCCTCCAGTGAGATCAAGTACTGAGCAACATGCTGGGCCAAATGGTACACAAACATCTCAACTGCTAGTACAGCTTCTTCATCTCCTGCCCCAGATCTGGTCAACAAAGTTCTCATATCACTCTCTCCGTCATGGATCATACCCTTGAGACCTGACTGTTTATTGAAATCATTCAAAACTTGATCCACATCCTTATTTAGTTGATGGACAGCGAAGGATACCAAGGATGGATCGACATCACCACAACGTGTTCCCATCATAAGTCCAGACAATGGTGTAAACCCCATCGAGGTATCCATTGACTTATTTCCTGATACAGCCGTAATACTCGCCCCGTTGCCCAAGTGACAAACGATCAATTGCAATGGCATTTCGCTTGATGATGCTTTCATGGGTTGTAAACTAGACGTCGCCTTTTGAGAAACATATCTTACCGATGTTCCATGAAAGCCAAACTTCCTCATATGAAGGTCACGATATTCCTTTGGAAGGGGGTAGGTATAGGCCTTTATGGGAATGGAAGAGTGAAAGGAGGTATCAAAGACTGCAACATTCGGAATCTCTGGTAGTAATGTCCGGATGGCTTTGATTCCAGCAATATTATGGGGATTGTGACTGGATGGGTCGCGACAGTCCGACAACATAGTTTCAAGAAAAAGGATGAAATCATTAGACAGTCACCATCATTTTTCAGGTCACACCTATTAGGACACACTTACAGTGGAGCCAAATGAGACACCGATATGATCTGTTCCAAGTTCGCTTCCGTTACTAGACAAGAGTCGGAGAAGATCGTTCCACCATGTACGACTCGATGACCCACTGCGACCAAATCGTTTAGGATTCCTTGATGACGAAGACAATCGATAATTCGGGACAATGCTTGACTGTGATCAAAGCCTCCGTCATCATCTGGAATGATGGTATCTTTGGAGTCTCCGTGGTGAACATGAATCAATGCATCCGACGTCGATAGGCGCTCGGCGAGAAAGGAAACAATCGTCGTTGTTTGTTGATTCGATGCGGATATGACTGAGGCCTTGAGGGAGGAGGATCCCGCGTTTAGGGCTAGAGCTAGCATCTTCCGAGATTCTTTCAACATATTTCGTGTGAATAAGGGTGATAAAGGAAGTTTGTATTGTTATAGGATATCTGAATTTATGATCCAAAGAGGGTGGTAGGTGATGATGTCTTGGCGCGGTTCTGGTTCAAGAAAAATGAGAAGCCCGTGCGGCATGTGCGTTTGTCTGTGTATGGATCCGGGTCCCATATTTCTGTGACTATTCGTATGATGTGAATGTGATATCATACATACATACCGGTATGTACATATTCACACCTATCATAGGTACACATATGATATACAGGTGTGTGTAGCTGTACCTCGCAAGATATATACTATATGTACATATAGAGAGAATACCTGTTATCTGCTGACCCACGTAAGCCGTCGCCCTTGAACCTTTTGGTGTCACCATCGCGACTCGGATGCCAATGTAGTCTCACTTCAAAGATGATCCCCACTGACGTAACGTTGAATCAATTGATCGTCGTGATTAAAAGATGTCAGTTGGAGGCAGCGACTTAATTAACAAACAATGAAGGACGTCATGAAATGGTGAACCTACGTGAGTCCTTCGTTTAGAATTGTTTTGACGTCGAGTTGCACATTGGTCACTGCCTACGGCATGACGTAATTCGGACGGCCAAATTCGATAGGCTCATTGACGAATGACGCCTTCAGGAGATCAAGAATTTGCGATTTGTTTAGCTGTGCGATTCCGCGGACTAGGCCATTTTCATATCGCGCCACGCAAACTTGTTCGGTCCCGGGTGTACCACGTCCCTCCCCACCTTGAAGGGAGGATACTTTTTGTTGATTGCACGAGATTTCAATACAATTTCCATTTTTTTCTCCGGTCCCCAGTATGGTGTCAAGTCTCCTTCTGTCCTCCTCAGAGGATTCTAGTCTTGACATGAACAGCATAGACCGACATTCTCAGCGACAGAAGATGCCATTGGCATATGCTCCTGTAAACCGTGGACCAGCATCACAGGCTCTGCTGGACTTATTTGAAGAAAAACTTAATTCAACATTCCGACCACCCCATTTCGACAGCCGAAGCCGAAGGCCAATGATCAATGTCAATAGTATGAAACGTTCCCGAATTCACGATGGAGCCTTTAATCTTGCCGACTTGGGAGAGGCATCGAAGAAGGTGGAAAGATCAATTACCTTCCCAGAAATCGAATGGCCCTCCTGGGGGGCAGAAGAGGAGGATAGTGAACCAGAGGATATTCCCCCACCTTCCACCAAGCGACCGAGGCTTGGTATGGTCCGATCATCACATTCATTAAATCTTGTCGCATTGAATAGTAGTGAAAGGATGAATTCAGGAAGCGATGACAGCTGTTGTTGACAGCCAGCCATGTATTCGATGGGGGCAACTATGCGACGTGGGCAAACAAGTTTTAACGCTTAAAGCATTGTTGTTCATTTCTAACGCGTAGGACCTATCAAGTTTACCACTATCTAAGTCCACTACATCGCTATTTACTTGTTCATTCAATCCCAAACCGAAGATGCCACACAATGCTCAGGCCTTAGGGTGTACGAAAAAAAGTGCAGCTGTCAAATAGTTTCCAGCTGGGAAGGAAACGGGAGACTGAGTATGGCATGGAGCCGCCCCACTTACGCGTACAAGAGTAATCTCACGTTGTGCTGACAGGCTCGCTTGCTGAACCATTTGGAGGAAGAACTTTCCACCATCCTCTTGAGTCATGGCAGCGGAGCAGGTACATGTCATGAATAGGCCACCTTCGTCGTCAACTAGTTTCAAGGCATCCCGATTCAAGGAATGGTACTTTCGACTTGCCTTTGCCAATCCTGAGGCACTGGGTGCGAGTTTCGGTGGATCTAAGACAACGACTTCAAATTTCGAGGGGTATGATTTCATAAAGTCGGCAATGTCAGACTTGATGAATTCAGTATTCCCTTCGAGGCCATTCAGCGACGCATTATCTCGACAGACAGCAATCGCCTCCCCCGAAGAGTCTACACCGACCACATTGGCGGCGCCATGATAGGCAGCATTCAACGAGAAGCCTCCATGGTAACAGCACAAGTCGAGAACTTTCTTGCCCTGGCTGAGCTGAGCAAGATTAAATCTATTTTCACGCTGGTCGCAGTATACACCAGTCTTCTGGCCCTTTAAATGTGGAAATGTTTGATATTTGATTCCATTCTCCATTCCGATGATGGGAACATAGCTGGAGAGATCCTCATTGTTTGCCTCTTCGCCATCGTCGTCGTCGTCATCATCGTGGAAATCCTTTGCAACATCGACTCCATCTTGTCGTAATCTAGAAGGCGTTGTTTTCCAGACGAGTTCATGTTCCGGTAGGATCTGTTGGAGACATGTTAGGATCGTCGGTTTATGACGTTGGCACCAAGCCGCTGATGACATGACGACTGCGACTTTATTCCCGATAATGTCGACCGCCAACCCCGATAGACCATCACCTTCACCATTAATCAATCGATAGGTATCGGTGGTAGCCGAAGGAAGTCCCAAAGCCCTTCTCGTTTTGAGCGCCTTTTCCATTTGTGTCGTAAGGAGTAAATTCATGAATACTTCTTGATTCCCCTTCGGTGCCTTTTTCATTCGCGAATCGAGGAGTGCGTGTTGGAGGATACGGATACGATACATACTGTCTGGATTGTATACTCCCCAACCTACTAACTGCGTGCTGGTATTCGCCGGGTCATCACTAGCGGGGACCTCGACCTGTACGAGATCAGCCATTTTCACTGTCGATG
>Ga0194115_10002777_pt1 | contig 20471 bp, 15 predicted proteins | sample TA2MahsurfametaG_3_FD_148656 | JGI IMG/M metagenome (GOLD analysis project Ga0194115, IMG submission 148656) | Freshwater microbial communities from Lake Tanganyika, Tanzania - TA2015002 Mahale S4 surface | ecosystem: Environmental > Aquatic > Freshwater > Lake | place: Tanzania: Lake... | reverse complement strand
CAAGCATTAATGGGATAGCGCTCTTTGAAGTACGGCAATAACTTCAGAAAGATCTGGACGTCTTGTTAAGAGCGGCTCCTGCGCAATCGCTCTCCAAAGTGCAGGTGAAGCATTTACCTCAGCTACTTTTGATATAAAATCCTCTAAAGAATTGAAATTAGCTAGATTAATCAACGACTTTTCATTGAAGCAGCCTTGTGAATCGATACCCCAATAGAGTGGAATGGCCCCGGTCGCCCAAGCTTCAGGTGCTTTCTCAGTAACGTAGCCAGGAAATAAGTCATTTTCAAAAGAAAATACAAATTTATATTGCTGTGACGTTTCGTATTTAAATCTGGCGGCCTGGCTATTTTTATTTCTAGCTATTCCGCCGTAGACATCTACTTTGCCGATCTGAGAGAGAGCTGCTATTGCCTGCATGCGAAAAGGATAGGCCTTGCCTATGAAAGCTACACAGAACTTATCTCGCTCTTCATAATTTGTAGTTCTTTTAGAGAGCATCTGTTCTATTGTTATGGCCTTTCCAAGGTAGGGAGAGACAACAGGCATAATCAAGTCGGAACTGGTTAGCCACCAAAGAGGGAGATAAGCATTCTTCCCGCCATATGAGTGTTGATCAAAGGAGAGATATGCATCCCAATTTCCAAAAGGAGGTCTTTCATTTTCTCCCGTGAAAAATATTGAGAAATCTGAATCTCCACTAGGTTGTTGACTAGTTGAATATTTCTCTCTTGAAAAGTTGATACCCTGCTTCGTATGTGAAGCCAAAAATCGATAGGCCCTAGTTGTCAGATTAGGAATTTCATTTCGTCCATAAACTGATTCAATTTCAATATCGACTCGACCTTTATCTGAGGTTACAATTTCAACCTTTCGATTTATTGCTTTTTCAATTAGTACTGCGAATACTCGCTCACCTTCTGAAACTGGATTAGGCCAGCGGCAGAATCTTAAAGTCACTGGCCTTGCCACTAAAGTTGCCCCCCAATTTCACTTAATCGTTGCTCAATAGCATGCATAAGTAGAACATCTTCTCTTTCTTCAAAAGTTCCCGATTTAACTCGAATGTGAAAATTACTGATCAAGTCTTCAGTTAGTGTTGGAGAGTTTAGTCCCTCATAGTCTGTGATATTTAAGGATGGAAGTTCAATAAATTGAACTCCTAATTTAGAAAACAATTCACCCATAGCTTTATCTTCAATAGTTCCTGGATCAATCCGCCAACGATTTTCGATTATCATGTTAGCTGCACTACGAGATAGCAATCGATTATTTCCTCCAGCAAAATTAGCACCTTCATAGGGTTTGACTCCCGCATAAATATTCTCTTCCGGATTAAACTTAGAGACTAATCGTTGCAGTGCAAAAGGCTTTATCATCGAAGATGTTGTAGTGGAAAATATAAAATCAAAATCTGTCTCCTCAAGGAAGTATTTTAGGAGAGCTAAGAATTTCCATTGGAAATTCAGATAGGAATCAGGAAAGTGGGTATGGAGAACTTCTTCTTCAATTTCTAATAATTCTGATCTACTAATCTTAGGAATATACCAACGAAAGGGGAGTAGCAGGAAGCGATCTAGCCAAGCTAAAGGCATTGCCACCCACCTATTAGTCCATCGAATTTTTTCGTGTAGGCGATCCAATTTCCATCCAAAAGGAGATAGAGGTGTGCCATGAAGGTGAATCACTTTTACACTTTCAGGTAAGGGCCATCGCAGCCAGGTTTTTCTTTGTCCCTCATGGAGAATGTTGATCCAAGGCTCATAGAGTCCGTGCCCGACAACAATCAGAATTTTAGATTTTTTCACTTTTTTCCTTCAAGCTCATCAAATTGACTCCAATCAACGAGTAATTCTGGGTTTTTCAAAACACAAGGTGAATCTAGCCCATGAGGTAGAGATGTTTCGGTAAGAATTGACTTGGCCCTATTCTTTCGATGCAAAGTAACTTCAATGAGTCTTGGGAACTCTATATTTCCGTACTTGAAAGTCCCACAACAATTGTTTGGGTGTGTGTGAACTACATCATAGATTGAGAAGATTTTCTCAAAGAGAGGTTTATAGACTAATTCAAAGGCCCAACGATTTTTCAATGCTTCAAGGAAATGTAACTCAATCACAATGATTCGAAAGGTTTCTAGCAAGTGATCAGGGCACCCAAGAAGAGTTAAATATTCAGATCCTTCAATGTCGATCTGCAGAATCTTATCCTCTGCTTCTAAGCCTGTAGAGGTTACCCAATCACTAAGTGAGATAATTCCATCAGAAGTTGTGGCTGGACCGAGCCATCCCACGGTAAACTCCTGCAAGTTGGAAAGGTTTGCAGGTTTCTTATTTGCCGAATCACAGATGTAAGACTTTATTCCAAAATTGTCGGCTAAATCTTCTTCAAACTGCCAGAGCAAGTCGCTGCCAGGTGAAAAGCAAAACTTTAAATTTTCTAAATCATTGGGTATTAAGTAGCCACCGTCGTTCTCTCCTCCAATTCTAATCAAGTCCCATCCGTTATGTTTAGGTTTGAACTTGAAAAGCAATTCCATAAAAGTAAGATAGGGAGTTAGGCCGAGAGAATGAGAATTACGGGCTAAATTAATCCCAACCAACTCCAAAGAGTTGCGAAGCTTATTTTTCATACGAAGTCCCCTATTTTTTTCTTCCAAAATGGCCACCATAGAGCCTCTAAGGAGTCAGGCCTGAGTTGAGATTTTAATTGCTTTGATACCACCTGATTGACGTTTGACCTTGACCAAGAGTCTATGAAGCAAATGGGAATCCCTAAATCTTTAAGACTTCTGGACCAATCATCTTCAACAACGATTGGGATCGCGCCCCTATAAAGAGCCTCCCAAAATCGGTGGGTATCGACCCCATTTCCCCGAACTGAGGCGACATACTTAAATTCATTCATCAGTCCATTAAAGTCTTGGGGACTTATTCGATTCTTAATAAAGACGGTATGGGGGTCATCGTTATCAAACTCCTGCCGAACATGAAATCGATCAGGATGAGTCAATCCAAATGGACCGATTAGTACCTGATCTCTACGGGTCTGCCAAAGAGGCCCTGCAGTGATAAATCTAGGATTTCCATTAACACCCCATCTAAAATTTTCAATTCCTATAGGAAGGGTAGTGACCAATGGGTGGTCAGAAATATAGGAATTTTGAAGAAATAACTGCTTAACGCTCCTGGGAATGTTTTTGGGAATTTCATGAAAATCAAGGTCATCATTTCCAGCAATCATCACTCTAGCTGTGATGTTTCTCGAGTGTTCCTCTAGGAAAACATCTAATTTACTGCTGGGACAGAAAATAACTCTTGCCTCTCGTAGATCCTTTAGAGAAAATTTGCGAGCTCTAAACCTTGGTGGATACATCGATACATCACTTTGATCTGCAAATAAATCACCACTTAAGAAAGGGGAGCTGTTTTTGCGCCAACGTAAAAAACGTTTTGAATAAACACCTAATACTTTGAGACGCGAAGGCCTGCGTTCTCTCCAGATATTATCGGAATTTGACTCATAGATAAACATGTTTACACATTCATGTTCTATGGACGCAATAACTTTCTTAAGAAGAAGAGAAGAAAGCGAAGCGATATTTTCAACCTTAGTGTTATGCCTGAAGCCACTCCTATATTGGAAAGGCTTATTCCTTGATTTCTGAAGAATAGATAAGCAGTTTCAATTTTTCTCTCAACACCGACCACAAAATTGGAATGATAGATGTAAGGCTTTGCTGGGATCAATCCAGGAAAGAGTGAACGCTTTGCAAAGAGATTTAAGAGATTTCCAACCGGGAATGAACTCTGAGGTAGTTGATATATACCTTCACTCATTCCTGACTCTTTATAATATGCGGTGATAACATCATCATCTCCAATTCGAGGATTTGAAAGCAACATTTTTTGATGGAGAATCGAGCATTCTCTTACGATAGCTAAGCTCTGGGCACTATTTCTAAATGCTACAAAACCCATACAAAGCTGAGGTAAGGATGGTTCGGCTGTAAAATTTTGTATCAAGAGATTAAGTCGAGGATTAGCATCAAAAGATTTTTCTACTAACCGACTTGCATCTCTTATCCAAAAAACATCTAAGTCAGAGTAAATTAGATTTTGCTCAGGATTACTTAAGAGTAATCTCTCGAGGAGCTTCCACTTAAGCTGCACTAAAGAGAAGAATGAGTCTTCATCAAAACTCTGATACTTACCTTCTTTGTTCGCAATACCTAGCTCAAGGGCTTCTGCTGATAAATCTAAGTGACTAATTCTGGAGTCTTTAGGAAGTTCTGAGGTGTCAGCCTCAGATGTATAACCAATGACAAGATTTGAGTTTGATTGTTTCAGTATCGAGCTTATGGACATCAATGGCATTTTTGGGATTCGATTAATCAACAGAAGTGCAACAATTGGACTGCTAGTTTGAGTCAATTGTGAACCTGCATTTCCCATAAGTTACAGAATACAGGCAATTGAATCGAGAATGAATAGAATGAGGCGCTATGGAGCATACTCCTTTGTTGAGCGTTATTACCCCAATAAGTAATATGGCTGGCAAGTTAGCAAGGCTAGAACTCTGGCTATCAATAATACTTAAATCTGACTCAGAGGTTATTTTGATTCACGATATAACAGATGAAATGACAGGCCTAGAACTTGAGAGACTTGTTCAGAAACACAGAGATGGGAATATTCAATTACTTCAGGGTCGTTTCGGAGGGCCAGGAAGCGCGAGAAATGTCGGAATTGAAATGGCAAAAGGTAGATGGATTTCCTTCTGGGATAGCGATGATGAACCAAATGTAAGCAACTTTTTAAAAATGGTGGAGAAGGCCAACTCCACTACCTGTGAAATAATCGTTGGAGGTTTTATTACGAGAAGTGAGAGAACAAATCAAGAGCGTAAAGAAGAATTGTTCTCAAATAATCTAGCTGAGAATTTAGATCGCATCGCCTTTAATCCTGGAATCTGGCGGATGGCTTTTAGACGTTCATTTCTTGGCGGAAATAGATTTCCATCTAGTCGAATGGGGGAAGATCAGCTCTTATTAGCAAACCTTAACTTCTATAATTCAAAGATTGATTTCTATAACGACTCTGTTTACTATTACCATACTGGAAACCCAAATCAATTAACAGCTAATAGCTCTGCTATAAGCGATTTAAAGGAAGTGGCTAAAACTTTCTTGCAAAAAATATCTTTAACGCCAAGGTCAGAATCTACTTATCTAGCTATTATGTTTATGAGGCAATGCTTGACTCTTCTTAAACGTGGCAGTTTTGACGCTCGCCTCCTTTTGATCTGGCTATTACTTAGATACTTCTTCCTGGCTCTGATTGGAAGAGTTAAAGTAGTTTCACCACTCCTTACTATCTTTAAGTCAGTCCAAAAGATTAGATTGGGAGTTAAATGAGGAATCTGACTGCCTCTTTAACTGGTGGCTTAGGAAATCAATTATTCCAGCTAGCTAATGTGATGGCTCTTTCAAATGAGGGAAAAGTTGAGCTAGAGGCCAGTGTTGGAAAGCCCCGTAAAAGCTCTTATGGAGCCCCTGAAATCAGCTCTTTTGATTTGCCTGATGGCATAGAAGTTCTGCCTGAAAGAAAAACTAGTTGGCTCTTAAAAAAGGCTTGTGGTTATACCTTAAGAGTCAATATATCTCCCAGAGGCTTTGAAGCTTCGCAGTTATTTAACTCAATCATTCACTTCTTAACGAGCTTCCTAATCTCACTGCATTTAAGAAGGTTGACCTATGTTAAAGCATGTAGAGGCCTCGGCTACTCTGTATTTAAGCAGAGCAGTCGAAATAGATTCATAATCGGGTATGCCCAGAGTTATAGGAACGCTAGCAAGACAACCGTTAGGGATAAACTCCAAGAGATCAAACCTAGGATTGGCTCTATTGAAATTGAGAGCTATAGGGAACTTGCTCGAAGAGAAAATCCACTCGCCGTGCACATCAGATTAACTGATTATGAGCAAGAAGAGACTTTTGGAATCCCCGATCTCAATTATTATGCAGAATCTTTTAAGTTACTTCAAGAGGAGAGAAGAATTGGCCGCGTCTGGATTTTCACAGATGATCAAGAAAAGGCAAGAGAGCAGCTTCCAAAAGAAATCACAAGTGGCGCTAGATGGATCCCTGAGGTTGCAGGTTCTGCAGCCTGCACCTTAGAGGTAATGAGATTGGCTGAAAACTACATTATCGGAAATTCAACTTTTAGCTGGTGGGCCGCTTTTTTAAGTTATTCTAAAAATCCCATCGTCATTGCCCCACAACCCTGGTTCCGAGGGATGCGGGAGCCTTTAGATTTGATTCCAAATCACTGGGTTAGAGTGCCAGCATGGCGATAAATCTGAAGAGTGTCTTAGGCTTATATTTATGAGCCCTTTGGAGAGAGTAAGAGTCAAATGGCGAAGAACAATTATGGGGCGCTCAATGAAAGTCCTCTCGCGCCAGGATCAACGCAAAATTCTCTTAGTGGTAACAATCCAGATCTTCATGGGATTACTAGACCTAGCGGGAGTCGCTTTAGTTGGAGTTCTGGGAGCGCTGGCGGTAGCTGGAGTGGCAGCTAAAGAGACAGGAAATCGAGTAAATCAAGCGTTAGAGTTCTTAAATTTGGCCGACCAGAGCTTTCAGACTCAAGCAGCAATTATTGGATTGTTAGCTGCGGGGCTATTGATCTCAAGGACTATATTTTCAATAATTTTTACCAGAAGAGTTTTATATTTTCTGAGTCGAAGATCATCTCGCTTTTCTTCTTCTTTGATTTCTAAACTCTTAAATCAATCCTTACTTGAGGTGCAGCAAAGAACTACTCAGGAGACGCTCTATGCCGTAACCAGAGGCGTTGATAGCATCACTCTGGGAGTGATAGGAATCTCGATCACTCTAATCTCTGATTTCTCGCTACTGCTTATTCTCTTTACTGGTTTATTTTTCGTCGATGCAACAATAGCACTAAGCGCCCTCGTAGTTTTTACCCTAATTGGATTAATCCTCTATAGGTTTATGCACAAGTATGCAAGAAGGCTAGGAGTCTCTGAAGCAGAGCTAACTATTGAAGTCAATAGACGGGTAGTAGAAGTTCTGGTCTCATTTAGAGAGTCTGTTGTTCGAAATAGAAGATTTCTATATTCAAAAGAAATTGAAAAGGCAAAGTTTAAATTATCTGACACCCTGGCTGATATTTCATTTTTGCCAAGCATCTCCAAGTATGTGATTGAAACAACGGTCGTGGTAGGAACCTTGGCAGTTAGCGCAGCACAATTTTTAGCTCATGATGCAACTCGAGCAGTAGCAACATTATCGGTATTTATGGCTGCAGTTACTCGAATTGCACCAGCGGTCATGCGAATACAACAAGGTTCGATTGGAATTAGACAGAGCTTAGGTTCTGCGCAGCCAACTCTTGATTTAATTGAGTCATTAGATCTCAAGAGAGAGTTAGAAGATTCGGCTAGTAAATTAGATTTTGAGCATAGAGGATTCTCTCCCACTATCGAAATAAAGAATCTGACTTTCTCTTACCCCACAAGTTTAAGCCCGGTATTAAATGCAATTAATTTAGATGTAGAAAAGGGTGAGTTTGTTGCAATAGTTGGAAGTTCGGGAGCTGGAAAGACCACCTTGGTCGATGTGCTTCTGGGGGTTCTAAATCCGAATTCTGGCTCTATTTCTATCTCAAATGTGAGCCCACTAGATGCCTTCAAGGGGTGGCCGGGGGCGGTCTCCTACGTTCCTCAAGATGTCATGATCTTTGATGGAAGTATCAGAAGCAACGTTGCTGTGGGATTTCCGGACTTAAGTAAAAGTGATGACTTAATCTGGCAAGCATTAGATGTGGCTCAATTGAGTGAATTTGTAAAGAGACTTCCAGATGGACTTGATAATCAAGTTGGGGAGCGTGGCACAAAGCTAAGTGGTGGGCAGAGACAGAGATTAGGTATCGCCCGAGCTATGTACACCAAACCAAAGTTATTGGTATTAGATGAGGCCACTAGCTCACTTGATGGCCAGACCGAATCGGATATTTCAGATTCAATCCAGCTTCTCAAAGGAAATGTAACTGTCTTAATGATTGCCCATCGCCTCTCTACAGTGCGAAGTGCAAGCAGGGTTATCTATATGGAAGGTGGAAATATAAAGGCATCAGGAAATTTCGAAGAGGTACGTAGACAAGTTCCTGAATTTGACCGTCAATCAAATCTCATGGGGTTGTAATGAAATCAAGAATTATCTCTTTGCTATCTACTATCACCCCAGCAATAATCAAAGTCTTGAGTAGACCTCTGCGAATGTTTTTAAGGTTTCGAGTCCGCCTAATTGCAAATTTCTTCCCAAAATACTTTGGATTATATGATCTAGATAGGAAGTTAGAGAAATATCTTGACTATGAGAAAGGTTATTTTGTTGAGCTAGGGGCAAATAATGGTGTCAGCCAAAGCAATACGAAATACTTTGAACTCTTCAAAAAGTGGAGTGGCGTCTTTATTGAGGCAGAATCTAACAATTTTCGCCTCTGTAGGAGATACAGGGCAAGAAGGGCCAAGGTATATAACGCCGCCTGTGTATCTTTTGCCTACCCCAAAGATAAAGTTGAAATGATCTTCTCTAACTTAATGAGCATCGCTCTTGAAGGAGAGTCAGATATCTCAAATCGAGAGGGCCATGCTCAAGGGGGCGTCCAATTTCTGGATAAGGGAGAAGTGCTTCATAAATTTTTTGCACCAGCAAGAACTCTAAACTCCATACTCTTAGAATCTGATAGCCCGAACAGGATCGATTTACTCTCTCTAGACGTAGAAGGGGCGGAGCTGGAGGTTTTAAAAGGCATCGACCATCAACTCTTCCGCTTTAAATACATGCTGATAGAGGTTCGGGATTTGCAGCGCATGGAAGCTTTTCTCAAGGAGCGAGGGTATTTCTTAGTAGAGCAGCTCTCAGGCCATGATTACTTGTTTGCAGATTCAAGGTAGGGCGATGGGAAAATCTTGGAACTATTCTCACTTCTCAGCCTATTTGTCCGTTTTGTCCATTATCCACGACAAATTACGCTCCATTTCGTGGAGGTGAGTAGAGGCGGCGACGGTCGACTCTGTAGTACAAACCGGTATAGAAATAAGGGGCTCTTTAAGTGTCGCTACGCAAGAAATCTGTCTCCGCAGGTCTGAAAGTCTGGACCGTCGCGGAGCTTGGTGCTTTCTACACAGAGCACCGTAGTGAACTCGTTGCCCATGCCTCTCGTATCCTAAGAGACAGCGCCAAAGCCGAAGAGGTAATCCAAGATGCCCTGATCAAGATCATGCTCGCCGCCCCTGAGCTTGAATCAACTGATCACGCACTTGGCTATATGCATAGAACAATAGAGAACCTCTGTATCGATATCTTCCGTATCGAGGGTCGTCGTCCAAACCTTGTACTTCTTGATGACTCCTCAGCAGAGCTTGAGTCAACTTGGGTCGATAACAAAGACCATGTCGATGTAATTGCTGCTGCAGATGATGCTGCAATTGTTAGACAAGCACTTGCAATGCTCTCACCTGCAGAGCGAGCAGCTCTTGTGATGTGGGAGATGGAAGGAAGATCAACTGCAGAGATCGCTGCAGAGCTTGGTATTAAAGAATCTGCTGTTAGACATACCGTCTCAAGAGCAAGAGCATCTCTGCGCAAGGTTATGAGCGAGCTAATTGTTGATAAAGAGCGCGGTTTAACAGCTCTTGATATGCTCTCAACAACATACAAGAAAGCAGCGCAGATCGCTAAGAAATCAAGTAAAGCTGCACTCTCTCTAATTTTAGTTTTCTTTGCCTTCCTTGGATTTAATGCAATGCCAACAGATAGCGAGCTTCCTGTTGTAACACTTCAGGAAACTACCTCTTCAAGTGAAGCTACAAGTGAAGTTGAAGCAGCAGCTCCGGCTATTGAAGCATCAGCAACCCCAGTTATTACCCCTGCTGCAATTGCTAAAGCACAGGCCGCTCTTGAAAACGCGAGGGCAACCACTTTTAGCTTTACCGGCCTTGATAAGGCTGGAATCCCAACAGGATTTACCGTTACTGATTCATCTGGATCACTTGGTTCTCTCTATATAACTAACCGCGCTCCATTGCTCTCAGAGACAGAGTTAATCCTCTCCCAGGTCGCTAAGACTGATTCTGGGGCAGCTAACATCTTCATCTCCCAACAGCTGGTAAGTGACTCTCAGGGCTTTAGCTACCTGCCCGCTATCTCCTATGGCAAGGATGGAGCCTGGATTCCCCTAGTATCCAAGCTCACCTACCTCAATTCTGAGCGTCTTCTAAGTGGCGATTATCTAGTCACAGCCATTATTAAAGTAGAATCTGAGGTTGAAACCCCCGTTGTGATCCCAGCGAGCGCCTCAGGCCGGGATCTACTTTCAGCCCCACGGCAGGTAATTACTCGCCTGGTGCTGAACCCAGGAAAAACTCAGATTTTATCTCAAGCTGTTTATGTAGTTGAAAAGGGAGTCAAGTAATGAACTCCCCATTTAAGTTTCTTCGCCGCGTCCGGATACACGGCGGAGAATGTGGTGCAGTAGCACGTGCATTGCATCACGAGGTAAGGAATTCCTTGCCGGCCGTTACGAAGAACGTCTTTGTAACGACTAATGAAAGGAAAACAATGTCAAAAAAGACAAGCTTCAAGCGTTTAGCGCTTGTTGTGGTCTCGGCGTTGGGCTTCGGATTTCTATCTGTAGCACCATCGTCAGCGACAGTTAGCAATGTTGCGATCTCAACCCCTACGGAGGGTTCCGCAACTTTCATTTCTGGTTTATCTGGAGGAGTTAACTCAGATACAACCACTGCAGCTTCATTCACAGTAACAGCACTGATGACAACTTCATACGACACAATGACTGTGCGTTTGTATGAAAATACAAAACCAACATCTGGTGTTGCTGCATCTTCTGTGAAGATCTCTGTACGCGATACCACCACTGCCAATACATTTGTTGCTCAAGGTGGCACTGCCGTTGGAACAGCGGGCACTACTACACGAGCAAGATTCAATAAGTACCACACAGGTAACTCGGCATACGGCGGAGGTGCTGGCGGTCAATTGTCAGAACCGCCTGTTGGTGTCCAAGCAAGAGGTAACCTTCTTTATGACTCTGCAACTGTCGGTGGCGGATACGACATCGTTGGCGGTGGCGGAAGTACGGCTGGAGTACGTGGTACTGACTTCGGAAACGTTGGAGCAACCTTCAATGTTAACCTTGAAACTGGTACCACTTACACAACTGGAACCTACACATACACAGTGCTGGTAACAGTCTTTTCCTATACTGGAAACAGTCAGATCTCCCACTCATGGGCTCAAACAACAACGCAGGCAACAGTCAGCATTGTTGTTGGTGCAACGGCAGCAGCAACGAGTGCAGCTGGCAAGCTTCCAGCAGCAGCTGGAGCAACAGCCTTTATTGGCACTGCTGCATCACCTACAGCAGATGCAGTAATTTCGGCCGTAGCAACGGCCTCGACAACTCCGGTGGCCTACATTCAAGTTAAGGAAAATAACGAGAATGGAGACGCAGGCGTGGCAGAGGATTCGCTAACTGCGACAATTACTGGTCCTGGCTTAATTTGTAGCGGTGATGTTTGCGGTAAGTCACTAACTAAAGTTGTTCTTGCTTCAGGTGTAGCGAACTTAACTGTTCGTGCTGATGGAATTGCAGGAACTTCAACTATTAACATCTCCTCAACTGTTGTTACTTTTGCACCTAAGCAGGTTACCCTCTACGCAAAAGCTGCAAAGACTCTGACTCCAACAGTTCGCTTCCCAATTCTTGGAATTGGCGCTAACACTGGTGCAATCGGAGTAACTGCCGTTGATGCCGATGGTATTGCTTGGACAGGAACTGCATATATCTATGCAACTTCTGCCGCGAGCGCACTCATCGCAGGATCTCAAACTCCTGTGGCCTGTTCATGGACAGCAACAACTGGTATCCGTTGTAATATCACCGGAACTCTGGTTGGAACTGCTAAGTTCAAGGTTATTGATGCAGCAACTGTAGCAACTGCTACAGCTTCATCAGATGAATTCTCAGTAACTGTTGCTGCAGGTTCTCCAGGATCTGTAAAGCTTTCATTCGATAAGGCAACTTATGCTCCATTCGAGAAGGCAAAAATCACAGTAACTGTTTTAGATACAAATGGTGGAGGCCTTCCAGCTCAAACCGTATCTAACGTATTTGCTACGGGTGGAATCACATCTTCGGTTGGATTCTCACAATCAAGCGATACTCTTACAGCCACCGATGTAGTCCTACAGGCTGCTAGCTCATCTGCAACAGGTGCAGTTGCCGGTTCACAGGTCTACTTTGTATACATGCCTGCATCAGGAGGCGATGTAACAATCTCTGCAACAGGCAGCACTGGTCTTCCAGTAGCAGCCCGTGTCGCTGTATCAGCAACCGCTAAGGTTGTTTCAGCTGCAGAAACTGCCGCTGCAACTGCCGCTGCAACTTCTGCCGCTGCACAAGCCGCTGCAGAAGCAGCTACTGATGCTGCTGCAGAAGCGATCGATGCTGCTAACGCCGCAACAGATGCTGCAAATCTAGCTGCTGAAGCAGCAGATGCCGCCACCGTTGCTGCTGAAGAAGCACGCGATGCTGCTGATGCTGCAACTGCAGCCGTTGAAGAACTAGCTACTCAGGTCGCTACTCTGATGGCAGCTCTGAAGGCTCAAATCACAACCTTGGCTAACACAGTTGCCAAGATTGCCAAGAAGGTAAAAGCGTAATTTGGATTAATTCCAAATAACGATTAAAGATCGGGCCTGAATTCTCAGTGAATTCAGGCCCGATCTTCTTTTCTACGCTTGCATCATCCGCCCTTAGAGATAATTTAATTGTTCTTAAGTAGGATATGAGTATGGCTCAAGTAGCAGTTTCGCCCAGCTATAAATTGGCAGTTTTAGCTATTCCTGCCACCATTCTAACCATTTTTCCTGGCTATGTTGATCCTATTAATCTGCCAAAAGTTCTTGTATTGCTTGCGTTATCCTTTGCTGCGGTAATCTTGCACCTGGCGCTTAGAAGTTTTAGCAGCAAAAAGGAATTTTCGTCTAGATCAAAAATAATATTAGCAATTTATTTAAGTTTAGCTGTAACAATGCTGGTCACTGGCATTCTGGGAAGCGAAAACTACATTAGAGTACTTTTTGGTTCTTTTGGAAGAAACAACGGTCTAGTTTATTTCTTTGCATCTCTTGCACTTGCCATGGTTTTGCTATTTTCAGTAATTGGTCCAAAAGAGATTGAATACCTCCACAGGATCTTTATCTTCACCTCCGTAGGTTTTGCTAGTTATAGCGCGATACAATTTTTCTCATTAGATCCCATACAATGGAGTAATCCTTACAATAGAGTTATAGGAACATTAGGCAATCCCAACTTTTCATCTTCAGCCCTTGCAACTTTTGCAGTGTTCTGGCTTTATCTCACATACCAAGGCTCAGCCAAATCTATTCAAATTCGCATTTCCATGATGCTCACGGGGCTAATTATGGCTGCGCTATCTTGGTCCACAGCTTCTTTGCAAGGAGTAGTGATTATTATCCTTGGACTTGGCTTGGTTTTCTATACGGCAATCAGAGAGAAATTTAGTTCCAAGACAATTCCATACTTGTTCTCTCTCATGGCAATACTTGGACTGTCTATTGCCTTTATCTCTTTTGCAGGGTTAGGGCCTTTGGGTTCTTCGCTAGAGCAATACACTTTAAAGCTTAGAGGCTGGTATGCCTCATTTGGCCTAAGAGCGATGATCGACTCACCTTTTTATGGAGTCGGAGTTGATAACTACATAAGTGCCTTCAGAAGTAATCGAACTGAGAGTTTTGTAAATCAATACGGGGTGGCCTTGAGTACAAATAATGCCCACTCAACTCCAGCTCAAATTGGAGCAACCTTTGGACTCATAGTCTTTGTGATTTACTGCCTACTCCATTTGCTGGTTTTGCTCAGAGCTCTTCGGGTCATAAATTCAAGAGAAGAAACCAACGCTCACCTCAAGGGTGTGGCAATAGTCTGGATATTGATTTTCTCTCAATCCTTACTATCTATAGAAATAATTGGATTAGGTGTGATGAACTGGCTATTAGGCGCCATTCTCTTAGGTTCGGCTATTAAAACTAGAGTTGAAACAAGTAATGGCATTTCCAGCCATAGAAATAAGCAAGTAGTGAGGCAATTACCTGCTTGGGTTGGAGCACTAACCATTGCTTCTTTAGCTGTTGGAGCCATCCCCACAGCAATAGTCTCAAGTGAGGATCGAGCGCTTAAGAACATTCTCACTATGAAGGTAGATTCTCCTGAAAGTAAGGAGTGGGTGCGATCTAATTTCAACAAACTTCGCAATTTTACGCTTCTTGACCCCGATAAAGTGATTCGAATGGTCTATAACCTCGAACAATCTGGAATGGGCAGTGACATTAAGGCGGTTTTAGAAGATCTATATCGAGTTAATAAGAATGATGTGTATACGAATGATTTACTTGCGACTTTCTATTTCAATACAAATCAACCGGATTTGGAACTAGAGGTTAGAGAAAGACTTAGAAGCCTAGATCCCTTAAATTATCAATTGGAGTTAAATCTTGCCCGCGCCTACTCTAGAAAAGGCGACAGATTGAGTCTCGAGCAAAGCGTTGCCCGAATTAAGGCTATAGCTCCAGATAGCCAAGAGTTTAAAGAGGCCCAGGAACTTCTCGCCCAGTCTTTGCCAAAACCCTGAAGCAAAGGTGATCTAATATGAGGCCATCAAGGGTTGTAGGGGTAATTGGTCAGGGTTATGTAGGTCTGGAGTTATCTGTATCTCTCGCTAAAGCCGGATTATCTACAATTGGATTTGATGAGAACCTAGATAGAGTGGGTGAAATCTCGAGAGGCCACTCACCAGTTGAAAATGTATATGATTCTGATTTGAAGGAAATGCTCAAGAATTCTCATTACGCGATATATTCGGATTTCTCTAGGCTATCTGAGTGCAATGTAATTGTTATTTGTGTTCCGACGCCATTGGATGAGAATCATGAGCCTGATCTCAAGATGCTTGAAGTGGGTGTGGAAAGTATTTCTAGGCATGTATCGCCAGAAACCCTGATAATTAATGAATCTACTTCTTTCCCTGGGACATTAAGGCAACTGGTTGTCGAAAGAATTGAGAAGGCAAGACCTGAGTTGTTTGGGGGGCTGAGATTTGGAGTAGCTCCAGAGAGGGTTAGCCCTGGAAGTGGAATCTCTTTACGAGATGTGCCTAGAGTAGTTTCTGGAATTGACTCAATCTCAGGAAAACTCACTCTCGATTTTTACAAGCAATTCTGTAAAGAAGTTCACTTGGTGGAAAGTCCTGAGGTCGCTGAAGCAGCAAAACTGCTTGAAAACTCCTTTAGGCAGGTAAATATCTCATTTATTAATGAATTCAACTTAATATGTCGAAAACTCGGAATAGATACTAGGGAAGTAATTCGCGCGGCTGATACCAAGCCTTATGGCTTTATGAGATTTGATCCAAGCCCTGGAATTGGTGGACACTGTATTCCGGTTGATCCTCATTATTTTCAGTATGCATCAAAAAAATTGGGCCTTGAGAGTAAATTCATCGCTCTAGCGACAGAGATAAATATACAGCACGGAAATAAACTCTTGGACTTAATTCTAAAAAAAGTAAAAAAATCCGATCCACGAGTATTGATTCTTGGTGTTGCATATAAGCAAGGAGTTAGCGATACCCGTGAAAGTCCGGCCCTAGGTATTGCCAATGCACTCTCTAGCAAAAATCTTGAATTCGGCTGGGTTGACCCTCTAATAAAAACTTGGCAAGGAACTAGCCAAGCTTCGCTTAAAGATCCATGGGATGTAGCCTTAGTCGTGACTGCGCAGGAAGGATTACCTCTTGAAGATTTAATTAGAAGAGGTGTGTCAGTCTTTGATTTCACTGGACACTTTCAAGAATACGATGAGGTAATCCAAGTTTGAAAAAATTGAGAGTTCTTCACTTGATTTCGCGGATGAACTCAGGTGGTACTGCTACCTACCTAAATACTCTAATTCCAGCCCTAAACGCCCAAGATATTGAGACACTTCTTTTATTTGGCGAAGTGGCCAATGGTGAAAGTGAAGATTTAAACATTAGTTCTAGTGGATTCGTAAGAATAAAAAATCTTCGTCGAGAGATATCTCCCTACAGAGACTTTTTAGCCTATCAAGAATTTAATGAAGAAGTACAAAAGTTTCGTCCAGACATTATTCATTCGCATGCATTCAAAGCAGGATTAATTTCTCGACTAAGTAGAATTTCTCAAGCTAAGAGAATTCATACCTTTCATGGGCATCACCTTTACGATCCTGAATTTAATTCAATTGAAATCAAAGTAATGAACTGTGTAGAGAGAAAATTAACTAAAAGGACGAATGGCATTATTTATGTAGGCCAACAAGTAAAAATAGAGCTTGAAGGACTTGGAATTGGAGAGAAAGTAGATTCCGTAAGCATCCCTCCAGGAATTGATCTGCCCAAACTAATGGCCAAATCAGAAGCAACCAAGACTTTAGGAATTGAATTTGCCGATAAGTGGAAAACTGTCGTCCTCTGGATGGGTAGATTTGTCGAAGTAAAGAGGCCAGAGGAATACATCGCGGTGGCTAGAAAATTTCCAGAATCTCTTTTCTTAATGGCTGGAGATGGCCCTCTTAGGTTGGAGCTAGAAAAAAGTGCACCAGTAAATCTCAGATTTTTAGGGTGGCAACCCAGAGAAGCACTATTGTCCATTGCTGATTTTGTAGTCTCCACTAGTAGAAGTGAAGGAATGCCGTTATCTTTAATTGAAGCTCAAGTGGTGGGACTGCCAGTTGTTGCCCCGCGCGTAGGTTCGGTTTCTGAGATTTTGACTGATGAAAAGTCTGGGTACTTAGTCAATGCCTCCTTGGCTGATATTGAGGTTAAAGTCAGGAATCTCATCGAAAATAAGGAGTTACTTCGAAATATGTCTCAGGTTGCGATTGAGAATTCCAAGAGAAAATTTGGTGCAGACGCGTTAGCTCAGGCTCATCATAAGTTTTATGCCAAGATAACCCAATGATGGAGCTAAAAAAAGCCTTAGTCACTGGTGGCCTAGGACTTATAGGTTCACATTTAGTTGAAGCTTTGATCAAACAGGGAATCAAGGTGAAAGTCTTAGACAGGCAGACTGCTCAATTACCTAAAATTTTTGAAGCGCTAAGAGTTAGTGGGAATCTTGAAGTAATTTCAGGGGATGTTGTTGATTCAAATTTAGTAAATAAGTCCATGGAAGACACCGATTATTGTTTTCATCTTGCTGCTTCATTGGGGGTACTAAAAATTCTGAAAGACCCTATCGAGTCTTATAGGACTAATATACTCGGAAGTGAAAACGTTATTTCTTCAGCCTCCGAGCATGGAATCCGATTATTCTTGGCATCAACCTCAGAAATTTACGGGAAGAATTCACAACAGCCTTTGAATGAGAATTCAGATCGGGTACTTGGATCTCCTCAGAACATAAGGTGGTCTTATTCTGAAGCTAAAGCTCTTGATGAGTCCTTAGCTGAGATGTACGCAATCGAACATGGTTTGAGGTACGTTATTGGTAGATTTTTTAACACAGTTGGGCCGAGGCAAAGTGGTGAGTATGGGATGGTTCTTCCACGTTTTGTCGGGGCAGCCATAAGGGACGAAGATATTCTGATCTATGGTGACGGTAAACAGACAAGAACCTTTTGTCATGTACTTGATGCGGTGGAGGCGATAATCCTTTTGGCGCAAGAGGAAAAGAGTTTGGGCCAGGTGTTTAATATCGGAGGTCATGGGGAAATGTCAATCAATGAATTAGCTGAAAAGGTAATTGCAGAAACTAAATCAAAATCAAAGATTCGCAGAGTCTCTTATGCAACAGCTTATCCGAAAGGATTTGAGGAGACTTATAGAAGAGTTCCAGACACAACCAAGCTAAAGAGTTTTACAGGATGGTCACCAACGCGAACCATTGAGAATATAATCCAGGACATTGAAAATCACTTACGCGCGCTTTAGAAAGCTACTCTCTTTCTTAGTTAGCTTATCGCTACTATCGGCTGTTTTCACTGCAGCTCCCTCAATCGCATTAGACCAAAGAGTTGTTGATGTTGTTGCAGTAACTTGGCGTGGAGCTAGCAATTTGCCGGGAAGTATCTCTGAATTGCAAAGTCAGATTGAGAATGAAGTGAAACCACGTTGGAAAGCACTTACCACGATTTCTGAAGATCCAAACGACCGTAGAATTGAATTTAACTTTGGCAGAGCTCTGATAGAGCCAATAGTTTTGAGTTCTCCCCTCCCATGCAATCAGGTTTTTTCGGGTTGGAGTGATGCTATTCGTGACGAGGCTTATTTCAGGATGGGAATCTCTAATAACAGTTCTCGATATCTGTTAATTGTTACACCTGATAACGGCTGTATCTGGACAGGATTGGCAAATATTGGCGGTACAAGTCAATCCGGTAGAACTCTAATTCTTCACAACACCGTCAAAGGATTTATTATTGCCCATGAGTTGGGACACCTTCTCGGCCTAGGCCATTCAAATCTGATTCGCTGTCCGGATGCATCTTCAGATGGAGCTTGGAGTAGTTGCAGAGCTGTCGAATATGGAGGAAGCATAGATTTAATGAGCAATGTAGATGTTTCAACTCCCCTATCAACTTATCATCAATGGAGAATGGGGCTTTTGCAAAGTAAGGATGTAATTCAATCTTGGAAAAGTGAAGTCCTTGAAATTAATAGTGTTGCCGTATACGGAAGGCCTAGAGCCATATTTTTACGTGAGGGTTCGTCAACTTATTGGATTGAGTATAGAAGCGCTACAGATCGATATAAATCTGGTCTGCTTATCTATCGAACAGATCCCCCACCAGGAAGCGCTATCATCTCGCCCAATCCAGCAGATAAATTACAACCAAACTTCACAGGACTTGGCACTGATATCTGGATGATGAACTTGGATAACTATACCTATCTAAGTTCAAACTCTAGTTCAACTGGCTCAATGACCCTTCCTGTTTCTAAAACACTTCTTCTTCACTCAGGGAATGTAAGTATTACTGCAATTGCTACATCTACTAATTCAGCAAGTGTGACTATAACTAGAAACATCAAGGCTGTCCCAACAAAGCCGATCCTGGCAGCAAGTAATACCTGGACCTCGAGTGAATCAGCGCTACTTGATAAGAACTATCTAAGTGAAATCAACGGCATAGAACAGTTCGAAATTAAAGTAAATGAAGAGATAAAAACCCTAACTCCCTCAATTCGAAAAGATTGGAAGCCTACATATCTTGATCCATTTACTGCTCCAGGCTTTCCGCTAGTTCAAGATTTGCCGGAGGGGCAGTACTCATTTTCGATCAGAGTAAGAGATCTAACAGGGCTCTGGAGCGCTTGGTCTGATAGCGCTAAAGTCAATATTGATCGTGGATATCCTCAAGGCGGAAGCAGCTTTGAATTTCAAGGATATAGCCAGGGATTGGCTGAAGTTGGACTTACTGACTTTAGAGATGATGGAACCGGGCTCTGCTTAACTCAAGTTATTAATCCTGAAGGCTGGGTAGCATCAAGAAGTAGCGCTAAAGCAAAGCCAACAATCAATTTAAATGCTAACGCTCTCTCAAGTTTTAAGGTTGAGAGCTATGACTGTCTAGGAAACGGACAAGTAGGTCAGTTAAGGTCAGATATCAAATTCACCCAAGCCTCAAAGTTAACAAAGCGTGGAACTTGGAGAGATGCTGGAAGAGATTATCCATCAGGCTCGTTACTTTGTGTGAGCAAATGTTCCATGAATATTGCAGTTACTGAGAGTATTGGATTAGTAGTTGCCTCTGGAAACCTTGAATATGGTTTTGCTGGACAAAAAGCTTTGATCTATAAATCAAGGAGTAATCAAGGCACTTATTCAACTCTCTCCATTAAATCACCGATAAGAAAGACCCTAAGGGTTAGCGGTAAGGACTTTGTTGTAGTGGGGCTTTTGAAGGGTTCAGTAAAAATCGAAGGTTTAGAGAAGGCTCAGAGAGCTTCGCAGTACCTCGATATTTCCTTAGATTCCCCCGCGCAGAAGAGCTTAAGTCGCTTTGGTTTTACGGGAGAAGACTTTGCCTCGGAGTGGGCTGTTCTGCCAATGAGTCGTGGGACAACCTTGGAAGACCCATCCCTTGATTTGTGCGCTGCTGATTATCAATCTGAATTTGATCGCCAGGAGAGACGTCAGGTAGTGGCAACTAAGCCAGGTTCTCCTTATATATTTCTTTCATCTGAAGTAGTGCGCTATACCTCAGATGGTGCAGGGCGTAGAGCAATTGCTGAACTTAAAGAAAAGTATCAAAAGTGTGTTTCTAATGGTGGCGGAAGTGAGAAGAGTGGGGCATTTGTTAAATACTCATTTCTGC
>Ga0194115_10002776_pt1 | contig 20472 bp, 18 predicted proteins | sample TA2MahsurfametaG_3_FD_148656 | JGI IMG/M metagenome (GOLD analysis project Ga0194115, IMG submission 148656) | Freshwater microbial communities from Lake Tanganyika, Tanzania - TA2015002 Mahale S4 surface | ecosystem: Environmental > Aquatic > Freshwater > Lake | place: Tanzania: Lake... | reverse complement strand
TTAACTTGCCTAATCACGCGGGACAAAATGCGGTAAGGACCCGAAGTTGACCAATCGTTCGCCTAAGTCACTCGTGTGCTTCCGAACTCAAACGTCTACCTTTCTTCGAAACAGTATGACGCCCAACTAAGAGCCGCATTGGGTCTACCGGTTGGGGAAATCGATGCATCGATTTACATGCAGCAGCAACGTGAGCTACAGCGAGAATTCCAGCTTCGCCAGCTCATTTTTCATGAGCAGTTTGCTGAAAACCGATTGAAACAGTTGCGAGACCGGCTAGATGATTATCCCGACATACAGCAGCAATATTCACAACTTCTCCAGGAACGTTTGCAACATGGACAAGACCCTGCGTCATTTGCTCGGGCACAGCTGCAGCATCATCTCGCTCAGACTCAAGCTCAGGCACAAGCTCAGGCTCAACTAGAAACGGTGGCTGCACAACAACAGCAAGCTGCTGGACTCGTACTATCACAGGCTGATTCATCGGTGAAAGATGTGCATGGGGTTGCTCCTCAACCGTCGATAAAAAATAATGCAACCAATTCTCATGTTGTTACCTCAGTCAAGAAAACTCAGGCTGAGAAAAAAACAACTGGAGTGGCTGATCATACCAGTTCGGGTACTGCCTCAGCGCCAAGGAAGAGACCAAGGGCTGGCACCGATGACACGCTAGACAGCAAGAAAAAGAAGAAAGAAAAGCCTCCGCGAGCGACCACCCAGGACGTTACGGCCGCAATAGCTGAGCTGGGGAAGGCTGCCGCCGATGCAACAAATTCAGATTCGAAGCCTCCTGCACTTGACTTGTTGGATTTCGCAAGTTCAACTGTTGCACAACCCGAAAAGATTATTTCTCGAGGATCAATCGGTGACTTGCTTTCGGCGGCGGAATCCGAAGAAAGGACAGATGCCGCAGCCGTAGTTCTCCAAGGAATCAAGGCTTTGCAAGATGTCTTCTGGGAAGAAACCAGTACTGTCGACACGGTGTCAGAAATTGAGCGAGCAAGGGAAAAGGGGGAGGTGATTGAGCTCCCAAATTTTACATCCTTCCTTCCACAGCTACCGGAAGAGCAAGAACTCCTTGTCCCTCCCAGTTCCGAGAAGAAAAAGAAGAAAAAACACAAGTCTCTACTGGATAGCGATTCACTGGACGAGTCGTCAAAATCAAGGGGAGGTACTGAAGTTGAGGCATCAAATAAATCAGTCGCCGAGACTTCAGCAATGCTGCCGCCAAAGTCAGATTACCAGAGCCCGATCGATGCTTGGTGGCCTTCTTTAGCTGAGATTCGAAAAGAAAGGAAAATTCTTGGTGAACCCCAAGATGATGATATTTTTCAAGAGGAAGATGTTATTTTGGAGCCAGATATGCCTTTCCGTGCCAATTTCACGCGAATCAAAGATCGTTTGGTCAACGATGTAGCGCCTGGTGTATTCGAAATGGTCTGTCATTGCCGAGTTCATGAACTCCATATGAACCCGAAGAAGGGCTCATCGACTTCTTATGAACCAGTGCATTGTTTTCAAGTAACTGAATTGTACCCAAAGGAACTCATGGTCTGCTGCTCTGTATGTGGGACATGGCGACATGCGGCGTGCGGTGGTCACTACAAACCGTATTCAGTCCGAGAGTGTGTCGACGTCCCATTTACTGCTATATGCGATCGCTGCCATGCGGAAGAGAAAGTCTTGTGTGATTACCCAACGGCGAAGAGACGATTAGACCGCCAAAGAAATGAGCTCCTTCGACGTGCCCTGTCGACATCAGCTACGATCCGGCAGCTTTCCTTTTCCAAACATGGGGGATCCTATAAGTGGCCACTTGGCAGTGTTTCCACTACGCATATTGGTGGCCACACTCGCAGTGTTCACCTTCGCCAGGAGAAAGCAGAAAAGCAGTGGAAAGAAATGGTATACAAGCTGAGCAAAGACTATGGCTCAAAGACGAAAGAACGTGTGAGAATGCGAACCCGAGAACTCGAGAAGCTTCTCTCCTCGGTCGAAGATGCGGGTACGTATGGAGTGTGACAAGTGTGGGTTGATTTGGTCGCTTATCTCACCCAATGTACGTTTTCTTTCTTTAGAGGGTCACACGGAAAGGCATAATATGATGATCTTCCTTTTGCAAGATACCCTTCGGAATGTTCCGGTAGGTTTCGACAAGACTCGGAAGAATATTTTCGATCCTGCGGAAGACGACGGTCCTTTGCATGATGTTGAAACTTCTAGTAGCACGGATTGTTTTTCTGCCATGTACGCTGCCGCAACAAAAAGTACTGATGAACAACGACAGGAAGAAGGAGAGGATAGTGGTGGCGCTGATGGTGAAAAGAATGAACTTCAAACCATTTGTGCTCGAAAGGACTGCAATCTGAAGGCTCGCTTCGATTCCGTCTTTTGTTCCGATGCATGTGGGGTCGCGTGCCTAGAAGAAGATCTATTACGAACGTTCAACTACGTCAGCGATGTACATCCCTCCCTTCTTCGGAACTAACTGTAAATGATAGAGTGCAGTTATCGTACCATGAAATGCTTCCTAGTGAGAATCTTCTAGTCGATAACACGTCTCCTCAATCAAGACTAACTCAAATAATGAACGCGGTAAATATGCCCATATAGAATTATCTTATTCCTTCGGTGCGTCATGCCTCTTTGAAGAGAAATCAAACAAAACTAGCCAAGAGCAAAACGACAGTGAAGATCCCCTCATTGATAGCCTTGTTGACAATGTCATCATCTTGTCCTTCCGTCTGGAAGACACGCCAACCATGACGCAATTGTGCAAGACCACCAACTGCAGCAAGGATGGATCGTCGTAGTATGATTCCATTCCACCGTCCATTGAGGATATCTCCTAGGGGTCCTGCAATGGCCAAACTTGTAACTGCCCCGGAACAGACCAATCCAACAGTACTAGCAAACTTTGTCCCGTAGACCACAGGAACAGTACGGACTCCATGTAATCCATCGTCCGCCATATCACTAATGTCCATTGTGATTTCTCTACCCAGAATACCCACAAATAATATGGCAACAACACGAAAGAGGGATTCCCATCCCCCGGAAGTCCCCGTCACAGACATAGCAGCAATGCCACTTGTTAGGGGACTGAGTGCGATCAAGCTCGCACAGACTACATTCTTCAGCCATGTCCGAGGCTTAAGGTGTTGTGTATACCAGAACGTTAACATGAGACCCATCACTACCGTCATCCGGGCGGGGACACCTGGGACCATCGTCACACAAAGCAATGCACCAGCATACAAATAACTCAAGAATCTTTTGGCAATCTTCAATGGTAATCGACTGGGTGTATTCAAGGGTTGGAAGGGTTTCATGGAATCATGACCAAGTTTGAAATCATAGTAATCGTTGACTAACATACTTGTGGAAGATGTCAACAATAATGCAACCAATGTCACCATCATGGACGGTGTGAAGAGAACCTTCCAAAAGGACAATGTACTTTGGGGTGCAAGATAGATTCCCAGCATGTGGAAGAGTACGACCACCGGATTGTTGTATGGTCTTGTCATAGCAATTAGATCTGGCAAACAGGATCTGACTGTGGGTTCAGGTGACACATCCTTTGAAACAGGTGTTGCAAAGGAAGATTCCGTCATTGAGACCGAAGTCGATGATCTTGGAATTTCTTTCTTCCCCATCGAGGAATCTTCGGCTTCATTTTTGACGGTCGTCGTATTCAAGTTCCCACTAACTCCTCCCTCTTCTTCAATGGAATCGTCAACCTTCTCATTAACGTAAAATCGAATGACTAAATGGCCATGTTTTTTCTGAGTATTATCTAAACGTTTGCTATTTTCCTTGTTAGAGTGTTCCCATGGACGAGTAAGTCCATGATGGGAAAATCCTTCGACAGCAGCGAGGAAATATCCCTTAGAGGGAGTCTTTTCGAAAAGACTCCCGAGGAATAGCAGTGTCAGAATCCACCGAACCATCACAACCAAAACCTTCACCGGAGATAAGGACAAATGTGACGAATCTTACAAGGTTATTGTAAGTTAACTCTGAGCCTCAATATGAAGCCAGGCCCACGATGGGACATGAAACGAGTTGGAATGGGGGGTATTCGGATCCTTCAATACGAATGCAATATTGAAAAATAACAATGAAATGTGGAAGTGATTCAAAGTGACATTCGGAACGACGAGTAGAAGAATCCTATGCCCGCTCCGCCGTGCTAACTGACCGTGACGTTGATGTGAACAGCTGCTTTCGCCATTTTCGCAATGGATGACGAGGCCGAAAAACGGCGGGGGTGGGGGGACACACACACCTGCGTGGCCGAAAGATGTCAAAAATGCTGCCAGGCCGCTGCATCCAATCCTCGTTGTTCGTACGTACGATTCATAGTCTCTCCGTTTTTCATTGGACCGGTCCGGTGACCGGTGACACTCGGAAGGATGATGCCATGCCGGCGTTTTGGGTCATCATGTTCTTCGGAACGACAGACAGACGCACAGAACGATTTCATCCGTCTGTACTTCGTCGCCCAGCGCAAGCGTTTACCACTTACCGAAAACTCGAAACGCCCTTTCCTCCCACTCTCTGCTCCTGGACTCCCGAGACTACCCAAAGCGGTTTTCCATCTTGCTCTTGACGAGAGACGTCGAGCCCGATCGGTTAACACCGCAATAGCTACTTTTGCAAGGTGTGTATCTACTTGTCCTCTTGGAAATGATCGGCATGGTGTGAGCTTGTGTGAATGGATATGTTGTCGTAGGGATTGAGGGTATCGAATGTCGGCGGTTGTTGTGGTGTTAACTTCAGGATTCCATTGTCTCAACCTTGTTTGTGTGTGTCGATTCACTTAGTCGTTTTCACATAGAATACATATCAAAAAATGGTCAAGGCATATGAATTGAGAGATAAGTCGAAGGAAGAACTTCTTTCGACGTTGGGTGAACTTCGTAAGGAACTTGCTGATCTCCATGTGGCAAAGGTAACGGATGGTGCGGCGTCGAAGATTGCTAAGATTAAGTCTGTCCGTAAATCGATTGCACGTGTATTGACTGTACACAATCAACAACAAAAGGATGGTCTCCGAAAGGCATGTGCGGGTGCTAAATACATGCCCAAAGACTTACGTGTTAAGAAGACGAGAGCTATGCGACGAGCATTGACCAAGGCCGAACGGACTAAGAAAACTCACAAACAAAAGAGAATGGCTGCTGCCTTCCCCGTTGTAAAGTTTGCCATCAAGGCCTAAAAACTTAATGGTTTTCTTTTAATAAACAAAACAAAAGCACTTTCGGGATAAAGCAAGATGCGACCAATCGTTCTCGTTCAAGGTGATCTGATTGTTGTTGTTCGTGTGTGGCTGAAAATCGTGGCCTTCAGATTTATGAAACCTGAAATCATCGAGGAATGGGGTTCCCTTGTGTCATAGTATGGGTAGCAGGTTTTCGTTGTGGATGATTTAGCTTAGAGCATCCTATTAGTGGATAGTAAGGACCACTCCATTTCGTTTTTTGGCACCGCCCGGACCTAGGATTCATCTGCGTTATTCGGGAGTCGGGCACTAGGCATCCCCCTTCAAGTAGGCGTCGAGTAGTAGACGCCGTGCAAGTGATGGAAAAGATCGAAAATACTCACAGGGAGAAAAAAACTTTGTTGAATGTGGTTGGGAGGTTGTTGATAGCTAGGACAGGGTTGTGTCCGTACGATAGTTCCAAGGTTGCCGTGCACCGTTGGGACTTTCTCGTAGAACGTAAGAATCCATTGAGTCGATGTCAGGCGAAGGACAGACCCAGGCACGAGATCCATCACATCTCACCTCTCACCCATCACTTTGGAGGTTCTTCTTCTTCGTCTTCTTCGTTACCTTGGAGGCAATCGTTCTGTACAGCAACAGCGCAGCGAGGGATGATGCTATAATCTCCTTCCAGTCATCCCTACATTATCCTACATATATATACAAATATACAACATGCGGTGGATTAAATCCAGAAGATTGATGGTCTCTGTCTATATCGTCGTCAGCACGAATATCTGTGAGATGGTAGAATCTTGGACTACGACAACAACCTGCAGAAGGAGGACCATGACAACGACGACGTCAAAAGGACGATCCAATCATGACGAAAGAAGGAATGTTCTTCTTCATGTATCTTCAACGAAGAATCCATCCATGATTGTTGAACATGAATATAATGATGATGACGACAATGATGAGAATGAGGACGATGATGATGATGATGATGATGATTTTTGGGGATTGGATGATCTTGAACTCTTGCAGGGTGAGGGAATAGATTTTGAAGAGAATGATAACGAAGAAGATTGGATTCCTGATGCTATCAAAGCTCAAACGAAACGAAGACCTAAGACCTTACGACCCGCCAATGAGGTTATTAAGGATCAAGAAGAACCATCACTGCAACAGAAACAAACAAAGGATGATAGTCGAGAAGATCTCATCAAGAATCGACCATCACCATATACAGAAGAAGAAGAAGAATTAATTGATGCATTGGGTGGGAAATATGCTACGAATGGTCGTCGGGAGGAAGGATTTTTAGGTGATTCGACATTAGTCGAAATTGCCTCCGATTATTCCGTCCCTATTTCGTATTTGGCGGATGTCCTATGTATGTGGGGTGTCCCTGTCCCTATTAATGTCAATGATCGATTAGGTGATTTAGTTACGGGAGAACAAGCCTTTGCATTAGTCGAAGCAGTAAATTCTTTGGATATTGGGGTATTACAAGATCGATATTCGAATATGAATGTACTTCAATTATGTGATGAATTTGAAATCCCCCTAAAGGATGCCTTTGAATTCGCAATGAAGGAAGGTTGGAGTTTACCCTTTGGTGTCCGTACGAATCTACGAATGGAACAGGAAGAAGAACTATTACGTCTTTATTCCTCTGTTTGGAGACAAACAGGATATTGAAGATGATACGTCCGAGAACCGAAAAGATCATACAGTAGCGCATGGAAAAAACGTATAAGTCGGATAGGATAATCGTTTCATCTATTCTTTAGAATCCTTTACTTGCTTCAATGGCGGCAGTTCTTGCATTGCCGATAAAGGTTTTGACTTTCTCATGATCTTTCTTACCGGGAGAAGCTTCGGTACCACTACTCACATCGACCCCCCAGGGTCGGGTGGATAACACAGCATCTTGAACATTTTCAGGTGTTAATCCACCAGCAATAATAACAGGTAATCCTGCATTTTGAATCTGTGCTGCAATCTTCCAATCAAAGGTCATCCCTGTACCACCCCCGGCCTTACTTCCCTTGAGTGCGGTATCTAATAAAATAGCGACTGGATCTGTCGTAATCGATTGTAATAAACGTTCTGTCGAATCTTCTGTCGCCAATCCCGTTTCAGGATCTGTTTCAATATCCACCACACGGATAGCTGGTACGCCATTGATTTTTTCATTCGTTGCCTCCATCCCTTCCTTTCCATGAAGTTGTACCAAATCTAAACCACATTCCTTTACCATTTCACGAATAAATTCAGAGGATTGATCTTGGAAGACACCCACGACCATTGGTCGTCGTGCGACATCTTCTAATGCCATTGAATTGACTACCATCTGATTTAAGGGTGATGTTTGTTGAGGATTCGAACTGGATAGAGTAAGTCGACCAGTCCGTTCCCCAAAGGATCGGATGGTATTCACAATTTCCTTGGCCTGTTCCTTCGTCACACAACGTTTACTTTTCGGTACGAAGATAGTTCCAATCAAATTCGCACCCGCTTGACATGCGATTAAGGCATCTTCGGCATTCGTTACACCACAAATTTTGATTAATTTCGTTCCTCGTGTATAGGCACCGCCTGATAATTGTGTCGAAGATGCAAAATCTTTTGGATCTAAACACAAACTTTGTATAGCCACAGTCGGGTCAGCAGCCCGCATTAAAGATTCACCAATCAAACACATCCCGACGTTAATATTCCGATACCGGTTCACATCAAAGGCTGTAGACATTCCAGATAATGAACAGAGTGTATAATCCGCTGGTGTCTCACCATTGTTGTTGTTGTGATCATAGTTACATCCCTGTTGTGTCAAAAGTTCTGCAACATGTTCTGTCGTATGTAGATCCATTTGGAAGGTATGTAAATTTCGATTATTGACACCAATGACTTTAGCACCAGCTTGGATTGCGACATCTAATTCAGAATCGGCATGAACTTCGACTAATGGTTCCATACCAAAACTTCGTGCATGGTCAATCAATTCCTTTAATAAGTGCTGGGGTAGGACCGCGACAATCAATAAAATCGTATCAGCACCTGCCGCAATTGCTTCTGTAATTTGATATTTATTCGTTGTAAATTCCTTCCGTAAGACGGCTGGTCGTTCAAAGTCTGATTGGTCTGTAGTTTGTAAACGGACTTCTGTCATATCATCTAATCCACCTTTAAACCAACGTGGTTCGGTCAAGACACTAATAATGTTTGCACCTGCTTTGGCATACTTGGTCGCTTGTTCACCTGCATTTAAATGGATGGCAATATCACCCTTGGAGGGTGATGCACGTTTAAATTCGGCAGCTAATGCCATCCGTGGACTTTGTTGTTGTATGACTGTTTGTAAATTTAATATCGATCCATGTTCTTTCCAAAATTCTGGTATCTTCTCCCGTAAGGATTCTTCGGATGGCGTCGATGGATCTGCCTACAGTATATAGTCCACCATTACACATCAAGACAACAATGTCAGAAGCGAACGCCAAGACAGTGTCGTTTTTTTTCTCCTGAAAATATCGTCTTCACTATTACGTACGTACCAAATAGGCTTCATAATCCAAAATCCGAGTGGCTGTAATGGCTTGTAATTTGGACAAGGTATGGTCAATATCACCATATCCAAAGAGATGTCGTCCATCAAAATCCTTATCGTTCGATCCCTCCAACAATGAATCTAATGCTGCCTTTAATTCTTCATTCGTGTACTTTGTAGTGAAAAGAGTAGGGTTGCTGGCGGTAGTAGTTGTGGTAGATTCTGTCGTTGTCATTTTGCGTGCTTCTTCCGTGGTGGAAAAGACGGCAGTACCTGTAGTAGTAGAGGGAGACTCTTTCGTAGACGACTGTAGGAAGGAAACCAATTGTGATGAAGGACAAAAACTAACACTCAGCGAGAGCAGAGAAAGAAATCCTATGATGAGAAACAGTGATGGCATGATAGTCTCTATTCGTATCGACACCAAACGTCGAAACAGTGTGTTCTGGATGGATGGATGCCGATTTCCTGGTTGTTTTGCTTTGCACTTTGTACGGACGGTTTCGAGTGTGTGTGTGTAAGAATCGAGTTCCAGGTGTAATGTATCTCGAAGAGAGAGAGAGACTGATCGTCTGTAAATGGTCGGACATATTGTTCGAGGTAGTCAAATAATTTTGGACCGACTTTTGATAAGAGGATCCGGAGAAAGCTCATTGTCCAAAAACCGATCGCGCCAAAATTCTTCGAAGGAAGGAACCCAAAAAAGGAAGATCCTCTTCCCCAAAACGAGGTGTTGAGAGGCCGGGTCCCGTTCAAGAGTATTTCCATCATCATACAAGAACGTGCATGGTTTCCTTTTTTTTCCTACTCAAGGGAAGACAAAGACGACGACGTTCAATCGAATACGGTAGGTATATCAGCCTTCCCCCATGATGACGACAAGAACAACCAGAACAACAAGGACTGGGAAAAGAAGTCAACGTCCTACGAAAAGAACAGCACCACCACCATCCGAAGAAGATTTGAACAGGACAAAGATGAACAAGAAGAAGGAGGAAGATTCTTCCCGTTCTACGACAACACGACAGAATCATCGTGTTTCCAAAGAACAGCGATCATTCACTCTAGAACAAATGATGATCCAATTGTTGTTGTCACATCTTCCGAACAACAACAACAACATGGAGAACGGTGAGAAGACATCAAGCCTTTGTTGTCTCCATTATGGCATCGACTACTGCAAACGTCAAGGTACGTATCATACCTTCTACTATTGTTGTAACTGTACGTTCAAGTGCTCTCTCTTCTTGTACGCCAGGGAGAGGACATTGACGAGAGTAACGACTTGTCCTTGTGAGACTTGTTCTGTTTCACAATGCATGATGAATTCCTCTTTTCGAAAGAATCCACCAATCCTCCTCTTTTTTGGTCGTACGATTTCCGATACACGGACTCCCCTACTCACTCACTCACTCGGTCCGTTTCGTCATCTTTCGTTTCGACTTTTTTTCTCAACAGAAAGGTATCCTAATGCATTCTTTTGTTCGTACTGTAATCAATTCGTCGATGATTTCCTATTGACTACACCTGGTCGTCGGAAGAAGATGATTCCCAATATGGGTCGATACAAATGTATCGCAGGACATACCGATTGGCATATCCCCGCCCAGGCAAAACCTCATGCCTCTCTCCTCATGCGGAATGAAGCTACTACGAATACTAATGGTGTTCTTCTTGCTGCTTCAAGGGATGAAACAGACAACGACTACCACTACGAAGACGACGACGATGTTGATGATGACAACCTATCCAAGGAATTCTAGAACAAAAGAAGTACCAAAGGCTCTTTTTGGAATCCATATACGATTCACAGCATATTTGTATCATGTCCCATGATTCTACCGGCATGGCATCATCGTCATCGATCCCTATCTTGCCTCCCTCCCTTCCCATTCCCATGTAGAAGCGAGAAACGCTCTGCGTCGTTGTGTGTTGCAAGGGACGGATTCGACGTAGTGGTTTGTTTTTTCCTTTGGAAGGAAGACGACACGACGCGACAATCAAAAGGATCGATTTTTTCATTCCTCCCTCCCGGATTGAATCTTCTTCTTTTTTCTCTCTACGTCTCCAGGATACTCCTTAGACGTAATTTGATCTTGGCATCTAGATGTGTTCCCTTCTTTTGTCCACGTGCCCATTTCTTTACAGCTGTACATAGGATCGTAGTCTCTTCAGGTGTCAAGGATTGATCCAACGCAAGGATTGTATTGAAATCACATAACATTTCCAACAGTTTGGAATCCACACCCTCATCATCATCAGCCGCCGTATTCCAGCATCCTAATAGACTTTTCTTGGCATCATTCGTTAGACTACCATTCTTCTTGATGGAACTGGTCGCCTTCCCTCCTGAAAAGGATCCCTCATGACTTAACATGGCAGTATTCACCAGACATAAGACGGAATCTAACATTTTCGATTCCTTCCCATTAATCAAAACATTATGTTTCGTTGGGACCTCACGTGTATTCAAGGTTTCGGTCATACTAGCGATGATGCCATTATCTGGTTCCTGTGGGTGTAATCCCAATGACGATGACGTCAGTAGCCCCTCATGGACCATCTGAACACTCACATCAGATAATTGAAAGGCTTCTGTTGCTCCTGTATTCGCATTCATGGCCAATGTCACAAAGGCCTTGCTACTCCCCTTTACTACAGCAGCAGCAGCATCTGCCGTCTTCTCGGCCTCTTGTTGTTGTTGTTCCTTCATTCTTACAATTTGCAAGCTTGCACCCATTTGGACATCTAATCCATAGACTGGTAGAGAATCTTCTGTATCATGTCGTTCATCGACATGAGAAAAGATCCATCCCACGGGGACTAAACCTAATTGGGATGCAATCGTCGATACTCGTTCCTGTTGCGTTGACGTCGACGATGTCGATGTCCTACTACCAAGGAGGGATTGTGCTAGTTGGACATTGTAGGAATTCCCTTTGGAAGTCATCGTTAGTTTTTGACTGGATGGTTCCCAAATCGCATGAACTTTTGCAACAGTACAATAATCTGAATCGGAAGTCTGACTGGAAAGGGAAGTTCTTGCCTTTCGTGGAGTCTTATCGACACGTTCTCGTTGGAACGTACCCAAAAGTAATCCCACTCTTGGTTGGACGGCGGGTGCTTCTTTACCTTTCTTCTTCTTCCCCATCCCATTGACATGGAAACGTTCTGCTGAATATCGACACATATAGACACGTTTTAATGGACCCTCTGGTTGCGCTTCGACGACATGAAGAGACGATTGAAGTTGTGCAATCGCACCATAGGACATTCCCTTATTCGATGCACGTTTCGTTTTAGATTTTAATAATGCCTGTTCATAATTCTTTGCTAAATCTGGAAAGGGATTCCATACAGAAGAATTTGGATCTCCTCCCGTTAAATGAGAAAATCTGGATTCCGTCGATCGCTTCGTTGTTGAAGAGGAAGTAGATTGAATCGTAATCAATGATCCATGTTTCAAGTTGAGAGTCGAAAGTATGTTGGAAGTATCGATAGTGTCCGAACCCAATTGGACTGTCACATCATCTTCGACATCGAATGGTTCTAGTATATCCCGTACGGACATGGTATCTGTCGAACTTTCTGGAATCATTACTTTTTCCATTGATCCATCTGCCAATCGAATCCGTACGATGATTCCACCTGGCGACGATGCGGATGTTGACGGCAACGTCTGAATCAGGAGGAAGGCCATTGCAAGGATGGGTACCATCACCACCCATGGTCGTCGTTGTTGTTGTTTCTGTGACAATCTCATCCTTCCAGTGTATTCTTCTCCGATGTATGTAGAGAGTTTTCAGAACGCTGGGATGAACGAAACGATGTGCCCGATGAGATGTCGCTACTATCTCTGGAGGGAAAAAGCCGATCCTTTACTAACTGCTACTATATCACACCGAATGGATGGGTTCGTATCCAGGGGCTTCCACGCGGCAACAAGGATATTAAGTTGACGTCACTGTCGCGCGATCAAATCAGTCGGAAGCATGTATTCATATATGTATATACAATACTGTATGTATACGAGCGAACTAACTTCACAGTCATTTACAGTTATGGGCTCTCCAGAAGATACGGTTCTTGCAGATTATGTCCATTTCGACTCTCACCATATCATACGGTTGAGAGAGAGACCTCAACGATCATGTCAACAGCGGAGACTCGTACAGATATTCATCGATTCCATTTAGAGGAGGAGGAGGATGGAAGAGTGATCGATTATGAAATTCGAGGCTTATTCCTACCCAGCACCATCTCTCCCTCCGATAGTCATCATCATGTGCAAGGACAACAACGAGAAGAAGAAGAGGAAAAGAAACTTATCCAACGGTGGGCCGAATTTTGTGCATCGGTATTCAGTTCTAAACCAAATCCACCTCCAGTATCGTATTTTTCGAATCATTATCATAATGATCCCATGAAATGTCCTCAATTGATTCGAGTGGCACTCCTACGAAATGATAGCAACGACGACAAGGACAAATACACCATTGTAGCCTCATGTCGACTCTTCCTTCGGACGATATCACTGACTTCATCTTCAACATCGGAGAATGTGGGTAGTGTAGTATTGGCAGGTGGGATTGGAGAAGTCTGTACCGCACCGGAACATCGACGAAGGGGACTGTCAACGGCTTTATTACATAATGTTATTGAAATTATGAAGGAACGACAATTATCCATTTCCTTATTACATGCCGCGCCGACATTTTTCACACTTTATCAATCGGTTGGATATCATAATTCGATCAGTCGATGGTCGACGATTTCTGTCAGACAGGATCAGTTGGATTCGTCGTACGGCGAGGGTGAGCCGAACGTTGCGACTTCAAATCGAAAGATTCGACATGCCTCTTTTCCAGATGATACCGATCAACTTTCTTTCCTCCATCAAAGATTTTCACAACAACGATTTGTTGGATGTATCATCCGATCGAAGAAATATTGGAATACCTACCTTAGTGTTGAAATGAACGGATCGTTATTCGTCCTGGAAGACCACTCGAACATTATCATCGCATGGTTATCCATCCGACGACGTGGTGATCGTATTCAACTGAGAGACTTTGGATTTGATGATGATTCTTCATTGCCATCTAACGGGACTGATCTCGGAACAGCATTCTTTATGTTGTTGTCACGTGCTGTGAAGGATTTGGGAATTGTTGAACATCAATGGACACTGGTTCTCCCAACGTTCCTGGTGGAGTCGCTTCGAAACACAAGGAATCCTGATGTCGTAGACTGGGACAGTATCCGTCATGAAGACGACCATGGTTGGATGTACAAGATTCTTGATGACAACATCAATATCGAAGACATGAACGGGTCGAACGTCCCACATTTGATATGGCCAGCCGATTCCTTCTGATGACGTTTTGAACAACCGGTTCCTGCTGACGAGCTTCATTTGGATTCATATTCAATTCAACTTTCGTAACATCTCTTGAATCTGTCTCTCAACACGATCTCGTACTGGATCAAAGAAGGCATGTTGCATGGCTTCCTTGGCTGTTAAACGAAGGGTATGATCATAGACGATCAACTTGGACATTAAATCAAGACCTTGGACACTGGGAGTGTACGTGGGGGTACTACATTCGTCAGCAATTTGTCTCCATTCCTTCTTTTGACCGCCACCATCACGGAGTGTGGATTTGGCGATGACGTCTTGGATTTCGGGTGTCATAACGATATTTGCTTTTGCAAGGTACGTATGAAGATCGGCAGTCCCCAATACTGCGATGATCGTCCCTAACTGATCCATATTGTCTTTCCCCCGAAAGAAGGGTTCTCGTCGGAAGAGTAATCCTGCCAGAATACAACCTACACCCCATAAATCGATAGAATAATCATAATTTTCATTCCCCACTAACAGTTCGGGTGCCTTGTAATGCCGTGATGCGACTCGGACATTGTATTGAGTATTCGGAAAGAAGAAATCGGCTAAACCCAAATCAATCAACATCAGCGACATGTCCGTCATATCGATCAACACATTTCGTGGCTTCACATCACGATGCTACAAGAGTTACAATTTAGAGTTTAGAAATCAATATGAAGAATCAGTATGGTCCCTCCAACCCTTTTTGTCATTTTGACCTTACCATAATCCCCGCAGCATGTAAATGATCCAAGGCGACTAATAGGTGGAACAAAAAGTATTGTATTTCTTCATCGGTCAAATATTTATCATTCTTGGGATGACAGAACCATTGAGAATTGACCCCTGCATGTTCCAATACTAAGGCAGGCATATTTTGTAAATGATACTTTTTCGTAGAATCATGATAATCCGGTGGTATGACGATACCTAATAATCGTGCCAGATTGGGTAATTTCGAGGAATGTTTCAAAACAAGTAATTCACGTTTGATTTTTCGTTCCGCCACAGGTTTTAAACATTTGAGAACAACGAATGTCCTTGGGTCGATGGAAGTAGTGAGGAATGGTTGTTGTGGTTGTTTCCTTCTTTCTGTCCGTAAACGTTCTTCCAATTGAACATCGACCGTTTCAAAGACATCCGAGAATTTCCCAGCACCAAGACGTCGGACTAACATGTAATCTTCATTGGACTTTATTGGAATGTCTCTATTTGGTGGGAATGGAGCAGATTCAAAGTCATAATATGTGGATGGTTTCGTGGAGCACCCTAATGGATATGCCTGTTCCCCCGATGACGCCTTCACGATAACCCCGACGATCATGGAAAGAAGGTTGGCTTTCATCATCGTCATAACTGTAAGTTCCAGATGCTTCGATTTTCCATCCTAGAAGCCCAAGTCGAAAGAAGTCGTTGGGAAAATATGGTGAAACTGTTCAAACAGTAAGGTTTTTGTTGTTGACAGTGAAGGAAGCAACACACTTTGGCCAAAATCGGTGGATTGGCGGTTTGCGTTGAAATGGATGTTGTGCCAACATCATGAAGAGTTAACTGTCCGGTCTGACGCGGGAAAATACACTCGAATGGTCGACCAATCGGATTGGAATGGTCGGTCACCTCGGCAGGCGCAACCAAGTATAACGTCTAGAAAGCCATCCCGGCGCACCCATACTCACAAATTGTAACATGCATCACACACTTGTGATGAAACGGAAGAGGGTCCCCACATGCTACAACAATAGCCATTCGTATTCCATCTTACAGCATCTTCCATCGATGCTTTCAACATGTCCTATCGACCACGATACAGTACTAGCAGACAGATTACGCAACATAAACCACAATCACAACAACCCCAACAACAACCCCAACAGCAAATTACGTCCATTGTCAAATATAATCGGAGTGCCCGTTATTGTCCGGCCGGTCACTGCTTTCATCGTGTACCATTAAATCTACGTCAACGTGTGATTCGTGAAGAAAATGGTCTACCTACCCATGTGACGCCACCGATTACATGTAATGGATGTGCTAGAGATATCTATGATGATTGTATTGCAGGATGTTGTCGGACATGTGATTTAGACTTTTGTTCAGCATGTTTCAATTCTGATATCCCGATTGATGAACTTATCCAACAGGGTATGACGAATATAGAGATCGACTTAGATCCGACCGTTTCAGGTTCAGGTTCTATGGTCAGTGAAATGACGATGAGCCTAACCGCCAAACGATGTGTCGTCGGACATCCACTCTGTAGGGTCAATACCCTCCAAAGGAAACGATACCTACAGGAACGTGATGGACTTCAGTTCGCACCTGTCATTGAATGTAATTGCTGTTCAAAAGTCATCCGGACAGAATATATTGCTGGATGTTGTATTGATTGTGATCTTGATTTTTGTGAGGAATGTTTCCATTCGGGTCAATCCTTTGAACATATGCTCCTAGATCCTGAATTAGTCGACGCGGATGAACCCGGACCGGCCTATGGGGAACGATATAATGCACGACGACCTACCTACAAAGGAACAGGTCGAGTAAGTTATGATGAATATCCCGATCCGACGATCTTCCAATGGGAGTTTACTGGAAGTGATGAAATTGAGGCGGTAGAATTCTTCCAAAAGGATTATGGTACGAAACTCGGTATTATCAAATTGGATTTTTTCTATGCTCAAGGAACGATCCGAACGATATTAGATCATCGAAAGAAAGGTTTACGGCCACTCTTTGTGAAGAATGATCAAATTACATCAAAGTTATACCGTAAGATATTACAAGATCCTCGACGATATGCTATGAAAGCGTTAAAGAATAGAAAGATGTAAAATAATCTGTCTAGAGGGATGCAGCGACACTATATCTATGTAAAAACCAATCCATCCATGGCTTTTTCAAAAAGTAAAATATGATATGAGTGACATGGTTGACCCCAAGCCTTTAGTCAATCATTTCCTCATGAGTTCGAACTTCACAAAATTGAACTTCACCATCATAGATGCCATATTTATTCCCACCTCGTTGTTGTTTGTGAAATCGATCGCGAAAAGCAACGACCAACATAAGTATGGAGGCAAGAAGTACCCCTCCGAGGATTCCAAAGAGTAGTCCACTTGTCCCTCCCTTATGTTGAAAGGTCGATGGAGTGATACCCCGACCATACTCATCCATGGATGGGGTCTTTAAGACATCACGACAGAATGTTGTTAGTTTCCAACAATCCTTGTTATTGTCAAATCCATCCGCCCTAACAATGGACTCCATACAATTTACGTAGTCCCAACCCCTATGAAAAAGATCAAGAAAGGATGGACCACGACGATGATGATGATGGTTAGAGAGGGCATCCTGAAGCGGACAAGTATCGACGTTTTTGAAAGAATTCGTGTTGCTGTCACTTACCATCCATCATTATTCATTTCAAGGTGGTCATCAAAGTGAATTGAGGAACATGCCTTCCAACAATGATCACCATCCAGTCCAACACGACGATCACAAGTACTTGATGACCATAAGTTACATGCCGCCTCACAAGCACCGACATAATCAGGGTCGGTACGAATCGTAATGACACTAGAACAACGAGTGTCGGATCCATTCGTACGACAATCAACGTCTGGACCCATCCCGATTACGAATTCCATTCCATCTTGATACACATAGTGTTGATCGTCATGATCTCCAATGAAACGTAGATCCTCTCCTGGAATTGTCAAGGTCACCTCTTTGGTTGAATTGGCTTCTAACCATACCTTCTCAAAGACACGGAGGCGTTTGTATTCTGGCGTCGTCGATCTGTAGATGTCAAAAGTAAACAACATGATAGGAAACGCTCCGGGGATACTACTGGGATTCGAGACCTTCACGGAAATGGTCAAATCAGGTGCCTGCTTTCCAAGTGGAACCTTTAATTCTGTCGTACTGAGTGTGATGGAATCGAATTGAAAGTCCGAATAGGAAAGACCATGACCAAACGGCCATTGTACTTCGCAAAGGCTATTATCCCAATGAGGCAAATAACCCCCTGTATCGGTCGTACACTTATCAGACAGGGAATGTAAATAGGGGATTCCACCTCCATCTTCAAATTTGGGATACGTCAGAGGAAGTCTAGCACTTGGATTGATTCGTCCCGTAATCAAATCAACAAGAGCTTCACCTGCCAATGGCCCAGGTAAGAAACCAACGAAGACTGCATCGACGTGGGGGACTGCATCTGTCAAGAGTCTTGGTCGACCACCAAAGTATACAAGAATAATTTTCGCATTCGGAGCTGCCTCTCTCAAACCAGCAACTAATTCGTATTGTCCAGCTGGTAAACGAAGTCCTCGAATATCTCCAGGTTTTTCAGTATAATTCTCTTCACCTAAACAAACGACGATGACATCCTGACTAGCCGCCTGACTCATGGCACGTTCGACACTTAGATCACTATCTTGTCCAGTCAGACCGACCCAATTCTTAATCTTTTCCATGACAGTCGGATCTTCCACGACTTCGTGAAAATCACCACCACCATCACAATTCCCTCCCAGGATGTCGACACCACAGGAATAGGAGACATGCCATTTCTTTTCCTTCTGAATCGCTTCGACGACTGAAGAACCATACGTGAACCATTGATCTTCAATACGACTATCGACGCCTTGCCATTGCCATGTCCAACCACCTGTCGTAAAGGACTTTGAGTGGGCGGTCGGACCAGTCACCAAGATTGAGAGGGATTTCTGAGGATCCAAAGGTAGGACATTGTCATCATTCTTGACCAAAATAATGGACTGATGAGTCATGTCCAACACACGTTCAAGATCCTCATCAGAATGCATCGGACCCTTTGCATCGTCCATAGTCAAATTGAAACTCTCTTCAAACATATTCAATTTTTCTTTCAATTCTAGGACACGTCGGGCACTGGTTCGTACTCTCTCTTTCCATTGATCATTTTGTTCAAACGTTTCATATGCGGCGAAGAAATCTTGTGGTTCATTCGCAATCATACTCATATCGACCGTCCCCTCCTGTAGGGACTTGGTAATAGCATCGGTCCGATCTTTTGCGACATGATGCCATTCATACAGGTTGAAAATTTCATGATAATCTGTTACCAACATTCCATCAAAGCCTAATTCCTTCCGTAGAAGATGATTTAACATTTGTCGATTGGCAGCCATTGGGACACCATCCACTTCGGTATAGGATTCCATGACGGTATGAATCGTCTTCGATACCTGTTTCCATGGTAATACAAAGTATTGATATAGGTGTCGAATGGGGATCCAACTTGGTGCACGATCATGTCCATTATGGGGATAGGAATATCCTACAAAATGTTTCCCACAAGCTGCTGCAAGAGATGGACGAATAGTCGAAGTTTTATCATCATCCGCCATTTGTATCCCATCTGTCATCGCCCGTGCCATCGTCCCAACTAACACCGGATCTTCTCCAAAGGTTTCATAGACTCGGGACCATACGGGATTCCAACTTAGACCCAATAGGGGACTGAATAACCATGGGATACCAGCCTTCCGTGTATCACGACTTGCCCAAATCCCAGCCTGTTCCGACACGGAACGATTGAATGACGCAGCTAAGTTAATTGGTTGGGGAGTAATAATCGTATCATAGATATAATTCGCACCATGGACACTATCAAGACCCCAAATGACGGGTGGACGATGAAATTTTTCGGCGGTCGTCTGTAATTGGATGACCGCCTTTCGGAAATCTTGGACCGTCCATAGTGGATCAGCACGATTCTGATTATTCAATACACTTCCAACACCCAACGTCCCAATATAATGATCTAACAAGTCTTGTCGGAATTCACTATGATCCTCTGTGAGTAACATATTGATATCAATCTGTGCCGTTTGTCCCACCTGACCTTCCCACCCCATGGAATCCAATAGATCCTCAATAAAGGGAGAAGATCGTGGTGGTGTCATGGTGGGGTGGGGGGGGTTCCTTTTTTTGTTTTCGGTTAAGAAAAATTCTCTCTTTTCTGGTTTCAGCCTTCGTGTAGTAAAACCACGAAGAAGTAAGACTTCAAAATCAAGAGATTTTTGATAATGACAATGACAAACCCAAACTTTTTGTTCGAACAAGGAAGTGGGAATAGATTGGATCAATTCCCACTTGGATTGTAAGGAGAAGAAGCCTTTTGGTGTTCAAAGAAGGCAAAGGAGGTCGGGAAACGACCTGCCCCCAAGACGGAACCTGGCACTAACTTATTTCCTTGCACTGTTAACTCGTGCGTGCCCATTCATATAAGATACATACATATAAATAATATATATGTATAGCGAATTA
>Ga0194115_10002773_pt1 | contig 20493 bp, 14 predicted proteins | sample TA2MahsurfametaG_3_FD_148656 | JGI IMG/M metagenome (GOLD analysis project Ga0194115, IMG submission 148656) | Freshwater microbial communities from Lake Tanganyika, Tanzania - TA2015002 Mahale S4 surface | ecosystem: Environmental > Aquatic > Freshwater > Lake | place: Tanzania: Lake... | reverse complement strand
CGGCAGCGGCGGAGATCGGCGAGGAGGTTTTCCAGTTCGGGTCCAGCAAGCGGATCGTTCGCTTTCACGGCGTGCCGGCAGACCGTTTTAGTGATGACATCCTCACCCAGCCGCAGCGCATTCACGCCCTCGCCGGCGGATTTGAGCGCGTCCACGAGTTCCAAGACGAAGCGGCGGGCTTCGAGAACTTTCGCGAACGGGGGTAACGCTTCGAGGAGAAAGGTGCGTTCGCCAAATTCGCTCAAGCCCACGCCAAGCCGCGCGAGGATGGGTAGTTGCTTGCGGAGAAAGTCCACGTCGCGCGCGGACAGCTCGACGGTCTCGGGCAACAACAGCCGTTGCGAATCCGCCTCCCCGCCCGCCTCAAGCCGGTCGAGCATCTGCTCGAACAGAATCCGTTCGTGCGCCGCGTGCTGGTCCATCAGCACCAGCCCGCGATCACTCTCCAGCACGACGTAAAGCCGGCCGATGACGCCGACGAGACGGAGCGGTACAGCGAGTAATGGAGTTGGGAGCTGGGAGTGGGGAACTGGGGCCGGTTGGATGCACTCCGTGCTGGGCGGCTGACTGCTGACTGGCGGTCGCTGCCCGCTGAACCCGAATGGCAGCGGCGTTTGCTGCGAGGCGGTGGCCGGCCAGTCGGAGATCGGGTGGCGCCGCAACGCGGGGAAGAAATCCGGAGCGGACGGAGTCTTTGGCTCGGTAGGGACGCGCGGCTGTGCATCCGGCCCGCGCGTCTTGGATGGTAACGCATGTTCATTTGAGGCGGGGACATTCTGGCTGACCGGCAGTTCGGCCCTGCTTGTTGCAGAAGCCGTAATTGTCTGGGCGCCGCTGTGGTAGTTCAGCAGCGTGTCGCGAATGGCTTGGGTGACGAACGCGCGCACGGCGCGCTCGTGATGGAACTTAACCTCGCGCTTGGCGGGGTGGATGTTCACGTCTACTTGCGCCGGATCAAGTTCAAGGAAGAGGCAGGCTACGGGGTAACGGCCCCTCATCAATGCGGTGTGATAACCCTCGACGAGCGCGAAGTTCAGCGCACGGTTTTCGATGGGCCGGCGGTTGACGAAAAGGTGCTGGTCATCCCGCGAGCCGCGTGACACGCCGGGTGCGCCGATGAAGCCCCAAAGGCGGAGTTGAGAGTTGGGGGTTGAGAGTTGAGAGCCAGCCTCGGGTTCGGCGGGGTCGCGGAGTTCCTCGTAAGTTCCGCGTGTGTCCACGGTGAGGAGTTTCAGGTCCGCGCCGTGCAACGCGCGCAGGCGCTCGCGGAGGGCTAAGAGCTGGCCGGTGGCGTCCGAGGCGACTGCCGCAATGGGGAGTTGAAAGATGGTGCGGCTGTCGGTCGTGAAAGTGAACGCCACGTGCGGATGTGCAAGCGCGGCCAGCGTGAGGTAATGATGAATGTGAGCGCGCTCGGTCTCCTCGGTGCGCAGGAACTTCCGGCGTGCGGGGAGATTGTAGAAGAGCTGGCGCGCTTCAATGCTGGTGCCAGCCGGTGCGCCAGCAGAGCGGACCTCCAGCAACTTGCCGCCGTGGACAATCACTTGGGTGGCCTCGGGCGAAGCGTCATCGCGCTCGCGCGTGGTGAGCGTGAAGCGGCTCACACTCGCAATGCTGGGCAATGCCTCGCCGCGAAAGCCCATCGTGCTGATGCGGAACAGATCGTCGGCGTTTTTCACCTTGCTGGTCGCATGGCGTTCGAGGCAAAGCAACGCGTCGTCGCGGCTCATGCCTAGGCCATTGTCCGTAACCCGAACCAGCCCGCGGCCGCCGGCAAGCACCTCCACCATGATCTGGGTGGCCTGCGCATCGAGGGCGTTCTCGACCAGTTCCTTCACCACGCTGGCCGGGCGCTCGATCACTTCTCCGGCGGCAATTTGGTTGGCGACGGTCTCGGGCAGCAGACGGATGCGGTTCATCGCGATGCGGTAGTGTCGGCGTCGGCAGGGAGTGGGGCAAGTGTTCAGTAACCACTGTTCAGTTTTCATTCGGGCGTAAGAGCGCTGTGTTACCGCCCAAATTGATTTGTAACGGCCCTCTCCCGCCCGTTGTCTCTCAGCTTACAGAGCGCAACTTTTGCCGCTTTGGCGCGCGTTTGACACGCCCCTGCCCGCCGGTATAGTGCGCCCCCTTTGGCATGAACCGAAATCCACATTTAGCCGTGGTTGGCGCGACCGGCGCGGTCGGCGTTGAGATGATTAAGACGCTCGAAAAGCGGAGCTTTCCCGTGGGCAAGCTCACCTTGCTTGCGTCCGCACGCTCCGTGGGCAAGCGGCTAAAGTTCCGCGGGCAGGATGTGGCCATCACTGAGTTGACGAAGGACTCATTCAAGGGGGTAGACATCGCGCTCTTTAGCGCGGGCGGCGGCATTTCGAAAGAGTTCGCGCCGGTTGCGGTCAAGGCCGGCTGCGTGGTGGTGGATAACTCCAGCGCATTTCGCATGACTCCGACCGTCCCGTTGGTTGTGCCAGAGATTAACGCCGCCGATTGCGCTCAACATCAGGGCATCATCGCCAACCCCAATTGCACCACGGCCATCACGCTGATGGCGCTCTATCCGCTGCACCAGGCCTTCGGCGTTACCCGCATCTTTGCGTCGAGCTACCAAGCGGTCTCTGGCACGGGCGCGAAGGCCATTGAGGAGCTGGAGCGCCAAGTGGACCAGATCGTGAAGAAGCAGCCCGTGACGAAGGAAGTTTACCCGCACCAGATCGCCTTTAACGTCCTGCCGCATGTGGACTCCTTCCTCGACACCGGTTACACCAAGGAAGAAATGAAGATGGAGAATGAGGGCCGCAAGATCATGCACCACCCAAGGTTCCGCGCCAGCGTCACCTGCGTCCGCGTGCCCGTATATCGCGCACACTCGGTGGCGGTCAGCGCGGAATTTCAAAAGCCCGTCAGCGTGGAGGCCGCCCGCGCGGTGTTGCAGAAAGCTCCCGGCCTCGACGTGGTGGATGACCCGGCCAACAAGTCTTACCCGATGCCGCTCTTCACCGCCGAGAAATACAACTGCGAGGTCGGTCGGCTACGCATGGATTGCGCACTGGAAAACGGCCTCTGCTTTTGGGTCTCCGGCGACCAGCTCCTCAAGGGCGCCGCGCTTAATGCGGTGCAAATCGCGGAAGTGTTGGTGGGGAGATAACGCCCCCCCAACCAACCGCAAGTACCCGCCCTCGTGTCGGTGCGCGTTTGCACACGCATCACTAATTACGAATTGGGTCTCCCTTATGTGTCCCGCGTAATTGCCTTCATGCGTGCCTCCAGCTCGCCCCGCAGTTGCTCGCGCTCCGCCTCGCTAGCCTCGCGAGGAATTCTTATGGGCTCGTCGAACTGGACCTCGCATCGCGCAAAAGGCAGCGGGACTTGGAAACGGTCCCAACTCTTCAGCCGCCACTTGCAGCTCAGGTAAAACGATACCGGGACAATCGCCAAGCCAGTGATTTGTGCCAGCGAGATGATGCCCTCTTGCACTACATAGCACGGCCCGCGTGGCCCGTCCGGGGTAATGGCCAGGTCGCGGCCGCGTTCCCCTGCCGAGACCAGCTCACGCATTGCCTGTGAGCCGCGCCGGCTCGATGACCCGCGCACCGGTTCTACTTCGAACAGCTCCAGCACACGCGCCAGCATCCCGCCATCGCGGCTTGCGCTGACGAGCGCGGAGAGCCTGCGGTGCGGTTGCCGCGCTTGAACGTAGCGCCGGAAAAGCATCAGCGAGAGCGCCAGCCGGTTGTGCCACAGGCAGAAGATGACCGGCTCCTTGTTGCCGTTCTCGAAAAGGTTCGTTTTATCGCTCCAGCGCCAGCGCAGCGTGGCAGCGAGCGGATGCGCCGCCAGCCAGATCAGTCGGGCCACCAGCCGCCCGTGCCACTTGGGCTGCTGCGGAATCACGACGTCCGGGGAACTGGTTTTAGAGGGCGGGTTCAAGCGTGCAGGGCGTAAAATCAATAGGCGTGGGCAATAATCCTCATGCACCACGCACCGCGGAGGCAAAACTCATCGAGTCATCCTTTCTTGAGTCCGGCCCGCACTAATTCCTCCACCGTTGCCTTTTCACCCAGGATGGCTTGCGCGGCGCGGATAATTTCGTGCGCTTCGACTTGTTTGTGGCCCAGCGCCACCAGCGCGAGCGCAGCGTCGTGAATACGTTGGTCACCGGCAGATAAAGCGCGCTCTGCGCTGCTCGCCTCCCACGCACCCGCTGCGCCAATCTTGTCCTTAAGTTCGACGACGATTCGCTCGGCGGTCTTTCGGCCCACACCGGAGATGGAGGAGAGCGCCTTGACGTCGCCATTGGCCACCGCGCCGCGGAAGGCGATTGGGTTCATGCCGCTGAGAATGTTGAGTGCAATCTTGGGACCGATGCCGCTGACGGTATTGATCAACATGCGGAATAGTTCGCGTTCCGCTGCCGTCGCAAAGCCGTAGAGCACATGGGCGTCCTCACGCACCGCGAGGTGCGTGAGCAGATGCACCTCGCCACCGACGGCTGGGAGTTTGTCAAAAGATGACAAAGGGATAAGCACCTCGTAGCCGACGCCGTGGACGTCTACGGTGACTTGCGTGGGCAGCGCATCCACTAGCTTGCCGTGCAGGAACGAAATCATGCCGAGCCGTTGTAGCGGAGGCTTGTGCGGGTTGCCACACTGTTTCGTTGCTGGACTTTCCCCTTGAGCCGCCGCCGAGCCACCGCGATAACTCTCCGGCCTCATGAACATCTACGAAGAATTGCAGTGGCGCGGCTTGGTGGCGGATTGCACGGACGCGGCGGAATTGCAGCGGCAGCTTGGCCTCCGCCGGGTCACGCTCTATTGTGGCTTTGATCCCACGGCCGATTCGCTGCACGTCGGGCACCTAGTGCCCTTGCTTGCGCTGCGGCGCTTCCAGAACGCCGGCCACTACCCCATCGCTGTGGCGGGCGGGGCTACCGGCAGCATTGGTGATCCCAGCGGCAAGTCTGCCGAGCGTTCCCTGCTAACCAAGGAGCAGATCACCGCCAATGTAGAAGCGGTGCGTCCGCAGCTTGCTCGGTTGCTGGACTTTAACCTTCAGCCCAACCGCGCCGCCCTCGTAGACAACGCCGATTGGACCGCCGGCGTCTCGTTTCTCGACTTCCTCCGCGACATTGGCAAGCACTTCACCGTGAATCAGATGGTCGCCAAGGAATCCGTTCGCGCCCGCATGGAGGACCGTGACGTGGGCATTAGTTACACCGAGTTTAGCTACATGCTGCTTCAGGCTTTCGATTTTTACGAACTCGCGCGGGCTCACGGTTGTGACCTGCAAATCGGCGGCTCCGACCAATGGGGCAACATCACCGCCGGCACCGACCTCATCCGCAAGAAGCTCGGCCGCCCTGCTTGGGGACTCACCCTCCCGCTCATCACCAAGGCCGACGGCACCAAGTTTGGCAAGACCGAGGCCGGCACTGTGTGGCTAGATGCGCGTAAGACCAGCGTTTATCGTTTCTACCAGTTTTGGATCAACACTGGAGACGGTGATGTGATCAAGTTTCTGAAATACTTTACGTTCCAGAGCCGCGAGGAAATCGAGGCGCTGGAGCAGGCACATGCCGCCAATCCCGGCGCTCGCACAGCGCATCGAGCCCTTGCGAAATCGGTGACCGACCTTATTCATGGCGAAGCTGCAACTCAGGAAGCCGTGCGGGCAAGCGAAGTTCTCTTCGGTGCGCCATTGGAGGGCATTTCGGCTGCCACTTTCACTGACATAGTCGGCGAAGTTCCCACCAAGTCGCTTGAAGCGGCTCAGCTTGTCGCTCCCGGACTGTTGCTAAGTGAAGCTCTTGTTTTGGCCGCCCTTTGCTCAAGCAAGGGGCAGGCGCGTAAAGACATTGAGGGCGGCGGCATTTACGTGAACAACAACCGGGAGACCAATTCCCAACGTGCGCTCACCGTGGCCGATTTGCTTTTTGGCAAGCACGTCCTGCTCCGCAAGGGCAAGAAGAACTACACCGTCCTCACCGCGCATTGACGGCCGGTGAGCTGGCGCTTACATCGGCCACTCTCCGTTCACGAAGTCGCGCGGGGCGAGCTTCGCTGGGTCAATCACCACGTGCTTCACCCTCTGCCCTTTCCACGTCCACGTCGCATGCACGAGGCCGTCACGCGTCTGAACGATCGCGGGATAACTAAACTCCGAACCGGGCGTGTTCTCCAGTTCCAGCGCAGCTTGCCAGGTTTTGCCGTCCTTCGAGACGGCGAGATTCAGCGGCGAGCGGCCCTTCGCGGTGTGGTTGTAGATGAGCAAGTGCCGGCCATCCCGCAGCGTCACGGCGTCGGTGCCGGCGCTGGGATTGGGCAATGCGGTCAGCGAAATCGCGCTCCACGACTTGCCTGAGTCGTCGCTACTGATTTGAAAAATCTTCCCCTGCCGAGTGCGGCCCAGCGCGAGCAGTTGGTCGCCGCCGAGAAACAGAATGCTCGGCTGGATGGCGCTGATGGCCAGCCCATCATGCAACGCGGGTGTGCGGGTCCAAGTCGCGCCGAGGTCTGCGCTGCGCTCGAAGTGGACGGCCCACTTGCTGGGCTTTTCGTTCGTCTCGTTGCTCGTGGGACTGAGGATGTCGCCATTGGGCAATTGCACGGGCTTGTTCTTGATGGGGCCGAGAATGCCTTCGGGCAGCTGACGTGCATCGGACCAAGTCTTGCCCCCGTCGGTTGAGGAGCGCTGCTCGCCCCACCACGTCTGCGGCGTTGGACCGACCTTGTAGAAGAGCAGCAGCGGCCCGGTCTTGGGCTGAAAGAGCACAGGGTTCCAACAAGGATGACGCGCCGGCGTGCCGGTTTTTGGGTTCGCTTGGACGCCGTTCGCGACCTCGACCGGCACGGTCCACGCCCGGCCGTCTTGCCGCGAAACCCAAATGCCCACGTCAGGATTCTTCTCGGCCGTGCCGCCGAACCACGCGGTGACAAGCCCGCCGCCCGGCAGCTCGACGATGGTCGAGGCATGGCAAGAGGGAAACGGCGCGGTCTCATAGATGAACTCGGTCTTGAGCAGCACGGCGGGCGGCGGTGGGACATCCAGCCATTTCCACGACGTCAGTTCATGACCGGCATTGCCGAGCTTTCGCCACACGACGGCTTCGGCTAGGCGAGGCTTTCCAGCGTCTAACACGCGGAGAGTCAGGCGATAGTTCATGCCGGCGACGACTTGGCGCGCGGCTTTGTCGAGAGCTTGAAAGGTGAGCTTCGCGTCCTGTTTGGCCACCGCAAACTTGGCCGCGGCGAGCGCGTCCGGGTCCGTGGCCGCGACCGGGCTGTAGCCGCCAACGATGGGTTGGGCGCACGCGAGCGTGGCGAGGAAAGAGAGGGAGAGTAAAAGTTTCATCATGGATAAGATTGAATGGGTTGTTTTTAGCGCGTGCGCGGGTTGCGCAGGTAGTAAAACCGCCCGTCTTCCGCGCCGCCAAGGAAATCGGGGATGCCATCGCCGTTGAAGTCCACGGTGGTCGGGCTGACGTCGTGGCCTTCGATGTTCTGCGCGACCAGTGGACCTTCGTCCTTGAAGAGCCACTTGCCGTCGCGCACGCCGACTTGCCGGAGGAAATTCGCGCTCGACGAGTTCAGCAGCAGGTCGAGTTTCCCGTCGCCGTCCCAGTCCACGACGCTGAGTTTGCGCCGGCCGCTCTTGCCGGCGAGGCCTTTGCTCAGGAGCAGCGGCTGGCTGGTCTCGTTGCACAACACGCGTTGGGGCGGGAGCAGCATGAGCTTGCCGTCGCGTTTCACCCGCTCGAAGAAAGCGAGGTAGCCCGCCTGGTCCAGCATCACGAGGTCCATCAAGCCGTCCTTGTTCCAATCCACCGCCACCGGCGTCGTGCGCCATTGTGTGAGCAGCGCCTTGCCCTCGGGGCGGAGCCAGCCGTAGGCGAGTGTCGGCTGCGGGCGGTTCCACTCGACCTCGATGGGCTGCGCGGTGGCGAGCTTCGGCGCGCGGTGCGTGCCCGTGTTTCGATACCACTCCACTTTCCCAAGGATGGAATTGACCACGAGGTCCGGCAAACCGTCGCCGTCCCAATCCGCCACGGTCTGCGTGGTGTAACCCCACTTCGCCTCGCACGGGCCTTGGATGCTGCCGTTGTAGCCGGCCATCGGGCGGATGACTTTGCCGCCCGCCTCGAGCCATTTCGGGGCGGCCCACTTGGGTTTCTCGACGCGCGGGCCGGAGAGGTTTTCGAAGAAGGCGATGTAGCCCGCCGTGTTGCCGCAGATGATGTCGGTGTCGCCGTCGCCATCCCAATCGAAGCCGACCGGCGTGGCGAGCGCGCCGAACTTCACGTCGTCGGCCTCCTGCTGAAAGTAGCGCGGCGGGAGGAATTGCGGCGTGCGATCCGCGGTGAACTTCCCGGTGTTCTCGATGAACGCGACGCGCCCGTCCTCGTCGCCGACAATGAGGTCGAGGTCGCCGTCGCGGTCCCAGTCCATCGCGGTGGGCGTGATCATCTGCAAGTCCATCGTCAGCGGGCGCGGCGAACCGGCGAGCTTCGAGGCCTCCTGCGTCGCGAGCCACGCGGTGGGAAACTGCGGGCCTTCATAATTCGCTGGCAAGGTGAGCCTGCGCCCCGGCGCATACTTCGGGGCGGTGCGCGTGCCGATGTTCTCGAAGTAGGTGAAGCCGTCGAGGAACTCACCGCAGAGCAAATCCAGATCACCGTCGCCATCGAAGTCCGCGCAGTTTGGCGACGGCCAGCCGAAGGTTTCCAGCGGCTTGCCGCTCGCGAGGACTTTCACCGGTTGGTCGTAAGCTGGTTTCTCCGCCGTGCCCGTGCCGCGCGCGAAATAGACAAAGCCGCGCAACGGCGCATTGGTCCACTGGCCGCGCGCGTCGTAGGCGTTGTCCCAGACGTATCCCGTCCAGTCGCCGACGCCGATGAGCAAGTCCTGCGTGCCGTCGCCGTCGTAGTCCACCGAGCGCCACATGTTCGCGCGGACTTTGTTGGGATGCACGTTGGCGGGCAGCGGGAGCTTCACGGAGTGGTCGAGGCCGGTCTGGAGAAAGTCGGGATGCGCATGGCCCGGCGAGAGCACGACGGGTTTTCCGCCGACATGGCTGACCTGCACATTCTGCAAGCCCTTGCTGATGCGGCGGCCGGGTTTGAACACGGGCAGCTTGTTCTTCGCGGTGTCGCCGCTGGTGTTCTCGAAGAAGTAAACGCCGTTGTAGGGTTTGTCCGGGCAATTCACCACGAGGTCGAGGTCGCCATCGCCATCGAAGTCCATCGGCAGCGGCCACGCCCACAGGCCGACGCCGAGGTCCACCACGAGGCCGGGGTGATTGTATTTGAGGCGCTCGAGCTTCGGCGTCTCTGCTGCGGGCGATGGCGTGGTGATAGCCAGCAGGAGGAGAAAACCAAAGAGGATGCAGCGTGCTTGCATATTTGCAGGTGACGGGGAGAGCAAAGCGGAGCGGCAGACGCGGTTCAATCCAAATGGCTCGCAACCGCTTTGCCTTTGCTCGGGTTGCGCGGAGCGTTTGACAAGAGACGCGATGGCGATTTGACTCGGCCATGCTCAAGTTTAGTCGCATGGCGCTGGTGTTCGTCCTGTCCTTGGCCGGCCTTTGTCTGACCGCCGCGCCGCCGAATATCGTGATGATCGTCTCGGACGACCACCACTGGGGCGACTACTCCTTCATGGGACACCCGCATCTTAAGACCCCGCACCTCGACAAGTTGGCGGCGCAAAGCCTCACCTTCACACGGGGCTACGTGCCTTCCAGCCTCTGCTGTCCGAGCCTGGCATCCATGATCACTGGGTTGTATCCACACCAACACAAAGTCACGAGCAACGACCCGCCGCCGGTGCCGGGCATGAAAGGTGCGGAGTTCCAAAAGTCAAAGCAGTTTACCGACGGCCGGGAGCTGATGTCCAAGTTCATCGAGGCCGTCCCGACGCTCCCGCGCGAACTAGCCAAACAAGGTTATCTCAGCCTTCAGACCGGCAAGTGGTGGCAGAAACATTTCAGCCGGGGCGGGTTCACTCACGGCATGACCCAAGGCGGCCGGCACGGCGACGCTGGCCTCGACATCGGCCGCAAGACCATGCAGCCGATTTACGATTTCATCGCCACGGCTCGACAGGAGCAGAAGCCGTTCTTCGTTTGGTATGCGCCGATGATGCCACACGATCCACACACGCCACCACAGCGGTTGCTGGACCGATACAAAGACCAGACCCCCTCACTTCACGTCGCAAAGTACTGGGCGATGGTGGACTGGTTCGATGAAACCTGTGGCGCGCTCCTTGCGCACCTCGATGAGCAGAAGCTCGCGGACAACACCATTGTCGTCTATGTCACCGACAACGGCTGGATCACCAACCCCAACTCGGGCCGCTACGCTCAGAAGTCCAAGCAGTCTCAATATGACGGCGGCCTCCGCACCCCCATCATGGTTCGCTGGCCCGGCAAGGTGAAACCGCAGCGCTCCCCGCATCTGGCCAGCTCGCTTGACCTCATGCCCACATTGCTCGCGGCCGTCGGCCTCAAAGCGACACCGCAAATGCCGGGGTTGAACTTGCTGGATGAGAAGGCCGTCGCCGCGCGCAAGGCCATCTACGGCGAGTGCTTCACGCATAACTTCGTGGACATGCAGGATCCCGCATCGAGCCTCAAGTGGCGCTGGATCATCGAGGGCGATTGGAAGCTCATTGTGCCTGAGAAGCGCAACCAGCCAGACGATGTGGTCGAGCTTTACGACCTCGGCAAGGATCCGCACGAGGTGAGCAATCTCGCCGGGGCCAACGGGGCGCGCGTGGCCCAGCTCACGAAGTTGCTCGACGGCTGGTGGCCGGCGAAGTGAGCGGCCACCGGCGGGGCAAAGTGGCGTTCAATCGTTTCCCTTCTTCTTGGCCTTCGGCGGAGGCGGCGTGTATTCGGGCTTGGCCGGATTGTGAATGGGGTTGGGCGAGGGCATCTGCGCGCCGACTTCCTTGCGCCACGCGTGGAGGCGGTCGCGAAGTTCGGCGACCTTCTGCGGCTGCGCGGCGGCCAGGTCGCGCGTTTCGCTGATGTCCTCGCGAAGGTTGTAAAGCTCCACCCGCATGTCGTTGAAGTGTTCGACGAGCTTGAAGTCGCCGCGCCGGATTGCGCCGTAGGGCATCGCGCCGCCGAGCTGGTAGTGCTGGTGGTGCGGGTAATGCCAGAAGAGGTCGCGCGCGGGCGGCGCGCCCGCGCCGCGCAACAGCGGGACAAGGCTCACGCCATCTCGGCCCGATGCGCCCGTGGCCGAGGTGGCGGCCGGCGGCTTTAGAGCGGCCGCCTCCAGCAGCGTGGGGAACCAGTCCATCGTGATGACCGGCGTGTCGTGCACGCTGCCGGGCTTGGTGATGCCGGGCCAGCGCACGATGGCGGGCACGCGCACTCCGCCCTCGTAGGCGGAGGCCTTGCCGAGACGGAGCGGGGCGTTGGTGGTGACGCCGCGCGTGATGAGGCCGCCGTTGTCTGCGGTGAAGGCGACGAGCGTGCGCTCAGCGAGCTTGAGTTCGTCGAGCTTCGTCAGCACGCGCCCGACGGCGGCGTCGAGGCTCTCGACCATCGCGGCGTAGGCGGGGTTATTGTGCCGCAGGCCGGGCTTGAGTTTTGCCTGATACTTGGCCACGAGGTCGGCGCGGCCCTGAATCGGGGTGTGGACAGCGAAGTGCGGGAGGTAGAGGAAGAACGGCTGGTCGCGCCATTTCTCCATCAGGCCCGCAGCCTCCTCGCCGAGGCGGTCAGTCAGGTAATCGCCGGCGCGACCGTCGGTGATGGTCTTGATGCGCCACGGCGAAAAATAAGTCGGCGGCGAGCCGGCGTTGAGGCCCGCGATGTTCACGTCGAAGCCGTGCTTCTCGGGGTAGAACTCCTCGTTGCCGAGGTGCCACTTGCCGATGCTTGCGGTGCGCCAGCCGGCGGACTGGAAGACCTTCGCAATGGTGGTCTCCGACAGCGGTAGTTGTTTCGACCAGTCGGGCACGAGCAGTTTTGGATTGTCCGGCATGAGGCCGGGAATCCAGTCGGTGATGTGCAGCCGGGCGGGATATTTTCCGGTCATCAACGCGGCGCGGGTGGGCGAGCAGACGGTGCAGGCGGAGTAGTTCTGCGTGAACTTCATGCCCTCGCGCGCGAGGCGGTCCAGGTGCGGTGTCTCATGCAGGTCGCTCCCGAAGCACGCGAGGTCCGTCCAGCCGAGGTCATCGGCGAGGATGAGGACGACGTTGAGCTTGGTAGGCGCAGCTTCAACCTGCGCGCAGAACAACTGCACGGCGCAGAACAGAAAGACGAACCCTAGGCGCATGCAGGCAATTTGCGGATTATGGACAACGGTTTCAAGGCAGGTATGTCGGCCTACGGTATTTCCCTCCGTTGCGTTTTAGCCGGACCAGAGGCATTGTGATTTTACAAAACTGTTAGGGCCTGTTTGTCACCTTGACCATGCGCTCGCTGCTCCGTCGTTCAACCGCGAGCCAAATGCTCGCGTTTGGCTGGTATTACGTTTTGGGCGCCGCTTGCCTGACCGCCGCGCCCGCGCCCAAACTCACACCCGCGCAGTCCGACTTCTTCGAAAAGAAAATCCGACCCGTGCTGGTGAAGGATTGTTACAAGTGCCATTCCGCCGAGGGTGGGCGCATCAAGGGCGGTCTGCGCCTGGACACGCGCGATGGCCTCCTCAAGGGCGGTGAGTCCGGCCCCGCCATCGTCCCTGGTAATCCCGACCGCAGCTTGCTCATCCGCGCCATCCGCTACCGTGACCAGAATCTCCAGATGCCGCCGGACGATAAGAAACTCTCCGCCGCGCAGATTGCCGACCTTGAAGCTTGGGTCCGCCTGGGCGCGCCCGACCCGCGCGCCGACGCGCCGAACAAATACGGCGCGGCTCCTACCGACCCGAAGCAGCACTGGAGCTTCCAGCCCATCTTCAAGCCCATCATCCCTGACTTCCGCAAGGACTGGACACCGCTCGCGCGCAACGCGGTGGACCACTACGTCTTCGCAACGTTGGAAGCGAAGCAACTCGCGCCCTCGCCGCGCGCGGACAAGGTCACGCTCATTCGCCGCGCGACATTTAACCTTACTGGCCTGCCGCCGACATTGCAGGAAGTCGACGACTTTCTCGCAGACGAATCGGAAAAGGCGTTTGAGAAGGTGGTAGACCGCCTGCTGGCTTCACCGCGTTACGGAGAACGATGGGGTCGCCATTGGCTGGATGTGGCCCGTTACGGCGACACCACGGGTCGTCGGGGCGAGACACGCTATCTCCACGCTCACACTTACCGCGACTGGGTCATCAAGGCATTCAACGATGACCTGCCGTTTGACCAGTTCGCGAAACTGCAAATCGCCGCCGACCGCATCGCCAAGGACGATGAGAAGCAGCACCTTGCCGCGCTGGGTTTCATCACGCTGGGTCCACGCCTGAACAACAATGCCGACGACCTGATTGACGACCGCATAGATGTGGTGATGAAGGGCTTCCAAGCTCTGAGCGTGACCTGTGCGCGCTGCCACGACCACAAGTTCGACCCCATCCCGACAAAGGATTACTACGCGCTGCATGGCGTCTTCGCGAGTAGCACGGAGCCGCGCGAGGGCTTCGAGCTGCCGGTCAGCAACGATACGCCGGAGTTCAGGGAATTCCAGAAGGCGCTCGCCGACGCGGAGAACGAGCTAAAGAAGTTCGAGGACGGCCTGCGCGCGCGCGCCCGCGGTGAGCTAATCTTGCGTACCAGTGATTACCTCAAGGCGCTCGCCGACTTCGCCAACCCGACGAACACCGCGACGCTTAACCAGTTTATGCAGCGCCGTAACTTACTGCCGGCTGTGGGTGCCGGTTGGAAGGACGCGCTCGATGCTGCGCAGGCGAAGCATGACCCAGTGCTGTCCATCTGGCATGAATTCGCCCGGTTACCGGCCACCAACTTCCTCCGCTCGGCCACACCCATCTCGTTGCGCCTCCGTAACCCGGCTAGCGGCGACCCCAATAAGCCCGTCAATCCGCTCGTTGCCCGTGCGCTTGGTTCGCCGCCCGGTTCCATCGCGGTCGTCGCGACGAACATGGCGCGGCTGTTTATAGATGCCAACGCCCACTGGGCGCAGGTCGCCAGCCAGCACGCGGCGCGCGTGCGCTCGGGCTCCACCAACGTCCCGCCCGCGCCCACCGGCCTACCCGATGCTGCGCAGGAGCAGATCCGCCGCATCATCCACGACACCAAGTCGCCCGCGCATCTGTTCACCGACGAGAAAGTCGAGGCCGCGCTGCGCCGCCTCCGCGACATGGGTCAGACACGTGACCAACAGCAGCGGCTTGCGCGCGCAGTGGACGACGTGCGCGCCAGCCATCGCGGTGCGCCGCCGCGTGCGGTCGTGCTTTTTGATGGCCAACCGCGTGACAGCTACGTTTACATCAAGGGCAACCGCGGTAGCCGTGGTCCGAACGTTCCGCGTCAGTTCCTCGAAATCTTGTCCGGCGATGGGCGCGAGCCATTCCGCGACGGAAGCGGGCGGTTGGAACTCGCAAATGAAATCGCCTCGCCCGACAACCCGCTTACCGCGCGGGTGATGGTGAACCGGATTTGGCTGCACCAATTCGGCGAGGGCATTGTACGGACGGCGAATGACTTCGGCCTTCGTGCCGAGCCGCCCACGCACCCGGAGTTGCTTGATTACCTCGCGTGGCAGTTCATGGAGCAAGGCTGGTCGGTGAAGAAGCTTCAGAAGTTCATTTTACTTTCCCACACTTGGCAGCAGAGCAGTGAGGACCGGCCGCGCTTTGCGCAGGCGGATCCAGATAACCGGTGGCTCTGGCAGCAGAATCGGCGGCGGCTGGAGTTCGAGGCGTTGCGCGACACCATCCTGCACATTGGCGGGCGGCTGAACTTTAAGATGGGTGGGCCAGGTGAGCGGCTCGACCGGCCTGACAGCGACGGCGAGTATTCTGACCGCCGCAGTGTTTATGGCCTCGTGGATCGTGCGAACCTACCGAACATGCTAGGGGCTTTTGACTTTGCGAATCCTGACATCAGCACCGGGCAGCGCAACCACACCATCGTTCCGCAGCAGGCACTTTTCATGATGAACAGCCCGTTAGTCATTGAGCAGGCGCGCAACACGGTTCAACGTGCCGATTTGAAATCTCTAACTAACGATGCCGAGCGTGTGAAGATGCTTTACCGCCTCATTTATTCGCGCCCGCCCACGGATACGGAGCTGAAGCTGGCGCTATTGTATCTCGCCACCGAGTTGTCCGCTCCCAAGGGACCGCTGCCCGGCCAGCCGCCGTGGGAATACGGCCTTGGCCTCGTGGACTCGCGCACGGCCCGCGTAGGAGCCTTTTGGCCGATGTTCTACGCGCCGCAGTCACGCTTTTATCAAGCTGCGCAACGAATTCCGGACGGGCGCACAGGCTACCTTCACCTCTCCGACAACGGTGGTCATCCCGGCCCGTTGCTGACGCAGTCGGCCATCCGCCGCTGGACCGCGATGGACGACATGTTGGTGAGCATCGAAGGCGCGCTAACGCACACTGGCCAGAACAGCGACGGCGTGCAGGGCCAGATTGTTTACAGCGGGGTAGGTGTGCTCGTGCGTGGCGTGGCCATGCGCAATAGTGTTACGCTCGCTGTCCCGCGTTTGGCGGTGAAGGCCGGCGAAACGATAGACTTTGTGGTGGACTGCCGTGCCAGCGGCGCAAACGACACATTCACGTGGTCGCCGGTGATTGTGGAACTCGCCGCGAAGCAAACGACGGCGACCAGCGCGGTCGCGACCGGCAAGCAGTGGAACGCTCAGCGCGATTTCGCCGCCCCTGTCCGTGGTCTGCGGCTTTACCCGTGGGAGAAGCTCGCGCAAGTGCTTTTGGAAACGAACGAATTGACGTTCCTGAACTAAGGCTGTTGAGATTTTTGCAGCGCTTGGACCGGGCCTTTTGACGGCCACCCCGTGCCGGCGTCGGCGCGTTTAGTAGTTCCGCTTTCGCTTGGATTGTAGCACAGGCGGCGGCTGGTTGGTGGGCATGAGTCCCACCGTCAGCCCGGTTTGCCACCGATGCTCTTGACGATCCAGCACCAGCCCGCGTTGGATCAGTTCCACCTCGTGGTTGAAAGCTAGTAATGTCACCGTGCCCGGCAAATAAGTCGCGTCTTGGAAGCGTAGCTCGCCGAAAGCTGGCTTCACGCCCGGCTCCGTAAACCGGATCTTCTGCGGCGCGTTAGTGAGCGGACAGGTTTCATTCAGAAATTTCACTTTCACGTCGCGCACTCCCAACGCCGGCTGGTTGATGAGGAGGAATGGCGTGCCGTCGGACTCCGCTGCGAACGTTACTTCCCATGGCCCCTTGCGCGCGCGCAGGTGGGTGTCTAGCGCGTAGAGGCCAAAGTAACTTGCCACCGCGAGGACGCCCACGAGGGCAACGTGTTTTAGGATGTTATCTGGCTGCTGCATCGATCTTCAGCGTCTGGCGAGCGCGCGGGCAAGTCAAGCGGAGGGGGCAGACGCGGTCAGCCGCGCTTAATTTATGGCACATGAACCAGGTCAACATTCGGCGTCGCGCTTTCTAGCACCACCGAGCCGTGGCTATCCAGACTCGCTCACGCGCCCGCAGCGACAGAAACACTTACTTGATGTCCGCCAGCCGCTCCTTCCAAATTTTGTGCAGCAGCACAGTGGCGCGCACGTCGCGCAGGCAGTATTCGGCGATTTCTTTATGGCGGCCTTCCTCCATCATGTCCGTCACGTCCATGCCAGTGACGCCGTGGCTTTTCGGCGACTCGATGCCAAAGGCCTTGCAGTAGAAATCTAGGTTGAACTTCCGCGCCGCGCCGTCGCGTCCGCTCACGCCGTAGAAGGTGAACTGCTCGGCGAGGTCGCAGTGCGGGTCGGTGGCGTAGCGGTAACCTAGCCAATCCTTACGCGCGATGGGCACGTTCAGTTGTGCCGAGCGGAGGTACAGGAACGGTACGTCGAAGCCGCGGCCGTTGAAGGTTACGACTTGCTGGTAATGCTTTGCCGCATCCCAAAACGCGGTGAGCAGTTCGTGCTCGTCCGCGCACGGAACAAATTCGACCGGCCCAGCCTCGGCGTCGTCCTCGTAGTCCTCGGCTTGGAAAAGCACCTGCCCGCGCTGCGTGTCGGCGTTTAGCATGGCGATGCACACGACCTGCGCGGTGAACGGCCAGAGGGTGAAGAGGTGGGTAATTTCATCGCGCTTTGCCGCCCGCTGCTCCTCCGGCAGCTTCGCCGCCTCGCGGAAGAGGTATTCCTGCTGTGCCTCGTCGAATTGCTCGATGGGCAGCCGCGAGGTTTCGAGGTCAAAGACAAGGGTAGCCATGTGCGCTGGCGAATGTTTTGCTTAAGCGGCAGGAGTGGCAATGGGAAATCTAAAGGGGACTTAAATGCCGAATTGACTTTTCAGCATCAGAAATTTGCAATCACCGGACACGGTAATGAGTTCTTCACTGCCCGCCCGCCATTTCACCAACCCCCGCGCCAAGCATGGCTTTCAGGGGCGCACCTGTTCGTTAACGGGTGTCGGAGCCTACGTGCCGGAGCGGGTGGTGACGAACACCGACTTGGAGAAGGTCGTGGAAACCACGGACGAGTGGATTACTTCGCGCACGGGCATCAAGGCGCGGCGGTTTGCCGCGGAAAACGAGTTTTGCTCGGACCTTGCAGCCAAGGCGGCGGAGCGCGCGATGGCGCAAGCTGGCGTCACGGCGGATCAGATTGACCTCATCATTGTCGCTACTATCACGCCGGATATGCCGTTCCCATCCACAGCCTGCTTGGTGCAGCATAAGATTGGAGCGAAACGCGCGGCGGCATTTGACTTGGAGGCGGCTTGCTCGGGTTTCATTTATGCGTTGGAGGTTGGCCAACAGTTCATCATGTCGCGCACCAGCGAGTGTGTGCTGGTGATCGGGGCGGAGAAACTTTCTTCGATCATTGACTGGAAAGATCGCACGACCTGTGTGCTGTTTGGCGATGGCGCGGGCGCGGCGGTGTTGCAACATCGGCCGGAATCGCACGGGCTGCTGACGGCTTGCATGGGTGCAGATGGCGGGAAGGCGGCGCTGCTCTCCCAGCCCGGCGGCGGCTGTCGTTTCCCGGCCACGCGGGACAGCGTGGATCAGCGGCTGCACTTTTTGAAGATGGACGGCAAAGAAGTTTTTAAGAATGCGGTCAACGCCATGTGCACCGCCGCGCGCGAGGCTCTAGCGCGCTGCACACTCACCATTAGCCAGGTCAAGTGCGTCATTCCACACCAAGCCAATCAGCGCATTATCGATGCGGTGGCTGAGCGGTTGGAAGCGAAGCCCGAGCAAATGTTCATGAACTTGGACAAATACGGAAACACCTCAGCGGCCTCCGTGGCCATCGCGCTGGAAGAGGTGGTGAGCATGGGTAAAATCCAGCGTGGAGACCTCGTTTTGCTCGTAGTTTTTGGCGCGGGTCTAACTTGGGGTGCGGCGGTGATAGAATGGTAAAAGTAAGCAGAAACGCGCTTCTAAAACGCTGATCTTTTTCTTTAAAAAAAGGTTGCCCTCAGCCTTGGTTTTCTCGTAGCATACATATTACGTCAATTAGAAACCGTTACGAATATGAAAACACAAACGATCCTGTCCGAGATTCTCGCTTGCGGTACAGCGACTGTCATTCTCTGCGCTGCCTCCCCGGCTGGGGCCGCCCTTACAACCGCCCAGAAGCAAGAGATTGATGCCGCCAGCCCGGCCAACCTTGCTACGGTTGCAAGTAGCATGTTGAACAAAGCCGCCGCGTCAGCCAAGGAGCAACTTGCCAAAGACATTGCTGCTGATGTCGCTAAATCAAAGCCAAATTTGGCTCCTCAGGTAGTCGCTACCATGGCGGCGCTGATTCCTGCCTCCGCATCGGCCATCGCGGTGGCGGCGGTAAATGCTAACAACTCAGTGGCGGCGGCCGTCGTGCAAGCACTCGCCAAACAATTACCTGCGCAAGCCGCGCAGATCGCGGCGGCGGTCACCGCAGCGGCCCCCGGCCAAAAGGCGGCAATCGATTCGGCCGTGACCTCTGCCGCAACTACGGATTCCTCAAGTCAAGCGACAGTAGTTAACAACAATAATCCGTTGAACGTGTCCACCTCTACCCGGTAAGTAGCCGGCTAGGCAAAATTCCAGGATAGAAAAGCCTCTACATAACCGCTTCAATATTGTCGACAACACAATTCAAATGAAAACCACCACAAGTCTGTTTGCAACGGGCGCAGCGATGGCTGCAGGATTAGTAAGCAGCCCTGCTCAACAAGCCACACCGTTGTTCCAAGTCGGAAGCGTTGATGTGCGCCCGCATGCGACTTATTCGATGGTCTATGACGACAATATATTCTTGGAGCACAAGTCGCTTGGAGGTGCCAATCGTGCCGGTCGTCCGGGTCGTGATCATGACTGGATTCACACCATTACTCCCGGTCTAAAGCTCAACGCCGGCGACACTACCCAGCGGCAGTCAGCTTATTTCCTCGCCAATTACGAGGCGATTTTCCAAAAATTTAACAATAATCCCGGGGCCGATGCGATTGACCAAAACGCAAGCATTGAAGTAGGAGGTAGGTTTAACCAATTGAGCTTGTCGCTGGCGCAAACATTTTCCCGCCAGTCATCCCCAGACCAAGCCACTTTTGCGGCAAACGGCCGCGTGCGCCGCGCGCTCTACGGAACCACCTTGGGTGCGCAGTATGAGGTGAGCGATAAGACAACCCTGGGACTTGACTTGGTAAATAACATTAATGACTTCGCCGCCCCATTGGTAGACTCCGCAGAGCGGTCGGCTAACCTTTACATGGATTATCAAGTCTTGCCTAAGGTAAAGATGGGTGTCAGTGGTGGTATCGGATACTTCCAAGTTGATGGTAATGCGGCTAACCACAACCCTAACAGCGTGGTTTACAATGGTCGCGTCCGCTTGAATTGGCAGGCGACGGAAAAAGTTTCCATCATCGGCAGCGCTGGTTTGCAGGCGTTAAACATTCAGGAAGCCGGTGCCCGCGACGTTTTAGGGTTTGCGTTTGACGTGGAGGCAAACTGGCGCGCAGCGGAGCGCACCCAAGTGGCCCTGAAGGGTGGGCGCGGTCGCCGAGTTTCCAATGCTTTTGGTGCCCAGCAAAATGAGGAAACAACAATTGGTCTCAACTTACGCCATGGGTTGGCGGATGCGGTTTTCCTGACGTTGGATGGCGGTTATGCCCTCGCGCATTATGAGGTCGCCACCTCGGCGGTCGCAGCCGCTGGCACGGTTCGTGATGACCAATATGTGTATGTCAAGCCAGCCTTGGCCTATCGCTTTCTTGAGCGCGCCCAAGCGAGCATTTTTTATCAATATCGTCGCAACGACTCGAACTTAATCAACAACAACAACGACTTTTACAACAACCAGATCGGTTTGGAACTTTCCTACCGATTCTAGGCGAAGTCGAGAGACTGTGAAATACTCTCAACGGCCCGCCACTGTCGCAGTGATTGCGCAGTGGCG
>Ga0194115_10002762_pt1 | contig 20527 bp, 19 predicted proteins | sample TA2MahsurfametaG_3_FD_148656 | JGI IMG/M metagenome (GOLD analysis project Ga0194115, IMG submission 148656) | Freshwater microbial communities from Lake Tanganyika, Tanzania - TA2015002 Mahale S4 surface | ecosystem: Environmental > Aquatic > Freshwater > Lake | place: Tanzania: Lake... | reverse complement strand
TCTCTCTCTCTCGAACTCTCTCGAACTCTCTCTCTCTCTCGAACTCTCGAACTCTCTCTCTCTCGAACTCTCTCTCTCTCTCGAACTCTCTCGAACTCTCTCGAACTCTCTCGAACTCTCTCTCTCACCGTTCTAGTAGTGCTTTGTCAGTACAGTAGTATCAATTCTAAGGGATTTTTCCAACGACGACTTTTGGTCAATTTCCGGTAGATTTTTAGAGTTCGAATGTAGTATGATGAAAAGGCCCTGGGGGCAAGAGAAGTCAGACGGTAGTGTCGTGTCAGTTGGTGGTTCGTATCGTCATTGTTCCAAATATCGACGAGGAGCTCCCACTACCATCTATCGTTCGTCCCATCTATCACTCTATCTAGAATCCCTCCTCCCGGTGAATCCCCAGCCGACTCCCCCCAAAATGCAACAAAAAAAGAAGCATACTTCATTTTGGCTGTATCAAAGGAGTAGTAGCAAAGGGACTACTACTTCCATGACGACGAAGAAAAAGGAGAAATAAGAAACCACACACGAGATGGATGTTTCGGTTTTGTTGTACGACCCCTGTGGATGGTTGAGGTTTACTTGGTTCTAACTGTAATAACTCATTTTTATCTCACGTTTCTCGCCACCGTTTGTCTGCTTTGACATTAGCAGGGTGACCTATGGCCGCTGCCGTCGTGACATCACTTCTGCGAAAGGGGGTTCTTCGGGTTACTGTACTTCAAGAGATCCGACACCTTGACGATCGCCAAGGCCAGACTCATATCATGCCATCTCAGTCATCTCAATAGGAAATCCGAGAGAGAGCACATTATCTACATTGCTACACGAATCGAAACAAGAGTGCCTGTTTGAGATGCAAGAAACTGACCGGGATGCTACCGACAGGAAATCACCCGTGTCTGATATGACGATGCCATTCGTAACTCTGTGGTGACGCTTCTTCGAGTTTTTAAACTGAGCGAGTGAAGGCTCAACACTTTGGGTTTGTATGATACTCGGACAGTCTTCCATTTGAATACGAGGACGTTGTCGGGAAAATGCTAGCGATGCTAATTGAATGTGCAATCCCGTATACGGAGGTTGTTCGTCATTTTTGAAATGAAGACAAGGAAGGGGAAGAAGTCGCGACAAGAAAACACAAGAACAGGGCTAGACTGTTGATGACTCGGATACTTGCGACACTAGGAATAGTGGAAGAGAGCGTTGATGATGCACCAGACGATGACGTTCCAAAAGGAAGAAATTGTTTTAAGCACTCGTTACAAAATCCCCCTCCAAAATAGCTATAGCGACGGCGATATGGGGGCCAAGAACGACAAGGCAAAAGATGGTAAAAAGTAGTCAATCTGAAGAATGTTTTTGAAGGATACGTTCCGCCTATTCCTGGAAAGGAACAAGACCTCTAGCTAATGAATCGAATCTGACAAGAAAATGTGGCGGCCGTTCAGTGGGGGAGCAACAATTCTAAAAAGAGACTTGTTGCTGGTGTTGACTCCAAATTACGGAAATAACGCGGTCGTTTGCCAAATCAGTATCTCATGGATTCAAGAATGGCTCAATCCGTTTTTCAAACCCTCGTTGTGTATCCATGAATGTCTTTTGCTGAGATACTTCGGAAAGCACAAGCATCACGCTGAGCTGTTCACCGGTATGGGTCCTGATTACGTGGCTCAAGCCCTTCCGGCAGCTCCCGAAAACATGATCAATACATTCATAAATGGGTTGTCTTGTTTTGCTGCTGCTCGTGAGACAGGCGAGAAACGGCATGCCAAGTTAGGCCAGGTGTGTCGTGACCGTATTAAGAAGTGGGCAAAACAAGGTAATCCCAATGTACAACACTACAACTTGTTTCTGGGCGCCGAGTATCATGCGTTGAAAGGGACAAAGCGATTGGATGTGGTTAAGAGGTACAAAAATGCGATTCGTTCTTCTCTTGATGGTGACTTCATCCAAGATGCCGCTTTGGCTTGCGAAAGGTTGGGTGAGTTTCAGATGACCGTATCTCCTTGCGATATGCGTGAGGGGTACAGGCAGATCCGACAGGCAGCTGAATATTGGATGACTTGGGGTGCAAGAGGTAAAGTCCGTGATTTGGGAGAGAAGTACCCCGATGCATTTGATGTCTCGTAGAGGAAGAATATTGTCAGTCTTTGAGGTACTTGACGTTACTGGTGGAAGCATTTCCGAACTTTGTCGAAGTATGAGTTGTCTCTCGCTGTGAAGATCATGGCATTTGTTAGTCGCCGACTCGAAAGATGTCCCAACACTCAACTCGTCGCGTTTTGAAAATCTCGACAAACTCTATCACCTTTGATGGAGAAATATCATTCGCCACTCCCACAATGAGGGAAGGGCATTGCTTCGCCACCTGCACAAAAGAAATAGTCCGCTTTGGTTTCCCATAGTCTCATAATCTCTCAAATGATGTACAAAAATCGATGTGAAACAAGGCAAGGTATCCTTCCGGCTCGACATCCGAAACTATCGTCCACATTCCATATACTTGGTCGACACCTAAAAAGCAAAGGATCCACAATAGTCTCTCAGGGAAACGAAAATAGTATGTACTGTGTATATCAACGGGGTGGTGGGTGGTTGGTACAGTGTTGTAGTCGTGGAATCGCATGGGATGGAATCATGAAAAAATCTGTGCTATCCGTTCCAACGGGACTACTATAGTCGTGGTGGTCGACGATGCGACAGGTGATCCCATATTCACATGCTGGAATTTTTAACCCCCCGATAGGACATGCGACCATGCTTTGAAAATTGACAGCAATGTGACAGTGAAAAAGTCCGCCCCTTGACTTTTGACCCCCGCATTCCTCCGACCATCACACTCATACCGTCGGAACCAAAAGTCACTGTCTTCAACATGACCAGTGGCATCCTGGTAACATTACATTCAAAGCATGGATGGCGACACATCCAAAAACAACGCATCCAAGAGCTCCACGAGGAGTCTGACCATTGTCGATTCACTCTCGTTGACTGACGCGCGACAGCAGTACTTGTTCGAACTTGAAATTCACGACAACCCAGCGGACAACAAATCCCTTTTTTCGACTATATCCACACCCATCATTCTCACCGATGACGATTCTAGTTTCAACGATGATAAATTGGGGTTGAATACACTTGGCTTATATGGACGGGATTGTGAAAAGGGTACCTTGTTGAAGGCCTTCGAAAATCTAGGAAAGCCATCACGACCGAACGGCGAGTCTTGCCTACAATCTACGCAGAAACAGGTAGTACTCATTTCAGGCACAAGCGGAACAGGAAAAACAAAACTAGCTGAGATTCTCAGAAATCCTGTGACACAGCAGAATGGTCTCTTTGTCCGTGGGAAATTTGCTCTCAATACGATCCACGAGCCGTATTCTGGGATTGCCGTCGCCTGTGCTGAGATATGTGGAACAATTTTGGATCTACGGATACACAACGTCGAGAAGTACAAGCGAATTAGTGAAGAAATCATGATGGAACTTGATACTGAGATAGGTCTGCTCTCGCAGGTGATTCCAGTGCTGGAAGAAATCGTCTACGTTCCGATACAATACTCGGTTGTGTTGGCGTTATCAGACCCATCGTTGCTGAATAACTCAAAAAGTCAGATCTTGTTTGCCTTTCGACGATTCTTTCGAGTCATTGCGAGGATATTTAGTCCGTTGGTATTGGCATTGGATGATTTGCAGTGGGCGGACACGTCGTCGTTCGATTTGTTGGAGGCGCTGATGGCGGACTATGAAATACCTAGAACGATGGTAATCGGCATCTATCGATCCAGCGAAGTGGGTACGAATCCTAGATTGACGGAATATCTGGGAGATCTAGAAACTCAGGATGAAAACGTTGATTTTTCGGTAACACGGATCGAAATCAAGGACCTAGGAGTCGATGCCGTACATGACGTCATTCAGGACGTTCTGGCATGTAGAGACCACGAGAGAACATTGAAACTCGCTGAGTTATGTCACAAGAAGACTCTCGGGAATCCATTTTTCCTACTCAAGTATTTGTCGCTACAGGGGAAAAAGAATCTGCTGAAGATGTCACGGGCGACGAGATCCTGGACATGGAATCTGAATGAAATCGTACTGAACACCGATTCCAGTGACAATGTAGTAGATCTCCTGAAGGGGCGGATGAGAGAGCTTCCAGCAACCCTATCCGAGATGCTTCAGGTCGCCGCTTGTCTCGGTTCGACCTTTGATCGAAACACCCTGCGTTGTGGATGGTCGAGGCGCGGAAAGGACAGGGATGACGATGCGGAATTTCAAGCGACACTAGACGGTATTCAGAAAGTGGGAATGGTGGTGAGGGTTTCGTTGATGCCACCTCGCTTCAGTTTCGTCCACGACAAGATCCATGAGGCGGCTGTAGATCTCATACCCCCGACATCCCGGTCGAAGTATCGTCGTAGCGTGGGAGAGTTGCTTTTGCAGAATCTGCGAGAGGATCGGCTAGGCATGGAGTTCTTTGTGGTTGTCGATCTATTGAATGACGTCGAGCCGCAGATGCTTGAAAGAGAATCGAGACTGCAAATGGCGGATCTGAATCATCAAGCGAGTGAACGGGCTGTGAGGGTTTCTGCGTTTGATAGTGCGGCTCGGTATGCCGAACGAGAGATCGCTTTTCTTGGTGATGACGTTTTAGTTGGTGATATGTATGGTGTGAGCCTTGGATTGTTCACAATTGGTTCAAAGTCAGAAGGAGCCATGGGGAATGTTGAGACTCTTGAGCGATATTGCATGTCGGTCATAAAGCGCGATGACATATCGCTAGAGGACAAATTCGGCGTTTACAACTCGTGGGTCGACCACCTCTTGAACACAGACATCAGTGAGGGGGGATACTTTGTCTTGAAATTCTGGCCAACCTTGGATGTTTCTTTCCCACCAACGCTGATGATATCGAGTCAGAGATATTGCACCACCTTGGACGTGTAACGGACTCAATCCACGCCCAACGACTTTTGACACTCCCATCGATGACTGACAAGAAGATCCTTCAGACCATGCACTGGCTCGAAAAATTATTTCCGTGTTTGTACGAATCGGGCGACAATCGCATTCCACTAGGCATCTTTCGGAGTCTTAGCCTCACGTTGGAGCATGGCATTAGTGCCTATTCTTCTGTCGCTGTCGCACAGACAGCTCTCATTTTGGTGGGGCTTACAGGTGACCTCCGAAGTGCCAGGATCTACGGACAACATGCTTTGGAGCTCATTGATAAAGTGGATACGAGGGCTTTAGCGGCGAGAACCTTATTTCTTGTTCATTCGTTCGTCTTTCCGTGGACAAAGCCCCTAAAAGATTCTTACGAGCAGTTGATTGAGGCGTACATCGTGGGTCATAGGACAGGTGACATAGAGAATATGAGTTGGGCAGCTGTCAATTGGCTCCAGTTGAAACTTTACGCCGGCGCTCCGTTACATGCTTTGAAAGTCGACTTCGACGTACTTATGTCTCAGATGAAGGCTATGAAAAAGCACCGTGCTTACACTTTCATGCAGCCTGTCTACCAGGCAGTACTCAATCTAATTGGCAAGGACAACATGGACGATCCAAGTAGTCTTGTCGGCGTCGCACTGCCCAGCACGATGTTTGATTCGTGTTTGGATGATCCATTCTTTAAGCCTTCGATTTGTATTCATCAATGCATGCTGCTGACGTACTTTGGAGAACATGTGAAGCATATCCGATTGTTGGCTGGAATGGGAATTGACTACGTTGTACAGGCTCTGATGGCGGCACCCGAAAACATGATCAATACATTTCTGAATGGTTTTTCCTGCTTTGCAGCTGCTCATGAAACTGGAGAGGAAAGCTATGCAGAGCTTGGTCAGATTTGTCGCGACCGGATCAAGAACTGGGTGGATATGGGCAATCCGAATGTGAAGCATTATGATCTGTTCCTTGACGCCGAGTACAGTGTTCTGAAGGGACAGCGGGTCAGTGCTGTACAGAGCTACAAAGCTGCAATTGGAGTTGCCCTTGAGGGTGGTTTCGTACAAGACGCTGCTTTAGCTTGTGAAAGACTTGGTGAGCTTCATGCTTACGGATCTGGTGATTTGAGGGAGGCGCAATGTTGGCTCCGACGAAGCGCTGGATACTGGGTTGCTTGGGGGGCGGTGGGCAAGGCTCGCCATCTGCAAGATAAGTACCCAGACGCATTCTTCATATCAAGGACAGACGATATGCCTGTGGAAGTCATCTCGATCTTGTAGGTTTTGTTTCGTCGACGCGCAAGAGTCATCCGCATGAATTGCTCAGGTATATCTGAAGTTTCGATGGTGACAGTCTCGATCTCAGTTCCGTCATACAACGCGGTTAAGCTTGATGCAAAAGAAGATTGTTTGCCTGTATGAAAACCAATGTCGAATCACTTTGAGGCCAACGCACAACATACAGGGCTGCAGAGCTACAATCGGCGTCGCCCTTGAAGTTGGTTTGTGCAAGATAGTGGGTTGGCCTGTGAAAGCCTTCGTGAGTCTTGCTTGGTCATATCTGGTGTTTTGACGATCGCCACTTAATGGGTTGCTTAGAAGGCGATGAGTATGGTTCGTCATCTACAAGAAGAGTCCCGTGGGATTCGTCGTGCATGCACAGTATGCGATTTGCTGGCTTTCCAGAATGCCCTTCACGACGGGCATACGTGAAGCAAAGTGTGCTCGTTACTGTGAGTTTATGCTCGGTTTGAAACCATCTGAAATTTTCATCTGAAAGATTGAAGTATTTGTGTTGCCAAAGGAAGCGTATTGATTGAGCGAGATGCGATGATGACACTTTAGTCCTTCCCTTCTTTAAAGAAGAGGTTACGAATTCTTGGCGGACTAGATTCTATTCTCAGTTTTGGCTTCAATTATGCTCTATATCGTGAGTACCGAAGTATTTCTGTGAATTAAAGCTGAAAAGGAATTCATGCGAAACAGTTCAGTCGTCCTAATCTGAATGGAATTGTTTGTACCGAGTCTCAATACTCCGTGTTTCTTGAAAATAAGTTTGACCAGAGAATCCAAATCTATGATGCTTAGAGTTGATGCGACGGCGAAGGAATTTAGGGTTTTTGGATGATGATCTTCGTAAAGATTCCTCCCGTGGTTCGGTCATCGGCATCAAGTGCCTCCTGCCTAACAATATATGGCGTGAACTTACACGAATCGAGTGACGTCACGAAAACTGTAAGAAAAAACAAAACAAAACAGAACGAAACAAAACAGAACGAAACAAAACAAAACAAACCATAAATTAAAGGGGGAGAATAATTTCAATCATCGTTAATGAACTTTATTAAGTGAATGTTTTGTACAGAGAGAACCCCCTTAGCTAGTGCTTTTGTTTTGTTTTGTTTCGTTCTGTTCTTTTCTTTTCTGTTTTGTTCCGTTTTTCTTGCAGTATTCGTGACGTCACTCAATATAAGTAGGAACATGAGAAACATGCATGTAAGGGGATCGCGAAATCGGGTTCACGACGAATACAAGCAACAGTAACCAAAGCGCTAATTTAACGACTATGGCTGAAATCCTCGGACGTTCTCAACCGACATCTCCGCGTACCCCGGCCAAGCCGCATCCATCAAGCAGGAAAAGGAACACTTCAACTGCATGACAAGATGTCCCAAAACATATCATCCAAGTGTTCCACGAAGAGTTTGACTACTACCAACTCGCTCGAGTTGAGCGAAACGGCACAGCCGTCCCTGTTTGAACTTGAAATTCACAAGGACAGCGTAGATGACAAATCTCTGTTTTCGGCTATCTCCACACCCATCATCCTCAATGATGACTTCACACATTTCAACAACGATAAATTGATGCTAAAGACGTTGGATGTATATGGACGGGATGACGAAAAGGCTACCCTACTGAAGGCTTTTTCAGAGTTACCGATATCGTCGCAATCAGACATCGATCCGGCGTCACAAGCTACCCAGCGACAGTTAGTATTGATCTCTGGTACGAGCGGAACAGGAAAAACAAAGCTGACTGAGATTCTCAAGGATCCTGTCGCAGACCAGAATGGTCTTTTTGTACGTGGAAAATTCGCTCTCAATATGATCAACCAACCGTATTCTGGAATCGCCAGTGCGTGTGGGGAGATATGTGGTACGCTTTTGGATCTACGAATACACGACCCCGAGAAATACAAGCGGGTGGGCGATGAGATCATGATAGCACTAGAGGCTGAGATTGCTCTACTATGGCAGGTGATTCCGGTATTGGAAGAAATCGTCGAAATCCCTGTAAAATACTCCGACGTGTCATCTTCCTGTGACCCGTCGTTGTTGAATGACTCGAAAAGTCAAATCCTATTTGCGTTTCGACGATTTTTCCGAATCATTGCGAAGACATTTGGTCCGTTAGTGATAACATTAGATGACTTGCAGTGGGCGGACACATCGTCGTTCGATTTGTTGGAGGCGATGGTGACAGATCGTGAGATATCTGGAGCGATGGTGATCGGGATCTATCGATCCAACGAAGTTGGCACGAATCCCAGATTGGGCCAGTACCTGGAAGGTCTAGAAGATGAGGATGGTATAGTTGACTTCTCGGTAACACGGATCGAAATCAAGGACCTGGACGTGAATGCAGTAAATGGTATCATCCAACACGTTCTAGCATGTCGAGGAGATGCGAGAACATTGAAGCTCGCGGAGTTGTGTCACAAGAAGACGCTTGGGAATCCGTTTTTCCTACTCCAGTTCTTGTCGCTACTGGGGAAAAAGAATCTGCTGAAGATGACACGGTCAACAAGGTCGTGGACGTGGAATCTGGATGAAATCGAGAGGAATGCGCATGTCAGTGAGAATGTTGTAGACCTTTTGAAGACGCGGATGGGAGAACTCCCAGCGAATATGTCTGAGATGCTTCAGGTCGCCGCTTGTCTTGGTTCGACATTTGATGGAAACACATTGCTTTGTGGATGGTCGCGGTACTCAAAGGACAGAGAAGATGACGAGGAATTTCATGTGACACTTGTGTGTCTTGAAGAAGAGGGGTTATTGGTGAGGGTGTCGTCGATGCCACCTCGCTTCAGTTTCGTCCATGACAGGATCCATGAGGCGGCAGTAGATCTTGTACCCCTGGCATCCCGGTCGATATATCGTCGGAATGTGGGAGAGTTGCTGATGAAAACTCTTCGGAAGGATCGGCTATCGTCAGAAATATTCGTGGTTGTGAATCTCTTGAACGATGTAGAACCGCAAATGCTTGCGAGAGAATCGAGACTACAGATGGCTCGACTCAATTATGAAGCAAGTGCTCGAGCTGTGATGGTATCTGCGTTTGACAGTGCGGCTCGATATGCGGAACGAGGCATCGCGTTTCTCGGTGACGATGCCTTGGCTGGTGATACCTATGATGTGAGTCTTGGATTGTTTACGATTGGCGCCAAGTCAGAATGTGCCATGGGGAACGTTGAGACTCTTGAGCGATATTGCATGTCCGTAATAAATCGCGACGACGTACCGCTCGAGGACAAGTTTGGGGTTTTCAATACTTGGTTCGACCTTCTGATGAATCGGGATACTGCCGAGGCGGTCGCGTGGTGCATCGATATCTTGAAATATTTCGATTGTGATATCCCAATGAACGCGAAGGAGGGTTCCACGGAGCTAGAGAGATGTTTAGACGAAATCACGACGACGGCGAGGTCGCACCGTCTTTCGACTATCCCTATGATGACGGATAAGGCGAGGCTGCAGACTGTCCATTGGCTTGACAGATTAGTCGGGAGTCTTTACGTTAGGGGTGACGATCGTTTAGCGTTTCAAGTCTTTCAGAGTCTGAAGCTCACATTTGAGTACGGGATCAGTCCCTATTCATCTGTTGCATTCGCACAGACAGCGCTCATCCTGGTGGGGGTTGCCGGTGACCTTCAAACTGCAGCTGTATACGGCGATCTCGCCTTAGAAGCATTGGCAAAATGTGATACAAAGGCACTGGCGTCGAGAACTTTATTTCTTGTCCATTCCTTGGTTTTCCCGTGGACGAAGCCACTGAAGGACATGTACGATCCGTTGATGGAGGCTTATCACATCGGCAACAAGACTGGTGACACTGAAAATATGGGTTGGGCAGCTATCAATTTCCTCCAGTTGAGGCTCTATGCTGGTGCTCCATTGGATGCTTTGCAAGGTGATCTCGAGAGGTTCATGTCTCACATAAAGGCGGTGAAGAATGTAATCTGTTTTACCTTTATGCAGCCCGTTTACCAAGCAGTGCTGAATCTCATCGGTAATGACAATCTCGACGATCCAAGTAGTCTTGTCGGCGTCGCACTGCCCAGCACGATGTTTGATTCGTGTTTGGATGATCCTTTCTTTAAGCCTTCGATTTGTATTCATCAATGCATGCTGCTGACGTACTTTGGAGAGCATGTGAAGCATGCTCGATTGTTGGCTGGAATGGGAGTTGACTACGTTGTACAGGCTTTGATGGCGGCACCCGAAAACATGATCAATACATTTCTGAATGGGTTCTCGTGCTTCGCGGCTGCTCATGAAACTGGAGAGGAACGCTATTCCGAGCTCGGTGCGATTTGTCATAAGCGGATCAAGAGTTGGGTGGACATGGGTAATCCAAATGTGAAGCATTATGATTTGTTTCTTGATGCCGAGTACGCGATCCTGCAGGAACGGTACAGTGCCGCAATACAAAACTACGAATCTGCGATTCGTGTTGCTCTTGAAGGTGGTTTCGTACAAGATGCTGCCTTGGCTTGTGAAAGACTTGGCGAGTTCCATGTCTACATTTCTGATGATTTGAAGGAGGCTGAACGTTGGATCCGACAGGCATTGGGATACTGGTCCACGTGGGGTGCTGTGGGTAAGGTTCTTCATATGGAGAAGTTTTATGAAGATCTTTTGATTGATGATGCTCCCAGGGAGGTTGCTCTTTTGGTGGCTACTCCACAGTCTTGACGATTTTACGCGGACGCGATGCTGCTGCCGCCTACGTTTGCGGACGTCGCCTTTTTGGCACACTGTCCCAGTTACTTGTGGATACCGGGACAGATGATTACATTGACGGATGTACAAGCGCTCCGGGATTGTGGATAACGATCCCCTTCGAGACTTGCCTCATGGACGATTCGATCGATCTCATCTCTCGGCACACCAGGTCGACGAGCTTTCCCTGCAATATCCAATACTTGCCAATCCATCTGTGACATGCATGTTCCAAGCCGTGTGATGTGTATGTTCGGATAGCATTATGGTTCGTCTTATCCCGTTGTTCGGATCAGGGCGTTCCGTGAATCCCGTCGTCAGAGTCTGGTCAACGAATTGACTTGGGGACAAGTCGTTTCAGTAGATGATGGCAGTCATCATCAACTTGCCTGATTCAGGTGGCAATGTCGTCTCTATGGTTCCAGTGAAGACCCATTTCTCGGCTACGTCACCATGGTGAAAGTCAGAGTGGAAGACTCTGGAGCTTCTGGCTCTCTTTGGGAGATCCGCGTCGTACGAAAATACTCATCTCGTCGACGACGAAGAACGCCACATGGTTCCAGCCATTGAGAGCATAGAAATGCATCGACATGAATGCAGACGAGGAGGCTCAATGTATGACGCCAATGAGGGAACATCAGACATTGGATCGTATGTCTCGTACCTTGTCTCATCAGTATAGTCTAGTTTCGAAAGGTCAGGATGCCCTGTATACCACATCGGAAACACTCGTTCATCATTTCACAGTCAGTCGTTCAAGCATGGATTTTGTTCGTTCTAACGTAATCGTTGTATGTGGGTTGCCACTCTCTGTCAAATAACGTTAATTGATCTGCCCTGCTCTGGACTCTGGAGTCGTGGTGCGACGACGAACATTCGCTACTCCTGTTGTCGGCAAAATACAACCGAAGTTTTATAAATTTCCTCGGGAAGAATTCCCGTGAAATTTCCTATACCATCCTTCATACCATCCCTTCGCCATAGATCATACCCTCCAAACCAAGAGTACGAGGGTTTTACTCACAGTCCTATTTTCCGCCCCACTTATAAAACTCTTCGCGCCGCGGTTCCTCGTGATACTGTTTCGGAAGCAAAACCTCCGGGTCTTGGGCATATATTTGGCACGTCGTACTCTCCTCGAAGGTTACATCGATCCGTGACGGAATACCCTACACAGTAGTAAGAAGACAGCATCCCATAGCACAAAGAACTGTTGCTCTCGTAAAGGGTAATTACTTTCTCTACACTATTCTTTATTCTATACTTATATACATCGAAGTACAAACAGACAATGGCATCGGATCAAATGAAAAACAGACCCGAGACCGATGATCGTATGGCGGGAAAACGCAATTTTTTTCTCTCCGTAGTCTTCGCAGCCGCAAAAGATCCATTACAAACATATTCCCCCCAAACTAACATATACCTAGACAGTCTGTAATAAGGAGAACAATATCCGATGGGTTAGTGCCATACGGATTGAGAAAAAACAGACCAGAAAGCGACGATTCTTGTGTCACAAGAACTTGCCTTTTTTCATTTCGCGATCGCTAAGATTCGACAAGGCACGCGATTACGGAACATGATCCCCATACCCTTACATACACATAGTCAATATGTAACGAGAAAAACGATATCTGATCGGTTAGCTGTATGAACAATGAAAAAAATGTACAAACGCATCGCAAGAACTTGCCAATTTTTTTCGTTCTGTCCCCGGCGTCAAAGCGCCAAAGCGCCAGTACATACACAACCTTCCCCCTTATGTAGAAATAGACAGTCTGTATCAAGGATAGTAACATACAATAGGTTAGTGCAGTACAAAAATAGTGAAAAAACAGCCCAGAAAAGGATGATTCTCATCGCAAGGACTTACCTGTTTTCGTTCCGTCGTCGCTCCTGTCTCGTCCAAAATGCCAATAGAAAACACCAGATTGTCCACCACCTTCGTGACAAGGCCAACACGAATGATGGGGACGGTATCGTTGGTACGGTGTTGAGGTCTATCGACTGTTTCTTGGGCGTTGACAGGCAAACGGAGAGAAGGACAAATGAATGTGAGAGCAGAGTCCGTCGTGTTGTTGACTTCGAAGGCATGATACAGTACTGTACAATTGCTCATAGTATCACTGTCACAGACATAGGGCAACGGACACTTGGGGGCGAACACCCTCCTAGAAACTATTTACTCTAGCGAACGAAGCCCGCCAAAGGTGTGATTGATGTGACAGCCCGACATCCTTGATCGCACTCTTCTCCAAAACATGGATGACAAACCATCCCAGAAGACAGCATCCACGAGCTACACAAAAAGTTTGACTACTATCGATCATCTATTGTCAAGGGAAACGACAGACCGTTGCTTGTTCGAGCTTGAAATTCACAAGAACTGCGCTGATGACAAGTCGTTGTTTTCCGCTATCTCAACTCCCATCGTCCTCAACGATGACGAACAAAGTTTCGAAAACGATACACTTGAATTGAGCACGTTGACTTTACATGGACGGGATGTTGAAAAAGCTACTTTGTTACAAGGCTTCGAAAATCTAAGAACATCATCTCGACCGAACGACGAGCGTTGTCCACAATATACGAAGCGACAGCTAGTGCTCATTTCAGGAACAAGTGGAACAGGAAAAACAAAGCTTGCTGAGATTCTCAGAGATCGTGTGACACTACAGAATGGTCTCTTTGTACGAGGAAAATTCGCTCTCAATATGATCAAAGAGCCGTATTCCGGGATTGCCGGTGCATGTGCTGAGATCTGTGGGACGATTTTGGATCTACGATTTCGTGACCCGGAGAAATACAAACAGGTTTCCGAAGAGATTATGGTCGCACTTGATGCTGAGATTGGTCTACTGTCGCAGGTGATTCCGGTACTTGAAGAAATTGTCGATATCCCGGAACAATACTCCGTAACGTCGACTTCATCTGACCCGTCGTTGTTGAATGACTCGAAAAGTCAGATCTTGTTCGCCTTTCGACGATTTGTTCGAGTTGCAGCGAAAGTGTTTAGTCCTTTAGTGATGACATTGGATGACTTGCAGTGGGCGGACACATCCTCGTTCGATTTGTTGCAAGCGATAATGACGGATCGTGAGATATCGAAAACGATGGTGATCGGGATCTATCGATCCAACGAAGTTGACACGAATCCAAGATTGAACCAGTACCTGGAAAGTCTAGAAGATGAGGAGGGTACAGATGATTGTTCGGTAACATGGATCGAAATCAAGGACCTAGAAGTCGATGCAGTACAGGGTATCATCCAGGACATTCTAACATGCGGTGATGGCGGGAGAACGTTGAAGCTGGCGGAGTTGTGTCACAAGAAGACTCGAGGGAATCCATTTTTCTTACTCCAGTATTTATCGCTGCTGGGGAAAAAGAATCTGCTGAAGATGACACCATCCACAAGATCTTGGACTTGGAATCTGGATGAAATCGAAGGGAACACCTATGCCAGCGACAATGTAGTCGATCTGTTGAAGGCGCGGTTGAGAGAGCTATGAATCTGTCGGAGATGCTCCAGGTCGCCGCTTGCCTTGGTTCGACGTTTGATCCAAGCACATTACGTTGTGGATGGTCGAAGCGCTCAGGCGATAGTGACGATTATGCGGAATTTCATGCTGCACTTGGGGGTCTTGAGAAAGAGGGGTTAGTGGTGAAGGTTTCGTCGAGGCCACGTCGCTTCAGTTTCGTCCACGACAAGATTCACGAGGCGGCAGTAGATCTCATACCCCTGGCATCCCGGTCGAAGTTTCGCCGTCATATCGGGGAGTTGCTCTTGCAGAATCTTGGGAAGGATCGGCTATCGTCGGAGATATTCGTCGTTGTGAACCTATTGAATGATGTACAGCCACACATACTTGAAAGAGAATCGAGACTGCGCATGGCGGAATTGAATCACCAAGCAAATACTCGAGCTGTGACGATGTCTTCGTTTGATAGTGCGGCTCGATATGCGGAACGAGACATCGCGTTTCTTGGTGGGGATACGTTTGTTGGGGATACGTTTGGTGTGACTCTAGGATTGTTTACTATTGGCGCCAGGTCGGAACGAGCCATGGGGAATGTTGAGACGCTTGAGCGATACTGTATGTCGGTGATAAAGCGCGACGACATACCGCTCGAGGACAAATTTGGGGTATACAATACATGGGTCGATCATCTCCTAAACCGGAACAAATCCGAGGCGGTCGCGATGTGCATCGAAATCTTGTCGTTTTTCGACTGTGAGATCCCAAACAACGCGGAGGATATCTCCAGGGAGATGTTGGAGGGTTTGGAGCAAGTCACAACGACGGCGAGGACTCATCGTCTTTCGAGCCTTCCCATGTTGACAGACAAGGCAAAGCTGCAAACCATCCATTGGCTTGACAGACTTTCCGAGGGCCTTTACGTTACGGGGGACGATCGTTTCGGTTTGCCGCTCTTTCGGAGTCTGAAGCTTACACTTGAGTATGGCATTAGTGCCTATTCATCTGTCGCTTTCGCTCACGCAGGGATCATGCTTGTCGTTGCAGGTGACTTTGAAACTGCAGCTGTATATGGCGATCTCGCAATGGAAGCATTGACCATGAGTGATACAGAGGCGTTAGCGGCGAGAACCTTATTGTATGTCAACAATTTTATTTCCCCAATGACGAACCCCTTGAAGAATTCTTACGATCCTTTGATGGAGGCATATGACATCGGCACCAGGATGGGTGATACTGAGAGTCTGAGCTGGGCAGCAGGGTGTTTGCTCCAGTTGAGGTTCTATGGTGGTGCACCATTGGACGCATTGCAAAATGATCTGGAGAAGCTCATGCCCCAGATGAAGGCTTGTTACGCCTTCATGCAGCCCATCTACCAAGCAGTGCTCAATCCGCTCGGTCAGGATAATCTCGACGATCCAAGTAGTCTCGTTGGCATCGCGATATCCAACAAAGTGTTTGATTCATGTCTAGATGATCTGTTCTCTAAGGTTTCTATCTGTCTTCACCAGTGTATGCTGTTGACGTACTTGGGAGAACATGTGAAGCATGCTGAATTGCTGTCCGGGATGGGTATCGATTATGTCGCACAGGCTCTGAAGGGTGGACCTGATGTTCTGACCAACACATTTCTAAATGGGTTATCTTGTTTCGCCGCTGCTCAAGAAACTGGAGAGGAGCGCTATGCAGAGCTTGGTGAGATTTGTCATAACCGGATCAAGACGTGGGTGGAGAAGGGAAATCCAAATGTGAAGCATTATGATTTGTTTCTGGATGCGGAGTACGCTGTACTGAAGGAACAGCACATCGCTGCTACCCAAAAGTACGAATCTGCGATTGGCATTGCTCTTGAATGTGGTTTCGTACAAGATGCTGCGCTAGCTTGTGAAAGATTTTGTGAGTTTCATGTGTGTATATCTGGTGATTCGAAGGAGGCAGAACGATGGATCCGACAGGCCGCGGTATACTGGTCCAGGTGGGTGCTATGGGTAAGGTACTTCATTTGCAGAAGAATTATGGAGATCTTTTGATTGATGATACTCCCGCGGAAGTAACTGTTTTGGGTAAAGTGCTGGCTAGAAATTCTTTATAGATTTAAACAAAGACTATGTTGAAATCACCGATCTTCGCGGATGTCGCCGATTCGACAACCAACAAATCGATGGTACTTAGAGTAGCGAGAGAAATGGTTTCCATATCTACTAGACGTTACCTTTAGCGAAATGAAATATCAGGATTCCATTTCATGATCGGTTCATTCTCTCGTGCAGTAAGAATTTCACATCCAGTTTCAGTCACGACGACAGTATGCTCAAATTGACTACTTCGTTTCCCATCGGTCGTAACTGCCGTCCAATTATCACCCCATGTTACATCACTGGAATTTCCAAGATTAATCATCGGTTCGACCGTAAAGACATGTCCAACCTTCATCGTCCCCTTGGCTTTATTCTTATGGTAATGAGGGATGTTCGGCGTTGTGTGAAATAATTGTCCAATGCCATGACCACAATATGTCCGGACAACGGAACATTTGTTCCCCTTGGCTACCTTTTCGATTGTCGTCCCTAAATCACGATATAGTGTTCCAGGTTTGACCATGGATAGGGCTGCCGATAGACATTCGAAGGATGTTTGGACTAAGCGTTTTCCATCATCATCGACATTTCCCACACAAAATGTTTCATTCAAATCTCCATGGTATCCACCGCGATTGAAGGTCGTCACGTCGATATTCACAACATCACCATCTTGAATTTCTCGATAATCGGGGATACCGTGACAGATAACCTCATTGACGGACGTACAAACACTTTTGGGAAAATTGTAATAATTCAATGGACTTGGATAACAATCTCGTTCCAGACTAGCCTCATGGACGATTCGATCAATCTCGTCTGTCGTCACGCCTGGTCGAAGAGCTTTCCCCGCAATATCCAAAACTTCCCTACCCATCTGACAGGCATGTTTCAAGCCATATTCTCCATATAATTCTTCCGCTGTGTAAATTCGGATAGCATTATGATTCATCTTATCCCGTTGTTCGGATTCGGACACACCATCAATCCGGTCGGCATAGTCTGGTCGACGAATTGATTTCGGGACAAGTCGTTTCGGTGAATACAAGGCAGGTCGGAGGGTTCCAGTGAAGCGATAATGCGTCGCCCAATCAGGTAATCCTAACTTCACTTCTTTCGGTTCAACTTCGGAACATGACACTCCTGTTCTTGGAGGAGTCTTCCTGTGAGGCGCCCTGTGAATTCACCCGTGAGAAAAAAAGGCAGTAAGGTTAGACAAGGACAAAACCAAGGAATGAATCATTACCCATACCGAAGGTAGGCGTATTCGTCTGTGAAAAAAAATACTGGAAGATAACGACAATCCATGTACAATCGATGAACGACGTCGACCAAACAACAACACGTATCCAAAACGACAACCCGAACTCATAACATAACCCATATAAACACAAACGTACCCCTTGGCTTCAATAATTTTCTTGGCAAGTGTATGGACTTGTTTATGTGCCGCATAATTTGATTTGAAACAAGCTTGAGTACAAAAATAGGTCGGTGCTAAACCTAATTCGATACATTTAGGACATGCCAGGTTTGTCGACACAGGTTTCCCACATCCTGGAGAGGAACAACAAATAGTCCCCACTGCAGCCATATCGTTTTTCTTTTTTTCGCCGTCTCCTCTTTATTGTTCTTGTTATTGTAATGTGTGTTGCCAATCTATAATTTCTTTCAAGAACGCTTTAGGAATCTCACGTAATGATCGACGTCAAAAACAAGTCTATTGTCTTATGTCCACGGAAAGAAACTTGTATCTCTTCTGTGAATGTTGTTTGGTTAGGTCTATGGCCACCAGTCACCATATGTTTCTTGTACTCCGAGGTGTCGGCTGTTTTGGCTGATCCATGCTCGGTGTAGTCCACATAGTCGATCCGTTGGGTCTAGTCCATATAGTCGATTACTCGGGTCAGTATGTATGTCCACCCTTCAAAGTATGATACGAAATATGGTATCCTATATATGTACATATCTTTTTCTTTGACAAATGACTAGTACGACCAAAAAACTTTAAAGTGATTGTGATTGGTTCATTCTATGGGTACGTACGTGACTCAACCAATGCGATACCCAATGAGGATTCACGACATGCGCCATAGAATGATGTCGGGGTGGACGGAAAAAACACAACTTTATTCCCTGTCACATGCGAAGGAACAAAAACAAAATCACTGTTCTATCGAAGATTGGGAGTCGTCCTTGTTTTGCCTACCTCGATACCAACAGATGTCTCATACACGGCATCATATTATGATCTCGACGCATTCAGTGGAACAGGCTTGCCTACCCCCGGATCGTTTCCCAACGACTGCGGATGAAATCGAACGTGCAGAGAATGCCTTTGCTCAAAAATTGAACCAATATGTCTATGGATGAACATGAAAAGATCATTTTTGATGTCCATGGCTTTGCAACGGCAGTAGAACGTGACAAGGATGCTATTGCTGCCTTGATGAAGCGTTTAGAGGAAGAAATTGAAGCCATCCCGTCTAAGGATGCCTATATTCTAGCCAAAATCCTGGACTTAGACTTTGTGATGAACCATGATTTCCGAATGATGTTCTTACGTGCATGTGACTATGATCCTAGTATGACCGCAATGATGATTGTGAAACATTTTGAAAAGAAACGAAAACTTTTTGGTGAACAGACTTTGGGAAGAGAAATTTTTCAATCGGTACGTTTTGGGTGTTGCACGAGATTCGACAACTTGAGGGGACAGCCCTCACATATGTTGTCGTTGTCTTTATTGTTTCTTCGTCGGATATGATTTAGGGGCTTGATTTTTTCTTTTTAGGATACAGGATCTAAATGAGACTGAAATGGATTTCATAAGGGATGGAGGTTGTCAGATATTCCCCTCTACTGATGCCGCTGGACGTTGTATCCTTGCATTCAATACAGGTTGTGATGCCTTTTTGAAATTCAAGAAATTCATTGTAAGGAAAGGATGAATCCAAATGACATTCTCTGCTACCCACTGTTCCTACCTATCCTCATACAGTGGCGCTTAGCGAAGGTCCATGTTCCATTATCACATGGCTGTTCTTCGGGACAAGAGAATATCGGAAACTTTGTGCCCACCCTGACTCGTCAATCCGTGGTATGGTAGCTGGGATCAATCTGTTGTCAAGTAGTGATCGATATCGTTTACGGGCCCACTTTGGTAGCATTGAAGAAAACCACTTTGAACTTCAGACCTATGGTATCCTCACGAAGGACAGTCCAATGAAGAATGACGGTACATGGTCCACAACAGAGTTTCATATGGAATGGGTAGAGGGTCTTCGATTACAGGAAGAAAATTTGAAGAGGGACCACTTTGTGGTTTCATCGTGGAATGAAGTTATCCTTCTCCCTCGGAAGTATGATGTCATCTGTGGGAAGAGTCAACGAGCAAAAAGTTCGTTTGGGACACAACGAGCGCTTCATCTTGTAGAATTGCATCGAGACACCTATGAAAACAAAGGAAAGAATGAAAAGACTGTGATCGCAAGAGAGATTTTATCGGTACGAATTCGAAGACGAGTCACCCTTTGTGGTAACGACTGTGTATCCGATAGATCAGAATTTTCGTGTTTTTGATTTCCTAGCTTATTCAGAATTCAGGAGGACGGTTCTTGAAGGAGGGTAAAAATCCAGGAACATGGAAAGAAATGGATAATCTTTCTGCCCGTCAAAAGATTGCCCACTGGTTCCGTCATTTACGATCCAAAGGAACTCATGTGACTGCAACTAGTAAGGAAAGTGACGGAAGGGATGACTCAGTTAAACCCAAACGTCGAATGTCTGAGGAGGAGGATGATATCCTCGAGAGTGCACCTTTCTTGTCCATTTCTGTGAGTGATGATGATGAAGATGGTGATGCAACCAAGCGTGTTACACCTACCGTGGACCCTCTTGATCAACTGTTCTGTGAGGATACGATTTCCGTAGAAGATAGTATCTTTGGGTGTCATGAGGTATCGTAGGGGTGGCGCGACAACGGAGTGGAGACGGGGTGTGATGATGATGTCT
>Ga0194115_10002758_pt1 | contig 20533 bp, 19 predicted proteins | sample TA2MahsurfametaG_3_FD_148656 | JGI IMG/M metagenome (GOLD analysis project Ga0194115, IMG submission 148656) | Freshwater microbial communities from Lake Tanganyika, Tanzania - TA2015002 Mahale S4 surface | ecosystem: Environmental > Aquatic > Freshwater > Lake | place: Tanzania: Lake... | reverse complement strand
TGGCAGAAATTCTTGAGGCAGACGCCCTGCAGCCGGCCTTGTTGCTGCTGCGGTGTCGGGGTACAGAGCGGTTTCGGGTGGTCACCTGTGCGCCGGGAAAGTATGGCCTCTGGATGGCCGAGGTAGAGACCATAGAGGCAGATGCTGCTGAGGAGATTCCTTGGGAATTACAGTCGGCAGCCGATAAGCTTGGCCAGGTGATTGCGGGCCTACAGAAGCAGGGCGTGGTCGATGAGCAGATGCCTATCTTGCGTCCCTATCGATTAGATGAGTGCGGCTGGGTGGCTAACCGCTGGGCCGAGATGCTGCCTCTGGCGGCTTCGGTAAAGCAGTCGTTGCTTGAGGAGGAGCGCCCTAAAGAGCGGCTTCGGCGAGTGTTGCAGGCCATGGATGAGATGCTGGGGCGTTAGGCAGAGGCGTTAGCGCCACACTTGGGACGTCTAAAGAGGTATTCCCCCTTTTTTGAAAACGCACTTTTACCATGACTAGCCTAGAAGGTGATGAGTGACTAAAGTCAACATAAGAATCAGGTGGTGGGATGGCGGGCTGGGTATACGCCTACCGGCCACAATCATTAAAGCGGCGAGATTGTCTCTTGGCCAACGCGTTCTGTTGTCCGTTCTCAATGGACGACTTGCTCTTGTTCCCGTATCTCACCCAGATGAAACATTGGCCGAGCGGCTCGCTCGATTTGACCCGATCAGACACGGTGGGGAGGCTATGACAGTCTCAAAACGGAGCTCCCTAGAGTTCTGATGCCCTCTGATCTCTTACTTTTGATAATGGGGCTCACGGTTGTCGAGTGGGTCGTGCTCTCGGCGCTGCATCGGCGGCGACAACACGGCCTTACCCCTAAGCAACTCTTAGTGTCTTTGGCGCCGGGGTTCTTTCTTGTGTTGGCTTTCTGGCTGGCATACGCCGAGACCTATCTACCGTGGCCCGCGGTGGCTTGCTTGGTGATTGCGGGCCTAGTGCATGCGTGGGACCTCACGTCTCGCTATCGGGCTTAGTGAGAGGGCGCCCGAACTTCGGTACGATCCAACGAATGAACTATCCCTTCTCGGCCCTTGTGGGGCAGCAGGAAATGCAGCTCGGGCTGCTGATTGCTACGGTTGACCCCTTGGTGGGTGGCGTCTTAATTCTCGGGGACCGCGGCACCGGAAAAAGCACTGCCGTGCGCGCCCTGGCCGCCGTCCTTCCAGATCTGGAAGCCATAGAGGGCTGCCCTTATCGGTGCCCACCGGGTAACACCGCGGGCCTTTGTGGTGCCTGCGGTACTTCTGCAGCCGGCCAGAAATCCAGTGTAAGGGCCAAGAAAAAAACGGTGCTCACGCCTGTGCCCGTGGTGGACCTTCCTCTAGGTGCCACGGAGGACCGTATCTTGGGTGCGCTTGATCTGGAAAAGCTAATGACCCAGGCACAGAAGGCTTTTGAACCTGGGCTATTGGCCAAGGCCAATCGCGGGTTTCTGTATATCGATGAGATCAACCTCTTGGAAGACCATCTTGTTGATCTTTTGATCGATGTCGCCGCTTCAGGCGAGAACCGGATTGAGCGGGAGGGCTTGAGCGTGGTGCACCCGGCCCGGTTTGTTTTGGTGGGCAGTGGCAATCCTGAAGAGGGGGAGCTTCGGCCACAGCTTCTCGACCGATTTGGTCTGGCTGTTGAGGTGAGAACGCCCAAAGACCTCGATCAACGGATGCAGGTGGTCTTGCGGCGTGAGGCCTTTGAGCGCTCTCCGCACGACTTTATGCGGGACTACGCCGACGCTCAGAGCGAGCTGCGTGCGCAGATAGTCTCTGCTAGGAAGTTACTCTCGAAGGTAGGCCTTGCCCAAGACCTGTTGCGTAAGATTGCCGATCTCTGCATGCGGCTGGGTACTGATGGGCTACGCGGCGAGTTGAGCCTCATGCGGGCTGCGAAGGCCGCGGCTGCGCTGCGGGGGGCGAAGAAGGTGTCGCTTGATATCCTGCGCGACGTGGCACCGATGGCGCTGCGACACCGTCTGCGGCGCGATCCCCTTGATGACACCGATGCCACGGTGCGAGTGCAGCGGCTCGTCGATGAGGTTTTGGTCTAGGCACTTTGCCGGCCGCGTGTTTTTGTTGATCGGCCGACTCCGTTGTGCGCCCCCTTTACCCTTTAAATGCCCCTGTGATGGCGCAGCTGGTTGAACCACAGGAAACTGTGAAGGCGGTGAGAACCGAAGACGCCATTCTGGCGGCCGCCGCCGTTGCGGTGGCCGGGCCCGCCCTCGGGGGCCTTTGGCTGCGAGGCTGGCACGGCCCGCGGCGTGATGCCTTTCTGCGGCTTGTGGATCGCTATGCCGGCGCGCTTTTGGTACGCACCCACCGTATTGCGCCCCACACTGATCCGGAGCAACTGCTTGCGGGCATAGAGCTTTCTGAAACCCTTCGTGCTGGCCGCATAGTGCAGCGTGCGGGGCTGATAGAGAACCTACAGGGCGGTCTGTTGGTCTTGGCCATGGCCGAGCGTGCGCCGATAGCACTTCTCGCACCCATGATCCAGGCCATCGATGCGCAACGTGTCTGTCTTTTGGCGATTGATGAGTCCTTGCCCGATGCGCTGCGTCTGCCCGCACTGCTGCAGGATCGACTGGGCATGGGCGTAGACCTGCGCGATGAGATGGTGCTATGGCCCGTCGATAGCGACCTCTATCAGACAGCGTTTGCACAAGCACTTGCCTTGCGTCTTACCGATGCGGCGCATCACTGGAAAGAGGTGATTGCTTCGCCAGAGGCAGTCAAGGCGCTGGTGGAGGCGGCAGCCCAGCTGGGTATCTTGTCGTCGCGGGCAAGCCTTTATGCCGTGCGACTGGCGAAGCTGTCGGCGGCCTTGGCCGGCCGCAGTATGGTGGAAGCCGACGACCTTGCCGTTGCCGTGCGTCTCGTGCTCTTGCCACAGGCACGGCAGTTGCCGGCAGCCGCGGCCCACGAAGAAGATGGTATGCAGTCTGCGGAGGAAGGCACATCTGAGCCTGACGATCCGCAAGACGCCCCGCGAAACGAAGAGGAACCCACTCGACCAAAACCGCCGCTACCACCCGAAACTGAACAAGATTCGGAAGCCAGCCCGCCTGAGCCTGCAGAGGCGTCGTCAGCATTACCTGACGGAGCGGCCGAAAGGCTAGTGGCAGCGGCGCTGGCTACTCTGCCCAAGCATCTTCTTGCCCAGCTCGCGGCGTCTAGCAGCACCGCACGGTCAAAGGCAGCCGGTGCCACAGGGGCTGGTGCCCAGGCGATGAAAGGTCGTGGGCGGGGCAGGTCGATCGGTGCACTGCCCCGGCGCAGGCCGCGATCGGGTGAGCGGCTGCATCTCCTGGCAAGTATTCGGGCGGCTGCGCCCTTTCAGGCTTTGCGTCGGCGTGTGTCTGGGGAAGATACTTTCAGCCCCAATAGCCTCGTGCGTCTGGATGCGGACGACCAGACCAGACGTCTTTTGCATTCGGGTACTTCGGGCAAGGTTTTAGAGATGCGCCCCGATGACCTGCATGTCCATCGTGAGAAAAAGCGCCGGGGCAACACCACAGTTTTTGTGGTGGATGCCTCAGGGTCTATGGCACTGCAGCGCCTGTCTGAGGCCAAGGGTGCCATTGAGATTCTGCTGGCTGACTGCTATGTGCGTCGCGACCGCGTGGCGATGATTGCCTTTCGTGGCAAGGGCGCGGAGGTCTTGCTGGACCCCACGCGGTCTCTGGTGGCGGCAAAGCGGTCGCTGACAGCCCTGCCCGGCGGGGGTGGAAGCCCGGTAGCCGCGGGGCTGGCGCTTGCTGCCCAGATGGTGGCCCAGCTCAAGCGCATGGGGGACAGCACGGTGGTGGTGGTACTCACCGATGGCCGGGCCAACCTCACGCGTGATGGCCTGCCTGGGCGCCAACAGGCGGCGCTAGAGGCCCAGCAGATGGCGCGGTTTTTGGCGGTATCGGCAGACAAGCGCCTCTTGATTGACACCTCCATGCGGCCCGAGCCCGCTGCACAGGCCCTTGCGGCTGCCATGCGGGGCATGTATATGCCCATGCCTTTCGCCCAGGCACGGGAGATGGGGCAGGCGGTTATCGCGGCTCAGCTAAAGGCCTGAGCCATCAGTTTTACCAACGGTCCGGGGTCGGCCTCGTGCACCAGATGCCCTCCGTTGCAGAAATGCAGCCTGGCCTTGGGGAAGTGGTTCATGGCAACACTGCGCAGCACGCGGGCGGGAATCCAGGGGTCGTCTTCAGCTATCAGCAGATCCAGTTCGGCAGAGAGCACAGGTCCTCGCTTTAGCAGTTCCGGCAGGTCGGTGCCTGCCATAAATTCGATAGCGCCGCGCACATGGTTTTCCTCTTGGAAGAGCTGGCGATAGGCATCAAGCTGCGACGGTGGAATTTGAGAGCCTGTAGACCGAATCAGTCGATCGACCATGCCAGTGTTACGGGCGAGCATGGTGAGCACCGAAACACTAACGGTGGAGACAAAGACCGGGTTGAGAACCGGGCCAAGCAGCAGGTTATACAGACTGGGGGGCGGCACCAGAGAGGGGGCCACCCCAATAATTCGGCCGATCGACAGTGGCGTGCGGGCCCCAGGTGCAGTGCGTGCCGGTGAAGATCCCAAAGGGCCAGTGTCTTGGGCGGATTTTGTTTCCTGGGCCAGAAGGGATAGCCAGATGGCAACCGCCGCGCCGGCGGAGTGCCCGACCACCAGGTCCACCCGGTCGATTTCCAGTGCGTAGAGTAGCTGCTGCAGGTCCTGCGCCATTTCTTTGAGGCCGTGCTGCTGATGCCGGTGGCATTCGGTTTTACCGTGCCCGGGGAGATCGGGTAGCACCAGGTTCCAGGTCTCTGCCCGAGGCCCCAGGGCAGAGATCACGGGTCGCCAGGTGGCCCGGCTGCCCCCGGTGCCATGGAGCATCAGGACATTAGGCCGTGACACCTCCGTGGGGCGGCTGATCCAGCCTTCCCAGTGCGCGCGATCGATCGTTTTGGAGAGATCGGTAAGCCCTGCGGGCTGGGCGTGCGATGGCATGGGTGGCGCGGAGTTTTTTCGAAAGCGGTTGTTGTGGGTTGACGCCGTGGAGACAAGTGTCTATCGTAAGTGTCAAATGTAATTGTCACCTAGAGTGACTAGTCTACGTGACACTTAGGAGGTCCGCCATGGCTTTTCTGCAGCGAATCGAGCGGGTGCTGGAGGCAAGCCTTATGGCTGCCCAGGCCCCAGGCTCCCCCCCAAAGCTCACCGCAGCAATGCGTCATGCGGTTTTTCCCGGTGGTGCGCGCATCCGGCCACAGCTCTGCATGGCGGTGGCTATGGCCTGCGGGGACGATGACCCGCGACTCTCGGAGAGTTTCGCAGCCGCGCTTGAACTCATGCACTGTGCCTCGCTGGTGCACGATGACCTTCCCTGTTTTGACAATGCAGACCTGCGCCGTGGCCAGCCCTCGGTGCACAAGGCATTTGGGGAACGGATCGGGGTTCTTTCGGGCGATGCGCTGATCGTCGTGGCGTTTCGCACGCTTGCGGGGTCTCGGCCCAAGCATCTGGAGCGGCTGCCGGCCATGTTCACGATTCTTGACGATGCGGTGGGACCGCCCTTTGGCATTGTGGCGGGACAGGCCTGGGAGTGCGAGTCGCATGCGGTATTGGCCGAATATCAGCGAGCGAAAACGGGCTCGCTCTTTACTGCGGCAACCGTGGGGGGTGCCTGCGCGGCCGGAGTAGACGCTGCGCCATGGAAGGCCCTTGGCGACTGTCTGGGTGAGGCCTATCAGGTGGCCGATGACATACGGGATGTCATCTACGACGAGCTGGTCATGGGTAAGCCCGCAGGCCAGGACGAGACACTGGATCGGCCGAGCGCCGCGCATACCCTGGGCTTAGACGGCGCGGTCATTCACTTTGACCGACTGATGGCCCGGGCGATTCAGAGCATTCCGGCCTGCCGTGGCGCTGCGCGTCTGCGTGCCATGGTGTTGCAGGAGTCGCAGCGACTGGTACCCACGGAGGGGCCGCATAAGGTGGCCCGCGCCGCCTTGAATGCACAGACCGAAAGGGCCTTGGCGGAGGCCTTTCCGAATGCGATGCCCATGGGGATGGGGACTTCCAAAGAGGGAAAGGTTAATGGCGGCGCTGGCGGTCTGGTCTAGCCTTCGTGACCGGCTGCTTGCGCAGCCAGCCTTTCATCGGTTCGTATCAGCAGTACCGGGCCTGCGGTGGGTCGCCCAGCGGCAGTCGCGCCGACTCTTCGATCTGGTGGCAGGCTTTACCTACAGCCAGGTGCTGCTAGCCTGTGTGAAGCTCGGCATCTTCGCCTCGGTGCGCGAGGGGCCGCGTTCGTTGCAGTCGCTTGCCGCAGACACTGGCTTGTCTTCGCGAAGCCTCGATATTCTGCTGCGTGCAGCCGTATCGCTGGAGCTTTTGGAATGGCGCAGTGCTCCCGCCGGTCGGGTGGCCGCAGAGGGAAATTCCCTTGAACAAGCCTATGTTGGTCTGGGAATGCTTGGGGCGGTGGTGGCAGCTAACCCTGCGATTCAGGCCCTGGTGCGGCATCACGAGGAGGTCTACCAAGACCTTGTAGACCCTGTTGCCTTGCTGCAAGACCCCGAGCAGCGCACCCGTCTGCGGGACTACTGGGCCTATGCCCATGACGGAATTGCAGCGCGGCAGGGCACGGCTGCCCTACCAGAGCATGCTGCGTTATCAGTCATGCCTGCGGCGTCTGTGTCGCGTGGTCTCACCGCAGATCAGGTGGCTGCCTATTCAGAACTTATGGCGGCCTCGCAGCCGTTGGTGGCTGAGCAGGTACTGGCCGCTTATGACTTCTCAAGGCATCGCTGCCTGCTCGATGTTGGTGGCGGCCAGGGGGCCTTTCTCTCGGCGGTTGCCAAGGAACATCCGAGCCTTCGCTTAATGCTTTTTGACCTCCCGGCGGTGGCCCAGAGGGCGCGGCAACGGTTTGAGGCGCAAGGAATCGCAAGCCGGGTCACCTGTCACGGCGGCAGCTTTTTCGATGACCCGCTGCCCACGGGTGCCGATGTCGTGAGCCTTGTGCGTGTGCTCTATGACCACTCTGATGAGCGTGTGGCACTGATTCTAAAGGGCGTGCGAAGGGCCCTGGCAGCGCAAGGCGGCACCCTGCTGTTAGCTGAGCCGATGTCTGGGACACCGGGGGCCGAGGCTATGGGCGATGCCTATTTCGGCCTTTATCTCCTGGCCATGGGCAAGGGACGGGCACGCACCCCGGAAGAGCTTTTTGGACTTCTGGCGGCTGCGGGATTTACAAAGATGCAGTCCATTCGTACGCGGCTTCCTCTTCAGACCGGCCTGATTCGGGCCTATGCCTCGCCGCAGGGCGCAGCGAGATCGTCTTAGACGATTACCCCGAGAAAACCGTAAAGGTAAGTTGACAAACAGCGGAAATGGTCTAGGATGGCATCTGTAACGTTAAGTGGACATATTAAGAGTCAAGTAAAAATGACAAGTACCAGGGATGCTTATGCAGTGGTGATGGAGGCGCCCCGTCAGCTGGACTGGCGCTGCCTCCCTCTGGCTGAGCCGGGTCCCGAAGACCTTGTGGTGCGCACCCGGTTCAGTGGGATCAGCACAGGAACCGAGCGTCTTTTCTACACCGGTGAGATGCCCAGTTTTCCAGGTATGGGTTATCCGCTCGTGCCGGGATACGAGACAGTTGGTGAGGTTGTCCAGGCAGGTGTCGCTACCACTGGCCTGAGCGCTGGCGACCTAGTCTTCGTGCCGGGTGCAAGCTGCTGGGGACCGGTGCGGGGTCTCTTCGGTGGGGCGGGCTCGTCACTGGTAGTGCCCGGCGCCCGGGTTGTCAAAATCCATGAGTCAATCGCCGAAGAGGCGGTGCTCTTTGCGCTTGCTGCAACAGCCCATCATGCACTGATGTCTCCCTCGGGCGAGCGGGTGCTGCCCGATCTCATCGTGGGTCACGGCGCGCTGGGCCGTCTGCTGGCGCGCATTACCGTGGCTCTTGGCGGCCTGCCTCTGGTCTGGGAACTGGAGCCGAGCCGCAGAACTGGGGCCACGGGCTATCGCGTGGTTGACCCATTGGAAAGCAAGGGCCAGCGATTCAAAACCATTATTGATGTCAGTGGCCACGCTCCAAGCCTTAACGACTGGGTCGCCCATATGGCGCCCGGGGGCGAGCTGGTATTGGCGGGGTTTTACACCGAGACCCTGCCTTTGAATTTTGTGCCCGCTTTTCTGCGTGAGGCGCGGTTTCGCGTGGCCGCCCAGTGGCATCCCAGCGACATGGCCGCGGTGCGCGACCTGGTGGAGTCTGGTGGGCTATCGCTGCAGGGCTTGGTGACCCATCGACGCCCCGCAGACCAAGCGGCAGAGGCCTACGAGCAGGCCTTTAGTGATCCCCATTGTTTGAAGATGGTTCTGGACTGGAGGAGTCTGCAATGAGCACGTCTGACACCAACCTTGGGGGGCTCAAAGGCGCTCCGGTGCAGTTCATGATGAAGACCCGACTGGCCGCGGAGGCGGCGATGGAACCAGATCCGGTGCATACCGGGCCGGTTACCAAAGAGACGCAGATTATTGCCATTTATGGCAAGGGTGGCATCGGCAAGAGTTTTACGCTGGCGAACTTGAGCTACATGATGGCCCAGCAGGGCAAGAAGGTTCTGCTGATTGGCTGCGACCCCAAGAGCGACACCACCTCGCTGCTCTTTGGGGGAAAGGCCTGTCCTACGATTATCGAAACCTCTTCGAAAAAGAAGCTTGCAGGAGAGGCTGTCGCTATTGGCGATGTCTGCTTTAAGCGCGATGGTGTCTATGCCATGGAGCTCGGCGGCCCAGAAGTCGGCCGGGGCTGTGGCGGTCGCGGCATCATTCACGGCTTTGAAACCCTCGAAAAACTGGGCTTTCACGACTGGGGCTTTGACTACGTGTTGCTCGACTTCTTGGGCGACGTGGTCTGCGGAGGCTTTGGCCTGCCCATCGCGCGCGACATGTGCCAGAAGGTGATTGTGGTGGGCAGCAACGACCTGCAGTCGCTCTATGTGGCCAACAATGTCTGCTCGGCCGTGGAGTACTTCCGCAAGCTCGGCGGCAATGTGGGCGTGGCGGGCATGGTGATCAACAAAGACGATGGCACCGGTGAGGCCGCCGCCTTTGCCGAGCGCGCAGGCATTCCGGTCTTGTCGGCGATTCCCGCCCACGAAGATATTCGGCGCAAGAGCGCCTCGTACGAGATTATTGGCAAACCGGGTGGTCAGTGGAGCGCGATGTTTGAGACGCTCGCCACCAATGTAGCCGAGGCCCCGCCTGTGCGGCCCAAGCCCTTAACGCAAGACGAGCTACTTGGCCTTTTTGCTGGTAGCGCGGTGGGCCGCGATGTTGTGCTTGAACCTGCCACCGTTTTTGACATGATGGGCCGCGAAGAGATTGCGAAGCCCTCGCTTGAAGTGGTCTACGACCAGGCCTAGTGGCATGAACGCACGCCAGCCGATTCCTATTCTGCCGGCCGAGGGCGATGGAATGGCAGCCGCTGTGGATGGCGGCGCATCGTGTGTATCCGGCAAAGACCGTATGCTCGCCTCCGCCCAAGCCTCGGGCAAATCTGAGCTGCTCACCCAGTATGCCAAAGACTATCCCAAGGGGCCGCACGACCAGCCGCAGAGCATGTGCCCCGCCTTTGGCTCGTTGCGTGTGGGGCTGCGTATGCGCCGCACCGCCACCATTCTGTCGGGCAGTGCCTGCTGTGTCTATGGTCTTACCTTTACCTCGCATTTTTACGGGGCCCGCAGGCCCGTGGGCTATGTGCCCTTCAACTCAGAAACACTGGTCACCGGCAAGCTCTTCGAAGACATTCGCGAAGCCGTCTATGCCCAGGCCGATACCGCGCAGTTGGATGCGCTCGTGATCATTAATCTGTGTGTGCCCACCGCCAGTGGTGTGCCGCTGCAGCTGCTGCCCAAAGAGATTAATGGCGTGCGCGTGATCGGCATTGATGTCCCCGGCTTTGGCGTGCCAACCCATGCCGAAGCCAAAGATGTCCTGGCAGGCGCCATGCTGCAGTACGCCATGCAAGAGGCACAGGCAGGCCCCGTGGCCGCGCCCCGCACGGGCAAGAGTGCGCTGCCCACCATCACGCTCTTAGGCGAGATGTTTCCCGCGGACCCCATGGTGATTGGCCAGATGCTGGCGCCCATGCAGCTTGCTGCAGGCCCCGTGGTACCCACCCGCGAATGGCGTGAGCTCTATGCCGCGCTTGACTGCGCTGCCGTGGCAGCGATTCACCCCTTCTACACCGCCAGCATGCGGGTCTTTACGGCCGCTGGCAGGCCCATCGTGGGCTCCGCCCCGATTGGCTATGAAGGCACCGCCGCCTGGCTTGATGCCATCGGCAAGGCCACCAACACGCCCGAAGACAAAATCGCAGCCGCCAAGCAGGCCGTGCTACCCGGTATCAAAGGCATTCTTGATCGTGCGCTGATTAAAGGGCGTATTACGGTGAGCGGCTACGAAGGCTCAGAACTGCTGGTCGCCCGTATGCTCATTGAGAGCGGTGCCGATGTGCGCTATGTGGGTACTGCCTGTCCGCGCACCGACATGAGCGCAGACGATCGAAACTGGCTTGAGGCCAGAGGGGTACAGGTGCAGTACCGTGCCTCGCTTGAACAAGACCTAGCCGCTGTCGAGGAGTATCAGCCTGATCTCGCGATTGGTACGACGCCGGTGGTGCAGAAGGCCAAAGAGAAAACCATTCCATCGCTGTATTTCACTAATCTCATCTCCGCTCGCCCTCTGATGGGCGCAGCCGGTGCGGGCTCTCTGGCCCAGGTGGTGAATGCGGCGCTTGCCAACAAAGACCGGTTTGACACCATGAAGGCCTTCTTCGGTGAGACCGGAATCGGCGATAACGCAGGCATCTGGCAAGGGGTTCCCATACACCACCCTGAGTTCAAGGCCCAGGTGCGCAGGCAGCAAGAAAAGCGGGCCGCCAAGCGGGCCCAAGAGGCAATAGGAACCTAACGATCATGCTCGTACTCGACCACGATCGTGCAGGCGGCTACTGGGGCGCCGTTTATGTCTTTACTGCCATTAAGGGCCTTCAGGTGGTCATTGATGGCCCGGTGGGCTGCGAGAACCTGCCGGTAACCTCCGTGCTGCACTACACTGACGCCTTGCCGCCACACGAGCTACCGATTGTCGTAACCGGCCTCGCCGAAGAGCAACTCGGCCGCGAAGGTACCGAAGGCGCCATGAAGCGTGCCCATGCGGTACTCGACCCCGACCTTCCCGCGGTGGTGGTCACGGGTTCGATTGCCGAGATGATCGGCGGCGGCGTCACACCCGAAGGCATGAACATCGCGCGGTTTCTGCCGCGCACAATTGACGAAGACCAGTGGCAGTCGGCCAACCGTGCCATGACCTGGCTCTGGACCGAGTACGGCATGAAAAAGGTGCCCGCGGTCAAGCCCCGCAAAGAAGGGCAGCGGCCCAAGGTGAACATCATTGGTCCGGCCTACGGCATGTTCAATATGCCCAGCGACCTTGCGGAGCTGCGTCGTCTCATTGAAGGCATCGGGGCCGAGGTGCACATGACCTTTCCTTTGGCCAGCCACTTAACCGATGTGCCGCGCCTGGCCGAAGCAGAAGTTAATGTCTGCCTGTATCGCGAGTTTGGCCGCATGCTCTGCGAAACGCTTGAGCGTCCTTACTTGCAGGCGCCCATTGGTCTGCATAGCACCACCGCCTTTCTGCGTAGCCTTGGTGAGCTGTTGGGGCTCGACCCCGAGCCCTTCATCGAGAAGGAAAAGCACACCACCATCAAGCCTATCTGGGATCTCTGGCGCTCGGTCACCCAAGACTTTTTCGGCACGGCAAGCTTCGCCATTGTGGCCAACGAGACCTATACCCGGGGCGTGCGTCATTACCTGCAGGACGAACTGGGCCTGCCTTGCAATTTTGCTGTCGCCCGAAAGCCAGGCGAGAAAACGGCCAACGAAAACGTGCGTGACTTCTGCAAGAAGAAGGCCCCGCTCATTATGTTTGGCAGCTACAACGAGCGCATGTACCTGGCCGAGGCCGGCAGCCGCGCAAGCTTTATTCCCGCTTCATTTCCGGGAGCGATTATTCGTCGCCATACGGGCACGCCCTTTATGGGCTATGCGGGGGCGGTCTATCTCTTGCAAGAAGTCTGTAACGGGCTCTTTGATGCGCTCTTTCATATTCTGCCGCTGGGCACCGATATGGATAAGGTAGATGCCACACCCACCGGGGCCACCGGCGTAACGGCCCGCAGCCTGCCTTGGCAGGCCGACGCCCAGACGCTGCTTGAGGAGCTCGTTGCAGCCCAGCCGGTGCTCATCCAGATTTCAGTGGCCAAGCGTCTGCGCGACCGCGCCGAGCGAGAGGCGCGCGAGGCCGGTGAAGACGAGATTACCGTTACCCGCCTCTTGCATGCGCAAGAGTCACTCCATACCGGAGTTACCGCATGACTGCCGTGACTTCCAATTCCCAACACAGGGCAGCACGCCGCTTGCCTGCAGACGCTGTGAGCAGCAGTCTCGGGTCTATGCGGTTCGGTGTTGCCCATACCGAATGTCGTGGCATGGTGCCGCGGCTGCCTTCGCCACGCGGGCCCAGCGTGGAACTGGCCGATTGGCCAGCTCTAAGGAGAACCTCCCATGAGTAATAACACAAGCGTCTCCGGCATGACCGACGAGGAAGCCCAAGAGTTTCATACGTATTACATGCAGGGCTTGGTTGGTTTCACAGCAATTGCTGTGATCGCCCACATTCTCGTCTGGGCCTGGCGTCCCTGGTTCTATTAATTCTTTGATGCGTTTGGATGGAGGAATGGCCATGTCTCATGTAGCCGAAACCAGTTCACGGCATACCCTTCGGGGTGACTCGTGGGCATTGATGGGCATCTTTGCGGTGCTCTTTGTTGCATTTCTGGCAATCGCGATAGTCGCCCAACTGCTCACGCTGCAGTGGCGTTCCTGGCTTCCGGGCGCAGAGGAGAGCAGAACCTTGTTTGGCGGCGTACGGGCTGCAGCTTATACCGTGATGTCGCATTTAACCTAGATAGGAGTGATCAATATGTGGCGAGTATGGAAACTCTACGATCCGCTGCGTGCCATGGTGGTACAAGGCGTTTTTCTGTTCGGTCTGGCAGCAATGATTCATCTCATTCTGCTGAGTACCGTTCGGTTCAACTGGATGGATGGAATGAGTCAGGCCGAGTACAAGGCATCGATTCAAAACTCATCAATGCCAGCGAAGTAAGTAGTAGCAAGACCCGCAGGCAATGGCTAGTTATCAGTCTCTGGTGCCCGTTGCCTGCCCCAATTTCTGGAGGGCGCCGATATGGCTATGCTGAGTTTTGAGAGAAAGTACCGGGTTCGCGGAGGAACCCTGTTAGGGGGTGACCTTTTCGATTTCTGGATCGGCCCTTTCTATGTGGGATTCTTTGGAGTCACCACGATCTTTTTTGCCTTTCTTGGCACGGCTCTCATTCTCTGGGGCGCCTCGCAGGGGCCCACCTGGAACCTATGGCAGATCAGTATCGCGCCGCCCGATCTCAAGTACGGGCTGGGGCTCGCCCCACTTGCCGAAGGGGGGCTCTGGCAGATCATTACTGTCTGTGCCATTGGGGCCTTTGGGTCTTGGGCGCTGCGGGAGGTAGAGATCTGTCGCAAACTGGGCATGGGCTATCACGTGCCGGTAGCCTTTAGCTTTGCGGTGTTTGCCTACGTTACGCTGGTGGTGATTCGCCCAGTGTTGCTAGGCGCCTGGGGCCATGGATTTCCCTATGGCATCTTGAGCCACCTCGACTGGGTATCGAATGTGGGATACCAGTTCCTGCACTTTCACTACAACCCCGCCCATATGCTGGCGGTGACCCTGTTCTTTACTACCACGTTTGCCCTGGCCCTGCATGGCGCGCTCATTCTGTCGGCCACCAACCCGGCCAAAGGCGAACTGGTGAAGTCTCCCGAATACGAAGACACCTTCTTTCGCGACACGATTGGCTACTCGATTGGCACGCTGGGGATTCACCGTCTGGGGCTCTTTCTTGCCTTGGCAGCGGGATTTTTCAGTGCCGTCTGCATTGTAATCAGCGGCCCCTTCTGGACCCGCGGCTGGCCCGAATGGTGGGGCTGGTGGCTGCGTCTGCCGATCTGGTCATAGGTAAAGCCATAGAACAAGGAGAAGATCATGGCTGAGTATCAAAACCTCTTCACGCAGGTGCAGGTGACGGCACCGCCCGAAATGGGTATTCCATTAGACCGGGCACGAGACAACACCGAGCGTATGGGCGGGCCTTGGCATATCCACCTTCTTGGGCGTCTGGGCAATGCCCAGATCGGTCCTATCTACCTGGGCTTTCTCGGTGTGGCAGCCTTGTTCTCGTTTCTGATTGGATTTACTGCAATCGGCTGGAACTACCTGGTACAGGTGAACTACAGCCCGATTGAGTTTGTGCGCCAGCTTTTCTGGCTGTCCGTGGATCCCCCGCCCCCGAGCTACGGGCTAAGCATCCCCCCGTTAAACCAGGGCGGATGGTGGCTCTTCTCTGGTTTTTTCATCACGCTCTCCATTCTGCTCTGGTGGGCGCGCATGTACCGTCGTGCCCGTGCGCTCAAGATGGGTACGCATGTGCCCTGGGCGTTTGCCGCTGCGATTTGGCTCTATCTGGTCTTAGGGTTTTTTCGCCCGGTGCTGATGGGCAGCTGGGGTGAGGCTGTTCCTTTTGGCATCTTCTCGCACCTTGACTGGACGGCGGCCTTCTCGCTGCGATATGGCAACCTGTTCTACAACCCCTTCCACATGCTCTCGATCGCCTTTCTGTATGGCTCGGTGCTGCTCTTTGCCATGCACGGTGCCACGATTCTTGCAGTTAGCCGGTTTGGCGGCGAGCGCGAGATTGAGCAGATCGTCGATCGTGGCACGGCCTCGGAGCGTGCAGCGCTATTCTGGCGCTGGACTATGGGCTTTAACGCCACCATGGAATCCATCCACCGCTGGGCCTGGTGGTTTGCCGTGCTGACCTGCATCACAGGCGGCATAGGCATATTGCTTACCGGTACGGTCGTGGACAACTGGTATCTCTGGGCTGTGAAGCATGGTGTTGCCCCTGCCTATCCCGAAGTCTGGGCCCCTGTAGCGGACCCTGCAATTGCCCCCGGCGCCGCACCCACCCCGGCACAGTGATAAGGAGAATGACAATGATTGCGCGACCAAGCTTCTGGATTGCCGCGGCGAGTCTCGTCGCGGTAGTGGGCCTCACCGGGTGTGAGCGCCTGCCGGTGGACACCGTGCAGGTGGGCTATCGGGGCACAGGTATGGAACAGGTGACCAACCCACGTATTGCAAAGTCTCTGGAGGCAGCCAACACCGTACCCGAGGCCTTAGAGCCTGCGGATTCCAGCGGACCGAAGGCAAGACAGATTTATCAGAACGTGAAGGTTCTCGGCGATCTTAGCGTTGCCGAGTTTAACCGCCTGATGGTGGCCATGACCCAGTGGGTTGCGCCTGAGCAGGGCTGCGCCTATTGCCACAACGTAGCCAATTTTGCAGATGATTCGCTCTACACCAAAGTGGTCGCCCGATCAATGACCCAGATGACCCAGACCATCAATGCCAAATGGCAGGTCCATGTGGGGGCCACGGGTGTTACCTGTTACACCTGCCACCGTGGTCAGAACCTTCCCACCAAGCTCTGGTTTACCGAACCAGATGCCAAGGTGGCGGGTCGGCTTCTGGGCAATAACTTTGGTGCCAATCGCGCCGGGGTGGAGGCCAATGCCAACTCCTCGCTGCCGATTGACCCTTACACCCCATTCTTGCTGGAAGATAAGCCGATTCGGGTAATTGGCGACACGGCATTGCCAACGGGCAATCGTAAATCGACCATGCAGGGGGAATGGACCTATGCGCTGATGATGCATATGAGCCAGAGCCTGGGCGTGAACTGCACCTTCTGCCACAACTCACGGGCCTTTGCCGAGTGGGAGCAGAGCCCTCCGGCGCGGGCTACCGCCTGGCATGGCATTCGCATGGTGCGGGAGGTAAACAACGAGTTCATCACCCCGCTCACGCCTATTCAACCTGCTAACCGGCTCGGGCCGACCGGTGACATCGGCAAGGTGAACTGCGCCACCTGCCACCAGGGTGTGGGTAAGCCTTTGTATGGTCAGAGCATGTTAAAGAATCACCCGGAACTCTCTGGGCCAGACCATCTTCTAAAGACCACTATTGCCACGCCGCAGGCGCAGGCGAAGACAAACTAACTAGGCAAGTCGTTTTCTTTCTTGGCGCCAAGTCCTCCGCTGGTGCCCTCAACGCCCTCGGTTCCCCTTCGAGGGCGTTTTTTTAGCCGGTCGCGCCAAAGGGACCATTAAGTAGTACCACCCCAAGGTTTACCGCGGCCGCAAAGCAGACCCAGGCCAGATAGGGCACAAGAAGCCAGGCGGCGCGGGGGCTGTAGGGCCGCAGATGGACAATGAGCAGACCAACGGATGCTGCGAGAAAGACCACCTCTACGAGCGCCCAGTCGGGACGCTGCAGGAAAAAGAAGAGCAGGCTCCAGACAAGGTTGCAGACAATGTTCAGTGCCCAGAGGGCAAGCAGTCGCACGCGCTGCGCCTGGTCAGCGGCCGCGCGCCAGCCTAAGACGCCCGAGATCGCCATAAGAATAAAGAGAACCGTCCAGGCGGGCCCGAAGGCCCAGTCAGGTGGCTTGAAACTGGGCTGAAGAAGGCTGAAATACCATTCGTCGAGAATCGTGAGTGCCCCACCGGATGCCGCCACCGTTAGAGCGATACCGGCAGCAACAAGGCTTTGTAGCCGCAGCGAACCCTGCTGCATGGCGCTCATGGGAGCTCCAGGCGGGCGGTGAGAATACCGAAGGAATTGGGCGAGAGATTCGTTAAGGGCGCGGGCATCTGCCCATTATGCACGGGCAAAGCCCAACAAATGGGCAAGATCTTTAAAGAAGATACGCACATGGGCCATGGGCTTGCGACGCACCAGCTTCTTGTTCATATACGACTCAAAGGTAAGCTGCTGCACGTCTTTGTCTCTGCAGATTTTCACAAACTGCTCCCGGCGCTTGTCGGTTCCGTACCAGAACCGTTGCAGCAGTCCCAGCACCCAGAAGACTCGGCCATGCTCTTTCATAAACCGTTTGCGGGCCATGGCAAGGGCCCGGGTGTTTCCGGTTGCGAGCACCTCTAGGCAGGCCTCGGCCGCAAGCCGTCCGCCTAAGAGCGCATAGTAAATCCCCTCGCCAGAGGCTGGCGCCACCACCCCGGAGGCATCTCCGGCAAGCACAACATTTCGTCCGTTGTCCCAAATGGGCAGTGGCTTCAGTGGAATGGGAGCCCCCTCGCGTCGCAGTGTCTCTGCCGCATCGAGGCCCGCCATACGACGCAATAGACTTGTGGCAGACCTGAGCGAAAACCCTTTGTCCATGCTGCCGGTACCCACGCTCACGCTATTGCCATGGGGGAAGACCCAGCCGTAGAAGTCTGGTGAGACACTGCCGTTGTAGATCACGTCGCAGCGGTCTGGTTCATAGCCGGTAGGCCGTGAAGGCGCCTCCCCGTTACCATTGCTAAGGCCACGCCTGTGCAATCCGGTGACCGACAGCGACGCTGCCTCTGCAGCCGCCGCAGCGAATGCAGGTGCAGGGTCTGGTGCCTTTAATATCTCGTGATAGGCAAAGACAAAGACGCCTTCGTTGGACCGCGGAATCAGCTGGCTGGCAACCTGAGACCGCGCGCCATCCGCGCCGATGAGCAGGCGTGTGGTAACCCGCATTTTTCTGAAAGCCGCGTTGCCTGCGCTATCGCGCACCTCAAGGTCTATGCATAAGGGGCCGGAAGGGTCGGAGGCATCGACCGGCTCCGCGCCCACGTAGCTGCCGATCAGCCGCTTTGCCCCGTCTTTCTGGGCACGGCAGCGCAGCCATTCGTCAAACGCTGCCCGGTCCACCATTCCCACATAGCCATTTTCAATGGGAATATCCACGCGGGTGTTCGAGGGCGCGACCATGCGCGCGCAGGAGATCTTGGCTACCAGCATCTCTTCGGGAATCTCGAAGTCGCGGATGGCCCGGGGGGGGATTGCGCCGCCACAGGGTTTGATCCGCCCGGCCTTATCCACGAGTAGCACCGACGCCCCCGCACGGGCGAGGTCGTCTGCTGCGGTGGCTCCTGCAGGGCCTCCCCCGATAACAACAACGTCGTAGTGGATCACGATTGGACTCCTTGCGTGGATATTGGGCCGGTGGGGTTGGTGGGGCTGCTGGCTGGGCTGCCTAGGCTGTTCCGCTCGGCACGCTCGGCACTTAACCGGGGTGCGGGTGACTGGGGTGCGCCTTCTCTGATCTGGCTGGCAAGCCGGGCAGCAACGATAAAGAGAATGGCCTCCAGGCCAAAGACCAGTGCGTAGGCGGCGGCGGGGGTTTCCATGACCAGTCGGGCGATGTCTGAGAGGCTGGTTCCGAGAATGCCCCCAGCACCAAAGGCCAGTGCCTGGGCAGCGCCCCAGAGGCCCATGCGGGTTCCTTCCCGCCGCGCCCGCCCCTCTCCGGCCAGTCGCATCATTGAGGCGATAGCTGCGATAGAGAATGCGCCGTTGGCGGCCCCGAGCAGCATGACATTGGCATTAAGTGGCCAGCCTGGCCCTACGATGCCTGCGGCGACAAGCCCAGCGAGGGCAACGCCGGAGGCCAGGCATCCGGAAATAGTCCAGAACTTGAGAGACCCAAATCGTCTGCCAAAGATCTTGCCGCTACCGGCAAAGGCTACCAGCAGCATGCCCACCAGTATGCCGCTATGCTGCAGGCCAGAGAGCTTGGTGGACTCGCCTGGCGTATAGCCGAATACGATTCCGGCAAAGGGCTCGAGAATCAGGTCTTGGGCGCTGAAGGCCAGCATCGAGACAAAAACAAAAATAGTGAAATGGCGCGCCTCGGGTTCTTTCCAGACCTGTCGTAGGGCTTCGAGAAATGGGGTATCCCGTTCTTGTTCGGGCTGCTCGGATGGGACCCTTCCTTCCAGACCCCAGAGCAGCAGGGCCGTGGCAAAGACTGCCCCGGTGGTGATTACGGCTGCCACCATAAGCAGGCGCTCTTCGGAATAAGGATCGAGGTAGTGTCCGGCCGTGCCGGCTGTCATGGCAAAGCCCGCGATCATAAAGAGCCAGACCATGGTGGCAGCACCCGCCCGCCGAACCGGCGCGACGCGCTTGGCAAGCAGTACCAATACCGCTGTGCCGCAGGCGCTTACGCCCAGTCCAATGAGAAAAAAGGCAAGGGTCATCAGGGTGAGGCCCCAGGCCAAGCCTTGCGGAATCTGCACCACGGCCCAGGCCCCAAGCATGCCGCCGCTGGCGAGTACGGCCATGCCCCCGATGATGAATGGCGTGCATCGGCCGGCCTGATCGGACCCAAAGCCCATGCGGGGCCGAAGAATCTGCACGGCATAGTGCAGGGCCACGAGAAGCCCCGGAATCACAGCCGCGAGGGCAAGTTCCACCACAAGAATGCGGTTGAGGGTAGAGGTGGCGAGCACCACAACACCCCCGAGGCAGGCCTGGATGAGCCCCAGTCGGGCGATGGCGGCCCAGCCGAAACCAGACGTGGGCGCGGTCACGATGCGACCCCCTGTAGGCTGCGCAGGGCAAAGGCAGAGACCATCATGCTGATCACAAAGAGGGGCACGCCAAAACCGCTGTAATACAAAGCCCGTTCAATGGGCTTCTTCAGGAACCAGGCCATGAGGATGGCCTGGCCAATCAGAAGCGCAAAGACTGCCGTCGCATGCCAGGGCATCTGCCAGAAGGCCAGCAGCACCACGACTGCCATCTGGGGAAAGACCATGACCAGGCAGGCGGTAAAGGCTGCCCGATTGGGGCCTAGCTGCACAGGAAGCGACCGCACGCCCATCTGGGCATCGCCCTTTATCGACTTGAAGTCGTTCAAGGTCATGATGCCGTGGGCGCCGAGGCTATAAAGCAGGGCAAGCACCACCGAGCGGCTCTCGGGGAAGGCCCCACCCGCCATTACCGCAGCACCCGTGATCCAGGCAAGCCCCTCGTAGGAAAGGCCGCAGGCGAGGTTTCCCCACCAACCGTTTTCCTTTAAGCGAATCGGCGGCATGCTGTAGGCCCAGGCAAGAACCAGCCCGACGGCGGCAGCCCCGAATCCCCAGGGCCCTAAGGCCAGGGCTACGAGCAGAGAGATTCCTGTCCAGATGATGGCCAGATACAGCCCCCATCGCCCGGGCATGCGCCCTGACGGAATGGGTCGTTGGGGCTCGTTAATGGCATCGACATGGCGGTCGAACCAGTCGTTCACAGCCTGGCTGGTCGCGCAGACCAGAGGACCCGCGAGAAGAATACCGATGAAGACCAGGAGCCAGTTTTCGCGAATGCTTGCCCCCGAGGCGATGACCCCGCAGGAAAACGCCCACATGGGCGGAAACCAGGTGATCGGCTTGAAAAGCTCGCGTACAGCCGACAGTCGGGGCAGGGCGGTCGCGGGG